>WNGO01002279.1_pt1 | contig 12235 bp, 10 predicted proteins | sample 5400511 | NCBI WGS metagenome assembly WNGO01 (sample SAMN13153380, study PRJNA577476) | soil metagenome | isolation source: 20 cm soil or saprolite under Garry oak tree replicate 2 | place: USA:California | collected 2016-06-15
TGAAGGATCTCATTCAGCGCGAGTTCGTTTTTCAAGTTGACTTGATAATCGATCTCGGAGCGAAGCCGATCTTTGTGACTCTGCCGGTTTTGCGACATCAAAATGATGGGGGCTTGCAGTACGGCAAGCATGTTAATCCCAGTACTGAGTAGCAAGTAGGGATAAGGATCGAAGCCGCCCTTCGTAAGCAGCAAGGTGTTTATCAGCACCCACAAGTTAAAAAAGAGCACCGCGGCCAGGATGAATTTCCAGCTCCCGCCAAACTCTGCGATGATGTCGGCGGCGCGGTCTGAAAGGGTGAGACGCGCCGCCTCTTCTACATTGACGTTCCGCGTGACGCTATGACGCAAAAGCTCATCCGTGCGCCGCAGCCGGTTCGCAAGCGCGGTGAGCATTTCCAGAGCGACGTTGGGCTTGCTTCGCATAAAGGGGAGAAAATGCTCGCGCGAAAGCACCGCCAGCCGTGATTCCTCCGATACCGTCGCGTTCGCCGAGCGCGGCTGCCTACCGAGCAATGCTAGTTCACCAAAGAAATCACCCTGGCCCAGCTCCGTCAGTGTCAGTTCACGTCCGTCTGTCGCTTGCACGCTGATGCGCACCTTTCCGCGCTCGATTAAATACATCGCGTCACCGGCGTCCCCGGCACGGAACAAGACTTTCGGCGCTTCGCAGTCGAGTGTCTCTAGCAATCCACACAGCTCCTTCGCCGCCTTCTCATCGAGCGACTCGAACAATGGCACTTGACGGAGGTCGTCGATGGTCATCGTAGAAAAACGGATTGCATAATAATGCGAACAGCAACGTGCGCGAAATCAAAGAGGCGCATAGCTATGCGCCGAGAGTAGCGGAAATTACCGCCTCCGAGAAGCGCCAATTATTCGGAACTGAAACATGCATTTCTGCATGGCTTCTGATGACCGGGGTTGGTAGTGTTTCAGTCCAGCTTCGGAATTGCGGAGTCAAAAGGAGGAAATCATGCTTCATCTCATCTGGTATGTAATCGTGGGGTTTCTCGCCGGCTGCGTCGCTAAAGCGCTTCTACATACCCATCTTTCTATTACCTGGACAATCGTGCTTGGAATTGTGGGCTCAATTATCGGCGGCGCTGTGACTCATTTATTTTCCCCGCCAAGTGGAGGAGGCCGATTCCATCCGGCCGGCTTAATCGTTTCCATACTTGGGGCCATTCTGGTTTTATATCTTTGGCACAAATTCAGACTACAACTGCCCAGGGGGTAGAATTTCTCCGACTGAGTTTCAGGCAAGTGGGGCATGGTGACTGCGTCTCACGATAAAATTGCCGCGCTGAAGCCGCTCCCGCATTCGGCAAATTGACTCAGGCAGGTTCGATCCTAGGTTAGAATCGCGCTCGCTCGCGCCGCCCGAATCGTGAAAAGCGTCCTTTTTGTCTGCACAGGTAACATTTGCCGCAGCCCCATCGCGGAAGGTATTTTTCGCCAGCTGCTTGGAAATCGGAAAGATATCGAAGTCGCCTCGGCAGGTGTGCACGCGGTGCACGGTCAACCCCCAAGTCTCTATGCCGTGCAAGTCTGCGAAGAGGAGGGTGTGGACATTAGCGGTCTTCGCAGCCAACCGCTTACGGCCGCGCTAATCGATCGGGCGACGCACATCTTTGCCATGACGGGCGCGCACCTGGAAACGATCCAGATGCTCTTCCCCGATGGCGCCGAAAAATCCTTTTTGCTCCGCGAATTTGAAGAGCCCGACACAACGGTATGGCGCGACGTACCCGACCCGATCGGCCTCGGCCGCGATGTTTATGAAGTCTGCGCAAGCACGATCAAAAACGCTTTACCCAGCGTGCTCGCCTTCGTAGAACAAAGCGAGTTGGCGCCCACTTCGCGTGGCCCACGGGCTTCTGCTTACCTAATGAGCGATCTTCCGCATCCAATCCAAACTGGAGCCGGTGGATCGACGTCATCCGCTGGACTCGGCGGCGACTTGCGCAAGGTGGATCCTGAAATTTTTGCTGCCATCGCTGCCGAAGAGAAACGGCAGCGCGAAAACATCGAGTTGATCGCCTCGGAAAATTTCACGAGCCGCGCGGTCATGGAAGCCCAAGGCAGCGTCCTTACAAACAAGTACGCGGAGGGTTATCCGCGAAAACGCTGGTACGGTGGTTGCGAGAATGTCGATGTGGCCGAGCAACTCGCCATTGATCGTGCAAAGCGATTGTTTGGCGCAGAGCATGTGAACGTTCAACCGCACAGTGGCGCCCAAGCGAACATGGCGGTTTATTTCGCCGCAATTAAACCCGGCGACAAGATTCTTACGATGAACCTCGCCCACGGCGGTCATCTCACCCATGGACATCCGGCAAATTTTTCCGGCAAATTTTATCAAGTCACCCATTACGGCGTCGACGAGAAGACCGAGCAAATCGATTACGACGCGTTACAAAAGCAGGCCGAAGAGGTGCAGCCAGTCATGATAACGGCCGGCGCGTCCGCGTACCCACGCATCATTGATTTTCCGCGGCTGCGGCAAATTGCCGATTCTGTTGGCGCGATTCTTTTCATCGACATGGCGCACATCGCAGGGCTGGTGGCAGGCGGGCAGCATCCCAGCCCGATTCCGCACGCGCAATTTGTTACGACTACGACGCACAAAAGCTTGCGCGGCCCCCGCGGCGGCATTGTCCTGTGCGAGGAGCAATTCGCGAAACAAATCGACTCCATGCTTTTTCCAGGAGTGCAAGGCGGTCCACTCATGCACGTGATCGCGGCGAAAGCAGTTTGTTTTCACGAAGCGCTCCAGCCGCAGTTTCGCGATTATCAGCGTCAAGTCGTCATCAATGCCAAGGCTCTTGCGGCTGGGCTCGCCAAACACGGTTACCGCATCGTTTCGGGCGGCACCGATAATCACCTCGTGCTTGTCGATCTTCGTCCGAAAGAAATTAATGGGAAGGAAGCGCAGGAGGTCCTCGATCGCGCCGGCATCACCGTGAACAAGAATGCGATCCCATTCGATACCTATCCAATTTTCAAGCCGGGCGGCATCCGCGTCGGTACACCAGCCGTTACTACGCGTGGCATGAAAGAAGAAGAGATGCTCGAGATCGCGGACCTGATCGCAGAAGCGTTAAGTAATCGCAGCGACGCCGACGCGCTGGAGAGAGTGCATGGAAAGGTGCGCGAATTAACGAGAAGGTTCCCGATTCCGTTCTAAAGGCCGCGCGACTGTAGTGGCAGCCGAGTCGACGGCGGTCTGCATAGATTTGCAGGCGGCACGTCCGCCAATCGGGCGGACTCGTCCGGTGGCGAGCCTGCTGCTACAGAAGATTCGCTCTACCTAAACGGCGAAAATCTGCGTAGTTTGCCGATCGTCCCATGAATCGAGCCGCCGAACAACCGGAGCCGAATCCATTGCGTGAAGGTTTGTCGGCCCGCGCGGTGCCACAGCCGTGCATCATTGTCATCTTCGGCGCGACCGGCGATCTCACGCATCGCAAACTGATCCCTGCACTGTACAACCTCGCCGCCGATGGCGACCTACCGCCCGCGGTCGCAATCGTCGGATTTGCACGACGGGAGAAAAGTGACGAGGAATTTCGGACTGAGCTTGAAGAAGCGACTCGGAAATTTTCGCGTCAGGCCGTCCGCGACGAAATTTGGAGGACGTTTGCGCAATCGATCTTCTATCACCAAAGCGAGTTCGGAGACGAGGCCGGCTACGAAACATTGGCGAAGCGTCTCGACAAAATCGATAAGGAATGCGGCACGCGGGGCAACCGGCTTTTTTATTTTGCGGCTGCTCCTGATCAGTTCGAACCGATTCTGAAACATCTGAAAGCGGCGGGTTTAAACGAGACCTGCAAAGGAAGCTGGGCTCGCGTCATTGTCGAGAAACCGTTCGGAACCGATCTGGCTTCGGCGCGCGAGCTCAATCGCATCGTCCGCAATTCCTTCACGGAAGAGCAGACTTACCGGATCGATCATTTTCTGGGCAAGGAAACCGCGCAGAATATCTTGGTCTTGCGATTCGCGAACGCGATTTTCGCACCGCTTTGGAACAGACATTACATCGAGCACGTGCAAATCACGGCAGCGGAAACGCTCGGGGTTGAGACTCGGGCCGGTTTTTATGACCGCACCGGCGCTTTGCGCGACATGGTGCAAAACCATTTGCTCCAGCTTCTTTGTCTTGTCGCGATGGAACCGCCGATAGATTTGAGCTCCGACAGTATTCGCGACGAAAAAGTCAAGGTGGTCCGATCGCTTCGTCGTTTTGCGCAGGGTGAGATCGCGGCGAACGTTGTGCGCGGCCAATACGCCCAAGGCGCGATCAATGGGAAACCGGTTGCGGCTTATCATCAGGAGCCAAACGTGAAGCCTGCCTCTCAAACGGAGACATTTGTAGCTTTGCGTCTTTACATCGACGACTGGCGCTGGGCTGATGTGCCGATTTACATGCGCGTCGGGAAGCGCCTTCCGAAATCGGCCACGGAAATTTCCATCCACTTCAAAAAAGCGCCCGCCGTTCTCTTCAGCAAAGACTTGACTGACCAAAACGTACTCGTCATTCGGATTCAACCCGACGAAGGAATTTCACTACGGATACAGGCAAAGGTTCCGGGCACGAGCTTCCGCATTGAACCGGTCAAAATGGATTTTCATTACGGAACGTCATTCGGGAAAGCCAGTCCGGAAGCGTACGAACGCCTGCTGCTCGATGCGATGAGCGGGGACGCCACGCTCTTTGCCCGCCGCGACGAGGTCGAGGAGGCCTGGGCTTTTATTGACGTTATCGAGCACGCATGGTCGGCAAAAAAGGACGCGCCCGGTCTCTTCTTCTATCCTGCTGGGTCATGGGGCCCGGACGAAGCCGACGATCTGCTCGCGCGTGACGGTCGCGCATGGCGGCGATTGTGACATATGGCCGCAATCGCCGAAAATTATTCGTTAGGCCTTCAAGTCGAGCTCGGCAAGATTGACAGCGAGCTAAAGAAACTGTGGGCGCAGAGCGAAGGCGCGATGACGCGCGCTTCTCTGGTCAATCTTGCGGTTTACAGCGAGGCGCCAGGGTCACTGGAAAAGAACACGCAGCTCATTGCGAAGATTGCTGAGAACCATGCGTGTCGCGCCATTGTTATTGGCGCTGATTGCAAAACGAAGGAAGATCGGGTCGAAGCCTGGATTAGTGCGCATTGTCATATCAGTCGCACCGGCAGCAAGCAAATCTGCTCCGAACAAATTTCATTTCTGCTCGAAGGACCGTGTACGGATCTGCTGCCCAGCATCGTATTCTCGCACCTCGATTCGGACCTGCCGTTTTATCTTTGGTGGCAGGGCGAGTTTCGTGAGCCGATGGATCGGCAGCTTTGGGCGTGGGTCGATCGGGTGATCTACGACAGTCAGACGTGGAAAGATTTTCACGCGCAAATGCGATTGGTTGAGTCCGCGCAAATGGAAGCGAAACAGCGTATCGTGCTTTGTGACTTGAATTGGACGCGGCTGGACCGGGTCCGCTTCGCGCTTGCCCAATTCTTCGATCACCCGGCATCGCATCATCGCTTCGCTAAAATCAAAAACGCACGGATCGAATTCGCGCCCGGGTTCAGGTCGACAGCCATGCTCTTTGCCGGTTGGTTGGCCGCGCAATTGAATTGGCGCGTCGAGAAAACGATAGGCGGCGGCGTCCTTCAATTCGTTAATTTAAGTGGCCGAAAGATCGACATCGAACTACGCGAGCAAGCTGGCGAGCCGATCGGTGAAATCGTTCTGAACTCGCGTGAGGTGGAATTCGTCGTGGCTCGTGCAAAATGCGGTGATCTCCTCGAGGTTTCGCGCGGTAAACCGGGCGAGAAACGCATGCCGCAACTGATGCCGGCGGGGAGCAACGATCCGGTAAGCTTGATGAGCGAAGAACTCATGCGCGGAGGGCCGCATCATGTTTATCTGCGCGCCGTCAATTGCGTTCGCGATTTATTATAGTGGCGAGCAACTCGCGCACATTTTTCTCGATCGAGAAAAGTTCGTTGGCGCGTTTGTAACCGTTCTCGCCCAAACGCCGCGCCAATGAAAGATCGGCAATTACTCTTTCAATCGCACTTGCGAGCGCACTGGAATCACCGGCCGGGACAAGCATTCCGGTCTCATTTTGCACAACCATTTCCGGAATTCCACCAATCGGTGTCGAAATGACGGGCAAACTGGTCGCCATCGCCTCCATGATCACGGTGGGTAGATTATCCATGCCGCCGCCGGCGTCGATCACACTCGGTAGAACAAAAACGGTTCCCATCGCCAGGTGCTCTGCGATTTCATGTTGCGGTTTTGGACCAAGCAGCTTGACATAGTTTTGCAAATCAAGGTCATGGATCTGCTGATGTAATTCTTTCTCAAGTGGGCCTTCCCCAATGATCTCGCAGCGAAATGATCTCCCACGCTTCATCAGCAATCGACAGGCGCGGATCAAATCGGCGAACCTCTTCTTATCGATCAAACGACCGACCGCGACGATCAGTGGAGAAGCGGATGAAAAACCTGCGTGCCTGAATCCGGCGATTGTCAATCCATTGTAAATACGGTGGATTCGATCCGCATGCTCTGGAAAGCGCTCTCGCAGAAATTTCTCGGCAAAATCGGTTTCTGTAACAATTACCCGCGCCGCATCGACAAGGCTACGAAGTCCGATCTCGAAATTTCGCGGTGCGAAAATATCGTTGGCGTGCCCTGTGAAGCTAAAGCTAATTCCAAAAAACTTCTGGATCCAAAAAGCGGTGCGGGCAGCCATCCCAGCGAAGTGCGCATGAACATGATCAATTCGCATTTGTCGTAAGCGCACGCCGACATGAACAGCCTGGTAGAGACGGAGAAAATCAGGGCGCCGCCCCCATTCACTCAACGCAGCGATGACTTCTCCGGTTAACCTCTCCTTCTGCGAAGCTCGGCGAACTTCGTCTAACAATTCCTCCTCCTCCGGCAGGTAATCGACACCCTCAACAATGCGTTTATCCCAATCCTGCGGCGGCTCGTCCTTGGGCTTGCGGATAGAGAAGATAGGCGGCGTCACGCCTTGTCGAGCGAGCTCTGCGACTTCTCGATAGCAAAACGTCTGTCCGAATGACGGAAATCGCTCAAAGAGATATGCAAACTGCGTCATCGATGCGCGACCGATAACAAGTTCGTCACGGTGCTTCTCGCTTTACGGGAATCGGTCTTCCGGAATCGTCCACAGCCACGTGGGTAAAGACACCGCGCGTCACGCGAATCTGTTTTCCGTGCATGTACCGGCGCACCCAGACTTCTACAGGAATGACCACTGAAGTGCGGCCAATTCGCTCTACCCAGGCGTAACACGCGACTGTGTCCCCCACTCGAACGGGTTCCAGGAAAGACATTCCTTCCATGGCTACTGTGACGACCCGGGCTTGCGCCATTTTTGCCGCGAGAATGCTGCTACCCAGATCCATTTGCGACGTCAACCAGCCGCCGAAAATATCGCCATTCGGGTTTGTATCCTTGGGCATGGCAATTGTTTGGATCACCAGCTCACCTTTAGGTTGATCGGCATCGTCCATTCGGCGCGAAGAATAACACAAATTTACTGTAGAGGCAGCCGTGTCGGCTGCACCCATTCAAAGTTCTGCAGGCGGCACGCCTGCCACTACAGCTTGGTTTCCGAATTGGGAACTCAAATGATCAGCATACAATCGCCGTAGCTGTAGAAGCGGTAGCGTTCGCGAATTGCCTCCTGGTAGGCCCGAAGCAAAAACTCGCGGCCTGCAAATGCACTCGCGAGCATGAGCAAAGTCGAGCGCGGCAGATGAAAATTCGTAAGCAGCAGATCGAGATGTTCAAATCGATATGGCGGATAAATGAAGAGATTGGTTGAGCCTTCCTGAGCAAGAAGTCTGCCGTTTTTCCAACGCGCTGATTCGAGAACACGCACGGTGGTTGTTCCCACAGCAACGATGCGCTCGGCATTGTTGATCTGGTTTGCTGCTTCGGCCGAAATGAAAAAACTCTCTGCAAACATTCGATGCTCGGCGAGATTCTCCGATCGCACCGGCAGAAATGTTCCAATCCCCACATGTAGCGTAACTAAGGCGTGCGGAATCTCGTTCAAGATTTGCTGGGTGAAGTGAAGACCGGCAGTGGGCGCGGCCAACGCGCCAGGCATCTGGGCAAAAACGGTTTGGTAACGTGCGTTATCCTCCGCGTCACTCTTGCGCTCGATGTAGGGCGGCAACGGCATCGAGCCACCAGCGTAAAGATCAATATCCTTGTCCAACGACACAATCCGCTCGCCATCCGGTAGGATTTCTTCGATACGCAAAATTGCATTCCCGACCTGTGCACTCGCGCCGAGGCGCATTTTTCTACCGGGTTTGACGAGGCATTTCCAGCGCCTTGGGCAAATACGACCGATAAAGAGGAATTCAATTGCGCCGTCATTGGAAAATCTTCGGGCCGGGACGACCAACGTATCGTTCAAAACGAGGAGATCCCGTGGGCTAAGAAACGTTTTCAACCCGGCGAATTGCCGATGCTCGATTGTTTGGCCGTCGCGACGAAGCACCATCATCCGGGAATCTTCGCGGCGTTTGGGCGGCCGCTCGGCAATCAATTCCCGCGGCAGATCATAATCATAATCGCTCAGGCGCGCGTTCATGGTTTAATCTGAAACATAACCATCCTGACTGTGCGTCATGTTTCGAAAAAAATTGCGGCACGGCGCAAAACTTCAGATGATCTGGAAAATGCAAGAGGCTGCTCTCGATTTTGTCATCGCGGCGCTGGAGAAGATTCGCGAAACGAGTGATCGATTACCGCGCGCGTCGAGACTTTCGGTTGAGCGATTGCGATTCGCCGCGCCGAATAAAGCGGATTTGCTCGCGCCGATTCGGGAGCGCGTGCGCATCTGCACAAAATGCCCACATCTCGCCAGTTCGCGGACACAGACCGTCTTCGGCGTGGGAAATCCTGATGCGGAGTTGATGTTCATCGGCGAAGCACCCGGCGCGGACGAGGATAAACAAGGCGAACCATTTGTCGGTCGCGCTGGCCAATTGCTTACCAGAATTATCGAAACGATGGGATTCGCTCGTGGGGAAGTTTACATTGCTAATATTTTGAAATGCCGGCCCGATACACCGCTGGCACCGTTCGGCAATCGGACACCGACGCCACTCGAAATGCAAACCTGCCGGCCCTATCTGGTCGAACAGATTGAGATTATTCAACCGAAGGTTCTGGTGGCACTTGGCGCAGTCGCCGTCGAGGGATTGCTCGGGTCGCGAGGGACGATGCGGGAACTGCGCGGCAGATGGCACTCCTACAGCGGAACACCGTTAATGATCACCTATCACCCAGCCTACTTGCTTCGAAATCAGACGCCTTCGGAAAAACGGAAGGTCTGGGAAGACATGCTGCAAGTCCTTGAGCGCCTCGAACGGCCGATTACCGAGAAGCAGCGGAATTATTTTTTGTGAGCTCAGGGGCGGCTTGCGACCGTTATATTTCTAATCTTCGGCAATCGCAGGCGAGCGCAAAAGGGTCGCGCGGCCAAAAATCGCATCAATCCGCGACTGCGATGCCAGGGTGACGGCGAGCCAAACGATAATTCCACGCACGTAGCGGCGCGAGACTTTGACTCTGCGGTCCAGCATGGTTGCGCCGGCATCGTGCAACAGGGCAAGCGTGCGTGCTCCAATCAATGCGGGCAAAACCGTGGCAGCACGGACACGCCGATTTCGGATCGCACGCGAGTAGTGCATCCCGCACGCCAGACCGCCCTCGGCCTTCTCGGCCCAATTTCGAAAGATCGGCTGAAATCGTTCCGGTTCTAAGAGAATCTGCGCCGCAGTCATGCGGGCAGAAGTCAATTCCTCCTCTGGGAAATAACATCTGCCTGCTCGGAGATCAGAGCCAGCGTCGCGCAAAATATTGATCAACTGAAGTGCCATGCCATAGCGTTTCCCGAGCGCAAGCATCTCGTCTTCGCTTAGCGTGGCAAACTTCCGAACATGCCGGAAGCAGAGCCGCGTCCAGAATTCGCCGACACAGCCTGCGACGAGAAACGTGTATTCATCGAGGTCCGCTGCAGTGCGAAGCGCGGCAATTTTAGCGGTGTCAGCGAAACGTTTCAGATCGAGCATTTGACCCTGGGTGATTTTCTCGAGGAGAGTGCGAATCTCATTACGATCGGCCGTCTCCAGGTGGTCGAGCCATTCCAAACAATCTGGCAACGATTCAATAAGTGTTCGTTCGGTCGCATGCTGCTGCAAAGGTGCGAATGAAGCGACAAGATCGACAGCGACACTCCGAGAAGCTTTGCCTTGAATCGCTTTCGATAGCGTTTGAAGAGTTTCCACTCGCAGGGTTCCTGAAATACGTGGCGTATCCGCCACCGTATCCGTTGTCCGCGCGAGCAAATAGGCCAGCGCGACTGGTTCGCGTAATTGCGCTGGCAAAAATCGGATGGAAAGATAGAACGACCGCGAAACGGAGCGCAGAATCGCTGTCTGCAGCGGGCGAGTACAGGCGCTGGATCGGTCGTTCATGACCTCTTGCGTCGAGGAGATTTCATCGTCCGATATTTTTGATTTCGATCCGATTCGCCGCCGCGTTACCCAAACCGAGCGCGCTGGCGAAGCCGACGTAATCGGCCGTGTGGCCGATGACCGGCAGACTCGCGCGCACACGCCATTGCTCTAGGCGTTTCAACGCGATAGCGTCCAAAGCCACTGGATCTTTGCTCGCGTATAGCGTGGCGTGATGCACGGCGTAATTCGGCTGCGACTGCGGCCCGCCGGCATATTGCGCGACGAGACCATCCATCAAATTGAAAACGACTTTCTTCGAGATGAGTGGGTTACTGTAAATTTCTGCGAGGCTCTCCGCACCAAAACGAGAGCCTTGGGAGAAACGCCGCCAGTTGTCGATGTTTGGAATTGTCACATTGTAAAGGCAACCGGCGATGCCGTTCATTTCACTGCTGCTCATTACCGGCACATTGATGATTTTCGTCACCTCAGTCGAAACGATACGCGAGAAATGACTGACGTTACTTGTGTTCTCAGTGTCGGAAAGGATCGACATTTTCACTTTGTCGGCCCTATAATCAAAATCACCCCAAACCAGTTTCCCAATTAACGGCGCGGAAAGAACTGCCTTCGGATCATATCCGTCGCGTGGCGCGATTGCTCTCAGCTGATAACCATCATTTCCCGGTCGATAACCGGCGTCTTTAATTCCACCAAGAGAACGATCCCAAACGATGATACTGCTGCGCGGATGTCCAGCCGCAACGAGGCCATCGACAATCGTATTCACGACGTCATGGTGCGTTGTGAAAAGTTCGCCACCCGCTGCACAAATTTTAATTCCGATCTTGTCATTCGGAGAAACCAGAGACGTCCACGCCTTCGCCACGTCGGGCTGGCCGGTCGCAGCGAGCAGGAGCCGATCGACCATCGTGCGCACGATCGAGGGATTTGTCTTGTAGTCCTTGATTGCGTCCGAATCGTGCATGGTATACACGACCGATGGCGTGGGCATCGGTCGCGGGGTTTGCCCAAATCCGGAAGCGGTGGCGCAGAAAAAAACAAGAACTACGTTTCGCATCGATAAGGTGCTTTGGCAGTGACAACGGATTTTATGAGCAACAGCGCGAATCACAACTCGTCGGTTTTCGTGGCAGCCGGCCCGGCTGCTTTCTCACGCAACGCAGGCGACACGCCTGCCGCTACAGGCCCGATTCGCCATCTATACGTTCATATTCCGTTCTGCGCGCGCATCTGTCCGTACTGTGCGTTTTACAAAGACCTGCTCGATCGTTCGCAAACGGCGCGATTTTGTGAGGCTATTCTGCGCGATCTCGACAAGCAATGCGCCGCGTTCGCCATATCGGCCAAGACAATTTATTTCGGTGGCGGGACGCCAACGGCTCTTACGACTTCGCAGTTGGAATTTCTTCTCGGAGGTTTTCACCAGCGACTCGACCTCTCGACGTTAGAAGAATGGACAATCGAAGCGAATCCTGGGAGTGTTTCCACGCGTAAAGCAGCGCTTTTGCGCAAGCTCAAAGTAAATCGAATCAGTCTCGGTGTTCAGTCTTGGGATGATCGATTGCTAGCGATTCTCGGACGCGAACACAATGCGTCGCAAGCTGAAAAGTCATTCCATACCTTACGCGATGCCGGATTCAGGAACATTAATATCGATATCATGTTTGGGCTTCCTGGCCAATCGACCGAGCAATGGAAAGC
>WNGO01002281.1_pt1 | contig 12232 bp, 13 predicted proteins | sample 5400511 | NCBI WGS metagenome assembly WNGO01 (sample SAMN13153380, study PRJNA577476) | soil metagenome | isolation source: 20 cm soil or saprolite under Garry oak tree replicate 2 | place: USA:California | collected 2016-06-15
GACGGAATCGCCCGCGTGGTCGGGCAACGCCAGAGATTGGATGTAAATTTGTATCTGCTCGACGGCCTGACATTGATTAATGATTCTCTTTATCTCCTAGTCACCGACAACGTGCATCCCAACGACGCCGGTATGCACCGTATCGCCGAAGGCGTCGCTGCGGCGTTGAAACCGCTTTTGGCGTCCCTCGGTTAATTCTTAGATTATAAGGTGCAGGAGATCGTCATGACCAACTCTGGAAACAAACTACTGCCCCGTTTTCGCTACGGCTCGATCCGTCCGCGCGGGCATGAAGATTTGCAACGTGGTCCGGGTTACCAATTCTACCAGATGGTACCGCTTGACGTCATGGAGGTATCGACCAGCTTGGGTCTGGAAAATTACACCGCGGAAGCTGTCGAAAAGGCAGTCCGCAATTACTGGCCGTGTGTCGAGCGTTTGGCGAAAGAACGAGCGCAGGTCATAGTCTTCGGCGGCGCGCCGGTCTCAGCGGTGCTGACCCGTCCGCGCGTGGTTGAATTGTTGCGCCAAACTACGGAGAAAACCGGGATTCCCGCCGACGCTCCCCTCGAAGCGCTCATCGCCGCATTGAAGTATCTTGGACTCACCAAAGTCGCCGTCGGGAGCCGCTGGGCCGACAAGGTCAATGACGCCATCGTCCGTTATCTCGAAGATGGCGGCATCAAAGTCGTTGGTATCACCAAGCGCAATCAATGGGCTTCGGAGGCATCAGCCATGACATTTGAAGAAGGCCTCGACCTCGCGCTGGAAGTCGGTCAAGAAGCCGCTCGGCTTTGCCCCGACGCCGAAGGAATTTCCGTTCCCGGCGGCGCGGCGATGAGTCTTCACGCGGTTCCAGCGATCGAAAAAGAATTCGGCAAGCCGGCTTTTACGAACTTGAGCGCCGAGGTTTGGAACAACCTCGTGCGTCCCGGAATCATCCCGACGGTTCAGGGTTGGGGAAAGTTACTCGCGACAGCCGGCAGCTAGTGACTTGAGTGTGATGAATAGAATGGCGGCGGCGCGATCGCAATCAGCAGGACCAGTAGCCCGAGCCTCCCGAATGAGTTCAAGCCGTCTGTCGCAACGAGATAAGATTTTTGCTCCGCATCAATTGGAAGAAGGCGCTGAAGACATCTCGATGCGCAAGGTGAAAACTCTCCGCTGACCCGGGCCTAATCCACCGACACCGACGCTCTGCCGAGACAACAGCTTGCCGGTTTCGTCCCGCACCTCTATAAAGACATCATATTCCAGCGGCAAGCCTTCGCCCGGATGATCGAGGGTGCCTTCCACCAAAAGCGGACACGTCGTCGGCCTGGAGCGCGGCGGCTCATAGCCAAAAGACGTAAATCGCAAAACATGGCGACAGATGGGGCAAGACGCGGCGCTCTGAAGTATCGTCGCCTTACAGTGCGGGCAGGTGCGCGACTCGCCCGCTGACGGCGCACGTGCGCCTTTCATCCGGCGGTCCTGCTCTTCTCGTTATTGTCGTTATGGCTCTTGCCGTTGACGAACTTGGCGACTTCGGTCGGGCTCCAGCCGAATTCGACGTTGCCGCGCATGCGCGAACCGGCCGCGACGGTCAGCGTGTTGGCCTTCAGATCGCCAATCAGCTGCGCCGATTCCAACAGGTTTACCTGACCGCTGGCGGTGACATTGCCTTCCAGTTCGCCGCCGATTGTGACATTAGCCGCGTTGATTTTGGCGCCGAGATGAGCGCCCTTTTCTATAGATAAATCGCCCTTGATTTGAATATCGCCTTTGAACTTTCCCGCAATGCGCACGTTGGCGTCACCTTCGATTTTGCCTTCGATGGTAACTCCGGAGCCGAATACGGATTCGCCGCGATTGCTTGGCGCGGTCTCTTTCGCTATTGCGGCCGCCACGGGTGTAACTTGGACGGGCGTCGGCGGCGTCACGGGTGGCTTTTCCGGCGGCTTCTCATTCGCCTCCCCCGGTGTCGGTTGGTTCCACAGTGCCATAAAAACCTCCTGTTTAAAGTCAATTGAAGATCAAGACAAAATAACTTCAAAGGCAAATCTGGAAAATCGCGAGTAAAACACGCAAAGCAGGTGCCAGAAGGCACACTGCGTGATCGAAACGGCCGTGGTCGGTTTTTGATAAAACCGCATCGTCTCGTTGATTCATAGATGATGATTTTCGAGAAGTTGCCACCGCTTTAGTGCCATAGCCGACAGACATGACACGAACTCACATCTCCACGTCACCTGATCCGCCAATACAGAAAATGAACAGTGTCTGCGAAGCACTATACTTCCGCGCAGGGAATATCGGTCACGAGGTGAATGTAAAAATGTGCGGTTGCCATTTAAACCAGCCCGTGATTTTTCAGAAGCCTATACCGACCCCGACCGAAGGCCCGCGCCTACGGTCAAAATCGCGATCGAACTGCCGCCGCTCGTCTTGACGCACGCGCTCCAGCTCGTCTTCCATTTTGTTGCCCAGCCATTCGGCGTCGGCGATCAGCTGTTCGTGATCAAGATCTTTGCCGGAAGACTTATCGAGGTCCTTTTCGATGGCTTTGCGAATTTCCCGCAGTGGATCCCAAAAGGCCTCGAACGGGCGGCTGCGCTCGATGTATTCGAGCCAGTCATGAATCCCTTGCATCGCGCTCTCGATTTCTTTCAAGCCTTTTGCGGAATCGCCAGTCCGCGCCAGCGTGAGGCCGAGGTAAAGCCGCGCCAAGTTGTCATCCTTGTCAACTGCCAACGCGCGCTCAAGAGACTGGCGCGCGTCCTGATATTTTTTCGTAGCGTACTCGGTGCGTCCGACGTACGTCCAGACGCCCTCGCGGAAATGTTCGGAAATGTAAATATAGTCAGGATTGGTTTTCGCCGCCTCGAGAAAATAGGGCAAGGCACGCTCTGGATCATTGACCAGCAGCGCCTGCCGGCCGCTCTGCACCTGTCCTGCGACCTTAAAAGACGCACAACCGGATAAAAGACCAGCCAGAATAAGCGCGCTCAGCCGATTTGTCTGGTCCATACGCCAACAGGCTAGGTCCACGCAGAGTCGATGTCAATGAGAACTTTCACGTGCTCCGACGGATCATTGCCCCACTGTCCCGCATAATCGGATACGCGCCGTACCGTCGCAAATGATTTGACTTGATCGACAGTTCTACGCTAACAGTCATCGCCAGCATGCTGGAGGTGGTTTCTGAAAATTGCTGACGTTAGAGCGACTTTGCATCGCGTGCCGATCGACGTGCCGCTATTGAAAGAAAAAATCGTCACGTCAATCTTGTTTGTCGCAGTCGAAACTGATCTAGGCGTGACCGGGTACGGTCTCACCCGCGGCTCGCAGCGCTTCGGCCTGAAGGAATTTATCAATCGCGAACTGGCGCCGTTTCTGCGCGGTAAAAATCCGCTCGAGACCGAGCGAATCTCAAGTCAGCTTTTCAAACAGTTCAACCCACGCGCCCAGACCGGCATGTGGAGCTCGGCCGTCAGCGCCATCGACATCGCGCTCTGGGACATCAAAGGCAAACACTATAAAGAACCGGTTTGGCGCCTGCTCGGTGGCGCACAAAATCCGGTGCCAGCGTACGTTACCTTCGGTCTCAAACAATATCGCAAAGAAGAATTGGTCGAAGTCGCCAAACAACTCGTCGGACAGGGCGAAAAGCGCCTCAAAATGGTCGTCGCCGTCGATCCGGAAAACCCGAAACTTGACGCCGAACGCGTGCGCGCAGTGCGCGATGCGGTCGGTGACGAAGTGGAGTTGATGATCGACGCCAATTATCTTTTTTCGTTCAACCGCGCATTGGAGTTGTGCAAGCTCGTCGAACCCTATGGCATCACCTGGTTCGAAGAGCCGGTCTACCAAAATGACGCCGCGCTGCTCGCCGACTTGCGCCGCCATACTTCCATTCCGCTCGCCGCCGGCCAAAACGAAGGACATCGTTTTCGCCATCGCGAGCTGATCGTCAATCACGCCGTCGACATTGCCCAACCGAATGTCTGTTCGGTTGGCGGTTACACCGAAGCCGTGAAAGTCGCCGCGCTGGCGCAAGCGTTTAACTTGCCGATCGCCAACGGCGGCGGCTGGCCGCATCACAACATGCATCTGCAAGCAGCGATGGCCAACGGCTGGCGTGTCGAATTTCACTTTGAGATGTGGGGCGTGGGTGACAAAATCTACAAGGAACCCGCCGCACCGGATCACGGCTGGGTGACTTTGCCGGAAACACCCGGTTTAGGCTTGGAACCGCGCTGGGATGCACTGAAAGAATACGAAGAAAAATGACCTAGGCAATATGATAAATAATCTCATTGTCGCAAGGCACGACGGAGGAAGTCCAATGGCAACGGCCAACAAGCGATTTGCGCCATCTGTCCTATTCGCCCTACTCGTCCTATCTGCGCCTACCTCGGCCGCCGACAAGATCATGCTCAGTTCGACTAATCCCACCGCCTTCGAGATCGATCACATCGTCGCCAAAGAAAAGGGATTCTTCGCCAAAGAAAACCTCGACGTTGAGGTCAACTACATGACACCGGATTTGGTGGTCAAAGCGCTGATCGCCGGAACCGTGGACATTGCTCGATCCGGCGCGCATTTTGGTCTCATCGCGGCGGCCCGCGGCGCCGAGATCAAGATCATCGGCGGTTCCAATTACGGCTATCCGTATCAGGTCATCGGAAACCCACAATTCAAAACGCTGAACGATCTCAAAGGGCAAAAAATCGCCGGTGCTTCTTTGGCGAGCATCACCACGACGATCTTTAAAGACGTCATGCAGCGCCGCGGCATTCCACCAACGGCTTACACGCTGCTTTTCGTCGGCGGCAGCCCCGAGAGATTTCAAGCCGTGGCTTCGGGACAGGTTGCCGCATCGTTGGCCGAAGCGCCGCCGTTCAATTTCAAGTCAGTCGAAGCCGGTCGCAGGGTGCTGCTTAATTATTCGGACGAGATCAAGAATTTGCAGTACACGGGGTTTTTTGCGTCGAACAAGTCGCTGGCGCAAAACCGTTCGCTGTTTACCCGATTTATTCGGGCGATCGGGCAGGGCATGCATTGGGTGAACGACCCGGCCAATGAAAAAGCCGCGATAGAATTAATGGTGCAGCGCTTGAAGATCGACGAAGTGATCGCCGCGCAGACATATAAATTTATGATTCCCGAGAACAGAGCTTTTCGCGGCGAGGGCACCATCGACGGACCCGGTTTGGCGGAGATGATCCGATTGCTCGCATCCGACAACATGATTCCCGAGAAAAAACCTTGGGAGACTTTTGTCGATCCCGCGTTCATGCCCGCAGGGAAGTAGCCGTCCGGTCAGAGTCCGTCATTCCCGCATGCTTTTAACGGGAATCCAGGCGAACTTCGGTTGAACTCGCGGCAGAACCGCTTGTTGCCGACAGCAAGTTCGTCGACAGCCTCCGCAAGCCCGACAAGCCTTACGGCTTCCACCCGCTTGCCTTGAGTTCTTCGTTGGCTTTTTTCACGAAGCTCAAGTCGAACACATCGCCGACCTTGATGTCGCGCTGCACTTTCGTCGTTCTTTTCATGTCGTCGATCATCGATTGGAGAACCTTGTCGTCGCTGAATCCCTCTCGAAGCGCCAGTGGCGTTAGGCTGTCATAGACCGAACCGACTAACTCTCCGTCCTTCATCCGCAGGGTATCCATCATGTATTTGATCGCCGGTTCCCGTTTAGCAACGTAATAATTCAGTCCTTTGAGAGCGCCCCGCACGAAGCGCAAGATTTTTTCCGGATGTTGCTTGATCTTGTCTTGTGACGTCGCCAATCCGCCCTCGATCAAGTTGGCATATTCGCTCGCGTTGCCGAGCTTAATAAAGCCGTCCTTTTGCGCCTTGATACTCATGGCCGTGCTGAACAGCGTCGCTTGTATGGACTTGGTCTGCAGCGCAGGAAAGCGTACCTCATCGCCTCCCATCGTAACCAGGTTGACGTCCTTGGTCGGGTCCAAGCCGTTCTTGCGCAACATCTCGCGCGCGACTACCGCAAGCGACCCTTCCGGGGACATGACCCCGATGTTCTTGCCGCGCAACTGGCTGACCGACTTGATTTCCGGCTGCGCGATCAAATCCCAACTAGGCTTGTCCTGAAAAACCGTCACAAGCCTGACCGGAACACCTCTGACCGCCGCGGCTAGTGCGCTGCCCGCATTGGTAAAAAAATCGACCTCACCGGCCAGCGTTGTGCGGATCGCGATCTCGCCCCGGATACTGAGCAGCTCGACGTTAAGACCTTCTTCTTTGAAGTAACCTTCCTTCTGAGCAACGACCAGGGCAAATACCGCAGTGCTGCTCAACGAAGGATAAGCTACACGGAGGTTGTCGATGGCCCGCGCTGGTCGAAAAGCGCCGAGGAAAAACATCGCGCATAGTAAAATCCCTTTTGCCAAGCGTATATTTCCCATGATCATGCTCCTTTTTGATTGACCGCGCACCGTCTCGGGCAGCGCATCGCCGTCTAGCTGAACGCCTTTTAACTCCCAGCCAAAGTTCGGTCAAGACGTAACTGTTTGTACGATGCGAAATCCGTAATCGGAATATTGGAAACTCGGCGGCAGCGAGCTGCGCGCCGCGCAGCGGCTGAATTTTATCCGGTGGCGCCACGAGCCCCCGCGCGAGACGCGCCGTTGCCCGGCGGCCGCTCCGCTGGGATTTACCTCCGGCGAGTAGCGATAGTAGTTGTAATCGTACCAATCGCTGCACCACTCGTGCACATTTTCGCTCATATCGAATAATCCGAAATCATTCGGCGCGTTGACGCCGACTTGCGCCGGACCGCCGGTCTGAGGATCGCAACCCGTGAAATGTTTTTCCGACGGCGGCTCGTCGCCCCAGGGATAAAGCGCGCCCTCGCGCCCGCCACGCGCGGCGCGCTCCCACTCAGCTTCAGTCGGCAATCGAAACAGATCGCCAGTTCGATCGCTCAGCCAACGGCAGTATGCCAGCGCATCGTCCCAAGTGACGCCGACCACCGGTCGTCCGGTATCGGAAAAACCCAGGTCAGAGAAAAAAGGCGGCGCCGAATATTTAGTCGCTTCGGTGAAAACTTTGTACTCGCGATTGGTAACAGGAAATCGGCCGATCCCGAAACCATCGACCCAGACCCGATGACACGGCCGTTCGTTGTCCTGGCCGTGTTCACAACCCATCAGAAACGATCCACCGGGAATCACCACGATATCAGTCGTGCTTGCCGGATTGGTCACGCCAAGAACTTAAGATCGAGGCAGAGAATCTGTCAAGTCGCAGATTGCGCAAGGTCGAGAAATTGCCGTATAAGCGGATGTCCCGCGATAACGACGGAGGTAACGATGACCGTTCGACCCATGTTGAGAAAGGCTGGCCGTTTTCTGGGGATCGCCACTGCAATAGTGCTGATTGTCGGAACGACTTTCACTGCGACGGCTAATGCCCAATCGGCGCCATTCTACAAAGACAAGACGATTCGCATCATTGTCGGTTTCACGTCCGGCGGCCTTTACGATCAGTACGGCCGTATCCTTGCCCGGCACATGGGGAAACACATTCCAGGCAATCCCAATATCATCGTGCAAAACATGCCCGGCGCCGGCTCGCTGAGCGCAACCAATTACGTTTACGGCGTCGCCAAACCGGACGGCTTGACCTTGGGCATGCCGGGCAGCGGCATCTATCTCGACCAACTGCTCGGCCACAAGGAGGCGACGTTCGACGTTCGCAAAATGGTCTGGCTTGGTAGCGTCGACCAGCGCGATCTGTTGCTTTACATGAAAGCGGATGCGCCATGGAAATCCATCGAAGACGTTATGAACGCCAAGGAAGCGCCGAAATGCGGCTCCACCGGAACGTCGGATTTGACCACGATCGTGAATAACGTGTTGGATGAAACCTTGGGAGTAAAATTTCAGGAAGTGCGCGGTTATCCGGGCGGCGTTGAGATTGACCTGGCGTTGGAAAAAGGTGAAATTCATTGCCGCGGCACCGGCATCACCACCCACTTCGCTCGCGAGCCGTATTTCACCTGGCATAAAAACGGGTTCGATCGCCATCTCGTGCAGACAGGAAACAAAAAAGATCCTCGTCTAGCCGACGCACCGACTCTCGTTGACCTCATGGAGAAAAAGAAAACTTCGGCTTTCAGCCGCAGCGTCGCCAAAGTGATGCTGGTGTCGGCCACGTTGGGGAGGCCGATGATTACGACCCCAGGCACTCCGGCGGATCGGATCAAGATCCTGCGCGACGCCTATTTGAAAGCGCTTAGGGAACCGGAGGTCATCGAAGAAGCGAAAAAAACCAAGCTCGATCTCGAAGTGCTTCCCGGCGCCGAAGTCGAAGCGCAAATCCGCGACGTCATGAACCAACCGAAGGATGTGATCGAGCGGGTCAAGAAACTATCCGAATAGCTGTCGCGCGTCTCGCCAATCATGGCGACAACTGATGAAACCATTCGTTCGATACACCGCACTGGTTTTAGGAAGTCTATTCGTCGCCGGAGCGGCGTTCGCTTGGTTCGACGTTCTGTCTCACGAAAACATTCTCACCAATCCGGAATTGAAAACCGCCGGCGGCTGGCTGATGACCGGACTCATGTTGCTCGCTGTTGGCGTGCGCGGTTGGCGACGGCGTCAAGCCGACCCGAATTCTCATACGGAACCGACTCGTCCGCCGGTTTAAGCTCATTTCCCCGATTCCAACTCCTTCCATGCCGCGCGCACATGGGAAAAATCACGCACTTCATCCAGCGGCTTCTTCTTGTCGAACAGGCGCTCTAAGAAATTCTCCATGTCGCTGTCGCTCATGATGCCGTCGCGCAGAATCGACTTGAGCTCGACGTCGTAGGAACGCGCCGCGATCTCCGGCGTCTGCTTCACCCACTGCAAAAGAACTCGAATCGTTTCCTGACGGTTCTCTTCGATGAAGCGATTGGCCTTGAGCATCGCCCGCAGGCCGCGCTTCACTAGCTGGGGATTTTCTTTGATCAGCCGATCAGAAGTAATCATACCCGAAGCCGGCATGCCGACTTCCGGCGGTCCGGCCAAAACCTTGCCGCCCATTTTTTGCGCCATAAGATCATGCGGCGGGGACAACGCCGTCACTTCAACGGCGCCGGTGATGACCGATTGTGCCCGTACCGACGTGTCGCCCAAAACCACCGGCTGCAACTGCGCCGGGTTGAAGCCCTTGGAGCGCAACAGCTCCTCAGCGACGAGATGATCGGAGCCGCGTAAGCTCGACACTCCCAGTTTCTTGCCTTTGAGATCTTGGATATCTTTGATGCTCGGATGCGCGATCAGATAATAGACGCCCTTCTTGAAGGAGACGAGAATAATTTTCAGCGGAAAGCCGGACAGAATGCCACGCACGGTGCTGACAAAAGTGCCGGTGAATGCAACGTCGCCATTGACCAGCGCCATCACGCCCAGGCGCGGATTAGCTTGGATGATTTCGACGTCCATGCCTTCTTCGCGGAAAAAACCTTTGCTCGCCGCCACGTAGAACGGTACGGAGGTGTTGCTGCGGCTGGAGATCGAGATGCGCACTTTTTGAATCTGCGCATGAGCGAACGGTAGGCAGATCATGAGCCCAAACAAAATCGCCGCCGGCAGAATCCCTGTTGTCGGAGACTTCACGTTGTACCAACTAATCATACGAATGAAGCGCGACGGAATCGAAGCCCGTTACTCCAACACCCCATCACTCCATTTCTCCAGCTCTCCTCACTTCCCCGCCGCCAGCTCCTTCAGCGCCTGGCGCGCGAAAGAAAAATCCCGGATCTCATCCAGCGGCCGCTTTTTATCTGCCAGCCGATCCATTTGAAACTCGATCTCGGCATCGGTCATTTGGCCGTCCTTGGCGAGGGCTTTGAGTTCAACGTCGTAGGACCGCGCCGCGATCTCGGCCGATTGTGGCACATACTTGGTCATGATGCGGATCGTGTCCTCTCGGTTCTCGCCAATAAACCGATTCGCCTTCAACGTCGCTCGGATCGTGCGCCGCAACACTTCGGGATTTTCCTTGATCGAACGGTCCGAAGCGAACAGACCTGATGACGGCACGCCGATTTCCGGCGGTCCGGAAATGGCTTTTAAACCCTTTTGTTCCAGCATTAAGTCATACGGCGGTGGTACCGAAACGGCCTGCACCGCACCGGTGATAGCCGCTTGAAACCTTAGCGACGGGTCGCCGACGGCGATCGCTTGAACCAAGTTCGGATCCAATCCTTTCATACGCAGCAGTTCCCTGCCGATAATATGATCGCCACCGTTGACGGCTGTCACACCCAGTTTTTTGCCTTTTAGCTCTTGGATGTCTTTGATCAGATCCGGTCGCACCATCAAATAGTAAATTCCTTTCTTCAAGAGAATGAACACCGTCTTCATCGGCAGTCCCTGGACAATGCCGCGAAATGTGCTGACGAACGATGTGGTGAATGTCACGTCGCCGTTTAATACTGCCATCGCGCCGAGGCGCGGATTGATTTGAATAAACTCGACCTCCAAGCCTTCGTCTTTGAAATAACCGCGCGCAAGCGCGACGTAATACGACGTATTTGTATTGCTCCGGCTCGACAGAGAGATACGGATTTTTTGGCTTTGCGCGTTGACGCCTTGGTCAGTACAAAGGGGAACGCCTAAGAGAATCGCCAGCGTTGCCAAACAACGCACGTGAAATCGCATCGAATTCATAACTCGCTCCTTGCACTTCGCGTGCGGCTAAAAATAGGTCAGCGCGCCGTTGAGCGTCAAGCGAAATCGGCGCTGCTTTGCTATTTACACCTTGGCGTCACCCGGAATAGAGTTCGAATGAAATGAAAACATTGGGCATCGTTGCTCTTCTGCTCTTTTTTGCCTTCGAAGCCAGCGCCGTCGCCAATCCGTACTTGCCGAAAGCAGGCGAACGGCCGACCGCGCTCCGAGTAGCAACTTCCGCGGTCACGGGCGGCTTCGTGCATTTCTACGCCGGGCTCGACTACGGAATTTTTGAAAAGTACGGCCTTAAATGCGAACACATCTATATCCGCGGCCAATCGCCGGCGCTCGCCGCGCTGGCGAACGACCAAGTCCAGTTCAACTATGGCGCGGCGGATGGGAGCCTTCCCGGTCTCGCGGCTGGCGTCGACGCCAAGCTGGTTGCCTCTCCTCTCGTCAAGCTCCCTTATGTCATGGTGGCGCGCAAAGAGATTCGCCGGGCCGAAGATCTCAAAGGGAAATCGATCGGTGTGACACGGCCAGGGGACTTAAGCGCGCGCCTATCTCGCCAGGTCGTACGCAAGTTCGGTTTGACGACCGATGACGTGACCATCCGTCCGATTGGCGGCAGCCAAACCGAGCGCTACCAGGCCATGATCGGCAATGTCGTTCAAGCAATCCTCGTCACTCCTCCGCTGGATGTCCGGGCCAAAAGCGACGGCTTTAACGTCATTTATCGGCTGATCGATCTCGACATTCCATTCATCTACAGTTCCTTGATCACCAACTACACGATGCTGCGTGAGCGCCCCGAAATCGTGCAGCGCATGGTCGCCGCGCTCGCCGAGACGGTGTACTTCGTCGAGAAAAATCCCGACAAAGCCAAAGCCGCCATCGCCAAAGCGATGCGCGTCAAGGACGAAGAGGCACTGCAATCGTCCTACAACGTGTACGCTAAAGAAATCGTCGACCGAACCATGATCGTGCCGGGTAAATCCGTGCGCGAAGCAGTGGAAATTGCCCGCGACACCGGAACACTGGTCAGAAGAAAACCGGAAGAACTTTATGACAACAGCTTCGTCAATAATCTGGAGAAAAGCGGTTTTCTCAAGGAGCTTTGGGGAAACGAGAATTATCGGCGGTGAACACTGCTGCTGCTTTTTAGCATGTAAAGTGGAGTCTGAATCTTTCGCATCGACCCGGCATTCCTCCCTCTGGCAATGGAGGCCAGGAGGGATTTTTTTTTGAGCTGCGAAATCTACGTTTGTCTGTTTACAAGCGTCCTGTGTTTGGCATAGAGTCCGCCGCATGAAACTGGGAATTGTCGCGTTCCTTCTTCTCCTTTTCGAGACAACCGTCTTTGCCAATCCTTATCTGCCCAAACCGGGCGAGAAGCCACTTTCCATGCGCGTATCCACCTGCGCCGTGTCGGGCGGATTCGTGCATCTCTACACCGCCCTCGACAACGGTCTGTTCGATAAATACGGCATCAAGTTAGAAAATATCTTTATCCGCGGCAGCGCGCAGAATCTGACTGCTTTGGCGCAAGACGAAGT
>WNGO01021450.1_pt1 | contig 12231 bp, 11 predicted proteins | sample 5400511 | NCBI WGS metagenome assembly WNGO01 (sample SAMN13153380, study PRJNA577476) | soil metagenome | isolation source: 20 cm soil or saprolite under Garry oak tree replicate 2 | place: USA:California | collected 2016-06-15
ATGCGATCATGAAGGAAGGGTAAAAGTTGGAGGGCGGAGCTCTGCGACGCCGCGAGGAAGGGGCTCGCAGCAGCTCGCCCCTCCAATTATCGTTCGATTTCGCGACTCACTCTTCGGTCTGGGAGGCAGGCGGCTTGCCGACGAAATTTCTCAGAAAGGCTGGCAGCCTGCGCTACCCGGACAAAAGAAAACAGCATTCTCGCCGCTTCCAGTTAATTGTCATTGCGCGCCGCGCGCCTTTGGCAACACCTTAAGACATGCCAGCCTACATCGTTGTTGAAATCGAAATCACCGATGCCGTCGGCTACGAAGAATACAAGAAGCGCGCGGGCGCAACAGTCGCGCAACACGGTGGCAAATACATTGTGCGCGGCGGCGCGTGCGAAACGCTGGAAGGTGATTGGAAACCAAAACGCATCGTCGTTCTACAATTTGAAAATATGGAACGCGCCAGGGCCTGGCTCAATTGTCCCGAATATGCCGAGCCGCGCAAAATGCGCCATCGCACCGCCAAGACCCGGATGATTCTGGTGGAAGGGGTGTAATTTGTAACTGCGGGATCGCGCCGATATCCCAACAACCCAATATCCCAAAATTCAAAGTCGAAATACGCGCGGGTGACGTTTATGGTGCGCGCGCATGAGTGAAGAAGCTATCGCGCAACGGGTCATTCGCGTCATCGCCAAGAACAAGAAAATGGCGCCGGAAGAGTTATCTCCCCTCACCCGTTTCGAAGACCTCAAGATGGATTCGCTCGATGCCTTGAACATGATCTTCGCCCTCGAGGAAGAATTCGACATCAACATTCCCAATGAGGAAGCCGCGAAAATGAAATCCGTCGAAGAAGCGATTCACGGTGTGGAGGAGTTGCTGAAAGCGAAAAATTCGCTCTCCAACTAGCGATGCGCCGCGTGGTCGTCACCGGCGTTGGCGTGCTCTCGAGCATCGGCAATACCGTCGCACAATTCGAAGAATCTTTGCGCGCCTGCCGTTCGGGCATCGGCCAGATCACTCAGGTGGATACCTCGCGGCTGCGTTTTCATAATGGTGCCGAGATCCAAGGATTCGATCCCGCCGAACATTTTTCCGAGGTTACCTGGCTAGATCGCTTCGCCCAGCTTGGCATCGTCGCCGCGCGCGACGCCATCGCCGACTCGGCCCTCAGGTGGAATGACGAACTGCGCTCACGTACTGGCGTAATTACCGGCTCGTGCCTGGGCGGCATGGGAACCGAAGATGCGTTTTACTTTGATCTTTATCATGAAAATAAGTCGCGTCTTTCGCCCACCGCTGTCCCGCGCATCATGAGCAACGCGGTCGCCAGCCATGTAGCGATGGAACAAAAATTCACGGGAGCCTCTTTCACGACGTCCACCGCCTGTTCCTCCGCGAACCACGCAATCGGACAGGCATTTTGGCTGCTCCGACAGGGCACGCTGGATTGCGCGCTTACCGGCGGGAGCGAAGCGCCGATCGTTCTTGGTCACTTAAAGGCTTGGGAAGGGATGCGCGTGGTTGCGTCGGACACCTGCCGGCCCTTCTCGAAAAATCGCACCGGCCTCATCCTTGGCGAAGGTGCCGCCATGCTGGTGCTCGAAACGTTGGAACATGCACGGGCGCGCGGCGCGAAAATTTACGCCGAGCTTGCCGGCTTCGGCATGTCGGCCGACGCCCATCATCTCACCAATCCTCTCGCTGAAGGGGCTGCCCGTGCCATGAACGACGCACTCGATAATGCCGGGCTTTCCCGCGAGCAAATCAAGTACGTGAATGCTCACGGCACCGGCACCGCAGTGAACGATACCACCGAAACGCGCGCGCTCCGCCAGGTCTTCGGGTCGCACGCGGATAACCTTGCCGTCAGTTCCACCAAGTCTATGCACGGTCATGCGCTCGGCGCGGCCGGAGCCTTGGAAGCAGCGGCCACGGTCCTGGCCATGCAGGGGAATTTCATCCCACCAACCGCGAATTTTGTAGAACGCGATCCCTCCTGTGATCTCGATGTCGTCCCAAACGAAGCGCGTGCCGCGCAAATCGAAGCTGCCCTCTCGAATTCTTTCGCTTTCGGCGGTCTCAACGCCGTTCTCGCTTTTTGCCGTGTCACAGAGTAGCCGTGCGCGATGAAATTCGCGCGTCACATGCTCGAATACATCGCCGCTCGCGCCCTTTTGGCGTTACTCGCGCTGCTGCCGCTTTCGCTCGCCACGCGAATTGCCATGTTCGTGAGCCGCGCCCTTTTTGCGTCTCTGCCGCGTTTGCGTCGTATCGGCTTGCGGAACCTCGAACTCGCTCTCCCCAATCTGTCCTTGGCCGAGCGACGCCGATTGCTCAAACAATCCTTCGAAAACTTCGGTCGTATTATTGCCGACTTCGCGCATTTTCCGCGCACAACCCCGACCGATCTGGCCGCTCGCGTTGAAACCTCTTTCCCTCAAGCATTCGAAGACCGCTACCGCGCCGCCAAGGCTGCTGGACGCGGCGTCATCTTCGTTACGCCACACCTTGGCAACTGGGAGATACTCGCCCTTGCTACTTCCGCCACGTTCGAGCCTATCGCCTACCTCGCTCGCCCTCTCGACAATCCTCTGCTCGATCGCTACACCTCGCGCGTGCGCAGCCGGTTCGGCAACCGTCCCATTAACAAACGCGATTCGGTTTTGCAAGGTCTCGCCATCCTTGACGCTGGCGGTAACCTCGGCCTTCTCGCCGACGTAAATACATTGCAGCGCGACGGCGTCTTTGTCCCCTTCTTTGGTCATCTTGCCTGTACTACCCGCTCCGTCGCCATGCTGGCCTTGCGCACCGACGCGCTCATCGTTCCGGCGTGCTGCGTGTGGGATACAAACCGCTATCGCATTCTGGTTGGTGAACTCGTCGAAGCCGTCCGAACCGCCAGCTACGCCAAGAAAAACATCATCGATACCACTGCGCTCTACACGGCCGAGATCGAAAAATTCATCCGCAAATATCCCGGGCAATGGATCTGGATCCATCGCCGCTGGAAAACCCGGCCATCCGGCCAACCCAGCCTGTACTAGAGGTGGATCCTAAATTGCATCAGCGCGCGGCGCTTTCGGTCTGGCGAGCGCAGGCAATTTGCCTGTCCGTTTAGGCCGCCAGCCGAAATGATAATCCCGTCGGCAAGCTGCCGACGGTTCCAGGCTGGCAGCTTGCGCTCCCCAGCAATGCAATTCGCCGGGCGCGAGAGCGCGTTTCTCCACCGCCATCGCGGCTTCTTTCACCGCTTCGCTCAGGGTTGGATGCGAGTGGCAAGTCCGGCCGAGGTCTTCGCTGCTGCCGCCGAACTCGATGACGGAGGTTGGTTCGGCGATTAATTCGGAAGCGGCGTGTTGCAGAATGTGCGCTCCCAGAATTTTGTCGGTTTTGGCGTCGGCAATAAACTTGACCACACCTTCGACATCTTCGTTGGCCAGGGCGCGGCCATTAGCACGAAACGGAAACTTCCCAATTCGGACGTTCATCGCTTTTTCTTTGGCCTGATCTTCGGTGATCCCAACGCCGGCCAGCTCCGGATTGGTGTAGATAATTCCGGGTATGGCGTCGTAATTCACATGACCGGATTTGCCGGCGATGATCTCGACGCAGGCGATGCCTTCATCCTCGGCTTTGTGCGCAAGCATCGGACCGGCAATAACGTCGCCAATAGCATAAATGCCTTCCACGTTGGTGCGAAAATGTTTATCGACTTTGATCCGTTTCCGTTCGTCGAACTCGACACCTACTTTCTCCGCGCCTAAACCTTCGCTGAACGGCTTGCGTCCAACTGAGACGAGGACCTTGTCCGCTTCAAAGGTCAATTTCTCGTTAGCTTTGTCGGCCGATGCGATTGCCCGCCCGTTCTCGATTTTCACGCCGGTCACTTTTGTCTCGAGATGAAACTTGATCCCTTGCGCGGTAAGAGCGCGCTGGAGCAAATTCGACAGCTCGAGATCAAAGCCGAGGGCGATGCGCGGCAGAAATTCCAGCATCGTCACTTCGGAGCCAAGGCGGTTCCAAACCGAGCCAAGCTCAAGTCCAATCGCGCCCGCGCCAACGACGAGAAATTTTTTGGGCGCCTCCTCGAAGCAAAGCGCTTCGGTGCTGCTGACGATGGTTTTGCCATCGAATTTTGCGAACGCCAGCTCGATCGCGACGCTTCCGGTGGCGATGACAATGTTTTTGGTTTCGATCTCCTGTGTTTCGCCGGCAGATGATTTTACCGAAACTTTTCCGGGCGCGGCGATCGTGCCCATCCCCTCCAGTACCATCACCTTGTTTGTCTTCATCAGTTGGCGCACTCCGCCGGTAAGCGTTTTCACCACTTTGTCCTTGCGCTTTTGCATGGTCGGCAGATCGACGCGCGGGTTTTCGATCACGATTCCGTGTTTGGCCGCTTCCTTTTTCGCAAAAGAAAAATGATCACTGGAAGTGAGCAACGCTTTGCTCGGAATACAGCCGACGTTCAGGCAGGTCCCACCGAGTTCCTTATCTTTCTCGATGATCGCGGTCTTAAGCCCGAGCTGGCCCGCGCGAATGGCAGCCACGTATCCACCTGGCCCGGAGCCAATAATTACGACATCAAATTTATCCATGACTAAAAGCTAACTGTGTCGAAAGGGCGGAACAAGCAACTCCCCTTCGATAGCACGCAACCTTGGCGAACGAGAGCACGTTTTCGCGTTCCTGGCACTAACCGCGGGCGCGTTGAAATCACCTCCTCTCCTCCTCGAGCGAGGAGAGGACAAAGGTGAGGAGTCGAGCGGTGGGATGTGATCGTTGGAGACCCACCTCTGCGAAAAAGAAAAATCCCTCACCCCGATCCTCTCCCTTTTTTGCAAAGGGAGAGGCAGAACACGCACACGCCCCGACAGATGCCGGCGAAAGACTGATGCAAGAGATTCCCTTCAGCCGAGCAGTTTAGTAGCGTAAGCTAATGAGACGCGTTCGCCACTTACGAAAGAACTCGACGCGACATGAGCGAATCTTATGGCGTCACCTTCGCAATCGACAACTCCAAGGCTGGAAATTTCGACGACAACATCCGGTGGATCGCTACGTAATTGATTTTTATTGCCCCGACGCGCGCCTTGCGATTGAGCTCGATGGTGGCGGCCACAATTTCGCGGCCAAAGAGTCGCTCGATCAGGCACGCACAAGGTTTCTTGCGAGCAAAGATATTCAGATTCTGCGATTTTGGAATCATGAGATCAGCCAAGAGCTGGACAGCGTCTTGGAAACAATTTGGTCAGCGCTGGAGCAACGAAGAAAACCCTCACCTTAATCATCTCCCTTTGCGCAAAGGGAGAGGCAAACGCTTGTCGCAGACTTCGCGCAAAAACTGATTTGAACGCTTGAAGCTTAAGGTGGCCTCAGTCAGCAGGAGGGGGCAAATACCCGCCTTTCCCTCGGAGAGTTGAAGTGAGGGGATTCATCGTCCGACTGAGATGGTAACATCACCCCCCTCGCATAAAGGTACGGCGAGGCCGGCCATTCCGCCTGGACGGGATGTTTCAAAAATCAATCGGTAATGTCTTGGGGTTTTCGATTCCTTCCTTCACTTTAATGAGAAATGTGACGGCTTCCTTGCCATCGATGATGCGATGGTCGTAGCTAAGGGCGAGGTACATCATCGGACGGACCACGACCGCAAAGGTACCCCCTTGGAGCTCTTCGATTTTCAATTTTCCTTCACGCGCTTTCTTCGCGTAGTCGGCGATATCCCGCTCCAAATCGGCAAACGACTTTTTGTCAGCATCGCGCACAACCGGAACGACCAGCCCCCGTTCCGTCCCGACGGCGACCCCGATGTCGTAGAAATTATTTTGAATGAAATCGTCTCCTTCGATTCGCCCATTGATCGTGGGAACCGCCTTCAACGCCGCCACCGCCGCTTTAACGAAGAAGGACATGAAACCAAGTTTCAACCCATTCTTTTTAGTGAATTGCTCCTGGGCGTGAGCACGCAAGGCCTGCACCTCGCTCATGTCGCATTCGTTGAAGGTCGTCAGGATCGCAGCGGTATGCTGCGCCATGACCAACTGCTGCGCGATCTTCCGGCGCAATGGTGACATTTTTTTGCGAACGACGCGACCGTCTTTCGCAGCCGGCGCCAGCGATTCTACCGGCCCGACCGTCTCGGTGGCCGCGTTTGATTCGGTATCTGTTCGTTCTGGCGAGCGGCGATTTTGCGCGGCGGCGAGCGCGTCTCCTTTGGTAATGCGACCGCCTTTTCCCGTCCCGGAGATCTTTGCAGGATCGAGTTTTTCTTCATCGACAATGCGACGGACAGCAGGCGAAAGCGCGGTAGCTGTAGCCGGAGTCGGCGACTCCGGCTGGCCGCGGTCAGCGACCGCGGCTACAGGGGCGTCCTCGGGCGCAGGCTTCTCCTTCTTTGCGGGCGGGGCCTCGGCTGCCGCGCTGGACTCTTCGATTTCCGCCACGACTTCGCCGATTTTTACTTCCTGACCTTCGGCCGCTTTGGTTTTGAGCACGCCGTCAGCTTCAGCAACGATTTCGGTCGAAACTTTGTCGGTCTCGAGAGTGAAGAGCGGGTCGCCTTTTTTTACCTGCTCGCCCGATTTCTTGTGCCAGACGGAAACGACACCGCTGGAAATCGATTCGCCGACGGCGGGAATTTTCACCTGCACGCTCATTGCGCGGCTACATAAGCGCAAACCGCCGCGCGAGTCGAACGCCAAGTCACGGTGATCGGCGGCTCACAATGGAGGGGCGGAGCTCTGCGAGCCCAGGTCGCTTAGCCGGCGTCGCAGAGCTCCGTTCCAGTGTGGGACCGCGTCGTCAGCGCGGTTGAACCATCTTTCGTCGTGCCTTCCAGGCAGAAAGCGAACCGACAAACCCAGGTTCTGGTGGTTCGTCAAGCAGCGTGATGTATTCAACGGTATGTCCGTCCGGATCGGAGAAGTAAAGCTGTACTGATGGCATCCAACCGATCACCGATGGTTCGGTTGTAACCTTCCCCGAAAAATCCCGCGTAACGATGCCGAAGGCGCCGAGATATGAACCGGCGGCAAGCAGATCCGACAAAGCGACGGCGACAGCAAAATGACACCGACGAGATTGGCCCCAAGGCGTGGTCGGACCCCACAGGCCAAGCATTGAACGTTTGTTGGAGCCGATCCAGAGAAAGACAACATCACGGGTTAAATCACGGTAGGCGTACTCCAGTCCTACGACATCAATATAAAATCGGCTGGAAACTTCCGTGTCTTTCACCGGGAGGTGCGTTTCATAAAGATGCATCGCTTGTTTCACTGGCTAACGAGGCTTAGACGATTGTTGCGCCGAGCATTCTCTGAATACGACGCCATCTTTTAATGTCGAATCGCCCCTCACCTTCATACTCTCCTTTCGCAGCGAAGGGCGAGGACGAGGGTAGTCGGTTGTTTGGATCAGACCGAAAAAGCCTCCGCGATCAGACATGCCTGTTCGCGTTTATGAAGAGCGAGGGCGCCTACTGCGGGGCTGGCACTGGCATTGCGACCGGCGTAGCCAACTTCGCGACCAAACATGGCGCGCAGGCGCGGCTCAATAAAACTCCACGCCCCCATGTTTTGCGATTCTTCCTGGCACCAAACCAGTCGTGCTTCTTTCGGGAAGGCTTCAACGGCCGCGCGCAATTGTTTCTCATCCAACGGATAGAGCTGCTCGATGCGGATGATCGCGCTGTTGGTGGTTTTTTCTTTTTCGCGATGGGCAATTAGATCGAAATAGACTTTTCCGGAGCAAAGAATGACGCGCTCGATTTTTTCGAGCTTGCTGCCGCGGCCAGCGACCGCGGCTACAGAGTCCGGAATGATTTCGTGAAATTTCCCGTTGGTGAAATCTTCGGTACGCGAAGTTGAAAAATCCGCGCGCAGCAGACTTTTTGGTGTCATGAGGATGAGCGGTTTGATAAAGTCGCGTTTCATTTGCCGCCGTAAAACGTGGAAATACTGCCCGGAGGTGGTGGGGTTGCAGACCTGGATGTTGTCCTCGGCGCAGGCTTGAAGAAAACGCTCGAGCCGGGCGCTGGAATGTTCTGGGCCCTGTCCTTCGTACCCGTGCGGTAAAAGTAAAACGATCCCGCTCGGCCGCTGCCATTTTGATTCGGCGGAAACGATGAACTGATCGATGACCGTCTGTGCGCCGTTAACAAAATCGCCGAACTGCGCTTCCCACAGTTCCGCGAGATGCATCAGCGGATTACAGGGAGCGCCCGTCTTCGCGTCGTGCCAGTAGGCATGACGCTGGCCAAAGGTTCCGCGCCGGCTGTCCTGACCGGACAATCGCACCGGAATATTTTCCAGCAGCAGCGCCCCAAATGCGAGCGCTTCGGCAAATCCCCAATCGTACGGACCGCCCTCCTCAAAAATTTGGCGGCGCCGATCGATCAGCATCCGTTTCACTTTCGGCAGAATATGGAACCCTTCCGGAACGCGCGTGAGTCCATCGACAATCGTGCGCAACGTCTCCTTGCTGATCGCGGTCGGTTTCGACTCGGTGCTGTATTTCGATTGAAAAACGGCGGTCGATTCCTTGAACTTAGCCTGCTCGCCCGTTTTTTGTTTCTCCAGCGCCTTGATGTATTCGAGCGCCATCTCCAGCCGAAGTTGAAACTCGGTCTCGAGCGAAGCGGCGTCATCCTGAGTCAGCACTCCTCGGTCGAGCAACTCCCGTTTATAGATCTGCGTGACCGATGGCCGCTTATCAATCCTGGCGTAGAGATCCGGCTGCGTGAAGCTCGGTTCATCTACTTCCTGGTGGCCGTATTTGCGGTAGCAATACATGTCGACGACAAAGTCGCGCCCGAATTCCTGGCGAAAATCGAGCGCCATTTCCGTGACAAACTTGAGCGCGAGCGGGTCTTCCCCGTTCACGTGAAGGATCGGAACCTCGATCATCTTGGCGATATCGGTGGCGTACATCGATGAACGCGCGTCTTCCGGCAAAGTGGTGAAACCGATCTGGTTGTTGACCACGATGTGGAAGGTGCCGCCGGTGGAATAACCGGCCAGCTGCGACAGGTTGAGCGTTTCCGCCACGATGCCCTGCCCGGCGAAGGCAGCGTCACCATGAAGTAAAAGTGGCAGAACTTTGCGCCGATGTTCGGTATCGCCGCGAATGCGTTGGCGCGCGCGCGCCGTCCCTTCTACGACCGGATCGACTGCTTCGAGATGGCTGGGATTTGCCGAAAGGCGGATCTCGACTTCGCCGGCGGCAAGTTTGCGCACGGTGCGATAGCCGAGGTGATACTTCACGTCGCCATCGCCGGCGACAAGAGCCGGGATGTAATTTTCAGTGAACTCGGTGAAAATGACGTTGAGCGATTTCCTGAGGAAATTCGCCAGCACATTGAGCCGGCCACGATGGGCCATGCCCATGCAGATTTCCTCGATGCCGTCGCTGGCACATTTGTGCAAAAGCGTATCAAGGATTGCCATTAAACCTTCCGCGCCTTGCAGCGAAAAACGTTTTTGTCCGACGTAACTGGTGTGCAAAAAAACTTCGAACGTCTCCGCTTCGAGCAACGAGCGGAGAAGCGCGACCTGTATTTCCGGCGAGGGCGGTGGGGCGAAGATGCGCGATTCAAGGCGGTGCCGCACCCAATCACGAATGCGGGTGTTTTGAATATGCTGAAATTCCGCGCCAATAGAGCCGGCGTAAATTTGATCGAGCAGCGCGATCATTTCGCGCAACGTCATCTGGCGGCCATCCAGAAAGAATTTCGACGCAACAGGATAGTCGAGGTCCTTGTCGCTAAAGCCGAATTCGCGCAAGGTGAGCAACGGGTTCTCCGGCCGTTTTTCCGCCAATGGATTCACCCGCGCGATGGTGTGACCGAGAATGCGATAGGCGTAAACGAGAGCATCGATGCGCGTCTGCAACGGACTTTCGCGCAGATCGCGTCGCGCTTCTGGTGGGGCGACTGCGACGGCCGCGCCATTTTTGCCGTCGAGGTTCCCAAGCTCGAATCCCTCAAAAAACGCCGACCAACCGGAATCGAGGGAATCGGGATCTTTCTGCCAACGCTCGTAATTCTGCTCGAGCAAATCGAGATTTAGGCGGTTGGCGAATGATGGATGCATGATATCAAGACAATGTCGTAAAAACGAGACGAGCAGCAAGTTGACAGTGGAAAGGGCGCTCCGTTATTTGCGCGGCGATTTCACACCGCCGGACGAGATGAAATACAAAATGATTTCGAACGCGAATGATCTGGGGAGCGCACGCAACGCCAGCATCCACGCGTCAGCCGCTGCGATCATCCTCTTGTTTGCGGCGCAGTCATTGTCGGCGCAAACGCCGACACCGTTGCCTTCGTCATCGCCCACCGATCCGGCTTCTGAGCCCGTTGTTCTCGCGGTCGCGAAGGTAATGCCGGCGGTCGTTAACATTAACGCCGAGCGCGTAGTACGCCGACAGATCCGCGATCCATTCGAAGATTTCGCGGCCGAATTCTTTGGCACCTACCGCAGCCAACCACGTGAAGTCCGGCAGCGTCTGCAAAGTCTTGGCTCCGGCTTCATCGTTGACCCGGCCGGTTACATCGTGACCAATGAGCACGTGGTGCAACGGGCAGCGGACCTGAGAATCGAAGTCACTACCAGCGACGGCAAGGTTTACAACGCCCACTACATAACGGGCGATCCCAAAAAGGATCTTGCGTTCATCAAAATCGACGGCCAAAGCGGATTCTCGTTCATTAATCTGGATAATCCTTCGCCCAATCTTCTCGGCCAAACGGTGATTGTCCTCGGCAATTCGGTCGGTTACGGCAGTTCGATCAGTCGCGGCGTGCTCAGTGGATTGAAGCGAGATATCACGATAGGCGACCTGGATTACAAAGATCTTTTGCAAACCGACGCGGCGATTAACCCGGGAAATTCTGGCGGTCCAGTGGTCGATATTGCGGGCCGGCTGGTCGGGGTGAGTTCGGCCAAAATGGCATTTACGCCCCAGGGCGTTCCGACTCAGGGATTGGGATTCGCCATTCCGGCCGAGACCGTGCGCGAAGCGGTCAAAGAATTCAAAGCAGTCGCGCAAAAGCAGCCTTCCGCGCAGCCCCACGGCAACTCCAATCAGCCCGCCGCGGCAAATGCCGACCGCCTTTTTGGAATGCAATTGCAAGATCTGACGGCGGAACTAACCGATGCCTTTGGCTTGGTTCCCGGACGCGGAGTTTTGGTTAGCGCGGTTGAGCCGGAAAGTCCGGCGGCGGAAATTGGGGTCGAGCGCGGATTGTTGATTTACCGAGTGGGACGGCACGATGTGAACTCGGTGAAATCGATCGAGGGCCTGCTCGCGCGCGTGCAAAGCGGGATGACGGTTGATTTCACAGTCGGCATCGTTCGAAGCGATGGGACGCGCCAGATCCAAACCGTGCCATTGACAGCGCGCTAAAATTTTTTAGACAACGCTGCGCGATGAAAGTTGTCTCAAAAGAATTGAGTGAATTCGAGAAGTGCAAGTTAGCCTCTTCGGAGGCCCTCATCCCAGGCTTGTCCGACAAGGGGAAGGAATGCGTGGCCTCGTTTCACTGACGGGATAAGTTCTTCCTCCTCTGGAGTTTGTTTCATGATCAAGGTTGAAAATCTAACTAAAAAATACGCCGGGCAGACGGCGATCCGCGACCTCAGCTTCGAGGTCGGCCAGGGGGAGATCATGGGTTTTCTCGGGCCAAATGGGGCGGGCAAGACAACCACGATGCGAATTTTGGCGAGCTTCATGCCGCCGACCTCCGGGCGGGCGTCAATCGCCGGTTTCGATATCTTCGAGCAATCACTTCAGGCCCGCGCGCACCTTGGTTACATGCCGGAACACGTGCCGCTCTATAACGATATGCGCGTGACCGAGTATTTGAACTACCGCGCCGCACTCAAAAGCATTCCACATCGGCGAACGAGCGAGCGGGTCGGCGATGTGAAAGAACTTTGCGGGTTGCGCGAAGTCGAAAACAAACTCATTCGCGCGCTTTCGAAAGGATTTCGGCAGCGGGTTGGATTAGCTGACGCGTTACTGCACGAACCTGACCTGCTGATTCTGGATGAACCGACGATCGGCCTGGACCCGAATCAAATCCGCCAGGTGCGGGAGCTGATCAAGAATCTGGGCAAACAACTTACGATTCTGCTTTCGACCCACATTTTGCCCGAGGTCGAAATGACCTGCACCCGCGTGATTATTATCAACAAAGGGCGAATCGAAGCGTGCGATACGCCGGAAAATTTGCTC
>WNGO01002282.1_pt1 | contig 12230 bp, 13 predicted proteins | sample 5400511 | NCBI WGS metagenome assembly WNGO01 (sample SAMN13153380, study PRJNA577476) | soil metagenome | isolation source: 20 cm soil or saprolite under Garry oak tree replicate 2 | place: USA:California | collected 2016-06-15
CCGACCTCCTGGTCCCGAACCAGGCGCGCTAACCGGACTGCGCTACGCCCCGCGATGCCAGACGTCGAGACTTCTAGAAGTCTAGACCCTTAGTGCGCCCAGAGGGAGTTGAACCCCCAACCTCTTGATCCGTAGTCAAGCGCTCTATCCAGTTGAGCTATGGGCGCGAGTGGGCGGTACAAGACTCGAACTTGTGACCTCCACGATGTCAACGTGGCGCTCTAACCAACTGAGCTAACCGCCCCTGTTCAAACGCGGAACGCGGAAGGGGTAACGCGGAACAGGGAATCTTGTGGCGCCTGTTCCGCATTCCGCGTTCCGCGTTCTGAAGTAGCGGGGGTGGGATTTGAACCCACGACCTCCGGGTTATGAGCCCGGCGAGCTACCAGACTGCTCCACCCCGCGTCGATGTTTCAGCTGTTGACCCGTCTACCCGTCCTGCGCAGAGCGGGAAACGGGACTCGAACCCGCGACCCCAACCTTGGCAAGGTTGTGCTCTACCAACTGAGCTATTCCCGCGTTGCCGCCAAAAATCTAACCTTAAGCCGGTCACCTGTATACGGTTGACCGCGGTGCGTCTGCTACCGAACCCCGATCCCCGTCGCCCAGCCGTACAGTGGAGGCGAGGGGGATCGAACCCCTGACCTCGTGAATGCCATTCACGCGCTCTCCCAACTGAGCTACGCCCCCGCTATATTCCCGCGCCCCAAAACCGGTCGGCGGGAACACGGCATCTTATCGGGGCGTTTGGCCGGTGTCAAGCGATTTCACCCTCGTTCCATGAACATTTTCACTACCACTGCGTACTACAGAGCAGCCAAATAGGGCGAACCAATGCCTCGCACTCGTAAGAAGACAAAAGCAGCTCCTCCGGCTCCCAAGGCCAAGGCGAAGGCGCCCGTCGCGCAGACCGAGCGACGGGTCGTGAAGCGCCGCGGCCGGCGCCGCGGCCTGCTCACGGGTCTGGGCCATCACGAGCACGAGCGCGACATCCTCGATCAGTACCTCCACGAGGTCTCCAAGACTCCGCTGCTGACGCAGAAGGAGGAGATCGCGCTCGCCCGGAAGGTCCGCGCGGGTGATCAGGAGGCGATGCAGGAGCTGGTCAAGCGCAACCTGCGCTTCGTGATTTCGGTCGCCAAGAAGTATCAGAACCGCGGGCTGCCGCTCACCGATCTCATCGGCGAGGGCAACGTCGGCCTGCTCACGGCGGCGCGCAAGTTCGATCCCGACCAGGGCGTCAAGTTCATCTCGTACGCCGTGTGGTGGATCCGCCAGGCGATCCTCGCCGCGCTCGCCCGGCAGGGCCGGACGGTGCGCGTGCCGCTGAACCGGACCGCGGATCTGTCCCGCATCGTGCGCACTGCCGAGTATCTCCGGCAGACGCTGCGTCGAGAGCCGACGCCGGAAGAGATCGCCGACGCGACCAAGCTGTCGCTCGAGGTCGTGCAGTCGCTCGCCGCGCTGAACACCGGCGACGTGCGGCTGGACGCCCCGCTCGATCCCGACGGTGATCGCTCGCTCATCGAGCGCTTCATCGCCGAGGACCTGCCGGACACGGAAGATCAGGCGATGGATCGCTTCCTGTCGGACGAGATCGAGCAGGCGCTGAACACGCTGCAGCGCCGTGACGCCAAGGTGCTGCGGCTGTACTTCGGTCTGGACGGTGGACGTGAGCACACGCTGGAAGAGATTGGGGGAATGCTCGGCGTGACTCGCGAACGCGTGCGTCAGCTGCGCGATCGCGCGCTGAAGCGGCTGCGCGATGGAGATGTAGGCAAGGCGCTCGCCAGCTTCGCGGCGTAAACTGGCGCACGGTGAAGGTGTAGGGGCGCAGCCTGCTGCGCCCCTACTGTTTTTGGTCTAGTTTTTCTCCCCGTGATTCAAGCCATAGGCCGCCGCTCGATTTCCGCGATTGAGTCGGTCGGGCGCGTCGGTCACTTCGTAATGGACATGGTGCGCGCCCTGCCCGACGTCCGGACGTGGGCGCGGCCGGCCATCGTTCAGATGCGCCGCATCGGCGTGGACTCGATCCCGGTCACGTTGTTCATTGCGGCGTTTACGGGCGTGGTCCTCGCGCTCCAGGCCTCTTACACCTTCACGGGCGCCGTCCCGCTCTACTTCGTCGGCACCCTCGTTGGGAAGACGATGATGCTCGAGCTCGGGCCCGTGATCTGCGGGCTCGCGCTGGCCGGGCGGGTAGGGGCCAGTATGGCCGCCGAGCTCGGCACGATGAAAGTGACCGAGCAGGTGGACGCACTCGAGACGCTGGCCTACGATCCCCAGAGCTATCTCGTCCTTCCGCGCGTGATCGCGGGCACCGTGATGTTTCCGATGATCATCGCGTTCGCCATGGCAACCGGCATCGTGACCGGGTGGCTCACGAGTCTCGCGTTGCTCGATCTCTCCACGCCGGACTTCTTGAAGGGCCTCAAGCTGTTCTACCAGTTCAAAGACGTGTGGTTTGGGCTGTTCAAGAGCGCGACCTTCGGCTTCACGATCACGGCTGTGGGATGCATCGTCGGTCTCGCGACACGAGGAGGCGCTGAGGGAGTGGGCAAGAGCACGACCCGCGCCGTCGTCTACTCCGCCGTGCTGATCCTGCTGCTGGATGCGTTCTGGGCCGTGGTGCTGCTATGATCGAGTTCCAGGATCTGCACAAGGCGTTCGGCGACAAGCCGGTGTTGCAGGGCGTGTCGCTGAAGATCCGGGACGCCGAAACCGTGGTCATCATCGGCTATTCGGGAACGGGCAAGAGCGTGGCGCTGAAGCATATCGTCGGCCTGTTGCACCCCGACGCTGGGGACGTCATCGTTGACGGCCAGGCGGTCTCGACGTTGGACCGCGATGGTCTCACGGCGCTGCGTGAGGGGATCGGCTATGTCTTCCAGTTCGCGGCGTTGTTCGATTCGCTGACCGTGGCGGAGAACCTGGCGCTAGGTCTGCGCCGCCGCCGCGTGTCCGCCGAGGAAATTGAGGACCGGGTCCGGGAAGCGCTGGCGCTCGTGGATCTGTCGGGCACGGAAGAGCGAATGCCCGCCGAGCTGTCGGGCGGGATGCGCAAGCGTGTGGGAATTGCGCGGGCCATCGCGCTCCGCCCGCGCTACATCCTCTACGACGAGCCGACGACCGGCCTCGATCCCGTGACGTCGGCCGTGATCGACCGATTGATGGTGCGAACGCGGGAGCACCTTGGCGTCACGGGCGTGGTGGTGACGCACGACATGCGGAGCGCGTACACGGTCGGCGATCGCATCGCCATGCTGTACGAGGGGCGCATCCGCCAGGTGGGGACGGTGGCCGAGATCCAGGAGACGGAGGACGGGGTGGTGCGGCAGTTCATTGAGGGACGTCCTGAATGAAGCGCGAGAACGAGTTCGCCGTCGGCTTGGTGGTCATCGCGGCGCTCGCGCTTGTCGTGGGCGGTGCGCTCTGGCTTTCGGGAGCTCACCTCGGCAAGACCGAAGCGGTCGTCACCGCGCGCTTTCGGACGGTGGGAGGGCTGGGTGTGGGTAATCCGGTCGTCCTCCGTGGGGTGCGGGTGGGTCGCGTAGAGGCGATCCGCCTGGCGCCCGGCAACTGGGTCGAGGCGGATCTGAAGATTTACACCGGCATCACCCTGCCCCCGAAGCCGGCAGTGATTGCGGCCTCGGCGTCGCTCTTTGGCGAATGGGCGGCCACGCTCATTTCGAGCGATCCGCTCCCCAGCGACCCCAACGTGAGCCAGGCTCTCATCGAGGCGCAGGCGGGGGCGGGGGCGAAGTGGCCCGGCGCGACGCTGCCCGACATCGGCCAGCTCACGGCCCAGGCGAGCCGGATCGCGACCGACATCGCGACCGTCTCGGCCCGCATCCAGACCGCCTTCGACTCATCGGCTGTCACGGACCTGCGCCGGTCGATCCGCGACTTCGGGCAGATCGCGGACCGCCTCGCTCGGGTCACCAACGAGCAGGCCGACGTCATCGGTGACGTCGGGGCGAATCTGAGCAAAAGCTCGGAAGCGCTGACGCGCGCTGCGACAGACTTACGAACGACCCTGGGGCGGGTGGATACGGCGACGAATCAGGGACAACTCGCCACTATCCTCAATAACACCGCCGCCACCAGCACCGACCTCCGCAGTGCCTCGCAGGACTTCCGCCAGCTCATGGCCGCCGCGAACCGGAATTCGGAGAGCCTCGTGCGAGTGCTGCAGAACGCCGATACCGTCCTGTCGCGCATCACCAACCGCAGCGGCACGCTGGGGCTCCTGGTCGCCGATTCGGCGCTGTATCGCGAGACGACGCTCACGATGATCCAGCTGCGGCAATTGCTCTCCGATATTCAGGCCAATCCGCGGAAATACTTCACGTTCAGCGTCTTCTAGAGAATGACTCGTCGTCGCTCCACGGGCCGCAAGTCCCAGCCTCGCGCCCAGCGCGAAACGAGCGCCGGCGGCGTGGTCTTCCGGCGCGGTCCGGACGGCCACGTTCGCTTTCTGCTGATCCGGGACTCGTACAAGAATTGGGGATTCCCGAAAGGGCACCTCGAAGCCGGCGAGCCGCCCGCCGAGGCGGCGCGGCGCGAGGTCACCGAGGAGACGGGCCTCAACGAGCTCGTGCTCCACGGCCCGATCAAGGTGATCGATTGGTATTTCCGGTTCCGCGGCAAGACGATTCACAAGTACTGCCATTTCTTCCTCTTCGAATCACGGCGCGGCGACCCGGTGCCCGAAGCCGCCGAAGGCATCACCGCGTGTGTCTGGCACCCGCTCGATGAGGCGCGGCAGACCGTGAGCTACGACAACGCGCGCGACGTCTTGCGCCAAGCGGCCGAGATGCAGCTGGCGCTGGTGCAGACATGAGCGGAGGCGCCGCGTATCCCGTCGTGCCCGTGTTTCACCCCCGGCGTGAGGCGCGGCGCGCGATGCAGCGTGGCTATCCGCGTGGCGCCGGCAGCGTTCGGTTGTGCCGTACCATCCAGGCCGTACAGCGGCTGCTCGAGCAACGCCTCGTTGATGCGGTCGTCCTCGACGTGCGGAACTGCGATGGCGTCGGACTGACGCTCCCGACGCGCTTCCCGCGCATTCCGATGTACGCGCTCTGCGCCGTCCGTCCGGACGACGGCGCGCTGCTCGCTGCGTGCCGCGACGCCGGTTTCACCGGCGTATTAGTAGAAGGGGTGGACAACGCCATTGCGGGGGAGTGGATCGCGGCCCGGACTGCGCAGGTGGCGCGCCGATCGGCGCTCGCGGACGCGCCGCGGCTCCTGCGGCTGACCGATCGGCTCCAGCTGGCGGCGTGGGATGAGGTCCTGCGGCGGGCGGGTACACCCACCAAGACGGGGCACGTCGCCCAGGCGCTGCGCGTGACACGCGAACACCTCTCCCGCGAATTCGGGGCGGGGGGAGCTCCCAACCTGAAGCGGGTCATCGACCTGGCCCGCGCCGCGTGCGCCGCGGACCTGCTCGGGAACCCGGGATATACCGTGCGCGGTGTCGTCCGCATCCTCGGCTATGCCTCGCCGAGCCACCTCGCCGGGGCCGCGCGGCGAGTTGCCGGTGCGACGCCCGTCGAACTCCGCGAGCTTGGACCTCGCGGTGTATTGACGAGATTCCTCAGAGGGCGAACGAGATCACGTGTGTGATGTGGCTTTCGCCGCCCTGTAGCTAGTGATATTTTTCACAATCTCTCAACCGGTACACCCATGGCCACCGATTCCATCCTGCGTCCAGGCGAGCTGAAGAACCTTCTCCTCAAGGAAATCCAGGCCGCTGACCTGGCGGACATCGACGTCCGCGAGGTCGGCACGGTCCTGGAGGTGAAGGACGGCATCGCCCGGATCTACGGGCTGACGTCCGCGATGGCGGGCGAGATGCTCGAATTCGCGGTCTCGGCGACCGGCGAGAAGATCACCGGCCTCGCGTTGAACCTGGAGGAAGACAACATCGGCGCCGTCATTTTCGGCGACTACCTCCAGCTGCGCGAGGGCGACGAAGTCCGCCGCACCGCCCGCGTGCTCGAGGTGCCGGTCGGCCCCGAGATGGTGGGCCGCGTCGTCGACGCGCTGGGGCGGCCGGTGGACGGCCTCGGTCCGATACACACGACGAAGTCGCGTAAGGTCGAAATCGTCGCCCCGGGGATCATCAAGCGCCAGCCGGTGAAGGAGCCCCTGCAGACCGGCATCAAGGCGATCGATTCGATGATCCCGATCGGCCGCGGCCAGCGCGAGCTGATCATCGGCGACCGCGGCACCGGCAAGACCGCGATCGCGGTCGACACGATCATCAATCAGAAGGGCCAGGGCGTCATCTGCGTCTACGTGGCGGTCGGGCAGAAGAACTCGACCGTCGCAGGCGTGGTGGAACGGCTCAAAGAGCACGACGCGATGGCGTACACGATCGTCGTAGTCTCGTCGGCCTCGGAGCCGGCCCCGATGCAGTACATCGCGCCGTACTCCGGGTGCTCGATGGCCGAATACTTCATGTACGACGAGAAGAAAGCCACGCTGTGCATCTACGACGACCTCTCGAAGCAGGCCGCCGCGTATCGGCAGCTGTCGCTGGTGCTGCGGCGGCCGCCCGGCCGCGAAGCGTATCCCGGCGACGTGTTCTACCTCCACAGCCGGTTGCTCGAGCGCGCCGCGAAGCTGTCGGATGAGATGGGCGGCGGTTCGTTGACGGCGCTGCCGATCATCGAGACGCAGGCGGGCGACGTCTCGGCCTACATCCCCACGAACGTCATCTCGATCACCGACGGCCAGATCTTCCTCGAGACTGATCTGTTCTACTCGAACGTGCGCCCCGCCGTGAACGCCGGCATTTCGGTGAGCCGAGTCGGCGGGAACGCGCAGATCAAGGCGATGAAGCAGGTCGCCGGGCGGCTGCGGCTCGATCTGGCGCAGTACCGCGAGCTCGAGGCGTTCGCGCAGTTCGGCTCCGAGCTCGATCCGGCGACGCAGCGGCAGCTGGCGCGCGGCGCGCGCGTCGTGGAGGTGCTGAAGCAGCCGCAGTACCAGCCCATGCCGGTCGACCAGCAGGTGATCGTGATCTTCGCGGTCACCAGCGGTCTGATCGACGACGTGAACGTCCCCGAGATCAAGGAGTGGGAGAAGGGACTGCTCGAGTTCATGGCGGCGCAGCACCCCGAGATCGCCGAGGAGATTCGGACGCGCAAGACGCTGTCGGACGATCTGAGCGCGCGGCTGCGCAAGGCGATCGAGGAGTACAAGGCGCTGTAATGGCGAAGCCCCGCGAGCTGAAGCGGCGCATCCGCTCGGTGCAGAATACGAAGAAGATCACGAAGACGATGGAGCTCGTCTCCACGTCGAAGCTCAAGCGCGCGCAGGATCGGGTGGTCGGCGCGCGGCCGTACGCGCAGGCGCTCGCCGAGGTGATCGGCGATCTCTACTCGCCGGAACTGGCCGAGCGTTTCCCGCTCCTCCGCCAGCCGACGCACGAGGCACGACGCACGGCGCTCCTGCTGATCACGTCGAACCGCGGGCTGTGCGGCGCGTTCAACGCGAACCTGATTCGCGAGGCGCGGCGGCGGCTCGCCGAGCTCGAAGCGCGGGACGCCCACACCGAGCTGCACCTCGTCGGCAAGAAGGGCATCAGCTATTTCAAGTTCACCAAGCGCAACATTGCGTCGCAGCGTGTCGACATCGGCGATCGGCCCACACTCGACCACGCGGTCGAGCTGGCGCAGCCGCTCATGGAGCGGTTCTCGAAGGGAGACCTGGACGCGGTGGACATCGTGTTTGCGAAGTTCAACAGCGCGGTCTCGACGCCTCCAACGACGCTGCGGGTACTGCCGATAACGCCCCCTGAAAGACGGCGCTCGGGCGGTCAAGAAGCAAAGGCGGCGGTCAATTACATCCTGAAGCCGTCTGCTGACGAAATCCTCCAGCAATTGCTTCCTCTATATGTCCAGAACCAGACGTACCGCGCGCTGGTCGAGACCGCGGCCGCCGAGCACGGTGCCCGGCGGACAGCGATGAAAAACGCGACCGATGCCGGCACCGACATGCTCACCATCTTGCAGCGCACCTACAATCGAGCTCGCCAAGCGCAGATTACCCAGGAGCTTGCGGAGATCGTTGGAGGAGCAGAAGCACTGAAAGGATAGTCTTCTGTCATCAGTCTTCTGTTATCAGAACTGATGACAGAGAACAGATGACTGACCACAAGGAATCCAATGGCAACGAAGCCCAGTGAACAAAAACACAACGTCGGCAAAGTGGTCCAAGTCATCGGACCCGTCCTCGACGTCGAGTTCGAGCCCGAGCAGCTGCCCGAGCTCTATAACGCGGTCACCGTGAAAGTCGATTCCGGACAGTTGGTCGCGGAAGTCGAGCAACACATCGGCCGCAACCAGATTCGGGCCGTCGCCATGAGCTCGACCGACGGCGTCGTGCGCGGCATGGACGTGGTCGATACCGGGCAGCCCATCACCGTGCCCGTCGGCAAGCCGGCACTTGGCCGGATCCTCAATGTCATCGGCGAGCCGGTGGACGAAGGCGCGCCGATTCCGAAGGATGCCGAGCGCTGGCCGATTCACCGCGGCACGCCGAAGTTCGTCGACCTCGAGCCCAAGACGCAAGTGTTCGAGACCGGCATCAAGGTCATCGACCTGATCGCCCCGTTCGTCAAGGGCGGCAAGATCGGACTGTTCGGCGGCGCGGGCGTCGGCAAGACGGTCGTCATTCAGGAGCTGATCAACAACGTCGCGAAGGCGCACGGCGGAAAGTCGGTGTTCTGCGGCGTCGGCGAGCGGACGCGCGAAGGCAACGATCTCTATCTCGAGTTCCGCGAAGCGGGCATCCTCGAGAATGTGGCGCTGATCTACGGGCAGATGAACGAGCCGCCCGGCGCGCGGCTGCGGGTGGGACTCACGGGGCTGACCGTCGCGGAATATTTCCGCGACGTCGAAGGCCAGGACGTGCTGGTCTTCATCGACAACATCTTTCGATTCACGCAAGCTGGATCGGAAGTATCCGCGTTGCTGGGACGGATGCCATCAGCCGTCGGCTATCAGCCGACATTGGCCACGGAAATGGGCGAGCTGCAGGAGCGCATCACGTCAACCAAAAAGGGATCGATCACGTCGGTGCAGGCGATCTACGTGCCCGCGGACGATCTCACCGACCCCGCGCCGGCGACCGCGTTCTCCCACCTCGATGCGACCGTCGTGCTCGACCGCGCGATCGTCGAGCTCGGCATTTATCCGGCCGTGAACCCGCTGTCGTCGTCGAGCCGCATCCTCGACGCGCAGTATCTCGGCGAGCGCCACTACAACGTGGCGGTCGAAGTGCAGCGCATTCTGCAACGCTACAAGGATCTTCAGGACATCATCGCGATTCTGGGAATGGACGAGCTGTCGGAAGAGGATAAGCTGCTCGTCGGCCGCGCCCGCCGGGTGCAGCGTTTCCTCTCGCAGCCGTTCTTCGTGGCCTCCCAGTTCACGGGGCTGGAGGGCAAATACGTGAAGCTCGAGGACACGATTGCGTCGTTCGAGCGCGTCGTCTCGGGCGAATTCGACCAGCTCCCTGAGCAGGCCTTTTACATGCAGGGGGGCATCGATGACGTGGTTGCCCAGGCCAAGAAGATGGCCTCGTCCTGATGCGCGTCTCGGTCATTTCCGCCGAACGGTCCGTGTTCGACGGGGAGGCGGATGCCGTCGTGGCACCTGCCTTTGACGGGCTGGTAGGGATTCTGCCCCGGCACGCCCCCTTCATGACCCTCCTGGGGGAGGGAATCGTCAAGATCAACGGGTCAGGGGGTGGGGGGGCCGTGACCCGGCTGCGTGTGATGGGGGGCTTTCTTCAAGTGGCATCGAACGTTGTGCGCATCGTGGCGCGACGGGCTGGGCCCGCCGACTCTTGACTTCCAAGGCCCAATTTCCAACAGTGGTGCCAGTTTCGAAGCACGCAAAACCCCTAAAAGCCCCTTTTTCCCCCGGAGGGATAGGTATGAAGCGGCTCGTACTGGTTATGCTCGCGGTGGCGCTTTGCATTGTCGCCGCACGCCCTGCGACGGCGCAGGGTCTGCGTTATGGCGTGAGTGCTGGATTGCTCGTGCCCGTGGGCGACTACAACACAGTGGACAAGATGGGCTTCGTCGGCGGCGTAGGTGCAACCTACTGGCTCGCCGGTCAACCGATCGGTATTCGCGGTGACGTGTCGTACTCGTCGACGTCGCACAAGGGAACGGGCGCGACCGGCAACACCAAGATCCTCGGCGGCATGGCCTCGGTCGTGTACGCCTTGAATCCCGCCAGCGCTCCGGCCCGCATCATGCTGACCGGCGGCGTCGGCTTCTATAACATGGATTTTGGGGCAGGCACGCCCAAGCAGACCAAGATCGGCTTCGGAGGTGGCGCGGCGGTCGCCTTTAAGATGGGGACAGGCAGCACGCGCTTGATCGTCGGGACGCGCTACACGAGCGTCAGCACCGACGGCACGAGCAGGCTCAACTTCCTGCCGATCACGGTGGGCCTTACGTTCGGCAAGTAAGCGACCTCGAGCGGCGTGAGCCGCATCACCAGGTCGGACGTAAACGATGGCCCGTCAGCATCGTAGCTGAGGGGCCATCGTCTTTTTGGGGGACACCTAGTTGACAGAAACCCATGTGGTTCTTAACGATGTGGCGGTTTTCACCACCCCAACTGGAGGTCGTATGCGGAAGCTCCCGAGTACTCTGGTGGCGGCTGTCGCCCTGGTGGCGCTTCCGCACATCGCGCTCGCGCAGCGGGCTCGCTCAGCCGCCGCTGGTCCTAAGAACGAAATTGGTGTGGATCTCGGTGCAGCGTATAGCCATTACGGCAGCGGCTGTACCACGAGTTGCAGCGGTATCGGCATCGGGACACCCGTCGATATCCGCTGGGGCTTCATGTCGAATGGGCTTCTGTCGTTCGAGCCGCGGTTTTCGTTCAACTATATCTCGGGTTTCGGCGACCACGCCCTGTCGTTCAATCCCGACGTGAACGTGCTGTATCGCATGGGCAAATCGACGGCCAGGAAGGGCCTGTACCTCACCGGGGGCCTCGGCTTGAACATTCTCAGCGGCTCCTCGGGCGGGGTTAGCACTAGCTCGACACAATTGTCGCTTAATGGTGGCGTCGGCAAGCGCATTCCCATGGAATCGAATGCCTGGCGTTTGGAAGGGTTCCTCCGCTACAACTTGGCAAACACGAGCAAGGGTATACCGAGCAGCTTTCAGCTTGGCGCCCGCGTTGGCATGTCGTTCTGGCGTTAAGCTCGGAGCGACGATCGATGGCCCGCAGGCTCCGTCCTGCGGGCCATCGGTGTTACCTCCCTCAATTGGAGGTCTTGCATATGCGGAAGCTCTTCAGCGGGATGGTCCTAGCGGCGCTCGCGCTGTCGCTCCCCGCGGCAGCCCACGCTCAGCGGCGTACGACCGCCGCGAGCGGCGGCGCCAAACATGAGTTCGGTATCGATGTAGGTCTCTCCTATGTGAAGCCGCAGAACGTCAGCGGCGGCATCGTGATTCAGACGCCCGTCGATGTGCGAATCGGTTTTGTGCCGTCGCGCGGCAACATGATGTGGGAAGGGCGGCTCACCGCCGACATCAACACGGTCGGCGGGACCACCAGATATCTCCTCACCCCGGGCGTCGACGTGCTGTTCTCGAATACGCCCGGTGGTCATCGCCGCGGAATGTACTTTGGCGGCGGCGCCGGACTCGTTCTGGCCGATGCCGGCGGCGGCAGCGGCACTGCCGTCCAGCTGCACGCCGGCGTCGGCTGGCGGAAGCCGTACGAGAGTGCTGCCTGGCGCTATGAGGTTGGGTTTCAGTGGCAGTCGGATAATGCCAACATTGGTCCTAGCTCGATCGCGATCGGCGGCCGGGTCGGCATTTCACTCTGGCACTAGTAGTAGGGGCGCATCATGCTGCGCCCCTCCATGGCGCGGCGTTCCGGGTCCTTCCAGGACGTGTCTCCGGAACGCCGCTCTGTTCGTCGGGTAACCCTCGCACCTGATCTCGAGGAGCATGTAATGCGTTGGTTCTGCATGCCGTGTGTGCTGATCGTTGGCGCCGGTCTCGTGTCGGATGCAGCGGCACAAGCGACCGGCCTCCCCGGCTTCAACGCGCCGTACCGCGCGTTCGGTCGTTCGGAAATCGGATTGGTGCTGAGCTTCCCCAACGGCGGCGGCACCGCGTTCGAAGGCGCCTACCGCGTGTCCCGCGGCAAGTTCGACTTCGGCCTTCGCGGCGGGATTTTCACACCCGG
>WNGO01002283.1_pt1 | contig 12230 bp, 7 predicted proteins | sample 5400511 | NCBI WGS metagenome assembly WNGO01 (sample SAMN13153380, study PRJNA577476) | soil metagenome | isolation source: 20 cm soil or saprolite under Garry oak tree replicate 2 | place: USA:California | collected 2016-06-15
CAGATCCTGGTCGGGCGCGCGGCGCACGCGGTGGTCGTGGCGCGTGAATCCCGCGCCCTCGAGGAGCAGCGCGCGCAGCATCCCGCCGACGGCGACCGGATCGCCGTGTTGGGCGATGCGCCCCTGTTCCGCAAGGCGATCGCCCTGGCGCGCCGCGTCGCCGCCACAGACGCATCGGTTTTCCTCACCGGAGAGAGCGGCGCCGGGAAAGAGCTGTTCGCCCAGTTCATCCACGACAATAGCCGGCGCTCCAGTCGCTCCCTCGTGGCTATCAACTGCGCTGCGCTGCCCGAGCCGCTGCTCGAATCCGAGATGTTCGGCCACTGCAAGGGCGCGTTCACCGGCGCGGTGCGCGACAAGCCGGGGCTGCTCGAAATGGCCAACGGCGGCACGCTGTTCCTCGACGAGCTGATCGAGATGCCGAAGTCCATCCAGGCGAAGCTGCTGCGCGTGATCCAGGACGGCGTGGTGCGGCGCGTCGGGAGCGAGACGACCGACGCGGTGGTGAACGTGCGGTTCATCGCCGCGACCAACACCAATCCCGAGCAGGCGATGCAGTCCGCCCGGCTGCGAGAGGACCTGTACTATCGCCTGCGCGTGGTGCCGATCCACGTCCCCAGCCTGCGCGAGCGTCCCGAAGACATCCCGATCTTGGCCGAGCGGTTCCTGGCGCATTACTGGGGCCGCCACCGCGACCCGACGACCCCGGTGCCAAAGCTCAGCAAGGGCGCGCTGCGGGCGCTCGGCACTCACGCCTGGCCTGGGAACGTGCGGGAGCTCCAGAATGTGATCGAGCACGCGGTCGTGCTGGTCGAGCCCGGCGCCGAAATGCGCCCCGAGGACATTCCCTTCATCGAGTCCGGGGGAGCCGATCCGGAGAAGGTGGCCGACCAAGAGCCGGAGGCCGACGACTCGAGCTATTACGCGGCCCGCGACCGCCTGCTCGCCCGCTTCGACCGGCGCTACCTGACGCGCGTGGTGATGCGGGCGGGCGGCAACCTCTCCAAGGCCGCCCGGCTGGCCCAGGTGGATCGGACGACCTTCTACCGGCTCATGGAACGGCACGGCCTCCAGCGAGACCTGCTGACGGGCGGCTCGGAGTGAAGGTGGCGCGCCCGGCGGCCACTACCGATCCCGACGTGTCCGCGTCGCCCTCGCCCCCGCCCCTGCCCTCTGCCCCGGGCCGGCCGCGACCGGCGCCGCGCGCGCTCGTGGGCGTGACGTGCTCGCTGCTCACCGCGGCGATTCGGCGCGCGGAAGAGCGCTGGGTGAGCGACCACGCCGACGACGACGATCCGGACGGCATCCCTCGCGTGCTCGCCGCGATCGGACTGGCGGTGGACCGGCGGTTCCCGAGCTACCTGCTCTCACTCGAGCCACGCCCCCCGCGGCTCGTGACGCAGCGCCTCCTGCTGCTCGTACAATCCGAGCTGCTGCGCTCCTGGTCGGACGCGTCGCCCGCGTCGCCGCTCCGGCTGCTGCGCCATCTCAAGGCGCTCGAAGACGTGCGCGACGCCCTGGACCACGACGCCGCCGAGCAGTTCGGCGCGCAGCTGGGGGGCGCCAACGGGCTGGACTTCCTCGTGCAGATCGTACACGACCTGCGCTCCCCGCTCACGTCGATCCTGTTCCTCGCCGAGACGCTGATGCAGGAGCGCTCGGGCCCGGTGAACGAGCGGCAGGAGCGCCAGCTCGGCCTGATCTACAGTGCCGCGTTCGGCCTGAGCTCGCTCACGAGCGATACGATCGAGCTGGCCCGCGGCGGCGACCAGCTGGCGGACGACCGGCCGACCCCCCTGTCCGTCAGCGAGCTGCTCGAGTCCGTCTGCGACATCGTCCGCCCCATCGCGGCCGAGAAGGGCCTCACCGTCGGCGTCACGCTCCCCACCACCGACCTGCGCCTGGGCCACGCCCTCGCGCTGCGTCGCGTGCTCCTGAACCTCACGACCAACGCCTTGAAGTTCACGGAGCGGGGGTCGGTCGACATCGTCGTCACCGAGCAGTCGCCGACGCGGGCCACGTTCTTCGTGCGCGACACCGGGCCGGGCATCAACCCCGAAGCGCTCGCGAGCCTGTTTCATCCGTTCCGCCGCAGCGCCAACGCCGGCCGCTACCTCTTCTCGGGCACGGGGCTAGGCCTGGCGCTGACGCGCCGCCTGGTGCGGGCCATGGGCTCGGAGTTGTGTCTCGAGACGCGCCCCGGCTGGGGCACGCAGTTCTGGTTCGATCTGGAGCTCCCGCCCGCCGATCCTGCCTGAGCGGGCCGGTCCCTCACTCCGGCGCCTGCAGCACCTGCTGCTCCGGCGCCTGCAGCACCTGCCCCGCCGCTTCGGCGGGCTCATCCTTCGCCTCGTAGCCTTCCAAGTAATAGGAGTAGTAGCGGTACACGCCTCCCGGCCGCACGTCGTTCAGCACGGCGCCCAGCACGCGGATCGGGAGGTACTGGAGCACCTCGAGCTTTGCCTGCACGAGCTCGCGATCGCTCACGCCCGTGCGGAGCACCAGCAGCATACTCCCGGTGGCGGTGCCGAGCGCGAAGGCGTCCGCGCCGGCCGCGAGGGGCGAGCTGTCCACGATGATCACGTCGTAGCCGGGCCGCAGCGCCGCGAGGGCGCGCGGCAGCGCCGCCGAGCTGATGAGGGTCGGCCCCGCGTGGGTGCGCGTTCCCGACCCGAGGAACGTGAGGGTACGGTAGGCGGTGGCCTGTAATACCTGCTCCCCCGCCGCCTCCCCGGCCAGCAGATCGGTCAGGCCCGGCTTGCGGGCCAGCTGGAGGACGCGGTGCAACCTGCCGCAGCGGATGTCGCCGTCGACGAGCAGGGTGCGGCTCCCGGCGTCGGCGAACGCCAGCGCCAGATTCGAGGCGAGAAACGACTTGCCATCGCTCCGGCCCGGGCTGGTGACGGTCACGACGATGGGGCCCGTGCCATGGGCGTGGAGGACGTTGAGGCGAATACCGCGTACCGCCTCGACCACCTGCATCACTCCGTCGGGCTTGCGGCTGCCGCCGTTGCGATTGAGGTGCGGCACGGCGCCCAGGATCGGTAGTCCCATCGCACCGGTCACCTGCTGGGGGTATCGCACGCTCCGGTCGGTGTGATCGAGCACCGCCGCACCGGCCACGCCCGCGCCGAGGCTGGCGAGGAAGGCGAGCGCGATGAGCACCGGCCGCCAGTTCTCCGTCGGTTCCTCCGGCTGGACCGCAGGATCCACGAGGCGCACGTCCGGGATGGCGCTCACCTCGGCGAGGCGGGCTTCATCGTACAGCGTCTGCAGGCTCGCAACCGCCTGCTCCCCCCGCGTTACTTCACGCTCCAGCCGGGTCTCCTCCACGGCGAGGGGCGGGATGCGCCGCAAGTTGCTCGCCGCCGAGTCCACGCGCTGCGCCAGCTCCACTTCCCGGAACTGCATCTCCCGCGTGAGGCTGGCGGCGAGGTCCGGGATCGTCCGGCGCTCGAGGTCCTGCACCTCGACGGCGACGCGGCGCACCGCCGGGTTGGCGTCGGCGTAGCGGGTTCGCAGAGCGCGCAGCTCGGCCTGCTTTGTCGTGAGATCGTGTAACGCCTGGCTCAGCTCGGTTGACTTCTGGACGGAGCCGATCGTCGCGAGCGCGTCCACGGCCAGCGCCGAGTCCGGCCCACGCGCGAGGATGCGGCCGATCGCCTCTCGATCGCGACGTAACTCCTCCCGATTCACCTTCATACCGACCAAGCCGGCGAACACGGGATCGCGTGGGAACTCCATGTTCGGGGTCACCGGTGCCGAGCCGTCCGCGTATTGCGTCACCGCGCCCACGCGAAATCTCTTGAGCTCCGCTTCGGCGCTCTGCAACTTGTCCCGCGCTCGCTCGAGCTGCCCGCCGAGAATGCCGGTGAGCTGCTGGAGGTTCTGCTTCTTCAGGTCCGCGGCGACCGAGACAAAGCGCTCGGCCACCATGTTCACGACCGCCGTAACCTCCCCCGGATCAGACCCGCCCAGCTCGAGCCGCAGGAAATTCCCATCCGCGTCCGCCGTAATCTTGAGGCGCTTCGTGAGCAGCTTCGCGGCCTCGTACGGGGCGGTCACCGTGAACTCCATCGTTCGCCCGGGCGTGAGCACACCGGATGGCGGCACCCACGCGAAGCCCAGTGCCGGCGCGACCGAGTCCGACACCGTGCCATGCAGCCGCACGAGATGCTTCGTATCGGTGAGGGTGAAGGTATTTCCCGCCGTATCCACCACGAGCCGGTAGACGCCGGGTCGCACCCGATCCTTGATCTCGAACGTCGCGAGCGCGTCCGAGTCGCCGGGCCGGCGCGCCGTCACGTAGAGGCGTTGCCGGCGGACCACGTCCTCCAGCACGACATTCGTCTGCAGCAGGTCCATCCAGCCGGAGGAGATCGGCAGCTGGCCCTGCCAGATGGGCCCTCGGTCCCGGGCGTCGCGCGCGTGGCCGGAGGGCACCTGGACCCATACCGTGGCGCGCGCGAGGTAGGTCGGAGGCAGCAACAATGACAGCCCGATGCCCGCGGCGGTGCCGAGCAGCGTGACGCCAAACACCAGCCAACGGTAGCGCCGGGCGGCGAGCAGATAGCGCTGCCACTCGGCCAGTGGCTCAGGGTCGGGAGGCGGTGGGGGCGGGCGGTCGCGCGCCACAAACTCCGCTCGCGTCGGCTCGAACGGTACGGGTAGGTCGCCGGTCGTCATGCCCCTCAGGGTCTCCTGGTTAACCGGCTCCCAACACCGCAAGGTCGGTACCAGCGGCGGCCCGCGCGCCTACATCCTGCTTCGTTCGCAACGTGTAACGCAACTGCTACAAGGTTGCCGGGTGGAGCCCTATCGACTCGATCGGCTCACGCCACCCCGGCGGCGAGGCGGCGCCCGGCCACCCGTCGCTCCGCGGCGCGGCGACGATCGGCGAGCACCCGACGCTCGCTCTGTCGCCGCCAGCGGAGCATGGCGAGGTGGCCGCACAGGCGCTCGAGGCTCGGGCCGCCCCGGCCGTACCGCTCCCACGTCCCCGGGTCGAGGAGCAGCTCGCGCACCGGCGCGATGTGAAAATCCTGCGAGAACACCACGCCATCGCCGGCCAGGCTGGGAACGACGCCGAGCAACACTTCCTGGGTTCCCTTGGCCGAATCGCAATCGATGAAGACAACGCGGACGACGTCGCTTACCGGGCTGCGAGCGAGGGTCGCCGCGAACCATCCCTTGTGAATGGAGCACACGTCCGGCGCGCCGAACCGCTGCAGGTTGGCCCGGAGCGTTGCGTCCGATGCGACATACTCGCCGGAGAAGTCGTAGCCGCGCTGCTTCTCCGCAGAGGTCATCGGTTCCACGCCCTCAAACGAATCGTAAATGCGCAAGCGGTAGCCGCACAGCGCGCAGAGAAGACTGAACTTGGCGGAAGCTCCCCCATTCCAGCACCCGGCCTCAACCATCACCTCTCCGCGGCGGGCCGGCCGTTGTGCCAACACGGTACACACGCTCGCGATCTCACCGGGCTGATGCGAATGCAAGACATTCCAGTCGATCCGGACAAACCGCATCAGCAGCTTGAGACGATCGACGACGGTGAGCGCCTGAAGCCGCAGCAGCGGCCAGTAACCCCAGATGTAGTAGAGCAACTTGACGCGCTGCCGATCGAGCTCCCGGGGCAGGCGTGGATGGATCCAGCGGACGTACCATTCCCGCAACCGCTGCTCGCGCGAGCTGGGCGGACTCTCGGAAGGACGTTTCATTATGCACACGGGATGCGCAGCACGTGCAGTTGAGGATGCGGCGCGGTGCGGAGAACCGCTAGTGCTACCTACTCGCGAGGTGTGCGCCCTCGAAAAACTCTGCCATGTCCGGCGCGCTGGCGGCGGCCTTGGGGAACGTCGTCACGCCGACCGCCCTGAGTGACAACCGCAGGAGACTCTGGTGCTGATACACGGCGGTCGATTGATAGCCGCGTTTCGCCTTCGGGCTCACGACGACGCAGGGGATCCGACCGCCGCCGTTCGTGGAGTCGCGGGGGCCCGCTTCGTCGAACACGATGAGCAACAAGCCATCCTGCTGAAACGTGGCGCTCTGCACGAGCGGATCGATGTTGGTCTTCAGCCACCTGTCCGCCGTGCGCAACGGGCAGTCGTGCGCATCGTTGCACAGGTTGGGAATGATGAACGCGTAGTCCGGCAGTGCATGCGTCGCCAGGTCGGCGGCGAGCTGGGTGAACGGCACCAGGTTCTTCGCTTGCGCGGTATCGTGCGCCACGTCCGAGAAGAGGGCAAACACGTTGTGCTTGCGAGCGTAGCGACCGACGCCGGCTCCCCTGTAGCCGACGCACGGCAGATCCTCGGCGTACGACCTCCACGTCTTGCCTCCCGCGACCAACGCGCGCACCACGTTGGCGTCGCTCACGATCCCGGAGTACCCGTCATTATTGGTGATCGTGTCCCCCACCGTCATCATGAAGTAGTTGCCGATGGAGGGGTGCGCGTTGCCGTAGTACTGTGTCGCCAGGGCGTACTGCCGCGCCAAGCTGTTGAGATACGGCATCGACGAGTCGCCGATGACGTCGCTGAAGTTGGCGTTCTCCTCTACAATAATGAAGACGTGCCCGAACGGCCCCCGAGCGGCTCGTCTTCCTCCCCCTGCCGCTCCCGCCGCTCCGCCGACCCCGATGACGCAGCTATCCCGCGCAGCGCCGCACCCCGCCACGAGGAGCGCCGCAAGGAGCGTCGCGCCCAGCCGCCAGCCGGTCAGAAGATCCTCGTCAGTGTATGATCCTCGTCAGTGTATAGATCGTCACCGGAATGCCAAGCAGCACCGCGACCAGCTGGGCCGGCCCGTACAGGCCGCTGATCGAGCCGCCGCGCGGCACGACGATGGCATCCCCCGGATGCAACTCCAGGTCGTCCACGGTACTCCCGGCGGCCATGGCCTGGCGCAGCGCGTCCCCTTCCCAGATCGTCTTGCCGTTCCGCTGAATCTTCAACTTAGTGAGCTTGGTGTCGTGCGTCGTCCCTCCCGCCGCCATCAGCACGGCGGGGATGACGGCGTCGACCGGCACGCTGTAGTACCCGGGGCGGGCCAGCTCTCCGGTGAGCGCGAGGCTCACCAAAGCCCGGGCGTGCACGACCGGATCGCGGATGTAGCGCACGATCTCCTCGGTGAGCCGGGGCTCGAGCTCCGTCCGCAGCACGCCGCGCAGCGACACGACGCCGACCACCGGCAGCGTGAGCTCCTGGGACGAGCCTACGGTGAACGTGTCCGAAAGCTGCTGTTCGCTCGACTTGACGACTGGCGTCCCCGCTCCCACCGGTGGCTCCGGGTCTTCGACGACGAGGAGAATCCGGTCGCCCACCCGGAAGTCTCCCTCCTTGAGCCGCCGCTGGATGTAGGTCGTCTCGGTGCGGACGCCATCGGGAGACACCCCTTTGTCGTAGTGACCCGTCTCTGCCATCCCCACGAGGCGTTGCAGCCGCTGCTCCAAGTCAGCACGGCGCTGGGTCAATCGGTGGGTGGACGCCGCGGGCAAAGCCGTCTGCGCATCGGACCGGGTGAGACCGCACAACACCAGGAACCCGACGGCGAGCGTCGTGGGCACGAGTGAGACGGGTCGGGGCATAGGTGATCCTTTCAAGAGTTCACACCGGCGCCCGCAGCACCTGGCCGCGTGCCCCGTCAGGCTCGTCCTGCGCTTCATAACCTTCCAAGTAGTACGAGTAGTTGCGGTACAGGCGGTCGCGCCGGACGTCATTCAACACGGCACCCAAGACCCGGATCGGGAGATGGTTCATGACCTGCAGCTTCGCCTGCGCCAGCCCGCCGTCACTGACACCCGTCCGCAGCACCAAGAGCAGCGTCCCCGTCGCGGTGCCGAGCGCGAAGGCATCCGTGCCGGCGGCCAGGGGCGAGCTGTCCACGATGATCACGTCGTAGCTCGACCGCAGCCCCGCCAGCGCGCGCGGCAGTGCCGCCGAGCTGACGAGCGCGGGCCCGTCATGGGTACGCGAGCCGCAGCCGAGGAACGACAGCGTGCCGTAGGCCGAGGGCCGGACGACCTGCTCCTGGCCGGCGCGCCCCTGGAGCAAGTCCGTAAGACCCGGTCTGCGGGCGACCTTGAGCGTCCGGTGCAGCGTGCCGCAGCGCACGTCCCCGTCGACCAGCAGCGTGCGGTATCCCGCGTCGGCAAACGCCACTGCCAGGTTTGACGCCACGAACGATTTCCCGTCGGCACGGCCGGGGCTCGTCACCGTCACCATCACCGGGCCGGTACCGTGGGCGTGCAGCACATTGAGGCAGGTGCCCCGCATCGCCTCGAGCACGTGGAGCGTATCTTCGGGCGCCCGAATCCGCCCTTTGCGTTCGAGGTGCGGGACGACGCCCAGGATCTTGAGCCCGATGGTGCGAGTGAAGTCCTCGGGGTCGTGCACGCGCCGGTCGCGGTAGTCCAGCACCACGGCGCTGCCGACCCCGGCGCCGAGGCCGCTGATCAAAGTGAACAGCACCAGCACCGGCGCCCAGTTCTCGGTCGGCTCCTGCGGCTCGAGAGCCGGGTCCACCAACCGGACGTCGGGGATGCTGCTCGTCTCGGCCAGGCGCACCTCCTCGTAGCGCCGCTGCAGGTTCGCAACCGCCTGCGCCGACTGTGTCACGTCGCGCTGCAGCCGATTCTCCTCCGCGGCGAGCGGTGGAATCCGTCGCAAGTCGCGCGCGACCGAGTCCGCGCGGTGCTCCAGCTCCGCCGCGCGCAGCCCCATCTCCCGCGCCAGCGCGGTCGCCAGCATCGGGATCGTCTGCCGCTCCAGCGTAGCCACCTCCGCGGCGACCCGCCGCACGACGGGAGCCTCGGCCGTATAGCGCGCCTGCAGCGCCCGCAGCACTGCCTGCTTCGCAGTCAGGTCGCGCAGGGCCTGGCTCAGCTCGGGGGAGCGCTCCACCGAGCCGATCGTTGCGAGCGCATCCACGATTAGCCCGGACTCTGGCGGCTGGGCCAGGATTCGTTTGATCGCCGCCTGGTCCCGGAGCAGCTCGCCCCGCCGCACCTTCACGTCGAGCAGGCCTGCGAACACCGGATCCTGCGGGGACCGCATGTTCGAGGTCACCGGCGCAGCGCCGTCGCCGTATTCGGTGACGGCCGTGACGCGAAAGCGCTGGAGCGCACCCTCGGCGCTCCGCAGCTTCGTCTCCTCCTGCTCCAGCTGCGCGGCGAGGATGCCGGTCAGCTGTGTCAAGTTGTCGCGCTTCAGGTCCGCCGCCGTGGCAACGAAACGGTTGGCGACCGCGTTCACGGTTCCGGTCACCGCGGCCGCGTCCGGCCCGGCGAGCTCGATCCGCAGAAAATTGCCATCCACATCGGAGCTCACCTTGAGCTCGCGTCGGAGCCGCGTGGCGGCTTCGGCGGGCGTCGTGACGGTGAAGTTCACCACGTCCCCGGCCCGGAGCATCCCTGCGGGTGCGACCCACGCGAGGCCGAGCGGCGCGCCGATCGAATCGCCGACGGCGCCCCGGTCGAGCACGGCGCCCGCGGCGTCGGAGAGCGTAAAGGCCGTCCCCGCCGTGTCCACCGCGAGACGGTAGGTGCCTGGACGTACCCGCTCCTTGATGGCCAACGTGGTCAGCGGGGCTGCGTCGCCTGCGGCCGTGGTGAGGTAGAGCCGCTCCCGCCGCGCCACGTCCTCGAGCACGATGTTGGTGCGGATCAGGTCGATCCAACCCGACGAGATCGGCAGCTGGCCCGACCAGATCGGGCCTTCATCGCGAGCCTGGCGCGCCGGCACCTGGATCCACACCGTGGCCCGCGCGGCGTAGTTGGGCGGGAGCGCGTACATGGACAGCTCGACGCCGGCAGCGGTGGCGAACAAGGTGAGGCTGAGCACCAGCCACTTATGGCGCCGGACAGAGCGCAGGTAGCGTTGCGCTTCGCCGATCCAGTCACCGCCGTCCGGCGGCGTCGGGCGAGCGCGGCGCTCCGCGGCTTTGCGGTCCCCGACCGTGGGGAGTCGCTGCGACTTCGTTGTGTCCAACAGTGTCGCTAAACCGCCGGTCGTCATGCGCTGCCGTCCCCTTTCAGACAGGGCAGATGGCGCAAGCTCGGTACCGCGGGCCCCGCCGCAGCCGCAGGGGCAACCTGCCGTGCAACAGGCAGATAGCGGGCACCGTGTTTACTCGGGTCACGGCTCGGCCCACGCGCTGTAAGGAACCTGCCACAATGTGGGCGGCAGCCTGCAACGCGCCTCTCGAATGGCTGGGCGAGCGGCTCAAGAGGGTCCACGTGAATCGGGCGAGGCGGGCGCCGCCGCATCGTCGCACAACGCCAGCGCAGTTGTAAGTCGGTCGCGTCATCTCTCCCCGTCGGACCCGACGGCGGCGCGCGTAAGCCCTGCGGCGACAAGCCGTCAGCCTGCGCACAAGAAGTGCAAAGATGGCGCCGCGCACTCACCCACTGGGATGGCATGACCACACGACCCGAGCCCACGTCGGTTTCCGAGCTCCCGACGGCGCCGCCCCACGTCACCGCCCCGCTCCGCGATTTCCTGCCGTTCGCCACGCCGCTGATCGGCGAAGAGGAGATCCAAGAGGTGGTCGACACACTGCGATCGACCTGGATCACGACCGGGCCGAAAGCGAAGCGATTCGAGCAGGAGTTCGCCGCCTATCTGGGCGCGCCCGGGGCGCTTGCGCTCAGCTCCTGCACTGCCGGGCTCCACACCGCGCTCGTGACGCTCGGGATCGGGCCCGGCGCCGAAGTCGTCACCACGCCCATGACATTCGCGGCCTCCGTCAACGTCATCGAGCACGTCGGCGCCCGGCCCGTCCTCGTGGACGTAGAGCCGGACACGCTGAATCTCGATCCCGGGCTCGTGGCCGCGGCGCTCACGCCGCGGACGCGGGCGATCCTGCCGGTGCACTACGCCGGCCACCCCGCCGCGCTCGACCCCATCGGCGACATCGCGCGCCCCGGCGGGCTCGCGGTGATCGAGGACGCGGCCCACGCCCTGCCCGCCAAGTACAAGGGGCGCCCCATCGGCTCGGGCGCGAACCCCGTCGCCTTCAGCTTCTACCCGACGAAGAACATGACGACCGCCGAAGGCGGGATGCTTACGGGCGACGCGGCGTTGCTCGAGCGCGCGCGAACCGTAAGCCTGCACGGCATGACCCGCGATGCCTGGAGCCGGTACGACCGGGGCGGGCAGTGGTTCTACGAGGTCGTGCTGCCCGGCTTCAAGTACAACATGACCGACATCCAGGCGGCGCTGGGGATGTGGCAGCTCCGCAAGCTCGCCGCCTTCCAGGAGCGACGTCGCGCGGTGGTGCGCCTGTACACCGAGGCGTTCGCGGGCCAGGACGCCCTGGAAGTGCCCGTCGAGCGCTCGGACGTCGAGCATGCATGGCACCTCTATGTCCTCCGGCTGCGGGAGGAGGCGCTCCGCATCGATCGCAACGTGTTCATCGACGAGCTGAAGCAGCGCAATATCGGCACGTCGGTGCACTTCATTCCCATCCACCTGCACCCGTACTACCGGGACAAGTACGGCTACCGGCCCGAGAGCTTCCCCGTGGCCCTCACCAATTACCGGCGCATGCTCAGCCTCCCCCTGAGCGCCCGCGTCAGCGACGCCGACGCGGCCGACGTGATCTCGGCCGTGCTGGACATCGTGCGCCGGTACCGCCGCTAGAGGTCGAGACGCATGACTCACCGTGTGCTGGTCATTGCGGCTCACCCTGACGACGAGGTGCTCGGCTGCGGCGGCACCGCCGCGTTGCACGTCCGGGCGGGCCACGAGGTGACGGCCGTGATCGCGTGTGAGGGGGAGTCGCTCCGCTACGGAGCGGAGGGCGTCGGCCAACCCGAGCACACCCGCCGTGCCGCCCGGATGCTCGGCCTGCGGGAGACCCGCCAGCTGGGCTTCGCCGATCAGCGGCTCGACACGCTGTCGCTGGTCGATCTCATCACACCGCTCGAGCGTGTCGTGCGCGACGTGCGCCCGGCCGTCGTCTACTGTCAGTTCGGTGGCGACTCCAACCGCGACCACGAGCTGCTGTTCCGGGCCACGCTCGTGGCCACGCGGCCGATTGAGCCCTACATCCAGGCCGTGTACGCCTTCGACACCGCCTCGAGCACCGAGTGGGGCTACCCGCGGTCCTTCGTTCCCGACACGTGGATCGACATTTCCGAGACACTCGAGCAGAAGTTGTGCGCGATGGCGTGCTACGAGAGCGAGGTCCGCCCGTACCCCCATCCCCGCTCGCTCGACGCGCTG
>WNGO01002456.1_pt1 | contig 12230 bp, 10 predicted proteins | sample 5400511 | NCBI WGS metagenome assembly WNGO01 (sample SAMN13153380, study PRJNA577476) | soil metagenome | isolation source: 20 cm soil or saprolite under Garry oak tree replicate 2 | place: USA:California | collected 2016-06-15
CGGCCACTTCCTCATTCAGACGCTCGGCAAGAAACATCTTGAGCAAGGATTGGTAAGGCATATCGCGTTTGTTGGCCAACTGTTTCAAGCGCGCAATGATCGTAACCGGTAGGCGCAACGAGATCGTCCGAACGGAGGGCGTCAGGTTCGGAAATACCACGCGTTTTGCCTTCGTCCAATCTATATAGTCGGCCGAATCCTTGCGCGCCCAGAAATTCCTTTCCTCCTCTTCAGACCTAAATGTAGGAAGGGTTTTCAGGCTTTTCTTGTTCATCATAGGCTTCATAAACTCTCCGTTCTCTGCGGGTCATCTCTCGAGCCGAGATAACCCGGATCAGCTTGCGCCGCACGGTGAAAGCCACAAACAAGAGCCTGTTTGAGTCAGTGCGGCCGAGTGCGTAGAAGCGAGCTTCATGTTGCGAATGCTTCGGATCATGTCGAACAATGAGCGGTTGATTAAAGAAAACCTCCTCGCACTCGAAATCTGCAACGCCATGCTTCTCCCAATTCTTATTGACATTATCGAAATCTGCAACGCCATGCTTCTCCCAATTCTTATTGACATTATCTTCATCCCAGTTGAACCCAGTGCATTCCATCCATAGGTCCATGTATATGGCCATTATATACACGTTTTGAGGTTGGGTCAATTGAGACGCGCTACAGACGCGCTCTACGGGGAGGGCAAGCAGCCCGATCGACGTACTGCCGAACGACCGGCCATCTCGAATTGCTCAGGACCACGATCGCAATCGTCCGGTCCGCGAGATTTTGTTGGTAGCGGATGTTCTTGTCTGTTGTCAGAAAGATTTCAAAGGCGGTTTCTTCTGCTGCTCTTAGGAGTTCGCCGTTGCTCAGCGTATCCCAACCAAGGTCTTTCGTCTTTTTGACTGTATGGTTTCTGAGGAACGAGCGGAGAGGGGCAGGAGCGCCGTGGTCAAAGAGAATGAGCATTTAGCGGTGCGCTGGAGTTTCCAGGCTGCGCGCTGCAAAATCCAACACCGCCGTGACTTGTTCGCGCGTCAGGTCGAACCATTCGATGATCTCTTCTATGCTGGCCCCCGCCTCGAGATTCTCGAAAACCGTAGCGACCGGCATCCGCGTACCACGGAAGACCCACGCCCCACTTACCTTTCCCGGTATGCTCTCTACAGCCAGGCATTGTGACCAATCCAACGCTGCCATTAACAAGCTCCTTCAGATTATCGTACACCAGACCAGTAACGGGCTGATAGCGACAAACTGCGTTCTTCGACCGCTCCAAGTCGGGCAGCCAAAGTATTAATTTAGCCTTGGAGTGTCTGGCTGTCTTTTTGGATGTGCCATGTTGGCGGTCTCCTACGCCGCGAAGGATGGAAGGCAGCGTCAAACGACTGGAACTTTTTGGCAAATTTTTGGCAAATCGCTTTTTCGGAGCAGGCCCCAGGAAGCGAAAAAGTGAGAATCGCCGCGTATATATTGGTGATTTGAATGGTGGGCCGGGTGGGCTTGAACCACCGACCTCGCCCTTATCAGAGTAGCGTGGTTAGGTTCTACAACAACTTACAAGACCGCGGGGACTGCCAAACTACGCGCAAGTCATATAAGACATAGGTTTTTGTGGGTTGGGTTGTGGGTTGGAAAAAGTTCACGAACTTCGAAGCAGCCCCCCATTCATTTCCTAGAGCCCAGTTTCTGGATAACCTCCGACTAGCCGACATTGAATGTACACAAGGAGGTTGTCGGTACAAATCCGACCGACGAACCGGTAAGCGCAGCCCATCGCGCCTTGTGCTCTCGCTCAAGGTAAGACTCAGCTTGCAGGTTCGCCGCTGCGAACTCACTGCGGCGTTCCATGGGCGGCCAAACGAACAGGCAGTCCAGTACCATCACGCCCGTTCTAATTCCGTTCCTACGAACAGTTTACACCGTCGTGCAATTCCGCAATCCTTGTGACCAATTGCGGGGAAATTTGCGGGCTTCCAGCGCCCATGTAAATGCTCCATTTACACAAGGGGTGAAATTAAGATGCGTGTCCATTCACTTCGCCCTGTGGTGTCGTTCGGTTTGGTTGCGCTTGCGCTGATGGCTAACGGCAGAATGCCTATTGCCGAGGCGCAAACTGCACCACCAGCGTCGCCGAGCGTCGCTCTGAGCGCCTCGCCAACTTCCGCCCAAGCGGGCCAATCGGTCACGCTCAAGTGGTCTTCGACGAACGCCGCATCCGTCACTTTGGAGCCCTCGGTGGGCCCCGTCGCTGCGCAGGGTTCTACGACAGTAAGGCCTTCTCAATCGACCACCTACACCGTAACCGCTAAAGCCCCAGGCGGCTCGGCCCATGCCAGTGCCCAAGTCACTATCACATCCGCACCCCCTCAGGCTGCGGTCCAGAAGCCTTCCCAGGAAGACATCTCGTCCGACCAACAGCAAATGAGGGGCCTCGACGAACAGATCCAGGAGATCAAGTCAGACTCCCTCCGCATGTCGGCAGAGCTGAGCCAGCTGGAGGAGAAACTGCTGTACCCGTCAGGAACACAGGTCGCGATCTTCGTCGAGATCGCCAAGGGCGACACGATGCGCCTCGATGCCGTGCGGCTTCAGATAGACGGCCAACTCGTGGCGCACTACATCTACAGCGCCAAAGAGCTCCAGGCCTTGCGCAAGGGCGGCGTGCAACGAATCTACGTCGGCAACGTGGCGACCGGGGATCACAAGCTGGACGTGCTTGTCGACGGCAAGCTTGAGGGCGGCGCGGACTTCAGCCGCACGGGACAGTTTACTTTTCGCAAGGAAGTGAAGCCAAGGCTGGTCGGACTGACTCTGGCGGGACCGCGTTCCGGCAACACTCCGATCACGCTTGGGGATTGGTAATCCATGCGAGCGACTCGCCAACTCATCGGACTCGTTCTGGTCTTGGGACTTGCTGCCCGTCCGGCCACGTGCGGCGACTTGAAGGACCTCTATTTCGGCGAGGCGCTCTACCACGCATACCAAGGTCAGTATTTCGATGCACTCCAACGGCTCGACACCGAACTCGCCCAGTACCACGTTCTGGACGAACCCAAACTCGATACGTTTCACTATCACATCAACGATGCCGAATTCTCGGTCGGCGACTTTGAGCTCGACTATCGCATGCACCAGCGCGCCGGGCGCGCCATCAACGCTGTGCTCGAAGGTGCCGTCGATGAGGCGGTACGAAACGAGGCCGCGTTCAGGCTCGCCCGCATCCACTTCCAGAAGGGTCAGCTCGATGATGCGTTGCAGGCGCTAGCACGGATCAAAGGCACGGTGCCTGAGGAGATCAAGGGTGATCTCGAGTTCCTGCGGGCGAACGTCTATATGGCGACAGGCCAGCCGGGCGAGGCTGTTAAGGTGCTCTCGCAGCTAAGGAGCAATGAGCGCCTGGCCGGGTTTGTTGCCTACAACCTTAGCATCGCGCTGTTGCAGGACGGTCGAACTCAGGAAGCGATCGAGCAACTGGACAAGGCCGGGCAGCTTCCGGCCGATGATCCAGCCACTCTCGCGATCCGCGACAAGTCGAACCTGGTGCTGGGCACCATGTTGTTCGAATCTGGCAATTTTGAGCGGGCCAGGCAGTCACTGGACCGCGTGCATCTTGAGGGACCGTTCTCGAACCAGGCTCTGCTCCGGGCAGGCTGGGCTGAGGCCTCGGCCCAGCAGTATGACCGCGCGCTAGTGCCGTGGAACATCCTGGTGGGTCGTGAGCCGACGGATGCGGCAGTTCAGGAAGTCATTCTTGCCGTACCGCATGCGTACGCCAGCTTGAAGCTTCACGGTCGCGCCGCGCTTCTGTACGGTCGCGCGCTCGAGCTGTTCAGCAACCAGATCGAGAGAGTCGACGCTTCGATCCGCAGCATCAGGGAGGGGCAGTTTCTCAATGCGCTGATCCGCGAGGAGAGCCGGGAGGACGAAACCTGGGTCATCCGCCTACGCAATTTGCCCGATGCGCCGGAAACTTACTACCTGATGGAGTTGATGGCGTCTCACGACTTCCAAACCGCATTGCACAACTACCTCGACCTCGAGGACCTGCGGTCGAGGTTTATTGCCTGGAAGACCAGTCTCGATGCCTTCGACGACATCATCCGGTTGCGCGGACAGAACTACGAGCCGCTGCTGCCGGAAGTCGACGCGCAGTTCCGAGAGCTGGATTCGCGGATTCGCCTGCGCCTGGAGCAGCGCAAGCACCTCGCCGAACGCCTGCAGGCCATCCTGACCGCGCCGCGGCCGGGTTATCTGGCGACTGCAGAGGAGCAAATCGCTGGCGAACGCAGCGCACTCATCGAGAAGCGGCTCGGCAACTCTAACGACCCCGAATCGCTCGCACTTCGGCAACGCGCGGTACGCCTGCGCGGCGCGCTCACTTGGCGGTTGGAAACCGAGTACAACGACCGGTTGACCGCGGCATATGTTCACCTGAACGAACTGAAAGCACCTCTCGACGCTCTCACTCAGCAGTATGACGCCTTCGTTGGGACGAGACAGGCAGCGACGCACAGTTACGTCGGATACGACGTCCAGATTGCACGGCTCCGCGAGCGCGTCGGCGACGCATTGCAGCGTGTTGATATGTTGATAGCACGGCAGGGACACATGATCGAGACCGTCGCCATCAACCAGCTCGAGGCCCGCCGGGAACGCTTAGCCGTCCAGCAGACCGAGGCGCGTTTCGGCGTCGCTGATAGCTACGATCGAGCCGCGCGCGGACAGTGATGCGTCGCCTCGCCATTCCGATCCTGACCGCGCCGGTTTTCATGGTCGGCTGCGCCGCGCGTCCCATCAAGCCAGTGGGGACGGTCGGGACGCTGGCAACGCTGCGGAACGTGCGTCCGGACGTGCAGGACGTGAAGGTCGAACAGGGTCTCGATCAGGCCATGCAGCACTATCGGCGCTTCCTCGAGGAGGCACCGGAGACCGCGATGACTCCGGAGGCGATGCGGCGTCTCGCGGACCTGCAACTCGAAAAGCAATTCGGGATACGCGCGGGCAATGCCAAGCCGCGCGAAATGGCCGCTCCGAAGCCCGTCCCGATACTCGCGGGCTCGCGGGCCGGCAGTCCTAATCCGGCCGCGGCAGCTGCTAGCGCAAGTTTGCGGGAATCCGACCAGGATTTCGAGCGACGCACGACCGCGGAGGCCGGAATCCTGGCGGGCAGCAACGCCGGCGCCTCGACGACTGACGCGGTACGCGCTGGCGCAGATCCCGAAGGTCCACTCGAGGCGATCTCTCTCTACAATCGGCTGCTCACCGAGTACCCCAGTTACAAGAACAGCGACCAAGTCCTCTATCAGATGGCGCGGGCGTACGACGAGCTCGGCCGTACTGACGAGGCCATCGAGACGATGGAGCACCTAATCCACACGAATCCGCATTCCTCGCACCTCGACGAAGCGCACTTCAGGCGGGGCGAGTACTTCTTCACGCGCAGACGCTTCCGCGACGCCGAGAGCGCCTATTCGGGCATCGTCAAACTGGGCCCCGCCTCCGAGTTCTACGAGCTCGCTCTCTACAAGCTCGGATGGACGTTCTACAAGCAGGAATTCTACGAGGAGGCTGTGCAAAAGTATATTGGCCTGCTCGACTACAAAGTAACGATCGGTTACGACTTCGATCAGAAACACGATGAGGACAACGATCGGCGTGTTGCGGATACGTTCCGGGTGATCAGCCTGAGCTTCAGCAACCTCGGCGGGCCAGAGACCGTGCCGGAATACTTCTCCAAGTTCGGGAATCGCTCCTATGAGGAACGCATTTACTCCAGTCTTGGTGAGCACTATCTCGGCAAGCTCCGCTACGACGACGCGGCGAAGACGTACAAAGGTTTCGTAGCGCTTTATCCGTTCCACCGCGCCGCGCCACGGTTCAGCATGCGCGTCGTGGATACCTTCACCCAGGGCGGGTTCCCCAAGCTGGTACTGGAGTCGAAGCGTGAGTTCGCCTCCAAGTATGGCCTCAAGGCCGAATACTGGCGACATTTCAAACCGGAAGAGTCGCCGGAAGTACTGGCCTACCTCAAGACGAACCTGAAAGACCTCGCGACGCATTATCACGCCCAGTATCAGAACGCAAACGAAGCGGGCGAGAAGCTCACGAATTATCGCGAGGCAAACCAATGGTACGGCGCCTACCTCGAGTCCTTTCCGAAGGAGGCTGATTCGGCATCCGTCAACTATCAGCTTGCGGACCTGCTTTTAGAGAACAAGGATTTCGGCGAGGCGGCCAAACAGTATGAGCGCACGGCTTATGGATACGCGCCGCACCCGCAGTCGGCAGCTGCAGGATACGCCGCGATCTATGCATACCGCGAGCAGCTGAAGGTTGCCGACAAGAAGCAGCAGGACGCCGTCAAGCGCGATACCGTCGCAAGCTCGCTCAAATTTGCCGACGCATTCCCGCAGGACGAACACTCCGCGGTCGTCCTCGGAGCGGCCGCCGATGACATGTATGAGATGAAGGACTACAAGGCTGCCATCGAGGCCGACCAGCGCGTCATCGATAAGTATCCGGGCGCAGCGGCGTCGATCCGGCGTTCCGCATGGATTGTGGTTGCGCACGGTTCATTCGAGCTCGCTGAGTACCCGCGCGCAGAGCATGGCTACACCCAGGTGCTGGCAGTCACGCCGGAGGGCGACCAGTCGCGCGCCGCACTCGTCGACAACCTTGCTGCCTCGATTTACAAACAGGGTGAACTCGCAAACGAGGCGAAGGACTATCGCGCGGCCGCCGACCACTTCCTTAGGATTCGCACCGCCGCGCCTACATCATCTATCCGTGAGACGGCTGAGTACGACGCAGGCGCCGCGCTAATCCGAATGCAGGACTGGAAGGCCGCGGTGGATGTGCTTGAAGCGTTTCGCACTACCTTCCCGAAGAACAAACTGCAGCTCGAGGCCACCAAGCAGATCGCCTACGCCTACCGGCAGAGCGGCCGGTTGTCGCAGGCCGCCGGTGAATACGAGCGCATCGCATCCCAGTCCGACGATGCAGCGTTACGCAGCGAGGCGCTGCTCGATGCAGGAGACCTCTACGCGCAATCCAATTCCCGAGATCGCGCCTTGGATGCATACAACCGGTACGTTAAAGAGTTTCCCAAACCGGTAGAGACAGCCATCGAGACGCGGTTCAAGATTGCCGAGATGTACAAGGCCGCGCACGACGAGACCCTCTATCACAAGCAGTTGGAAGAAATCGTAAGCGCCGACGCGGCCGCCGGATCGGAAAGGACCGGCCGGACTCGGACGGTTGCGGCGCGTTCGGCCCTCGTCCTCGCAGAGCAACTCTATGAGAATTTCGTCGTCGTGAAGCTACGGCAACCCTTCGAGACCAGCCTGCAGGATAAGAAGCAGCGCATGGATGCCACAATTGCGGCCATGGGCCGGCTGGTGGAATACGGAATCGACGAGGTGACGCCGGCAGCGACGTTTTACGTGGCCGAGACTTACTCCAATTTCAGCCGCTCACTGCTCGAGTCGGAGCGGCCGGACGACTTAAAACCAGAGGATCTGGAGGAGTTCAAGAACAAGCTCGATGAGGCAGCGTTTCCGTTCGAAGAGAAAGCCATCAAGGTTCACGAGAAGAACATGGAGTTATTGCACGCCGGCGTCTTCAACTCGTGGACCGAGAAGAGTCTCAGCAGGCTCACCGAGCTGATGCCGGGCCGCTACGCGAAACACGAAACAAGCAGCGGCTTCCTCGGCGCGATCGACACCCATGTGGAGGGATTGCCGGTGCCGCAGGCCTCCAACAACTCGACTCCGGGCAACGCAATCACGCAGGGCGTGGGCGTCACGGATGAAATGCGCACCAAATTCGAGTCGGCAGTGGGAATGCTGAAGGAGGAGCGGTACGAACCGGGCATTGCCTTGCTACTCACAATGGCCGAGAAGATGCCTCCATTGACGGCACCGCACATCAATCTCGGCATGGCATACGCGCGCACCGGCGACCTGGATCGCGCCGAGGCCAGCCTGAACAAGGCGCTGCAATCGGATCCAAAACAGCCTATCGCCTATGACGAACTCGGTATGGTGCAGCGGCGCAAGGGACAGTTTGCAAAAGCGCGCACGAGTTATGAGGCGGCCCTCGCACAGTCCGCCGACTTCCCCTATGCGCACAGGAATCTTGCGATTTTGTGCGACTTGTATCTCGGAGATTACACCTGCGCGATGGCGCATTACGAGGCGTACAGCCGGATCGTTCCGGATGACGCCGAAGTCGTCAAATGGATTGCCGACCTTCGCAATCGCGCAAAAAAACAGGAGGGGCGATGAGCAAGACTAGCGTTCACCGGATTTTCCTTGGGGTCCTTGCCTTGATGCCCGCGGCTCTATTCGCGCAGCAAGCAGCGCAGCCAAAAACGAAAGCAGCACAGGGAAAGACCGAAGAGCCGCAGCCAAAGAAAGAAGAGGCAAAGAAAGAGGAGGCAAGGAATGACGAGGCAATAAAACTGACTCAAGGGCCGCAGCAAAAGACGGAAGAAGACGGGAAGTTGACGTCCGTCCCCGGAAGCAAGGCGCTCGGCATGTCCATTTTGGGCAATCAGGAAGCGCCTAAAGCACTGGTCATCGTTCCCTGGAAGAGTTCGGAACTCGGCAATGGCCCCGGCGTCTCGACATTGCTCGACGACTCGAGGCGGCCCGTGGACAAAGAGGTTTTTATGCGAATGCTCAGTTACTACGAAATTAGGTCGGAAACAGCGCGCCCCAGCGGTGCGACGACGAATGGGAGTACGGCAGCGCCGGCCAATGTGGCGCAAAGGAGAAAGCCATGAATTTCACTGAACTGCTACGACACGTCGGTATATTCGGAGGCGCAGTAATCGTTTCCCTCGCCCTGCTTTCCGTTTTCTCAGTGGCGATGATCATAGACAAGCACCGCCGATTCTCTTCAACCACGCGTGAGTCGGAAAAGTTCAAGCCCGAGTTCAAGAAGTTCCTTCACGGGGGTGATGTCCAGAATCTGGTCGAAGCCGGGCGGCTGCACCCGAATTCCCACGTGGCACAAGTGGTCTCGGCGGGCATCATCGAGTACGACGGCGTGGGGCAGAGCGGAGGCGACCGGACCGCTTCGCTCGAGCTCGTCACTAGCGCACTCAGGGACTCGATTTCCGAAACGCTGATTCAGTTGAAGCGTGGTCTCGGGTTTCTTGCCACAATCGGCTCCACGGCCCCGTTCGTTGGTCTTTTCGGCACTGTGGTCGGAATCATCAACGCTTTCCGGAGCATCGCGGCCACAGGGTCCGGCGGAATGTCTGTGGTTTCGGGCGGCATCGCTGAGGCCTTGGTCTCGACGGCGATGGGTATCTTCGTCGCAATTCCGGCCGTCGTCGCCTTTAACCACTTCACGGGCAAGATTGAGACTTTCCATGTCGAAATGAATCGGGCTTCGTCCCAGCTCGTGAACCGCTTGTTCAAAATACCAGAGCTCAAGGGGCTTGACGTCGAAATGGCTGACGTCAAGGCGCCGACGGTCAAGAAGGAAGGTCCGGCCTATGCGACTCGGTGAGCCGGCCCGAATGCAAGCGGCCATCAACATCACGCCGCTAGTCGACGTGGTGCTGGTGCTCCTGATCATCTTCATGGTGATGGCGCCGCAAATGCGGAAGGGGCCCGACGTCAACCTGCCGAACACGACGAAACCGAACTCGCAGGGCGACGAGAGAGGCCGAATCCTGATCTCCATAGACGAGGCTGGGGGACTGTGGATCAACGACCAGCCCGTCGCAGCCGAGCATTTCGACGAGACTCTCCGCGCTGCCGTGGGTGCCGAGACGAACCCCAAGATCGTTATCCGGGGCGATGCAAAGCTCAATTTCCGCGAGGTTCGGGAGGTCATGATTGCGATCGAACGGGAAGGCTTCCGCGGGGTGGGGCTGATCGCCAAGCGCGCGGGCGCAGAAGGAAAGTGACATCATGCAGTTCAACAGCAGCGATTCCGGCTCCAATCTGCAGTCTGAAATCAACATCACGCCGCTCGTCGACGTGGTGCTCGTGCTGCTGATCATATTTATGGTCGTCGTGCCACTCCTGATAGAGGGCTACGACGTCGATATCCCTCGAGCCTCCGCCGATACGTCGGCTCAGGTCGCCGAATCCCAGTTGATCCTGAGTATCGGTTCCGCGGCGTGCCCCATCCTCACGCCCCCGGAAGGGGACGGGATCCCGAAGGACTGTCAAGTGACCCTGGCGGATCAAAAGATCCCTGTAGCCGAATTGCCCGCGCGCGTTGCGTCGATTCTGGGCGGCCGACCAGCGGAACAGCGCGCGCTGTTCCTGGCCGTCGACGATCGCCTGAACTACGAGGGGGTTCTGCGCATCATTGATCTCGCGAAATCGGGCGTTCAGGATTTGAAGATCGAATTTGTCGCGACCAATTGAGGTGGTTGCTTGGTGACAACCATGGAAGCAAAGAGCATTTTCAAAACATCCGGGGCTCCGACGGCCCGCAGCATGGCGAAGAGCCTGGCGATCCATGTCTTCGTGCTGGCCGTGCTGATGGTCATACCGGCTCAAGCGCTGTTTCGCAGCGCCCCCAACAAAGAACTCGACATCGTCTTTTATCGTCCGCCGGAGATCGCGGTCAACTCGCGAGCCGTTTCGCGTCCGATGCCGCGAGGGACGAGTGAGGCCGGGGCGCCTGCACCCGCTCTCAAACCGAAACCGAACGCCCCCGCAGGTCCAGACTTAGCAGGCAAAGCAGAACTCCCACCGGGTCCCGAGGTGGGCCCACCAGTGGAGGCAAAGTCGAAGGTGGGAAACGCCGGCATCCTGGCACTCAAGGACAAGATCGCGAGCCTAGCTCAGGACACCGTCGTGGTGCCTCTCGGAGCCGATGCGCGTCACATTGCCGCCGATGACGTAGGTCGGCCCTCGGCACGCTCTTTGTTGACGAGCAATACGCCGGGATCGAGCGGTGGCATCAACGTCGCCTCCCTGAGCCGCAGTGTAGGAGGCGGTGGCGGAGGAGGCGGAGGTGGCAACGGGAGTGGGGGTGTGGGTGGCCGCGGCACAGGCGCTGGCGGTAGCGGAGGCGGGATTGGTGGTGTCGGGGTAGGCCGCGCAGTCAGCCCGATCGCACCGATCACCGGCGCCGACCGACCGAAGGCACGCGGCGGGCCAGGTCCTGCGCGCACCGACGAGGAAATACAGATCGTGTTCGATCGCTACAAGGCGTCGTTCTACCGGCTGTACAACCGGGAGCTGCGCAATAACCCAGCACTGAAAGGCCAGATGGTTCTGCGCCTGACGATCGAGCCGGACGGCAGCGTGTCGATGTGCGCGCTGCAGTCGACAGACATGGATGCGCCGGATCTCGCCACGCAGGTGGTTAGCCGCGTTCGAACGATCAATTTCGGCGCGAAGGATGTACCTGCCGTGACGATCGTGTACCCAATCGATTTCCTTCCGGCGGCGTGAAGCCGGCGGCCGAAGCGGAATGGCGCAAAAGCCAGGAGGTTTGGAGAAGCTGCGAATCTGATCAGTTGAATTCGACGCGATTTTGACAAAGGCAAAGCCACTGAAAGGTGGCGGCGCAAAGTCACCGGTCTAACGGGCCCGGGGGGCCCTACGACGGCGGGACCGCCGGAATCCAGTCCAGGCGGGGACTGCCTCGTGGGACGAGGGCGGAGATGACTTCTAGCAAGACGAACAATGCGAGGCCGCGCGGCAGCTGGATCAAAATCCTGCTGTTCCCGCTCGTACTGTTGCTGCTGAGCGCCGTCCCGGCACGGGCGCAGTCCGTTGGCGGTTGTGTCGCCAATTTCGGTGGCGTGATAGATGGCTTTGTCAACCCTGTTCCCCCTTCCCAGATCAATATCGACGGAAATTGCACGATCCGGAACTTCCCAGCGTCCAACCCACTGACCTCCAACATCAGCTTCTCCGGCACGGGAAGAGGCTGGCTGGTCATCTTCGACAATGTCCGTTTCATCGGCAACATCTCCTGCGACAAGTCGCACGGGAATTTCATCTGGTTCGTCAACGGCTCCTCCACGACGGTCCGACAAAACTGTCAGAATCTCTTCATTCCGGTCGAGAAGATTGACAAGCAGAACCCGCCCGGCCCGCCGGTGGCCAGCATCGGCGTCCCCTTCACCTACAAGTTGACGATCCCCGTCCTGTTCGATCCATTATCGGGCATCGTCATAAATAACCAAGGGTCGCCGAATGACTTGCACAGCGTCATCGTCACGGACGACCTCAACGCGACCGGCGCCTCTCTCAGCTACG
>WNGO01004399.1_pt1 | contig 12230 bp, 11 predicted proteins | sample 5400511 | NCBI WGS metagenome assembly WNGO01 (sample SAMN13153380, study PRJNA577476) | soil metagenome | isolation source: 20 cm soil or saprolite under Garry oak tree replicate 2 | place: USA:California | collected 2016-06-15
CGTCCGCCGCATAGTCGGAAATCGGCTGCAACCGCTGCGGAGCCGAGATCGGCTCGGGCTCGACGTCGTTTTGCCCGCCGAGGAGGGGCGCGAGGGAGGCAGCCTGCTCCGCCGAGATTTCCACACGGAGCACGAGGGGCCTGGGGATGCTGAATTCCTGGTCAGACATGAGGAGCCGCACCACCACAATCGCCCAGGCTGGCCGGCGGCACGATCCCTCGGCTGAGCGGTTTCCGCCAAACTCACCCAGCACAGGTGAGGATTCTGATCGCCGAGGACGAGACGATCATCCGGCTCGACCTCCGGGCACTGCTGGAGAACGCCGGTTTCGAGGTGTGCGGGGAGGCCCGGGACGGGGAGGAAGCCGTGGCTCTCGCCCGCTCGGAGCGGCCGGATCTGGCCCTCCTCGACGTCAAGATGCCGAAGCTCGACGGGATCGAGGCGGCTCGCCGGATCCTCGACGAACGGCCGATTCCGATCGTGATGCTGACTGCCTACGGGCAGGACGAGATCGTCGAGCGCGCTGCCGAAGCGGGCGTGTTCGGCTACCTCGTCAAGCCCTTTCGCGAGCAGGATCTGCTGCCGGCCATTCGCACGGCCCGCGCCCGCCACGAGGAGCTCGCGGCTCTACGTGCGGAGGCGGAGTCCCTGGCGGATGCGCTCGCCGCCCGCAAGGCGATCGAGCGTGCGAAGGGCCTGCTGATGGAAAAGGAAGGTCTTTCCGAGCAAGAGGCGTTCGCGAGGTTGCGCAAGGCGAGCCAGATTTCGGGACGTCCGCTCAAGGTCGTGGCGGAGGCGCTGATCGCGACCTTCGACTAGGCCTCCGCTTACGTGTGCGCCCGCTCGAAGAGGAGCTCCCACCTCTGGAGCAGAGCCTGGAGCTCTTCGCGCGCCCGGCGGTGAGCCGCGAGCATGTCGACGTCGTTCCAGTCCTCTGCCAGGCGTCGCTCGAGCTCGGCGACCGCGCTCTCGCGGGTGGCGATCTCCGCCTCGATGCGCTCGAGCTCCGAGGGAGCCTTCGGCTTGACCGTCGCGTTGCGAGACTTGGCCGCGGGCTTTCGCTCGACCGGGGGAGGTGACGGCGTCTGCCGTGCCTCCCGCTGCCGGACGTAGTCCGCCCACCCGCCGTCATAGGAGTTGAGGTGCCGATCCTCGATCGCGACCGTCCGCTCGGCCACGGCGTCGAGGAGCGCACGGTCGTGTGAGACGAGCAGGATCGTTCCCGGGAACGCCTCGAGCGCAGCCTCGAGCGCCTCGCGGCTCTCCATGTCGAGATGGTTCGTCGGCTCGTCGACGACGAGGAAGTTCGCGCCGGATGCGACGACCAGTGCCAGGGCAAGACGTCGCCGCTCGCCTCCCGACAGCGCGACGACGGGCTTCTCGTGCTCGGTCCAGCCGGAAAAGAGGAAACGGCCGAGCAGCTTCTGCGCGTCGGGCCGCTGCAGGCCCGTCGCGCGCTGAACGCATTGCAGGACAGATCCGCGCGTGTCGAGCTCCATCTCCTGCTGGGAGAAGTACGCCGCCATGACGCCGTGTCCGAGTCGTGCCGAGCCGTCATCGGCCTCGCGGCGCTCGAGGATGGTTTCGAGCAGCGTCGTCTTGCCCGATCCGTTCGGACCGACGAGCCCCACGTGCTCGCCGCGCTCTATCGCGAAGCTCGCGCCTTCGAGCAATACGCGCTCGCCGATCCGGAGGCCTAGGCCTTCGACCTCCAGGACGGTGCGGCCGCTGCGCGCGGGTTTGATGAACTCGAAGCCGAGGCTCCTGCTCCGGCGCGTCAGCAGATCGATCTCGCTCTTGGACTTGGCGCGTTCCTTCTCCAGGCGCTCGATCTGCGTCAACTTCACCTGTGCCTTGCGCGCCATCTTTTCCGTCGAGGCTCGGAAGCGGGCGACAAAGCGCTCCAGCCGCTCGATGTCGCGGCCGACACGGTCGGCCGCCTTCGCCGCGGCGTGGAGGCGGGACGCCTTCTCGAGGCGCCAGGCATGCCAAGGGCCCTTGAAGTACGTCGAACGTCCCGCATCGAGCTCGAGCACCACGTTTGTCACCGCTTCGAGGAACCAGCGGTCGTGCGCGACGATCATGATTCCGGCGTCGAGCGACTGCAGTTCTCGCTCGAGCCATTCCAGGCTCTCGACGTCGAGATGGTTGGTCGGCTCGTCGAGGAGGAGGAGATCGGGATCGCCGCCGAGCGCCCGCGCCAGCGATGCCCGCGTGAGCTCGCCTCCCGAGAACGTGTCGAGCTGACGGTCGAGCTGCTCGTCCGCGAAGCCGAGGCCGCGGACGACCGCGGTTGCGCGCTCCCGCCAGTCGTAGCCGCCGGCATGCTCGAGCCGCGCCTGCGCCTCGCCGTACCTGCGAATCGTGGTGTCGTCGTGATCGCCGGCTGCCATCGCGCGCTCGAATCGCCGCAACTCTTCCTCGAGCGCGATCAGGTCGCGCGCGCCCGAGAGGACGTACTCCCGCAACGTCAGACGCCGCTCGAGCGGCGGCCGCTGGTCGTGCAGAGCGACGCGGGTCCCCTTCTGGAAGGCCAGGTCGCCGCCCTGGAGGCTCGTCTCCCCCACGAGCGCCCGGAGCAGGGTCGTCTTGCCCGCGCCGTTGGGCCCGGCGAGCGCGACGCGGTCCCGGCGCTCGACCTTGAACGACACCCCGTCGAACAGCGGGTCGCCGGAAAATTCCTTGCGTAGGTTCGATGCAATAACGACAGCCATTGGCTAGAGGCTAGTCGGGGTACCCCGGACGAGGGATCGCTCTTGGCCTGCGCAAGTTTTCGTAGCCCGCTCGTTCTAGCCCTATCGAGTGAACATGCAGATCTCGAGTCAGCAGCGCATCGGGCTGGCCAGCAGCCTGGGCAGACGGCTGAGACGTATCTCTGGCGCCAGCGCGAGGTGATGAACGAGTACCTGCTGACGTCTAGCCCCGGTCTCCTGGCCGAGGCCCGCGCGATGGAAAGAGGGTTCGAAAGGGAGATCTCGCAGGTCGGGGTCGGCGAACCCGAGGAGACCGGCCTCGTCACACGCGCGATCAGAGCCGACAAGCGCCTGGTCGCGACCTTCCAACCCCGGATCCTCGCGGCCGGCGACGGTCAGCGGGCCAAGCGGCGTCTCAACTCCGAGCTCAGTGCGGCGGAGGACGACATCTTCGTGCCGCTCCGCGCACTGCGTCAGATCAACGCTCATCAGGGGTGCCGCTCCGCGCACTGCGTCAGATCAACGCTCATCAGGGACGAGACCTTGGCCAAGACGCCGTCAACTCGAGCAGTCGAGCCCTCCTCGCGGCCATTCTCGCCGGGGTGCTGGCGATCGGGGGAGGCCTTGCCTTCGCCTGGTACGCCGTTCGCCTCGTCAGACGGATCCGCGTTCAGAACGAGGAGCTCCGTAAGCACGACCGCATGAAGGACGACTTCGTCGCCTCGGTCTCGCACGAGCTTCGCACCCCCTTGACGTCGATTCGCGGCTACCTCGAGTTACTGACCAGCGGAGAGGTCGGCGAGCTGAACGAGGAGCAGGAGCGCTTCCTCTCCGTTGTCGACCGGAATGCCGACCGCCTGCTCCACGTCGTCGGAGATCTCTTGTTCGTCTCACAGGTCGAGGCGGGAATCATCTCCCTCGAGAAGAGCCCGTTCGAGTTGATCGGTCTCCTCGGCGAGGCAGTGGATGCTGCTCTTCCTGCCGCCGAGTCGAAGGACATCGCCATCCAGCTGAACGCCGATCATGTCGCCGAGGTCGATGCGGATCGCGCCCGTCTGGCTCAGGTGTTCGACAACCTCATCTCGAACGCGATCAAGTTCACGCCGCCGGGCGGACGAATCGACGTGCGCGCCGTTGGCCGCGGCGATCGTGTCCACATAGAGATCGCCGACTCCGGGATGGGCATCTCCGCGGAAGACCAGCGGCGTCTCTTCCGGCGCTTCTTCCGGACCTCGGCGGCCAACGAGCAGGCGATTCAGGGCACGGGCCTCGGACTCGCGATCGTGAAGGCGATCGTCGATGGGCACGGGGGTCGCGTCACGGTGGAGAGCGAGGTCGGATCCGGAGCGACCTTCTGTGTCGAGCTCCCGCTGGCGGTCCGGGAGATGGCGGCCGTATGAGTGAGACCGCGGAACGCCCGGTCATCCTCGTCGCCGACGACGATGCGGACATCCTCGAGCTGGTCGCGTTCCGGCTCGAGCGCGCCGGCTACGAGATCGTCCGCGCGAGCGACGGGGAGGAGGCACTACAGCGCGTGTCCGAGCGTGCCCCCGACCTCGCGGTGCTCGACGTGATGATGCCGAAGCTGACCGGCTACGAGGTGACGCAGCGGATTCGTGCGAACGAGGCGACCAACGACATTCCCGTGATCCTGCTCACCGCCCGCGTCCAGGAGGCTGATGTCGAGCGCGGTTTCGAGGCCGGCGCGGACGACTACCTGAAGAAGCCGTTCAGCGCGCAGGAGCTGCGAGCGCGGGTGCAGGCTGTCCTCGGCCGGCGCTGATCCCTTGATCACGCGTGCTTGGCCCGAATCGGCACCTGCGTGAGCCCGGCGAGGAGTACCGCATCCCGAGGGCTCGGCCGCGCCTTTGAGGCGCCCGGCCGCGTTCTAGGCTCTTTCCTACCGTTTTCACACCCGGATCCAGCCTTTTGGCAACTCTCGTTTGGAATCATAGGCAGCGTGGGATGCATCCTGATCCTCGAGCCACAGCCCGACATCCGCGAGCTCGTCCGGCGCGTCGCCGTCCGCCTCGGGCACGAGGCGGTCACGCACGTCCCGTCGCAGGATCTCGAGGATCCCGAGATCGATGCCGTGGTCGTCGAGCCCGAGGGCTACAGGGCCCTCACGCTCGCGCAAGAACTTCGCGATCGCTCTCCGGACCTCCCGATCATCTGCGCGAGCATCGCGCCTCCGAACGACACGACTCGGGAGCTGCGCCCGGTTGCGCACCTGCAGAAGCCGTTCACCCTCGAGGAGCTGCAGCGGGCACTTGCGGCCGCGGTGCAGGCTCCTTCCGCCGGCGCCGCCTGATCGCCGCCAGCCGGGCGTTATCGTCCGGCGCGTGCCCGGTCTGCGCATCTTTGCTCTCGATGTGGGCACCTCGTCGGTGCGCGCGCACCGGTTCGACGAGACGGCGGAGGAGCATGGCGAGCCGGCACGGCGCGAGTACAGCGGCGAAGCGGATGCGGATCGCATTATCCAGCTGACCCGTGAGGCGATCGAGGAAGCAGGCGGTGCGGAGGGCGTCGATGCCGTCGGGACGTCGTGCTTCGGGCACAGCCTTTTGGCGCTCGACAAGGCCGGGAGACCGTTGACGCCGATTCTGTCCTGGCGTGACACGCGCTCCGCAGATGCCGCCGACTGGTTGCGGCGCCGTCTGGACAACGAGACCGTTCACGCGCGCACCGGATGTCAGATCCATACGAGCTACTGGCCGGCGAAGTTGGCGTGGCTCGCGCAAGAGGACACAGACGTCTTCCGGACCGCAGATCGCTTTGTCTCCTTCTGCGACTACCTCTACGAACAGCTACTCGGCCGAAGAGTCGGTGCCGGCATCGCGATGGCTTCACCGACCGGACTCGTAGATCTGCGGACGCGTACGTGGGACGAGGAGCTGCTCGACACGCTCCGGATCGACGAGGAACGACTACCCGAGATCTCGGATGCTCCGGTCGACGGGTGGTTCCCTGCGCTGCTCGACGGCGCGTGCTCCAACTTCGGCGCGGGCTGTGTGACGCGTGAGCGAGCCGCGCTGATGATCGGAACGTCGGGGGCGGTTCGGACCGTCTACGAGACGGCGCGCCCGCAGCCACGGCCGGGGCTGTTCTTGCACTGGGTCGACGACACGCGTGTCGTCGAGGGTGGCTCGCTTTCCGACGGGGGTAATCTCTACGCGTGGATCGAGGCGACGCTGGCGGACGGCGGCGGCTCGCTGGCCGGGCGCGACCCCGATTCCCACGGCCTGACGTTCCTGACACTGCTCGGTGGCGAACGCAGCCCGGGCTGGCATCAGCATGCGAAGGGGGCGATCCACGGGCTGACGTTCGACACGACGCCGCTCGACCTGCGCCAGGCGGGGCTCGAAGGCGTTGCTTTCCGCTTCGCCGACGTCGCGGATCTGCTGCCGGAGATCGAGGAGATCGTCGCCACCGGCGGCGCGCTCCTGAACGACCACGACTGGGTGCAGATCATGGCCGATGCGCTCGGGCGGCCTCTGACGACGTCGGGCGTCAAGGAGGCGTCGTTGCGCGGCGCTGCAGTTCTGGCACTCGAGCGGCTCGGCGCCTCGCCGGCTCCGGCGCAGCTTGGACGCGTCGTCCAGCCCCGCCCCGACAGGACGGAGGCGTTCCGCGCCGCCCGTGAGCGGCAGCGCCGGCTTTACGAGGTCGTGACTTCCGAGCCGACCAGCTGACGCGCCGCGGCCGCGATGTGCTCGGCATCGATGCCGTAGGCGCTCAGGAGCTCTTCCGGTTTGCCCGAGCGCGGCATCTCGCGCACCGCCAACTTCAGCAGCCGCGGGTGCTCGTCCTTCTCGGCGAGCGCGGCCAGGACGGCGTCGCCGAGGCCTCCTTCGGGGAAGTGGTCCTCGACCGTCACGATCTTGCCCGTCGCCTCCGCGGCTGACTGGAGCGTGTCGCCGTCGATCGGCTTGATCGAGTAGGCGTCGATCACTCGCGCGCTGATGCCGTCGTCCTCCAATGCCTCGGCCGCCTGCAGCGCCTCGTGAACCGTGATGCCGGTGCCGACGATCGTGACGTCGTCGTCGTCCGACGAGCGGATGACGCGGCTGCCGCCGACTTCGAACTCCTCGTCGGGCCCGTAGATCACGGGCGTGTTCGGCCGGAGGGTGCGCAGGAACACGATGCCTTTCGTGTCCGCCATCGCCACCACGAGCTTGGCCGTCTGATTCGCATCGCATGGATGCAGGACCACGCTCGAGTGAATTGCGCGCAGCGACGCGATGTCCTCGAGCGCCATCTGGGACGGGCCGTCCTCGCCGATCGACACGCCCGCGTGCGAGCCTGCGAGCCGCAGATCGACGCGGCTGATGGCGGCCATGCGGACGAAATCGTAGGCGCGCGAGAAGAACGCGGCAAAGGTGGAGGCGAACGCGTTCCAGCCCCGCGCGTGCAGGCCCACTGCGGCGGCGATGAGTTGTTGCTCCGCGATGTACATCTCGAAGAAGCGGTCGGGGTGCGCCTGCTTGAAGATCTCGGCGAACGTCGAGTTGCTGACCTCGCCGTCGAGCGCGACGACGTCTCCGCGTGCGGACCCGAGCGCAGCCAGTGCCTCGCCGTACGCCTTGCGCGTCGCCACCTCTTGGCCGAGCTCGTAGCGTGGCAACTCGAGCGGCCCGTCCGGGAACTCGTGTGGTTCGGCGGGCTCCGGCTTGGCGACGTCGACGTGGATGTTGCGGATCCCGCCAAGCTCCGCGATCGCCGCGTCGGGATCGTCGAGCGGCTTGCCGTGCCAGCCTTCCTTGTCCTCGACAGCCTTGACGCCCTTGCCCTTGAGCGTGCGCGCCACGATCACCGTCGGACGGCCGGTTGTCTCTTCCGCTTGCTTGTAGGCGCGGTCGATCTCCTCGACGTCGTGTCCGTCGATTTCGATCGCGTTCCAGCCGAACGCACGCGCGCGCGCGACGTAGACGCCGGTGTTCCAGCCGATCATCGTCTCGCCGCGCTGCCCGAGGCGGTTGACGTCGATGATGGCGGTCAGGTGCTCGAGCTCGTAGTGCGACGCGTGCTCGAAGGCCTCCCACATCGAGCCCTCCGCCATTTCGCTGTCCCCGCAGAGAACCCAGACACGGGTGGGGAGGCGGTCGAGGTACTTGGCGGCGAGCCCCATGCCGACGCCGATCGGCAGGCCCTGTCCGAGCGAGCCGGTCGCAACGTCCACCCATGGGATCAGCGGTGTCGGGTGTCCCTCGAGCATGCTTCCGAACTTGCGGTACGTGAGCAGCTCGTCGTCGGTGATGGCTCCGGCCGCGCGCAGGATCGCGTAGTACAGAGTTGAGGCATGCCCCTTCGAGAAGATCAGCCGGTCGTTGAGCGCGCTCTTCGGGTCGCCGAAGTCGTAGCGGAGATGGTTGGCCACCAGCACGGCCATCAGGTCGGCGGCCGACATCCCCGAAGTGGGATGGCCTGATTTTGCGACCGCGGCCGGGCGGATCGAGTCGACCCGGAACTGCTGGCCGAGCTCTCGGAGTTGGTTCGGGTCCATCGCGGTCATTCTAAGAGCCAGGCGTCAGCTTCTGCCGGTGGGGTACGGTCCAGTCGTGAAGGTGGCGATTGCATTCGACCACCGGGGCGTTCGCCTGCGCGAGGCTGTGCTCGAGGCGCTTGCCGGGCACTCCGTCGTGGACCTGGGTACCGACACCGACGCGGTCCGGATCGACTATCCCGACAAGGCTCGTGAGATCGGCGCGGCCGTTCAGCGCGGGGACGCCGACCGTGGAGTCTTCGTCTGCGGTTCCGGTGTAGGCGCCTCCGTCGCCGCCTCCAAGCTTCCCGGTATTCGCGCGGCGATCTGCCACGACGTCTACTCGGCTCACCAGGGCGTCGAGCACGACGACATGAACATCCTCTGCCTGGGCTCCGAGGTCGTCGGGCCGTCGCTGACCCGGGACCTGGTGACCACGTTTCTCGGAGCCCGCTTCGACGGAGGCGAGCGTTATGTGAAACGACTCAAGCAAATCGAAGACATTGAAAGGGCGATGTCCAGTGCCTGAATCGAACCTGCACAAGCTGTCCGCGCTCGGCCAGAGCGTCTGGATCGACTACCTCTCGCGGCAGATGCTGCAGAGCGGCAAGCTCGCGAGGATGATGGAGGAGGACGCCGTCGTCGGCGTCACCTCGAATCCGACCATCTTCCAGAAGGCGATTGCCGAGGGTGACGCGTACGACGACCAGCTGCGCGAGATCCTCGAATCGGGCGAGGAGGATCCGAAGGAGACCTTCCTCCAGCTCACCTCGCACGACATCTCCGATGCTTGCGACCTGTTGCGCAAGGTCTGGGACGAGAGCCAAGGCCTCGACGGATACGTTTCGTGGGAGGTCGACCCCACGCTCGCGTACGACCGCGACGGCACGGTTACGGAAGCCCGCCGACTGCATGAATGGATCGACAAGCCCAACCTCTACGTGAAGATCCCCGCGACCGAGCCCGGTCTCGGGGCGATCGAGGAGATGATCGCTTCGGGGAAGAGCATCAACGTCACGCTGATCTTCTCGCTCGAGCGGCACAAGGAGGTCATTGAGGCGTACATCCACGGCCTCGAGCGCCTCGTCGAAAGCGGTGGCGACCCGAGCCAGGTGCATTCGGTCGCGAGCTTTTTCGTCTCCCGGGTTGACACGGAGACCGACAGGCGGCTCGACGAGATCGGTGGCGACGCGAAGAAGTTGAAGGGAAAGCTCGCCGTCGCCAATGCGAAGCTCGCGTACCAGAACTATCTCGATGCTTTCGCCGGCCCACGCTGGGACGCCCTCGAGGCGAAGGGCGCCTCGAAGCAACGCTGCCTGTGGGCGTCCACGTCGACGAAGAATCCCGACTATCGCGACGTCATGTACGTCGAGGAGCTGATCGGCCCGGAGACGGTGAACACGATGCCCGAGGAGACGATCCGCGCCTTCCAGGATCACGGCAAGGTCGAGCTGACGTTGACCAAGGACGTCGACGCGGCCCACAAGCTGTTCGACGACCTGGCTGCCGCCGGGATCGACTACGACGACGTCTCTGACACGCTGGAACGCGAGGGTGTGCAGAAGTTCACCGATTCCTTCCGCGAGTTGTTGGACGGAATCAGCGCCAAGCGCGGCGAGCTCGTTCAAGCGTGACAGTGGCAACGCAGCAGGAGCTGGTCGAGCGGATCTGGGAGCGGGACGGCACCGTCTGGACCGGCTCGGACGAGGACAAGTGGCTCGGCTGGCTCGACGAGCCAAAGCGAATGCGGGAGCGCGCGGGCGAGATCGTCGAGTTCGCCACTCGAGCCCGCAGCAGGTTCGACACGTTCGTCCTCCTCGGCATGGGCGGTTCCTCTCTGGCCCCCGAGGTGTTGAAGCGCACGTTCGGCGCAATGGAGTTGCACGTGCTCGACACCACGCACCCCGCGATGATCCGGCACGCCGAGAAGTCGCTCGACCTGAGCAAGACGATGTTCATCGTCTCGTCGAAGTCCGGCGGGACGCTCGAGACGCTCTCGCACTTCGAGTACTTCTGGGAAAAGACAGGTGGGCATGGCGACCAGTTCATCGCCATTACGGATCCAGGCTCGTCACTCGAGCAGCTGGCGAAGGGGCGCGGCATGCGTGTCTTCGCAGGCGAGCCGACGATCGGCGGGCGCTACTCGGCGTTGTCGCCGTTCGGCATCGTGCCCGCCGCGCTGATGGCGATCGACATAGAGCGTCTGCTCGAAGGTGGCGAACGCATGGCGGAGGCTTGCCGCCGCGAGGCAAATCCAGGTCTTCAGCTGGGCCTCCAATTCGGCGAGCGCTGGCGCGAGGGGCGTGACAAGGTCTGCATCGCCGAGACGGAAGGCAACTTCGGGTTGTGGGCCGAGCAGCTGATCGCCGAGTCCACGGGCAAGCAGGGCCGAGGTCTCGTGCCGGCGCCGGGTGAGAGCCCGGACGGCCCGGATCGCCAGCCTGCCGAAGTGCAACTGGGAGCCCCGCTCGAGATCGGCGCCGAGTTCTTCCGCTGGGAGTTCGCCGTCGCAGTCGCGGGAGCGATCCTCGAGATCAATCCGTTCGATCAGCCGGACGTCCAGGCGGCGAAGGACAAGACGAAGGAGGTGCTCTCGTCGGGCGCGGATCCACGACTGGAGCCGGCAGGCTCGCTGGACGAGCTACTGGCCCGGGCCGAGCCGCCGAACTACATCGCGATCCAGGCGTTCGTCGATCCGATGCGCGAGCGGGAGCTGCAGCCGCTGATCGACCGTGGGCACGACACCGGCTGCGTCGTCACGCACGGCCTTGGACCCCGCTACCTGCACTCCACGGGCCAACTCCACAAGGGCGGCCCCCCGACGGGGCTCTTCGTCCAGGTCGTCGACGACACAGGAGAAGAGATCCCGATCCCCGGCCAGGACTTCGGCTTCGGCCGCCTCATCCGGGCCCAGGCCGAGGGGGACTACCGTTCGCTGCGGGAGCGCGGGCGACCGATCGTGCGGGTCAGACTGGAGGATCTCTAGTGCAGCTCGGAATGATCGGGCTCGGGCGCATGGGGTCCGGTATGACCGAGCGCCTGCGCGAACACGGCCACGACATCCACACGTACGACCCCAACGTCGGCGCGCGCACTGCCGACTCGCTCGGGCAGCTCAAAGAGCAGCTGGACGCCCCCCGCGCCTTCTGGATGATGATTCCCGCCGGCGAGATCACGGAGCAGACCTTCCACGAGTTGCTCGAGATCGCGGACGAGGGCGACTCGATCGTCGACGGCGGAAACTCGAACTTCCGGGACTCGAAGCGACGGTACGTCGAAGCGAAGCATCGCGGGATCCATTTCGTCGACGCGGGCGTGTCGGGCGGCGTCTGGGGGCTCGAGGTCGGTTTCTGCCTCATGGTCGGCGGCGACGACGAGCCGGTGGGGCGACTCGAGCCGATCTTCAAGGCACTTGCGCCGGAGCAAGGGTATGCGCACGTCGGCCCGTCCGGTGCCGGCCACTTCGTGAAGATGGTGCACAACGGGATCGAGTACGGCCTCATGCAGTCGTACGCCGAGGGCTTCGAGATCATGGAACATTCCGAGTACGACCTCGATGCGCACGAGATCTCCGGCATCTGGCGCAACGGCTCGGTCGTCCGCTCGTGGCTGCTCGAGCTTCTGCATGCGGCGTTCGAGACCCACGGCGCGAAGCTCGAGGACATCGCCCCGTACGTCGAGGACTCGGGTGAGGGCCGCTGGACGATCAACGAGGCGATCAACGAGAACGTGCCTGCGCCCGTCATCGCGGCATCGCTCTTCGCACGTTTCGCATCGCGAGACGACGTCAAGTTCTCCGCCAAGGTCGCGGCCGCTCTCCGGAACCAGTTCGGAGGCCATGCCGTCAAGGCCGTCGAGCGCGCGAAGGCTGGTCCGGACCCTCGGTAGCTGTGGCGATCGCGCAAGAAAATCCGCTGCTCGAAGGGCTGCAGATCAGGCGCGCACCGGACGACTGCATCCTCGTCATCTTCGGTGCATCCGGCGACCTGACGAAGCGGAAGCTCTTCCCTGCGCTCTACTCGCTCGCGTACCGTCGCCTGCTGCCCGAGCACTTT
>WNGO01009832.1_pt1 | contig 12229 bp, 8 predicted proteins | sample 5400511 | NCBI WGS metagenome assembly WNGO01 (sample SAMN13153380, study PRJNA577476) | soil metagenome | isolation source: 20 cm soil or saprolite under Garry oak tree replicate 2 | place: USA:California | collected 2016-06-15
GTACATTCAATCCGTTCGAAGAGCCGCTTGCGCTCCCGGAAGTTGCTCCGGGAACTACTCAGAATTCTAGCTACAACTCTTTTCGTCCGAGTTTGTCCATAGACGAAGGCGAAGGATCTTCGGAAGAGCCAATTGGGCATCACACGCGATGCGCGCCAATACCATCGGAACAACCTCGGCAAGGCTCGGAAATAGTCCGGGGGGATCGCCTGGTAGACAGCCTTGGACCTTGGGTCAGATCGGAAGCGCGCGTATGCATAGGCCATGAGCGTGGGGGTTGTCTCCGACACCGGTGTATCCAAGGAGAGTGCGGAAGAAGACAAAATGTGTCGGCGCCAAGCGCACCAGATTTCTCTCTCCCAGACCACCAGGTTTCGAAGGCGATCCTCTGTAAATGCGCTGACCGCTGCCACGTTAGCGCCATGAACTCGGTATTCGCTCGATGGAGTCTGGACGGCCACAATCGGAGTTATCCGAGGAGCAAGAACCTGGATCAAAGTATCCGCATAGGCGCCGAGACCTGAGGGGAGCGGGAAGATGGATTCTGCAATAACTCGGCGCAACGATAGCCCGGAACTAGGAGGCAGACCAGGCAGCACCCGTGGTCCGCAAATATTTAACGAAGGTCCCTGCCAGCCCGTTGCAAGGTGAGATAGCAAGGGAATCTCCCCTAAGCATTTCCTATTCTTGTCAACAATCAACATTCTGTTAACCGCGAGTCCTGCCTCCGGGGCGGCACCAAAACCTTCGACGACTCGCCGCACCTTGTCCGGCATGAATACATCATCCGCATCCAGGAGACAGATGATGTCCCCAGTGCTTTTGTGAAAAGCTGCATTCAGAGCGAGTGACTGGCCGCCATTGGCTTGATAGACGACCCTGATTCGCCGGTCCAGGGAGCGATACCGTTCCAAGATGCGAGGGGAACCGTCGGTCGAACCGTCATCACAGATAACGATTTCTAATTTGTCGTACGTTTGCTGTAGAGCGCTTTCAATTGCCTCACCCAGGTATGCTCCGTAGTTGTAGTTTGATATGAGAATTGAAACCAGAGGCTGCTTTGGCAACGGGTCCAGCGCTGCCGGTTTCAGGGGATTAAGCTGTTTCTTGTCGTCAGATATTTTCGCTGTCCTGCTCATGCACAATCACCGTGCTCACAAAGTCTCACAGTTCTTTCCTTCTTGGAATTTGCGGTTGCCCAGGGAGTGAGTGAAACGAACGCGAAAATTCTCCCGCCAATTGCTTGGGAATCGCAATGATATTGAAGTACGTCGGTCGTTGTGCGGGGTTTTTGCAATTTGCACAATCGCCCAGCACGACGAATTCATAGCCCAGCCCTTGCAGGAAATCCCTTGCGCCGCCCGGTGAAAGCCCGAGACGGGCGGCGCAGCCCGGATTAAATTCAAAAATGACCACGGGGCTATAGGTAATAAGGGTTCTGGTCGCTCCGCGCAGAACCAGTTCTTCAGCGCCCTCGACGTCTACCTTAATAACGTCCACGCGGTCGATGCTGTTCTCCTCAAGCAAATTGTCGAGTGATTCTGTTTGGACCTCTTCGCCTTCGTCGCCGCGAAGCGGGTCCATTCCCAGCGAGTTGCCTACAGGATCCCAGCCGTGATAAAGCCACGCCTTGCCTCTTGTCTGCGTTAGCGCGACTCGAAAAGCACGCACATTCGCAAGATGGTTTAGCGCAATATTCTGCCGCAATACGGCAAATGACTGAGCTGTTGGTTCAATAGCGATAACCTTGCCCGCCGCGCCTGCGAGTTTGCTTGCTACGAGCGTGTAAACGCCAAAGTTGGCGCCCACGTCAATGAAAACCTTCCCTGGCGAAAGAACCTTTTCCAAATAGGCCAGTTCAGGTTCGTAGTACTCACGAAAAGCAAATATAAACTTTCCGAAACCTTTTCGCTGGGCAGGAAAGAACATCCGCACATTCCATCTAGGCAATTCTAGAGTTGTTGCCGTGCGCAACAAGCATCTCCAGTACCATGTAGCCGACCGAAAGAGCGTGAGCGCAGGTGCCCGTCGGAAAGCTTCCTGGGTCCTGAGAAAGTGCCACATTTCTCGCGCCTTCTCTAGACGACGCTTCCCGGGCGTGACGTTGCCATTCTTCATGCAGCCTTCCATGTGGTCGCGCTTCGTGCCCGACTATAGATCTCCATTAAGAGCTGGTAGTTTCGTTCCGCTGTGTACTTAGCCTTGTACTCCGCACGGGCGGCTCTGCCCATCGCTTCCATTTCCTTTACGTGGGTCCAGGCCCAAAGCGCTTTGGACGCTAAGTCGTTAGGATCGCCAGAAGCAAAGTATAAGCCGGTCTTCCCTTCCTCTAGGACTTCCGCCATGGACCCCAATCGAGAAGCAATAACAGGCAGAGCGGAACCAAAAGCCTCTATGATTGTCAAACCGAAAGTCTCGGACGATTCGCTGGGAAATATCAAAAATCGCGCGCCCCTCATGATCTTGAGCGTCTGTTCTCCAGGCAACCATCCGTGGAAAGAAACACTCGAAAGGCATGCCCGGCTTTTTTGTGCTTCCAACTCAGCGCGCAGCGGTCCATCTCCCACGATGTGGAGAGGAATCGCGTTTTGCAAGAGTTCGAAGGCCTGTAGCAGAGTACGCACCCCCTTTCCCGGTGCTAATCGACCCAGAAAGAGCGCGTAGTCGCCGACGATCTGTTTCATCCCAGGATCCCTGCCTAAAAAATGCGGTTTCACGAAAATCTTCTCGCGCGGCAAGCCGGCACGGATGAACTTTTGGCGGAAAAATTCCGTGAAGACGATGTACGCATCCACCTGATCTCGCCATGTTCCGAGAATTCGATGTCCTGCCAACATCCCTGAGATCACGGCCGTTTGAAGATGAGAATTGTTATAGCAAGCGTGAACTACGCCGGGCCAAGGCACGACCCGTCCCACGCACTCCTCGCATGCAGTTCCTTCCCGATGGAGAGTCGCCGCGGGGCATATCAAGCGCGCGTTATGCAGGGATTGCACGACGGGGATTCCTTCCTGCTGGCAAACGTAGTAGGCAGCCGGAGAGATCAATGGAAACGTGTTGTGGAAATGAGCTACGTCGGGTTTCTCGCGCCTGAGCAACGAACGCAAGCGGGAAACGCTGTCCCAGGCCCAAAGCGTTCGCATTGCCATCTTGGCCTTGCTCAGAATTCCATCTTCGACGATTTCACTGTTATGTCGTGTATATTCCTGGACTTCATGACCCGAGGACCGCAGCAGTTCGCTCTCCCGGAGAACAACTTCGTCCTCCCCCCCCGAGTGACGGTAGCGGTTGTGCACCAAGAGCACTTTCATGGGACCTCACCGTTCATGCAGGGCCACCGCCTTCATCGGCAAGGGGCTGCCAGACTCGTCAGGACGTGTCGCGCGCCTCGAGGACCGTTGGTACATCCAAGGGAGCACCGCGGCCGAATACCAAAAACAAATGGCCACCGGTCCCGAATCAATTTCGTCTCCCATGGATCCCAAGATGACGCTCGCCAAAAATAGCGTTGCAACCGCGAAAGAAAAACGGTCCCTGTTTTTGAAGAGAAGATAGGCAGCATACATAGAGAGCAAGGCACAAAGAGCGATGAATAGCGCAAAGCTGAGCCCGCCCCCACCCAGCAGAATCTCGAAGAACATCGAGTGCGCGGTCCCGAGGCCGGGATTGTATTGTGGCCCGTATACTCGGGAAGAAGAGTAATATCCCAACCCCCACCACGGAGACTGCGTCAGCGTTATGTTGCTGAGATAGCGCCACAACCCAATCCGGTCATCCAGACTTGAGACAGCTTCAGGGTTTCGATACTCGCTGAGGTTGGGCAACCAGTGGTATGCATATAGGGCAAGTGCCACCACGCTGGCAAGATAAACAAGTTCCTTCAAGGATTTCGCATCCGGACGCTTGATCAGAACGAGAACAAGGAAGACGAGGATGACCACGTACGCTGTGCGCGTGAGCGAAAGCACCAGTAGAGCGAGAAACAGACTTAAGAGGGCGAGCGGAAGGACTCTCCAAATCCTTCGAACGCCAGTCAATAAAAGAATGATCGCAAATGCGGACACTGCTCCCGTCGGGGCAAGGAGCCCTGTCAAGCGCGACGGATCAGGGTTAAAGTCGGAGGCGATCCATGCCAGATCGGGAGCAAGAAATGCGCAAACCGCGATAACGCCGCATAATAAAGCGGTCCCCCAAAATATCTTTTTCAAGCAATTCTTGGGGCCAAATCGCTCCACGAAGAGCTGCATAAACAACAAACAGACCACCATCTGATAAATCTTGAATGCACTAAGAACCGGAGCCCTAGATATCACAGCAGATACCGCCAGGCAGAAGGTCATCGCCAAGCCTAGCTTTTGCGGCAGCGAGAAATGAGGTATTAGACTCTTGGCTTGTAGATGCTTCCAAATTTGATACAGGACCCAGAGTCCGGCAAAAGCCCACACAACAACGTGAAGTATCACCACCCAGTCTACTTCCCCACGAAGGGAAGCCTCCGCATCGCGAATCCGCAGCCTAGGAGGACCGGAAAAAATCAAGAAGAAGAGCAACGTTGCAATAAAACTGGAGCTTCTGCGGGTGAAACGTTGCCGAACCATGACTGGCACGGGAGACGCGATACCCTGCCTCTGCCCGCGCGAATCAAACGGCGCCGCGTTCGCGAGGTTTTCCTGTACATTTCCCGGCAGCATCCAGGCTCCATTCCTTGTCATCGTGAACTGCACCGCACTCCTGGCGGGTTCGCCCCGGTGCTCAAATTCATTGCCCTTCACCCGCCATGACCGCAGGGATGGTCTTCACTAAAATCCTGCAGTCGAGCAATAAGCTCCATTTTTCGATGTAGGCAAGATCCAACATCATGCAAGTTTCAAATGAAGGATTCGCGCGCGCCAAGATCTGCCAAAGTCCAGTGACACCTGGCTTCACACCGAGGCGCCGGCAATGTTCGGAACTGTATTGAGCACAGTCCTCTACTGGATGTGGCCGCGGGCCAACCAAGCTCATGTCGCCTCTCAGGACATTCCAAAGTTGCGGCAGCTCGTCAAGACTGTACTTGCGAAGAAATCCGCCGATGCGCGTGAGACGAGGATCATCGGCGATCTTGAAGAAGGGCCCGCGCCGCTGGTTTAGGCGGCGAAGATTCTCCTTCAGCCCGTCCGAGCCAGAAACCATCGTCCGGAATTTGTAGCAATCGAATTTACGGCCACATTTGCCCACGCGCCGCGAGCGGTAAATGACACGGCCGGGCGACTCCAGCTTGATCGCAATCGCGATCACGACCATCAGCGGGCAGAAGAGAAGCAGAACAATCGTGGACAGAACCACGTCCATGATCCGCTTCAGGAATAGGCCTAACCGGATGGCCGATTCCGCGCATCGCCACCTGTCGCCGTCTTTCGAGTTACATACAATGAAAGGCAGCCGATTTCTTGTCGAAAAAGTAGGCGCTACACTCCTGCCCTTCCACGCAGGGGAGGAACCGTTAATGACCAAATGTTGGGAGTTGAAATCCTTGCATGACGTGTGGAACGTGGGTAAATCTATGAGCTGGCCGGCGGCATGCCCTTTGGGGTCCAGGGCCCTGGAGAGCATGACAGACCACGATTGCGAATTCCCAGTTTCAGAAGGGTCGAACATCACACCTGCCCGGCTCTGACGAGGGTCGCCCGCTGTTTCACTACGGCACACAAAACTGACCATCGCAAGCTAGAGGCAATCGGAGGCATGGTCAATACAATCAAAACCCCAATTGAAATTCAGGTAAAAACCCTAGAGCACAGCAGGGACCTGTGGTGGATACTTGGTCTGTCCACGTTGAGGTCTTCGGTGGAAGGATGAAGTCCATGAGCCCGTTAACGCTCGAGCGCCGGGAAAAACGGCGGCCCAAGTCCTCAGCCGTTGCTGTTACGCTCATAAATCTGAATCTTCTTTTACTGCTGTTTTACGCGGTCCCCATTCCAAGTTATGGCCGTGGGCGGCAACAAGAGCAATCAAGAGAACCCCTCGGTTCATTGACCGGAGTTGGTGAAGTCTATTTGAACGACTCCCCCGCCACAGGCGAGTCCACGATTTTCTCTGGTGACAGAATTCGCACAGCAGAGACCGGCGCCGCGACATTTTCCATGGGCGGAAAAGGCACGCTAAAGATCTCTCCGCGAAGTCAGGTGGTGTTCTCCGGAAACTACCAATTCACGGCTGATTTGGAGGCAGGCACGATTGTATTGAATACGATCACCGGGCCCAATGGGTTGACCCTGCGAATTGGAAACTACGTTGTGGTCTCCTACAGTCGAAAACAGGCAGCAACTCCAGTCTGGTCAATCGATGAACGTTTCCGCAAGTTCGTCCTTGGAACCCTTTTCTTCTCCCACAAACAAGTCTGGACCGAATTTTCATACGGGCTGGATTCTTCTTGGTGTGGCGGGAGCTGGAGCGGCTGCAGCTTCAGCCCTATTGATACATGGCGGGGCAGCGCAATCAATCAGTCCATCAGGGCCGTGAGGGAAGCCTCTCGAAGTTCCGATCGGATGGAAAAAACTCTCGATGTGCAATGCTCTGTCGTGCAGGAACCGATAGTTTAGGAATTGCGTTCGTCCAGTCTTCTTCTTGGGATCCCGCCGGACTCTCTCACATTATCAAGTTAATTCGTGGGTGGTGTTGGATTAGAAAGCCGGAAAGTGATGGCAATGTCTTCCTCGGTTTCAACAGATTGCCCGGCCAGCAATGTTTTCGTATAGCGCCACTGGCGAACAGCATTCATGGCGGCTGCCACGAGGACAGGAGAGCCATCGACAGACTCCAAGTTCTCTACAGACCCCTGACGGCCAATAATAGCGTGAAGCTTTACAGTACCTTGGACGCCTTGCTGTTTTGCTTCCTCAGGATAAATGGGCTCGACGCGCGAAAGCACGTGGCCGAGCTGCAGGCTCGTGGCCTGACGTTGTTTTTTCGAAATGCCTCCATCAGGTATCCGAAGGGAAGGATAGGGATCGGCATGGATCGCAACCGCCCCCGTAATTTTTACCGGAATTGCCGGCTGTTTTGCCGGAGGCATCGAGCTTTCGATTTCCTTAAGGTCAGCCGTTGGAGAGTTTGAGGCCAAAATGAATGGAGGCGCTATTGGGGCCGCTAGCTGTGGCGGTGTCGCAGGCAGGCTTCCAACAGGTTGCGGCTGCACCTTCTCCGCGGGGGGATTGTTCACACTTGCTGCGGCGCGCGAAGGCTCCTTGGTCGCCTGGCCTCGCGCGAGTACACTTTCCACGGGACGGCTCGGAGTTTTGAGAACCGTATTCGGAGTAGGACGCTCCACCGCACGGACTTGCTGGTCCGGATTTTTCAGGGAGGTATTTGGAATATTCTCATGCTGCTCAGCAAGTAGAGGCTCCACGCTGTGGGGTTGCAAGCCCATTTTCTCCTTGCTGGCGTTAGGAGCACTCGGAATCGTATTCGCAGTAGGAGGCTCCACCGCTCGGACTTGCTGGTCCGGATTTTTCAGGGACGTATTTGGAATATTCTCATGCTGCTCAGCAAGAAGAGGCTCCGCGTTGCGGGGATGCAAATCCATTTTCGCCTCGTTGGGGTTAGGAGCGCTCGGAATCCTGGTAATAGGAGGAGGTGTTGCACCCTGAACCGCTTCACTCGATACTGCCGCTTGCTGTGTGGCGGCCGCGCTCATTTCACTCCGAACATCACGTCGTATCGTCATCCATTCAAGTAACAATGAGACAAGTCCGATCAGAACACCTAGAGTAGCAAACGTCCCCAACCTTAGTAGAGGAGCAAACGCCCCCCACCTGAGGCGCGGCACTCGAGGATATCTCTGGTCACGTAGAATCTTCGATCTGGACTGAGAAGCCTTCTGGTCTGATCGTTTTCCTATTCTTGCGAAAGGTTTCGGAGCGGTGACCCGTAGGCCGAGGCGACGCAAGGTGGCTGAAGCGGCGGGAGTGAAATGCGAAGCCTCCCCATGTTCTTTAATGACCTCACCGGGGGTCAAAGATCCGGGGATCGTGTTTCCAGGCTGCGGAGCGTTCGGAATTTCCATGCGCGGGTTCCGCTCTTCGCAAACCCTGTCTGTTTGTTCCCGAAAATTACCTGCAAACACCTGTGAAGAAATCCAATTCCTGATTTGCTGACCTGCTTCTTCCGTCAAACCGTCAAATCGTACCCCTGCCTCTTTATTGGATTTGCTCTTCCACGCGATCTGGCCGCTTACTTCTATCCAAGGCTCGGATCCGGGGAATTGAATCCGCATGTGGTGCAGAGGACCGTCGGGCAAATTCATAGACGGCGACAGGGCCAATCCGTTTTCACTAATGTTGAGTGCGATGCCGACGTTTGCCCCGTTCAGATTTATGAAGATCGGTAAAGTGGGGTACAGCCGCGCACAGGTACGGCGTTCAGCGCTTCGGACCGCGGCGATTTCCTTCCTGCATTCTTGAGTCAATTCTGCAACGCGCACCCGAATTTTCTCGAAGACTTGCTGATAAATGTCGGGATCTCCGCCAAAGGGATCATCGATTTCCCAATCTTCAACTTTGGAGTATTCACGAAACGCCTGTTCCCGGGGGCGACCACTCATGTTGATAACGATATCTGTCTGTTCCCAAACTTCGGGCGAGATACTCTTGGACTCCAGACCTTCCACCACATATCCGTTTCTCATGAGCGTTTGCTTGGTCAACCCTACGACAAAGCCAAGCGGCGCCAGGCCTGCGCTGAACGCTTCGATTGCATCGGGGGCATCAAGGTGTGCAATTGCCTCCGCCATCGGGCTGCGGCAAGCATTCCCTATGCAAACGAACAAGACCTTTGTACGGCCGTCTTTCTTGCTCATCAGGAGGTTTCTCTCAAAACTCAACTCTTGCCGGCTAGGGGGCCTCGCGCCTCGCATTGCGTCCGGCATGTCATATAGCTGCTCTGGCAGACTACAAGAGCCACCTTACGAGACGCATGCTATCCCTGTCCTATACCGCGTTCAATCAGGCAAAGCCCTGATAGGGCCTGGAGGCCAATTGTGGCGAAGGGCGAGGAACCCGCGCTTCCGCCGGCCAGTATTTTGTGCAAATCCAGACCCCAGATTTAGCGTTACTCTGCATTAAGGTGGACACTATCAATCCACACGGTGCCCGCAATTTGGTTATCCAACTTGTTGCTAACAGGCCGGATAGCTCTCACGAGCAGTAAGTGAGTGTCGGCGGAGGTCGTGAATTCAGCCTGCTGTTCCGACCAACCAGAGGTACCCACGAGGTTCTCCGTTGATACGAAGAGATGGCCCACATTGTAGGCATCACACACCTGCAATCTCGGCCCGCTGTCTGTGGTGATCCCCTGCACATGCATATGACCGGAAAACCGGTACCGCGTGTTCGCTTGAACCGGCACGTATTGGAAGACATGACTATATTCGATGTTGCGCGACCCGTCGAATGTGATTCGAAGCGCACGCGAGCCCTCAAAAGCGCCGACGGAATCTAGGCCGACAACAGCCCCATCCGTGGGGATAACACGCCAATCAAATCCCCCATTGAGGATATCGAACTCAAAGCTGCCATTTGTAATTAGATTCGAACTGGGGAGGAGGCGTTGTATTTGCGACGGGAATCGTTGGGCCAAGGCAGACCAGGTTTCCGACAATTGTCCCAGCTCCCTATGTTGAATCAGCGCATCGAAATAAGGAAAGGCCTCACGCAAGTCAAAAGGCAAGTTCCGTTGGAGAACACGAGCCCATACCTCTTCAGCGCCGGCGATGTCGCCCTTCTCGATTCGGAAATTGAGGTAGTCAAAAACAATAGGCGCCTGAAGCGGAAGCATTTCCAGGATTGCTTCTCTGTCACGCGTCGCGTTCGTCGCGAGCGTGAAGACTTTCCTTGCGACCGTGCCGTCTTCCAAAAGAACCATCCGTAAGGTCTGAATCGCCTCCGGAATCTTGCCCGCTCGAACATAAAAATTGGCCAACCTCCAGTTGATCTCCGGTGAATTTGGAAAGAGGCGGCGGGCATGCTCGAAAGCGTCAAGAGCTTCATGGGAACGTCCTGCCCAATCGTAGCCGTCTCCAAGATCAGCCCAGAATTGCGCATCCTGCGGGCTTAGGAGTGTCGCGCTCTGGTAAAGCCGGACAATTTCATTGGAATTTCCACCATCTGCGTACAAGTGCATGAGGGTTCCCAAGGCGTCGTAATATTCTGGGTTAGCAGGATCCCACCTCATCGCCGTTTGAATTGCATCCGGCGACCCCTGTCGAAAAAACCAGGCGCCTACCGCTCTTCTCGCACCCAGATAGATAAAGAACAGCAGACTCGCCAGCAAGCAAATGCGAATCGGGATGGTTTGCCAGCGTGCGTCTCTCAAGTTCTCTCACCGTCCAGGTCCATGGCGAGAATAACATTGTCCCACTGCCAAGTCCTACAAGCAGCATCGTTCCAATCTTTCTCGGCAGGCGGCAAACGGAAATCAGAGTACCAATCTAGTCGGCGGGTGCGGACACCCCTTTTGGCGGCCGCTTCATCAGGAAAACAAAAGGAATCATCACTAGAGCCGACAGGCCCAGGAGCCAGAAATTGTCGAGGTAGGCGATCATGCTCGATTCCCGGAGAATGGATCCGTACAGTTGCCCGTACGCCTGATGCTGCGCGGCAATGGGGCCACTCGCAGCGAAGCTTTGGCTCATGCCTTGCACAGTGTTGTTGAATTGGCTGCTGTATGCCGTGGCGTGGGCGGTCAGTGCGGTTTGATGAAACTGCGCCCGGCGCGTCAACATGGTAGTGACGAAGGAAATGCCTACGCTTGCGCCGATGTTGCGCGACAAATTAATCAGCCCTGAAGCGGCATTGTTTTTTTCTCGCGGCAAGTAGGAATATGCCGCAGTGTTGATGGGTATGAAGAGGAACGCCAGCCCCGCGGTCTGAAACACGCGAGCCCACATCATGGTCCTGAAATCTACGTCGAGACTAAATTGGTGCGCCATGAAAAGCATGGCCAGTCCGAGAGCCAAGAGCCCGAATGCGATCATTAGGCGCGCATCGTATTTGGATATGAGAAAGCCTGCCACAGGCATCATCAGCATGAGGGCGAACCCACCCGGCATGATCATCAGCCCGGCCAATTCCGCGGTATATCCCATCAGCGTCTGGGCGAGTTGAGGAAGTAACAATGTCGTCGCGTAGAGAACAAATCCCACCATGAATAACATCACGCATGCCATCAGGAACGTGCGGTCGCTGAAGAGGCGGACTTCAATGATCGGATGTTCGTGGTAACGCTCCCAAAAGTAGACGGCAATCAAACAAATCACCGAAAGCACGGTAAGGACCACGATGTAATGTGTCTCGAACCAATCTTCGCGTTCCCCTTTGTCGAGAACAATCTGGAGCGCGCCCAGCCCGATCGCCAGCAGGCCGAAGCCAATGTAGTCCACCTTGATGCCGCCGGTTTTCTTACCCCGGAGCCACGGCGGATCCGAGACCACGAGCGAAGTCAGAGCCACGGATAAGATTCCGACCGGGATATTCATGAAGAAAATCCATCGCCAGCTATAGTTGTCGGTAATCCAGCCTCCAATCGTCATGCCTCGCTTCTCGGGCGGGAATGTATCCGCCAGGATCGCTTGCTCGCTAGGCTGCAATCCTCCTCCTCCCACGCCTTGCAACACACGGAAAAAGATGAGTAGCGGCAGGCTGGGAGCAATCCCACACAGAAAAGAGCTGGCAGTGAACAGCACGACGCAGCTCATGTAAAAGCGCTTTCTGCCGAAGATTGACGAGAGCCACCCGCTCAGCGGCAGGACAATGGCGTTCGAAACCAGGTAGGACGTCAGCACCCAGCTGCTTTCGTCTTGGCCTGCCGCGAGGCCTCCGGCAATGTGAGGAAGAGCAACGTTGGCCACGCTCGTATCCAGGACTTCCATGAACGTCGCGAGGGTCACCGTGAGCGCAATAAGCCAGAGATTGTGCCCCGGGTTCCAAGCAAGGTTTGCGTTTGCAGTTTCCGCTTGCTCACTCATTGCGCGGCTCCACCTGCGTTCGAGGCATGCTCCTTCACATTGACTTTAGGCACCACAGACATGCCAGGCCTCAGTTGATGATCAGGGTCCTGTCCCTTATCCAGGCGAAGCCTCACTGGCAAACGTTGAACCACCTTTACAAAATTGCCAGTTGCATTTTCAGGAGGGAGCAAGCTGAATACGGCTCCCGTGCCCCCGGCGATGCTCTCGACATGGCCGGTATAAGTG
>WNGO01007373.1_pt1 | contig 12228 bp, 11 predicted proteins | sample 5400511 | NCBI WGS metagenome assembly WNGO01 (sample SAMN13153380, study PRJNA577476) | soil metagenome | isolation source: 20 cm soil or saprolite under Garry oak tree replicate 2 | place: USA:California | collected 2016-06-15
CGGAATCGGAGCCGAATACTGGGGGCGAGAATAACGCCATCGTAGTTACGGCCCGAGGTCAACCGTTCGAGCAAGGTATTCTGCTCGACAGCTGGCGGGCCCAGCCCCATGTCACCTGGACACAGGTAACCAAGGACCCGGGGTATCATTGGAACGAGAACAAATCCTTTGCCGCCCTCATTTTGCGAAAGAGCAAATAACGAAATAGTTAAAAGCCATCGCTAACGAGCTGATTGCCCCCAGCCGGGGTTGGCTTGCGGGGTCGTCACCCAGCCGACAACCCATGCTCGGCTGTGGTGCGTGGAGGTCAGAGGTCGAGATTGAGGGAAATGCCTTAGCGCGGAAAACCCGACCCGGCTATAATTGTCTCCGAGGGTTCGAATCCTTCCCTCACCGCCACTATCGTAGGTTGAGTAGAACCTCGCTAAAGTAAGAACGATTCTAAGAACAACAACGTCTATGTCGCCGATGGAATCAATGGACTGGAATGCGCCGTTGCCAAAGCCGGTTAGTAAATCCGAGATGAGCAAAGCCTCAAATCTTGACGGCGATATTTCTACCGATGACCTGCGTCGATACAACTGGCAGGCAATTATTGCCGAACATCCAGATAAACAATCCCTGAGCTATTTCGAGCCGTTGCGCCTAGAGGCGGAACGCCTGCGAGCGGCCGGGGACTTGCGAGGCTTCCGTGCGGTGGCGTTTCTGGCCGACATTGTCGCGCTTCACCCGGACTATTCGGAACCGGGCAATCCCTACGAGCCACCGTGGCAGTCACCGCAGCAGCTGTCTAGTCACGGTCTTGATGCCCTTGAAAGCATCATCGACGAAATTGAAGATCCAGAATTTCGGGCGCGCGTAGGCGATGTCTTGTGGGAATTTCGACGGCGGCCGAAAGCTGCGGAAACAGCAGTTCGCTCGCTGCTTGAATCTGCACAGCGGCTGGAAGACTTGGAGCATTGGCCGCTATTCACAGCGCGACTTGAGCGTGCGCTGAATCTGGCAGCGAAGCTCGGACGCGGGAAACCGCTTCACCTGGAGGTCTGCCAGCGCGTCGAGTCGGTGATACTTAAATACAAGAACGTAAAGGAGGCAGGGTTTCTCTGCGCTCACCTCATCGAAATGCTCACACTGCAAAAGCGCCTTGATTCCGCTGCGTATGCACAGCTCACACGCGAGTTGGCTGAACTATTCACTGCAGCCGAGCAATGGGACCACGCACACGAGTATTGGAAGTGGTGCGCCAAGTTTAGCGCCGGTGATAACTCGAAAGACGCATTGATCCGCGGCGCTGAATGTTGGGTTCGCAAAGCCGAAGCTAACCTTAGCGGAGACAGGCCAGATCAATTGTTTGCTGCTGGCTGGATGGGAAAGGCTTTTGAGGAGCTGCAACAAGCGGGAGCCCCTGACAAGCGCAAAGAAGAGGTTCATCGACGATTCCGAGAATTGCAGATCCTGGGGATGCAGCAGATCGCGCCGATCGAATTGAGCCCCGATTTAGAGGAAAAAATAGAAATCGTTTAATCGCGGCTGATCGAACTTGGCAAGGATCATGTCGCTCACTATCCCTTTGATAAGGCACTGCTGAGACTGGCGTTCATGGTTCCACTGCCCGATCCGGAGGGCATCAAGGCGAACGTCGATTCGGAGAGATCCCAATCTGTATGGACGCAGTTGACTCCAACGGCGACGGTGACGCAGAGCGGTCTGAAGTCTGGTGAACTGGGGCCAAGACCGACTACGCCGGGCGCTGATCTAGAGGAATGGCGCCTCAAAAGCGCATATTTTCACGCCCGGCGATTCGAGTGGCCGAGCCTCGCGGTGTTAGTTGATGCGGCACGCAGGCAAATCATCGATGAACACCCGGGGCGAATTGAGCAGCTCCGATTTCTCGTTACAAGCAATCCTTTCATCGCGACAGGTCACGAAGGAATCTTTCTGAGAGGATTATACGCGGGGTTAGTCGGCGATTGGCTGATTGCTGTTCATCTTCTCGTCCCGCAGCTCGAAGCTTCGATTCGGTCGGCATTTGACGCGCGAGGAATAGTGACGTCCACTGTGGAGGCCGAAGGGATTCAAAAAGAGCGGCTGCTTCACAAGCTACTTTATCACCCGAAGATGGCGTCGATTTTTGGCGACAAGGCAACTTTTAATTTACGAGGCGTTTTGGTTGAAAAGTTTGGCTTTAACCTTAGGAACGACATGGCTCACGGACTGATTTCCGAGGCAGGTTTTTTCTCGCCGGCGTCGATAGTTCTGTGGTGGCTGGCGCTCCACCTCTGTTCCCTAGGCAGTTCTGCCACTGATCAAAGTTGAAAAGGTCCTAACAGACCGTCACGCCAGCTATTTTACCTCACCGTGTACTCAAGTATGGAGCGAAACACTATCACTGGTGGCTGTTTGTGTGGTTCTATCCGGTATGAAGCGACGGGGCAGCCTTATAATATCACCCATTGCCATTGTTTAGACTGCCGCCGTAGCAGCGGCGCGCCCTTCGTGACGTGGGCATCGTTCAGCCGGAGGTCCTTTAGGTTCACCAGCGGACAGCAGAGAGAACTGCGATGGGCTGGACGCTTGCGTTCTTTCTGCCCGGATTGTGGTACCCCACTGACGTTCCTGGCCGGACCGGATGCTGACGAAGTAGATGTCACCGTTTGCAGCTTCGACCAACCGACCACAGTGGCCCCGGCTGACCACACTTGGGTTGAGGACCAGTTGCCTTGGATTCATCTAGCGGATGACTTGCCAATTTATCGACAGAAGAGAGAAACCCATGGCTCCTAACGAGACATTTGCCAGGGTTATAGATTCGGCAGCATTAGCTTGAATTTTATCATCGACCCTTGAAACCGAACATGGCGTTGACAAAAGCGTAACTTCAACGCCATCAGTGAGACGATGACCTTCGGTGAAACGCGTCTTGTCCAATGGTGGGTGCGTCTGGTTGGTGCGATTCTGCTCTTGCTCCTGATTTTCCTGGCCTACGCACATGTTGGCGCTGCCGGTTTCATTTGGGACGACGAATCGCATCTGACGCAAAATCCCTGTATCATCGGACCGCTTGGTCTCGCCGATATCTGGACGAGCACGAGTGCATTTTACTACCCGCTCGTCCTTACGACGTTCTGGATTCTTCATCATTTTGTCGGGCTAAATCCCCTTCCCTATCACATCCTCAACGTCACATTTCACGCCGCATCGGCGCTGCTGCTTTGGCGTGTCCTCGTTCAATTGCGCGTGCGCGGTGCCTGGCTGGGCGCAGCAATCTGGGCGTTGCATCCGGTGCTGGTGCAATCGGTCGCGTGGGTCACCGAAATGAAGAACACGCAGTCGGCCTTCTTCTACCTGCTTGCTATTTCCTGCTTTTTACAATCACGCGATCGTAAACGAAATTTTATCTTTTACTGGCTGACGATCTTCTTTTTCGTCGCCGCAATTACGAGCAAACCTTCCACCGTAATGCTGCCGCTGGTGCTGGCGCTTTGTCTGTGGTGGCGCGAAGGCGAAATCAAGCAGCGCGACCTGCGTTTATTGCTCCCTTTCGTTCTAATTTCGCTGCTGGCGAGCGGATGGACAATTTGGGAACAGAAATTTCACTCCCACGCTACCGGAGCGGATTGGGTGCAGACGCCTCTTCAGCGTGTTCTAATTTCAGCCGATGCCATCTGGTTCTATCTACTCAAGCTCATCTGGCCACATCCGCTCATTTTCATCTACCCGCGCTGGAACGTTGATCCATCGCGATGGTTTGCCTGGATCCCGTTAGTCGCGCTGCTTGTTGTCGCGACCGTTTTATTTATCAAACGCAACACCGCCTTGCGACCGGTTGCTTTCGCGTTCGCCTACTTCGTCATCACACTTTTTCCGGTGCTCGATTTTTTTGATGTTTATTTCTTTCGCTACAGCTTCGTCAGCGATCATTTCCAGTATCTCGCCAGCATGGGGCCAGATCCTTGGCGCACTCAGCTTTCATCAAAGCGCAAAGTATCACGACGTCGTTACCCTTTACCAGGCCACGCTCGCACAAAACCCAGGATGCTGGATGGCAGAATATAATCTCGGGCTTGCCCTCAAAAATCAGGGCCAGCTCGACCAAGCGATTGCGCACTATCGCCGCGCTATCAATATCTGGCCGGATTATGTCGAAGCGCATTACAATCTGGGCGGCGCCTATATCGAAAAAGGAGAGTTCGATGAAGCACTGGCCGAATATCGGCGCGCGATCGAAATCCGCCCCGATGAAGCGGACTCACATAATAATTACGGCAGCGCGCTGCGTGAGCTCAAGCAATTCGACCAGGCCGAAATCGAATACAAACGCGCTCTTTCTCTACGACCGCAATACGTGGATGCGCGCTTGAATCTTGGCTCGCTTCTCCTGCAACGCGGCCGGATAGCCGAGGCCATCACAAACCTGGAAACTGCCAGGCGCCTGCAACCAAATGATGCCACCACCCATGTCACTCTCGCCCTCGCTTTGATGAAAAACGGGCAGGGAAGTAAAGCCGCCGCGGAATTTAACCATGCGCTTCAACTGGCGCCAGACAGAGTGAATGCGCTGAATGGCTTCGCCTGGTTGCTCGCGACCGCTGCGGACGATTCAGTGCGCGACGGTAAACGCGCTGTCCTGCTAGCCGAGCGAGCCAATGCGCTCGCGGGTAACAACGATCCAACGATTCTTCACACTTTGGCCGCCGCCTATGCTGAAGCGCGACGCTTTGACGAGGCACTACAAACCGCGCGTCGCGCGATGAAACTCGCGAGCCGGGCGGACAACAACGCGGTTTATAACGCGATTCGCGACGAATTACCGCTCTACGAATTGGGTTTGCCTTATCATGAAACGGCCAAAACACCGTAACGCCGTTCTTTATTTTTACACAAGAAAAGCCAAGATCGCGTCTCTATGGTGCGGTGACGTCGTGCATTGGCTTTTTCCGCCGTCGCACTGTTTGCAGTTGTTAGCCCGCGAGCTTGAGGTGAAATTTCCTCCTTCCGCCGCCGTTTTATCGGCCAACGATAATGGGATTTAGGCCAAGCCAATCGGCATCGAAATGCACACACTTGATGGCGGAGCGATAATGCCAGGTATAGGTCAAATAAAACGTCCCGTCTCGTGCGCGCACTAACGAAGGATAAGAGAAGTCCTGACCTAGTTCGTTATCGATATCGCGCAATTTTCGAAATGCGCCTCCAGCGGAAGAACTTCCTTCTGCACCTTGTTCGTCCGGGTCATCCGAGACTGCAATACTCAGGGGATTACGAATCGTGCCATCATCGTTATAGGCAAGCAGAATCCGGCCATCAGCGATCGGGATCAAAAGCGACAAAAGCCGGGTGGCTGCATTTCGAGCTAGCGATCGGGAAAGATATCTTTCGCACAATTTTTCCGTTGGCGATTTCCAATCGCGCGCCGCTGGGGTACGTCCATAAAGCAGAATGCGACAGCGGCAGAAAGAGTTCGTGGGGGCCAAGCTCAACCGGTTTGCTGCGCGGAATATCTCCCAGCCCGTTTGTCAGCCGGTGTGATTCCGACCAGGTGCGACCCCGATCACGTGAAATCTTGTAATCGACATGCGCGCCGCTCCAGCCACCGAACTCGACCGCGGCGTAGAACAGCCAGACGATATTCTCTTTATCCTGAAACAGGACGGTGTTTCCGAGCGTCTTGTTTGAAAACCACGATTCGGCGGCGCATTCACGCGGATTGACTGCGATCTGCGTTGCTTCCCAGCTCGTGCCGCCCGCTAGTGAATGGCGCACCAAAATCCGGCTATCGCGCCCTCCTTCCTTACCGCCTGCGTACCATGAGACGAGCAGCGAACCGTCATCGAGCTCGATGAGCGATGAACCATGTTGCACCCCCATGGCCATTTCGGCAGAGACGATGCTTGTGCTGAAAACCTGTGCGCGTGCGATGGAAGCGCTGAGAACCAAAGCAAAAATCGCATAAATATTTGTCAAGAGGCGGGCCTTCATTCGTTTCAAAGGATAGTTGCGTGTCATGTCGAGCGAAGTCGAGACATCTTTAACTTCCTCGATGGCAGAATGCTTAGAGATTCATCGATGGCGGTCAGAATGACAAGAAAGGTGTGTTTGTCGCGCGCCTAGAATCGCGCTAACAAATCGCGTGCAAATTTTTCACGACCCCAGCTGCGCCGAGTATGGCAGGCCCGGTCATCCGGAACGGCCGGAGCGGATTGTGCGGACTGTTCCACTGTTAAAGAGTCGGCACGGTGACTGGCAATGGCACGATCCGCGCGCGGCCTCCGATCAGGAATTGTTGCGCGCACACTCGCACGAGCATCTCGCGCGGATAGCGAAGGCGAGCCAGGATTTCGATCTCGACACTCCAGCCTATTCCAAGATCGATTTCTATGCCCGGCAATCAGCGGGGTCCGCGATCGAGGCAGCACGCGCAGCGCTCGGCGGAAACCGCACATTCGGTTTGATGCGACCGCCCGGTCACCATGCCATGCGTGATCGCGCGATGGGGTTTTGTTATTTCAGCAACATTGCAGTGGCCGCATTGAATGCTCTTGCTGGAGTTGGCGTCACCAATGCCGGACCGCGGCCAACGACTGCGTCGACAAAGAAGATTGGGCGGGTCGCGATCTGGGACTTTGACGCGCATCATGGCAACGGCACCGAGGCATTGGTAGCGCACAATGAAAGAATTATGTTCGCCTCGATTCACCAGTACCCGGGCTGGCCAGGCACAGGAACAAAATCGTTTGCCAATGTTTTGAACTTCCCGATCGCCCCTTACTCTTCGCGCAGCAACCATGTTCGTGCCGCGGAGCAAGCCTTGGAAAAACTACTCGAATTCAAGCCTCAGTTGCTGCTCGTCTCAGCGGGGTTCGATGCGTATAAAAACGATCCAATTACTCAGATGACGTTGGAACGCGACGATTTTGCAACTTTCGGCAAATGGCTGACTGAGGTAAAAATTCCAACCGCGGCAATTCTCGAAGGCGGCTACAGCGACGACCTGCCAGAGTTGATCGACGCGTTTTTAGGAAGCTGGGATTCCTGATTGGAACACAGACATTCCGCTTGTGCGCCATGCGGGAGCCCATTCGCCGAGATGGCCCGTTCTCTTCAGCGGAGTGTAACTCCCGCTGGGCGCACAGACTGCAAGTCTGTGTTCCGCCTGGCCCAGCTACCTTCCTTTCTCGTCCGTCGACTCAAATTTTCTTCTTTCGAATTAACAATCTCGATTAGCTGAATGGCGGCCTTTTCAATGTCGGCATAGCCGAATTGATGTGCCCTGCTTTTCACCGCGAGCAAGCCACAGCGGTGAAGATTCGTGAGGTCGCCGAAAGGAAACTTGTATCTGGCTTTCGAATCTTCGGCATGCGTTTCGTCGATCCCAAGATACCATTTGCGATATTCAGCGAATCCGTGCACGCGAATGAATTCGTTCTCCGCCTCCGCCATCGGATGATGATCTCTCCACGAATTTTTCTTATCAACGACCGCCCGCCCCTGAGTGATCAGTTCCTTTGCAAAAGCGAACGCGTTCTCATTTAGTTTTACCGTCCTGCTCTGAGCAAACGACAAAGCGGGACAAGAGATGAGAATGCTGCCCGCCAAAAGCGTGGCGGGGATAAGTCGACGGAACACAGACTTGAGAGCCTGTGCGCCCCGCGGATATTCTATCCGCGGCTCGTTCAATTCAGCGCAATGTAACTCCGCTGGGCACACAGACTGCCAGTCTGTGTTCCACAATCTGCACGAATGAGCCTTATCCACCTTGCAATATCGACTCGATTCTTTTCATCACGCCCTCATCGAGCTGATCGACTACTTCGCCTGCTTTCATATTTTCCCGAACTTGCTGAGGCTTCGACGCGCCGGTGATAACCGTGCTCACGTTCGGATTTTTCAAGCACCACGCGAGCGCAAGTTTTGGCAGGGTAACTCCGAGATCGCCTGCTACCTTTGCCAGTTGCTTCACTTTCTCGAGCCGCCGGCGAACCTCGTCACTCTCAAACTGCTGGCGTAACCAGGAGTACATCGGCATGGCAATCCGGGTGTCCCCCGGGTCACCTTCGTTGTACTTCCCGGTAAGCAGACCGGAGGCAAGGGGTGACCAAACCGTTGTGCCGAGTCCAACTTTTTCGTAGAGCGGCAGAAACTCGCGCTCCACCTTCTCGCGCTCAAACATGTTGTATTGCGGTTGCTCCATGGTTGGCGGAACCAGATGTAATTCCCTTGCGATGGCGTGCGCCCGCAGAATGGCAGCGGCTGACCACTCTGACGTTCCCCAGTAAAGAACCTTACCCTGCGCGATCAGATCACTCATTGTTCGCACCGTTTCTTCGATCGGTGTGTTCGGATCGGCCCGATGGCAAAAATACAAGTCGAGGTAATCAACTTGCAGCCGGCGCAAAGCGGCGTGACACGCTTCGATGACATGTTTGCGGCTCAGACCCTCCTGATTGGGCCGGTCGCCGCCCCAAAAAACCTTGCTCGAAACGACGAAAGTATCGCGTGGCCACCCTTTCTTTTTCAAAATATTACCCATCACGATTTCAGCTCGACCTTCGGCGTAGGCTTCGGCGTTATCGAAGAAATTGGCTCCGCTGTCGTAGGCGATGGTCATCAATTCCTCGGCCGTTTTATCGCTAATCTGCTGCGCGAACGTGACCCACGCGCCAAACGAAAGCTCGCTCAACTGCAATCCTGACTTTCCGAGGTGTCGATATTTCATTATTAAGTTGGGAAGAACCGGCAATTTCTCCGAGGCAGAGCTCAGATCGCCGGTGGCTTCGAAGTCGCCGTCCTTTTGAATCTCGGGCCGGCGGGATTTGAACCCACGACCTCTTGAACCCCATTCAAGCGTTCTACCAAGCTGAACTACGGCCCGGACCAGCCGAGATTATTCACCGAGCGCCTGGCCGTTACCAGCGAAGTTTTGCCTCGGCCCGCAACTCGATTTTTCCTGTAGGCAGCCGTGTCGGCTGCAAACTTTCTTCGGGCATGGGCAATCTGCCGACCGCTTTCTCCTTGAACATTCCCATTCACTGACACTTTACCGTATCCCTCAAAGGTGTAAGTGAAAGTTCAAGTGTAGGTGCAAGTTGGGCCATTGCGACGGTCATAGACCGCCGTTACAGAGAAGGCATGCTCAGCGCTGGAATTGTGGGGCTGCCAAACGTCGGGAAATCTACGCTTTTTAACGCCGTAACCCGAACGCACAAAGCACCCGCGGAAAATTATCCGTTTTGCACGATCGATCCGAATGTCGGCATGGTGACCGTGCCTGACACGCGACTCGACGTCCTTGCGAAGTTGTCACATTCGCAAAGAATCGTGCCGACTGCGATCGAGTTTGTCGACATCGCCGGGTTGGTGAAAGGCGCCAGCACAGGCGAAGGACTGGGTAACCAATTTCTTAGTCACATTCGTGAAGTGGACGCGCTTGTGCAGGTAGTGCGCTGCTTTGAAAGTGCCGATATTCATCATGTCAGCGGAACGATTGATCCAATTCGCGACATTGAGGTGATCAACACCGAGCTGGTCCTGGCCGATCTCGCGTCGTTGCAAAAGCGGCGTGATCGTTTGCAAAAAGAAGTGCGCGCCGGATCAAAAAGCGCCAAGGCCGAAAATGCGGTCATGGAAAAGCTGCTGCCACATCTCGATGCCGGAAGACCCGCGGTCACTGCCGACTTAACGCCGGAAGAAAAGGTCGTGGCGCGCGATTTCTTTTTGCTGACCTCAAAACCCACGTTGTTTGCGTGCAACGTGGCGGAAAGTGATCTTGTAGCCGCGGTCGCTGGCCGCGGCAGTAGAGAATCACCGCAAAATGCCGCGGCCGGCGACCGCGGCTACAGCGCTGCGCAAAACGTGAACGCGGTTCGGGATTACGCGAAGAGTCACTTCGCGACTGAAGCGATTGTGATCAGTGCCCAGATCGAGAGTGAGTTGGTCGATCTTAGCGAAGGCGAGGCCAAGGATTACTTGCGCGACCTCGGAGTGAATGAGAGCGGCGTTGGTGCACTCATTCGGGCCGTCTATCATTTGTTAGGTTTGCGCACCTATCTGACGACAGGCGAAAAAGAATCGCGCGCGTGGACAATTCACGCGGGCGACAAAGCCCCCCAGGCAGCCGGCGTAATTCACACCGATTTCGAACGGGGCTTTATCGCTGCCGAGGTAACGCATTATGATGATCTCGTCGCACTCGGTTCCTTCGCGAAAGCGCGTGAAGCAGGCAAGCTGCGGATCGAAGGCAAGGACTACGTCGTGAAGGACGGAGACGTGATTGAGTTTCGATTCAACGTTTAGTCAACCCGTAAAAATGACGAAGCCCGAAATTCTTTTTGAGTGCCAAGCGGCTTCATTTGCCATGATCACTTCGCGACTTGGAGAATGTGGCCCAACTGCTGGCACTTCTTTGTCATTCCGAGCATAGTCGAGGAATCCCTAGCTATTTAGATCAGAGATGTCTCGCTTGCGCTCGACATGACAAAAACAGGAAAGATTTTCGCCGCTGAGCAATATCACAGGCGCAGAATTGCATTCGAAGGTTGAGTCTTTCCTTCGTTATTCTTATTCGGCCACGTAGAGAATGCGGCCGCATTGCTCGCAGCTCACAATTTCGTTTCCACTTTTAGCGTGCACCGCCGTCGCCGTCGTCACTTTCATGTGACATCCGGTGCAAACACCGTGCTCAACCGCAACCACGGCGGCGTCACCTTTGCTCGCGAATAACCGCTCGTAACGCTCTCTCACATCTTCGTCGATGTTCTGCGCGAGCTGCACGCGTTCGTTCTTTAGTTCTTCCAGTTGCGTTTGCAGCGTTTTCGTTTTCTCTTCCAGATCGGCCAGTTGCCGGTTAACAGAATCGCGTCCGGCGGATGCAGTCTTCTCCGCCGTCGCAATTTCCGCCCGCAATTTGTCGGCTTGCTCCATGAGCTCAAGCTCCTGATCTTCGAGTTGCACGATTTCCTTTTCGTAGCGCTCGATTTCATGGCCCATCGCCTGAAACTCGTCGTTCTTGCGCGTTTCGTACTGCTGCGTCTTCAGCCGGGAAATGCTGCTTTGACGCGTCCCGACGTCGAGTTCCAACTTCTTGCGATCCACCTCCAGTTGGCGCGCCCGTTGTTTCAACGATTCGAGGCTGGCGGCGGTGGCAGCAAGCTGCGCTTCGAGATTCTTTCGCTGTTGCGGCAGCGTCTTTATCTCGAACCCAATCTGCCGGATTTTTTGGTCGCGATCTTGCAGGATCAACAGTTTTTCCAGCTCCGCTTGCACTCGCAAAACGCTATCGATTGACGGCGACGACGTCAATCGTGGCGAAACACGATGATCTACCAGGGCAATTAATCTTGCCATCTCTTAGCGAGATTGGACATTCGCTTCCCAAATCGGAATTTATCGGGGTGCTCGCTCCCATTTAAAGAGCACCCGCCTTGACCAAGGCAGCGGAACCCTGTTAATCGGACTGCGATGAAGCGGCTGCTCTGGCTCGACATCGCAAAAGCACTCGCCATTTCCTGGGTCGTTTATTTTCATTTTTTCAACACTGTTTTCGAGCACGCCCACTTTCCCCAAGACGACTGGACGAGTCTTGCCGCCAGCGCGGTCACGATTCTCCGGATGGTGTGGCTGAAAATTTCGGGAATCGGTTTCCACGCGGTCGGGGTTTTCATCATTCTCAGCGGGTGGGCGTTGATGGAATCGACGGCGCGCCGTGCAGAATCGGCTTCACTGAAATGGGGAAACTGGTACCGCGCGCGCTTTCTGCGTCTCTATCCAATGTATTGGGTCGCACATCTGGTCTATCTCGTTTCACCATTCGTCGCGCGGCTCGAACCGGTCGATAGCCGGATCATACTAAGTCTGCTTGGCCTGCGTTTCATCGATATCACGATGAACTTCATGTACCTGAATGCTGCCTGGTGGTACTTCTCCATGCTCATCCAATTCTATTTGATCTTTCCCCTGCTCTTCTGGGCAGCGCGCCGTTTTGGACCGTTTACCTTTTTACTAATGGCGTGTGCACTTGGATTTTTCGTGCGCTACCTCATGCTCGTCGTCTATCCTCAACATGGCTTTTGGGTCCTGGGCGGCTTCGCCATTTGCCGTCTGCCTGAGTTTGCGTTGGGAATGGCCCTGGGAATGTGGCATAAGCAATCACCTGGCCGGATTGAGTGGTTTCTTTTGCGCGGCGCAGGCTTGCTCGCCGGACTGCTATTATATCCCGCAGCGCTGTGGCTT
>WNGO01003320.1_pt1 | contig 12224 bp, 9 predicted proteins | sample 5400511 | NCBI WGS metagenome assembly WNGO01 (sample SAMN13153380, study PRJNA577476) | soil metagenome | isolation source: 20 cm soil or saprolite under Garry oak tree replicate 2 | place: USA:California | collected 2016-06-15
CGCTCAGCGGTCCTTCGACACCGTGGTAGAGGATGTACTCCTCGAAGTTGTCGAGCAGCAGATGCAGCTCCCCGCTCTGCTGCGCGGCGGCCGCGACCGTGTCGACCAGGCCCGCCGTAGCGCCGAGCTCGCCGCACTCGTCGTGCACGGACGCGATCAGACGCGCGGCGGGATCCTCGGCCCACGCGTCGTGCACGACCACCGGCGCGCCGCTCAGTTCGCGGAGCCGGCGTGCGACGCCGGCGCCCAGGAGCGAGCTCTTGCCGACGCCGCTAGGTCCGTAAAGAACGGTGAGCCGGTTCGCGAGCACGTTCGCCGCCACGGCGGCGATCTCGCGCTCGCGGCCGAAGAAGAGCAGCGCGTCGAGCTCGGAGTCCTCGAACGATGCGAGGCCTTTGTACGGGCTCTCAGGAACGCTCACAGCGCCTTCTCCAGCACGCGCTCGAGCTCCGCGACGTAGGCGGCAGGAGCCATGTCGACCACCTCGACGTCGCGCCGCCGCCAGAACTCCCGCTCGAGCGGCTGCGGCCCGGGGTGCACCGACCACGACCGGTACGGCAGCGGCTCGCTGCCCCAGAAGCGGTCGAGGACGACACGCAGCGTCCAGGTCGAGAGGGTGTAGCCGAGCAGCAACAGGTGGGTGCGGCGCAGGCGCGCGGCGAGCGAGACCGGCAGCCGGCGCGCGACGTCGCCGTAGTGGATGAAGTCGTCCTCGGTGACGGCGAAGCTCTCCCAGGCGCGCTCGCTGGAGCGGTCGATTCGTCCCTGCAGGTGGAGGAGCACCGTGCGCTCGTCGAGGGCGAGCTCGCCGGTGTAGGCGTTCGGGCGCTCGATCACGTTCGCCACCCCGGTCGGCGCGATGTGGCAGAAGCTGCCGCGCATCTGGCCTGCGGCGAGGTAGCAGACGGTCTCGTACTGCTCCTCGACCTCCTCGAGCGCCCGCTCGAGCGCGAGCTCGTAGCCGGTCGTGACGAGCAGCGGCTGCGCGGTCGCACGCTCGCGGAGCAGGGCCGGCAGCCGCGCGAGGAACCGGTGGACGGCCGAGGGCTCTCCGTCGCTCTCGACGAGCGTGTGCAGCGCGTCGTAGAGCGGGCCGGCGCCGTTGAGGACGGCGACGGCCTGAGAGACGCGGGCGAGCTCCGGCGTGACCGCCTCGACGCCGAAGCGCCGCGCGAGCTCCGACGCGAGCGGCTCCGAGTCGGAGCCGACCACGACGGTGACCTTGCCGGCGAGGAGCGCCGCCGCCACCTCCTCGAAGTGCTCGACCTCGGGGATTGCGCCGCGGTCGGCCGTGAACGTCTCCTGGCGGAGGATCGAGGCGTGCACGCTCCGCAGGAGCGGGCTCGGCTCGAGGCCCAGCTCCTCGACGAGGAGCTCGCGGCCTTCGCGGTAGGACTCGAGCGCCTGAGCCTGCCGGCCGGAGCGGTAGAGGGTGAGCATGAGCTGGGCGCGCAGGCGCTCGCGCAACGGGTGCTCCCGGACGAGCGCCTCCAGCTCGCCAACCACCTCCGCGTGCGCGCCGATCGCCAGCTTCGCCTCTGCCCGCTCCTCCACCAGCGTGAGGTGGAACTCGTCGAGGCGCGCGATCTCCTCCCGCGCAAACGCCTCGTAGCGGAACTCGGCCAGCGGCTCGCCGCGCCACAGGGCCAGCGCGTCGTCGAGCAGTGCCGCGCGCCGCACGGGCTCGCTCGCCCGTGCCGCGTCGACGAGGCTCCGCACGCGCGCGAGGTCGAGCTGCTCGGGGCCGAGCCGCACGAGATAGCCCGGCGGCCGCGTCTCGATCACGTCCGGGCCGAGCGCCTTCCTCAGCTGCGCGACGAAGTTCTGCAGTGACGCGACGGCCGTGGCAGGGGGATTGCCCTCCCACAGTGCCTCAACGAGACGGTCGAGCGAGACCACTCGTCCCGCCTCGAGCAGGAGCATGGCGAGCAGCGCCCGTTGCTTCGGGCCGCCGAGCGGGATCGGCTCGCCATCTTCACGAGCCTCGAGCGGTCCCAAGATCGCGAATTCGACCAACGCTCGAAGGGTTGTAGCACCGCCGCGAGAGCGCTCCAAACGGCCCGTTAGGCGTCCGTTAGAGCGCGATTGGCGCCGCCGCAGACGGTGGCGCCATGAACATCGCGCCGTACCGCCACGGTTCCGCCGCCAACCTCGCCTCCGGTGTCGCAGTCACCGCTGCAACCGCAATCGTCTTCGGAGTCGTGCTCGGGCCGGGTCACGCCGGCACATCTCCGCTGCTCGCCGGCTTCCTGGCCCGCAGCTACGCGCCCGGCCAGATCGCGGTCCTGGCGATCCGCGGCGGCGACACGACCCGCGCCACGCTCCAGATCTTCCAGACCGGCGCCTCGGGCACGCCCGGCCCGGCAGCCGCGCCCGGTTGGGACAAGCACAACTTCGGCAAGCCGGTGACGACGCCGCAGCTCGTGCGCCGCCCGGCGGGGAGCAGCCGCTGGCTCGTGCGTGTCCGCCTCGGCTCGAGCTGGGCGAGCGGAGACTACGTCGCCCGCCTGAGCTGGGGGGCACGCACCGACTACGCGCCCTTCGTCCTCCGCCCGAGCCGGCTGGGGAAGGCGCGCGTGCTGGTGGTGGAGCCGACGAACACCTGGCACGCGTACGACGCGGTGGACGGCGACAGCTGGTACCTCGACTCGTCCGTCCACGTCATCGACCTGACCCATCCGTTCGCCAGCTCCAGGGTGAATGGGACGCCGGTCCCAGCGGGCCTGCCGGACCAGTTCTCCCGCTACGACCTCGGCTTCCTGCGCTGGTACTGGCACAGCGGCTACCGGGCGGACTTCTTCTCCGACGACGACCTCGAGCACCTCTCGAGCGCCCGGCAGCTGCGCCGCTACCGGCTCATCGTCTTCCCCGGCCACGAGGAGTACGTCACGTCCCACACGTTTGACGTGATCACCCACTACCGGAACGCCGGCGGCAACATCGCCTTCCTGTCGGCCAACAACTTCTTCTACAAGGTGAAGGTCTCGGGGAACACGATGACCGGCCGCACGCGGTGGCGCGACTTGGGACGGCCCGAGGCAGCGCTCGTCGGCGCACAGTACGCCGGTTGGGACGAGGGGAAGTACCCGAACCGGCCGTACCGCATCGTGAACACCGCGGCCGCGCCGTGGCTGTTCGAGGGCACCGCCCTCCACAACGGCAGCGCCGTCGGCAATTACGGGATCGAAGTGGACGAGCCGAGTGCGGTCTCGCCCCCGCACACGCACGTGCTTGCCGAGATCCCCAACGAGCTCGGCCCCGGCAAGCCGGCGGAGATGACGATCTACACCCGCGGCCGCTCGACGGTGTTCGACGCCGGCGCCATCAACTTCGGCGCCAGCGCCCACTGGCCGGCGCTGTCACGATTCTTCTCCAATCTCTGGAGCCATCTCAGCGGAGAGAGCAGCCATAGCTAGGAGCCTCGCGGCCGTCGTGGCGATTGCGGCGGTCGGCGCTCTCGTCTCGTGCGGGAGCACCCGGCCGCGGCCGCCGCCGACGACGACGGCGTCGCCGCCACCCTCTGTCCCGACCACCACGGCGCCGAAGCCGCCGGCGACGAATGCCGCGCTGCCCTGGCCGACGTACGGCGCCGACAACGCTCGCCTGCGCGGCGCCGCGGCGCCGGGGTTGCGGCCGCCGTTCCGGCGGCTCTGGACATTCCACGGCCGGCACCTGCTCGAGTTCCCGCCCGTCGTCGGCTACGGCAGCGTCTTCGAGGAGGCGTTCGATGGACGGCTCTACTCGATCGATCCCGCGAACGGCCGGGTGCGTTGGCGCTACACCTCCCACCGCTGCGGCTGGTCGTCGCCGGCGCTCGCCGGCCATCTCCTCTTCGCCACGTTCATCGGGAACTCGGAGTGTCATGCCTCGAGAGGCGGCGGCGAGCTCATCGCCCTCTCCCCCGAGACCGGCCGCATCCGCTGGCGCCGCGTGATCGGCCCTTCGGAGTCATCACCACTCGTCGAGAACGGCACCCTCTACGTCGCCGACCAGGACGGCTACGTCTCCGCCTTCGCCGCCGGCACCGGGCGCCTGCGCTGGCGCTTCAACACCGGCGCGCCGATCAAGGCGTCGCCCTCGCTCGCTTACGGACGGATCTACATCGGCAACTACGCCGGCGAGATGTTCGCGCTCGCCCCCCGCACCGGACGCCTGGCCTGGCGCAGCGGAGGCTACGGCAACTTCTACTCCACGGCCTCCGTCAACGCCGGGCGCGTCTACGTCGGCTCGCTCGACGGCCGCGTCTATGCGTTCTCGGCCCGCCACGGAGACGTCCTCTGGAGCTTCGGGACGGGGAGCTACGTCTACGCCTCACCGGCGGTGTGGCACGGCCTCGTCCTAGTCGGCTCCTACGACCACGTCTTCTACGCGCTGGAGGGGGGCACCGGCGCGCTCCGCTGGACGTACCACGCCGGGGCGCCGATCTCCGGCGCCGCGTCGGTCGTCGACGGCATCGTCTACTTCTCGAGCTTCGACCGTCGGACGTACGCGCTCCTCGGCACGAGCGGCCGCCTACGCGCGAAGTGGCCGGACGGCGAGTACTCGCCCGCAGTCGCCGGCAACGGCGTCCTCTACCTCGTCGGGCTCGGCCGGATCTACGCGCTCAGACCGGCGCGGTGACTCGGTCCGCGACCGGGAGCTCGAACGTGAACGTCGCTCCCTCTCCCGGGTCGGAGTCGACCCAGATCCTGCCGCCCATCGTGCGAACGAGCTCGCGGCAGATGTAGAGCCCGAGGCCGCTTCCCCCGATGCCGCGCCGGTGGTCCGGATCGAGGCGATAGAACTTCTCGAAGATCCGCTTCTGCTCGCCGAGCGGGATGCCGAGCCCCTCGTCGCGGACGGTGAAGCGCGCATAGCCGCCGTCGGCCTCGACGCCGAGCTCGATGCGTCCGCCGTGCGGCGAGTACTTGACCGCATTGTCGAGGAGGTTCGTGAGCACCTGGCGCGTGCGCTCCATGTCGCCCGCAACCTTCGGCAGCACGGCCGGAATCGACACGTCGATCGTGGTGTCGTCGCCGGTCCGGAGACGTGCGGCCGCGGCCGCCGTCCACACGAGCTCCTCGGCGTCGAACGGCTCAGTGACGACGCGGAGGGAGCCGCTGTCGAGCTGGCCGGCGAGGAGGATCTCCTCCACCAGGTTGGCCAGCCGCTTCGACTGGACCGCGATCATGTCGAGCAGCTCGTGCTGGGTCTGCGGGCTCAGTTCGTGCTCGCGCTCGAGCAGCGTCATGGCGGCGCCGTGCAACGAGGCGAGCGGCGTGCGCAGCTCGTGCGAGATCGTGGCGACGAACTGGGAGCGGAGCTCCTCGAGCCGCCGCTCGCGAGTGACGTCGCGGAACGCGTAGACGATGCCGTCGCCCAGGGTGACGCCGACGATCGAGAGCCAGATCTCCCGCCCGTCGATCTCCAGGGGCACGGTCTCGGGGCTCGACGCGTCATCGACGTCACCGGGGCGCCGGGCGACCGGAACCCGGGCGCCGATCATCGCCCAGCCGGGAATCGTCTCTTCTGCCGAGCGATCGCAGATGGCGTCCCCGCGAAGACCGGTGATCGCCTCGGCCGCCGGGTTCCAGAGGCGGATCACGCCGTCATTGTCGACGAGGAAGACACCGTCACCGACGTGCGCGAGCACGCGCTCAGCCCGCTCGCGCTCCTGCCTCGAGACCCGGCTTCGGGCGATCGACGGCGACACCGCGTAGGCAAAGGCAAGGATCGCAGCGATGACGGCGAGGCCGAGACCCATCACGCGCCAGTGCGCGGAGCTCGCCTTCGAGTCGATGGAGGAGCTGGGCTCCAACGCAACCAGCGAGCTTCCTCTCGCGGTGGGGCCGAGAGGTTCGACGAGTGCCCGATAGTCACTACCGCCCGCGCGAATGTCGCCGGCACCCGGGTGCAGCGGCCCGGACTGGACGCGAAGTGTCCGTTCGACTCCGACGAGGTTGCCACCGCGGGCAAGCCCTAGCTCCTGCTGGTCCGACAGCCGAGCACGCTGCTTCAGCCAGCCGAGGAGGTGGCGATCCAGAGCGAGGAAGACGACGACCTGGCCGACCGTGCGCCCCTTGGTGACGAAGTCGACGTGGCGAACAACCGCCGCTGCAGGAATCGAACCGGGCCAGCGGGTGAGCTGGCCATGCGGATGCTCCTTGCTCGGACGGAGGCTCCAGATGAGGACGTGGTGCACCTGCCGGTTGTTGGCGAGCCTGCGGGCGGCGGCGTCTGCGTCCGAGACCAGGTTCCGATAGCTCCCCGCTGCCAAGTTGAGCTTCTCGGTAAGTCGCGTGTCGGCGTTGTTGCGCTCGCGCTGGGCGGCATTGCCTCCGAGCCCCCAGGCGGCAACGGCGAGCGGAGCCGCGAGCAGCACGAGCGCGACGATGAGCCAGACCCTGCCGGGCCGACTGCTTTCCCGCCTCGGTGGCGCGGAGGTGCTCGTGAGGGCTGCTTGCGACTTCATACTGAGCGCCGCCCCAACGGCCGCAACGTGGGACGATCCGACTTGAGCAAACGGTAGCGCGGGCCGATGCTTCTTACTAGCCCCGATGGAATATTCACGGCGAAGCCTCACAGTCCTCACTTTGATCCTGGTCGCAGCACTCGCCCCGGCCTCGGCTTTCGGCAGCGCAATCATCGGCCGCAACGTGACCGCAGCCCGCTTGTCGATCGACCGGCAGGACCGCGCGCACGTGAGTTATCGCAGCGGCGGGCGGGAGCGGTCCGTGGTCGCCTCGGGCGCGATCAACGCGCGCGCACCGAGCACGCACAGGGCGCAGGTCAAGTTCCGGCTTCGCTACGGGCTCCGAGGCGGCGGCGTCTGCCTCCCGTACGATGGGCCGCCGCTCGCCTGGCTGCTCGAGGCATGCAGGGCGCCGGACGGAAGCTACTGGGCACTTCAAGCTTGGGTGCGACTGAAGCCCAACTTCGGCGGAACGAGGGGGGCCATGGAGCTTCACCTCTCGCACTGGCGCGGTGCGCTACCCGTGCTCACCCTCTACCAGAACTGGGCGTACGGCAAGTACCGCCACTTCTTCGGTCGGCTGACGTATCGCGGCCGGGGGGTTTACGGCTTCACCGCCACGGGTCACGGCGCCCCGCTAGACAGCTACGGGCGAAACATCTACGTCGATACCTTCAACTCCCGCTACGGGAGGGGCTGGCACCGCGAGAACAGTTTCCTCACCCATCATCGAGGCCACACGCTCGGTGACTTCTGCTACGGCTTCTTCCCGCATTTCGAGCACCCGAGCGGCCAGGGCACCAAGTACCGCGCGACCGCCGAAGGCCCCGGAGTGACGCCGGACGTGATGTGGGCCGCCGACGACATCGGTGCCTACGACGCGACGGTCCAGCAGCAAATGCAGTCGCTGGAGCGGAGCTGGGACGACCCGAAGTGTCGCGCCTGAACGACGCCAAGAGCTTCTAACGGAATGACCACGCGCTGACTGGGCGTGATGGGCGAGTGCGATGCAAGGACGCAGGGAGCGTGAATAGCAGCGCTATTCGCGCGACTGAGGACGCGGCAGCGCGCCGCCCAGCGCGTCCAGGCAGCCCGTGCTTCATTGCGTTGGGAGCTCTAAGACCTCTCTAGGCTTCCACCGATGGCCGAGAGCCTCGACACGTTGGTCGCGGACGCAGACCGTACGACCGCGGCCGACGAGCTACGCCAACACCACGACAGCGGACGGCTGACGCTCGACGAGTTCGAGAGCCGGCTCGCCGAGGTGCACACCGCGCGCACCCGCGGGGATCTCGAACACGCGCTGCGGCAGCTCCCGCGGAGCGAGCCGCCCGCGAGCCTCCGGCCACGTGACCTCCGCTGGGGCTCGCTCGCGCTCCAGTACGCCCTCGTCAACGTGGTTTGCATCTTGGTCTGGGCCTTCTCGGACACCCACCACGCCTTCTGGCCGAAGTGGGTCCTCCTTGGGACACTCGTCATGTACTTCCGACGTCTCGGCCGGCGGTCCCGCCGGCGAGGGCTGCCGCCACCGAACGAGCGCTAGTCGCCTGAAGCTAGGAAGCGCGGCAGTAAAATTAACCAGAATGAAGATCGCAGTCGTCGGCGGTGGATCCACGTACACGCCGGAGCTCGTCTCCGGACTGACACGCCTCGACGTCGACGAATTCGTGCTTCAGGACGTGGATCCTGGGAGGCGCGAGGTCGTCGGAGGCATGGCGGGAAGAATGCTTGCGCGGCAGGGTTATGCGGGCCGGCTCGAGGTGACCGGCGATCTCGACGCCGCGGTCACGGATGCCGGCTACGTCCTGATCCAGATCCGGGTCGGGGGGCAGGAGGCGCGGCTGCACGACGAGACGGCGCCGCTCGCCTGCGGCTGCATCGGACAGGAGACGACCGGCGCGGGCGGCTTCGCGAAGGCGATGCGCACCGTCCCGGTTGTGCTCGAGATCGCGGAGCGGGTGCGGGAGGTCGGGGCGCCGGACGCCTGGATCGTCGACTTCACGAATCCCGTCGGCATCGTGACCCGCGCCCTTCTCGACGGCGGCCACCGTGCCGTCGGTCTCTGCAACGTCGCGATCGGTTTCCAGCGCCGCTTTGCCGGCTGGCTGGGCGTGGAGCCTGCCCGTGTGGTCGTCGACCAGGTGGGGCTCAACCACCTCACGTGGGCGCGTCGCGTGCTGCTCGACGGCGAGGACGTGCTGCCGGATCTGCTTGCGGAGCACGGAGAGGAGCTCGCGGGGGACATCGAGCTGCCGCGCCGGTTGCTCGCCGAACTCGGCGCCGTCCCGTCCTACTACCTCCGCTACTTCTACGCCCACGACGCCGTCCTGCGCGAGCAGCTGGAAGGCGAGCCGCGCGCCGCGGTCGTGCAGGAAATCGAACGGAATCTCCTCGACCTCTACCGCGACCCGGCAGTCGACGAGCGACCCGACCTCCTCATGCAGCGCGGCGGCGCGTACTACAGCGAGGCCGCCCTGGGATTGATCTCGTCACTCACCACCGGGGACGGTGCCGTGCACGAGGTCGACGTCCGGAACGAAGGGACGCTCGAGGGCCTGAGCGCGGACGACGTGGTGGAGGTGCCGGCGCGCGTCGGCCGGGAAGGGCCGGAGCCGCTGCCACAGCCGCCGCTCGCTCCCGAGTTGCTGGGGCTCGTCCAGCACGTCGCGGCCTACGAGCGTCTGACGGTCCGCGCCGCGCGCAGCCGCGACCCGGTGGACGCGCGGAAGGCGCTCCTCGCGCATCCGCTGATCGGCCAGGTCGAGCTCGTGGACGGCTTGCTCGACCGGCTCGTGGCGGAGGCAGTCCACTGAAGACCGTCTTCGCCGTCGACGGCGGGGGCTCGAAGACCGACGCGGCGCTCGTCCGGCAGGACGGAACTGTGCTCGGCTTCGCCCGCGGCCCGCTCAGCCATCCGCATCACATCGGCGTGGAGGCGAGCGCCGACGTGATCGACGCGCTCGCAACGCAGGTCGGCGTCCCTGCCGACCTCGCGGTCATTCGCTTGGCCGGTCTCGACTTCCCGGACGAGGAGGAGGCTTATGCCGCCGCGGCAGAGCCACGCGGCTGGGCCACCGACGTCGACGTCGGGAACGACACCTTCGCCGTCCTGCGGGCGGGAAGCGCGAGAGGTTGGGGCGTCGCGGTCACCTGCGGATCCGGAATGAATTGCGTCGGCGTCGGTCCGGACGGGCGCCACGTGCGCTTTCCCTCGCTCGGTCAGATCAGCGGCGACGCGATGGACGGTGCCGGCGCAGTCGGCCTGGCGGCCGTCGCCGCGGCGGCCCGCAGCGAGGACGGCCGCGGCCCGAAGACCGGCCTCGAGCGACTCGTCCCGGAGCACTTCGGTTGCGCGACGCCGGTCGAGCTCGCTCGTGAGATTCACAGCGGAAGGATTCCCTGGCCCAGGCTCGGCGAACTCGCGCCGCTCGTCTTCGAGGCAGCCCAGAGTGACGCCGTCGCTGCGGAGATCGTCGATAGACAGGCGGCAGAGGTCGTCGCCTTCGTCCGGGCCGCCGTGCACCGCCTCGGCCTCGCCGAAGACGAGGTGGAGGTCGTGCTGGGAGGCGGGGTACTGCAGGCCGGCAACGCACGCCTGCTGGACGGAATCGAGGCGGGACTACGCGAGGTGGGACCAGGGCTCCTCGTCCACGTCGCGACGTCGCGGCCGATCGTGGGATCAGTGCTCCTCGGGCTCGACCGGCTCGGCGCGAGTCCGGACGCCTACGAGCGCGCGCGCGGCGAGCTCGACCGCGCGACCGAGTCAGTCGGCGACATGGCAGGCGACACGCCGGCCGTCCCCGAGCTCCCGTAGCTGCGGCGTCTCGGTCTCGCACCTCGCGATCGCGAACGGACAGCGCTGCCGGAAGCGGCAACCCGGCTTCGGGTCGACGACCTTCGTCGCGTGCGTCGGCGAGACCGAGCTCGGCGCGCGGATCCGGTACGGCTGACACGAGCAGCTGCGTGTACGGGTGCTTCGGCCGTTGCAGCACGTCTTCGGCCGGACCCTCCTCGACGAGATGGCCCGCATACATGACGAGGACGCGGTCGGCGAGGTAGCGGGCACTCGCGACGTCGTGCGTGATGTAGAGGAACGAGACACCCTCCTGCTCGCGCAGCTCGCCCATGAGGTTGAGGACGCCGACGCGGATCGAGACGTCGAGCATCGAGACGGGCTCGTCCGCGACGATCAGCTTCGGCCGCAGTGCGAGGGCCTGTGCGAACCCGACGCGCTGCCGCTGCCCGCCGCTCAACTCGAAGGGAAACCGACGGCGCGTGTCGCTCGCCGGTACGAGCCCAACCGCCTCCAGCACGCGGTTCAACTCGGCCCGGCGCTGCGCCCCGGAGAGGTCCCCGCGGTGAAGTTTCATCCCGCGCAGGATCCCGTGCGAGATCCGGTATGCAGGGTTGAGCGAGCTGTACGGATCCTGGAACACCATCGGCACAGCGGCGCTGTAGGCAAGCTTGCTCTTTCGGCCGCGCAGTCGGCTCAGGGGCTGCCCCTCGAACCACATCTCTCCCCGGGTCGGCTGGTAGACGAGCGCGAGCAGCCGCGCGATCGTGCTCTTGCCGCTCCCGCTCTCTCCCACCAAAGCGACGATCTCGCCGCGCCCGATGCTCAGGTCGACGTCGTCGACGGCATGCAGGGTCTGTCTGGAGATGAACTTGCCGACCCGGAAGTGGCGGGTCAGGCCCTCCGCACGGAGGAGCGCCTCCGTCATTGCGCAGGCTCCCGGAGGACGCAGCGGACGAGGCTCCCGTTGACGGAGTAGAGCGGCACCTCGGCCGTCGTACAGCGCGCCTCGACGAGCGGGCAGCGCGGCGCGAACCGGCAACCCGCCGGCGGACTCGCGAGATCGGGCGGCGAGCCGGGAATGCCGAGCAGTCGCACCTTTGGGCCATGGAGCGAGGGAAAGGCCCCGAGGAGCCCCTGTGAGTACGGGTGAAGCGGCCGGTCGAACAGATCCCTCGTCTCCGACAGCTCCGCGACCTGGCCCGCGTACATCACGAGCAGCCGGTCGGAGAAGTGGCTCACGAGCGACATGTCGTGGGTCACGAAGATGACCGCGAAGCCGAGCTGCTCCTGCAGCTCCTTGATCTGCACCATCAGGGAGCGCTGCGCGACGACGTCGAGCGCGGAGGTCGGCTCGTCCATGATCACGAGGTCGGGCGTGAAGAGGAGCGCCATGGCGATCATCGCGCGCTGACGCATCCCGCCCGAGAGCTGGTGTGGATAGCTGTGCAGATGCACCGGATCGATCGAGACGAGTTTCAGCAACTCTCGCGAGCGCACCTCGATCTCCTTCTTCGACATGTTCGAGTGCGCCTCGCACGCATCGCGCATCTGCTCCGCGACGGTGAGGACCGGGTTGAGCGCGTTCATCGCGCTCTGCATCACGACCGAGAGGTCGCGCCAGCGGACGCGGCGCAGCTCGCGCTCCTCGAGCAGGACCAGGTCGCGGCCCTGGAAGAGAACGCGGCCGCCGACGATCTCACCCGGTAGCGGCGAGCCGAGCAGCCGCGCGATTGCGTAGAGCAAGGTCGACTTGCCGCAGCCGGACTCCCCGACGATCGCGAGGAATTCGCCGCGGGCGAGCTCCAGGTCGACGTGGTCGACGGCGATGACCGACCCGCCATCGGTCGCGTACGCGACGCTCAGGTTCTCGACCTTGAGCACAGCCCTGTCGACGGCATCCACGGGCTCCGGCGGCGGGGGCGGCGGCTCGGCCTTGGGGAACCGCGCCCGTTCGAGCTTCCGCACGCGCAGCGCAGG
>WNGO01002287.1_pt1 | contig 12223 bp, 9 predicted proteins | sample 5400511 | NCBI WGS metagenome assembly WNGO01 (sample SAMN13153380, study PRJNA577476) | soil metagenome | isolation source: 20 cm soil or saprolite under Garry oak tree replicate 2 | place: USA:California | collected 2016-06-15
AGGCCGCATCGACAATCAGGTCAAACTGCGCGGTTATCGGATTGAGTTGGGCGAGATCGAGACGGTGCTCAATCGTAACCCTGCGATTAAAGAGGCGGTCGTAACGGTCCGGGAAGACAGTCCCGGAGACAAACGCTTGATCGCTTATGTTGTATCACACCAACAGTTGAGTCTCACAAACAGCGAACTGAAGAGCTATCTTAGAGAGAAGATACACGAGTACATGGTGCCCTCTGCGTTTGTGCTTATGGATGCGGTGCCGCTAACGGCAAATGGCAAAGTCGACCGAAGAGCGCTGCCGGCACCGGATCGAAGTAAATCCGAATCAGGACGAGGCTACACGCCCCCTCGTACTCCAGTGGAAGAATTGCTTGCTGGGATCTGGGGTCAAGTTCTGAACGTGGAAAGAGTCGGCATCTACGACAACTTCTTCGAGTTGGGAGGACATTCCCTGCTGGCCACCCAGGTCATTGCCCGGATAGAGGCAACCTGCCAAGCCGAGATTCCCTTGCGTCTTCTGTTCGAAAACCCCACCGTTGCGGGCTTGGCTGAGCGAATCGAGCAATGCCATCGTCAAGAACACAACCTGTACACTATGCCCATGTCTGCGACTGCCCCCCAGGAGCGAGTTCCCCTTTCCTTTGCGCAGCAGCGGTTATGGTTCTTGGACCAGTATGGGTCGAACAGTTCCGTTTACAACATATCGAGCGCACTGCGACTCAAGGGAGCGCTGGATGTAGCGGCCCTCGAGCACAGTCTTAACGAGATCGTGCGACGGCATGAGTCGCTGCGCACGACCATCTCGGCGGTTGACGGAGAACCGGTTCAGGTGATCGCACCGGAGCTGAGGGTGTGTGTGCCGATAACCGATCTGACGAGTCATCCCGCAAGCGAGCGTGAACGAGAGGCGCAAAAGCTGGCAATGGAGCAGGCCCGAGAACCGTTTGATCTATCCCAAGCTCCGCTACTCAGAGTTATTTTGCTTTGTCTCGGCGCAGACGATCACGTTTTAGTTTTGACGATGCATCATATCGTGTCGGACGGATGGTCGCGAGGAGTGTTTTACCGCGAGCTGTCCTTGCTCTACCAAGCCTACAGCCAGGGCACCCCCTCTCCCCTTTCGGAGCTTGCCATTAAATACGCCGATTTTGCCGTCTGGCAGCGTCAGTGGTTGCGAGGAGAGGTACTAGAGAACCAACTGTCCTACTGGAAAAAACAACTTGCCGGCGCTCCCGCTATTCTCAATCTTCCTACCGACCGCCCCCGTCCAACCATGCAGAGTCATCGAGGAGAAAACCAATCCATCGAGCTGTCCCAGGAGCTGACGGACGGACTCAATGCGCTCAGCGCTCGACAAGGGGTCACACTGTTCATGACCCTTTTAGCGGCATTCCAAACCCTGCTCCACCGCTACACGGGACAAAACGATATTGTTTTGGGCTCCCCGATCGCGAATCGAAACCGCGCCGAGATCGAAGGCCTGATCGGTTTTTTTGTCAACACTCTGGTCATGCGCACCGACCTGAGCGGTAATCCGACATTCAAAGAGTTGTTAGTCAGAGTTCGAGAGATGGCTCTCGAGGCATACACGCATCAGGACCTGCCCTTTGAAAAGCTGGTGGAAGATCTACACCCCGAGCGCAGCCTTAGCCACTCGCCACTGTTTCAGGTGCTTTTTAATCTGCTAGAAACTCAAAACGATCGGCTGTCGCTTGCCGGGGTGGATGCATCGCCATTCGAGACCGATGCCGAGCATGCTAAATTCGACCTGACGCTCTATGCCATACCCAAGCCGCAACGGCTGACTCTGATCATCAATTACAACTGCGATCTGTTTGACGGCGCATCCATCAGACGGATGCTCGCGCATCTGTGCACCTTGTTGGACGCAGTGACCGCAGACTGCGACCGTCGGCTGTTAGAATTGCCCCTTCTGGCCGAGGCTGAGAACCGCCAATTGCTCGTGGAGTGGAGTGGCTCGGAAACAAACCCGCCTGAACATCGCTGTACTCACCAACTCTTTGAAGCCCAGGTTCAGCAAACTCCGGATGCCACCGCGCTCACCGACGAACACCAGAGCTTAACCTACGATGAGCTCAATCGACAGGCCAATCAGTTTGCCCATCACCTCAGAAAGCGCGGTGTCGTACCGGGAGACTTGATCCCGATCTTTATGGAGCGGTGCTGCGATATGGTGATAACGGTGCTAGGGGTTCTCAAAGCCGGCGCGGCCTACGTGCCGCTGGATTTCGACTATCCCAGGATGCGCCTTGCCTACATGCTGGGAGACACGCGGGCGACTCTGCTTATAACCAGCGCACGTTGTCTAAACCGACTGCCAGAGTACACGGGAGAAATCATTTGTTTTGATCGGGATCGACGTCTCTTTGAGACGGAAACTGTGAGCAATCCTCCTTTCGCGACGGGTGCCGCCGACTTATGCTACGTCTATTATACTTCAGGCTCCACCGGCAATCCTAAAGGAGTTCTCTCGTCGCATCGCGGAGTTGTGCGCTACTGTGATTTTCTCGCAAACACTTATCATCTCAATTGTGCAGATATCGTCCTGCAACTTGCCTCCTTTTCTTTCGACGCTTCGGTCCGCGACCTGATCGCTCCCCTTACTGTGGGTGCGGCTGTGGTGCTGGTCGATCAACAGGGAGCAAAAGACCCGACTCTACTGATCTCGAAAATCAAGCAACATCGGGTAACCTGTCTGCTAAGCACGGTGCCGCCGATGCTCAACGAGCTGGCTGAAACCATTCTAGCAGAGGAGCGAACCGGCCATGATAGCCTCCGTCTTATCCTGGTTAGCGGTGAGGCTTTGCACGGGTCTTTGTGCCGCAAGGTTTACGAGGCCTTCGGAGAGAACACGTTGCTGGTAAACCAGTACGGTCCGACCGAATGTACAATGACCTCGAGCTATCATCCGATCTCGCTGGCGGACCACCAGTGCCCGACCGCGCCGATTGGTCGACCGATTCCGCATGCTAACCTTTATGTCTTGGACGACGAGCTCAACCCGACGCCCGTGGAAATCGAAGGCGAGCTTTACATAAGCGGAGAAGGATTAGCCGTAGGATATCTCAATCGCTCCGATCTCACCGCTGAAAAATTTATTGCCAATCCCTATAGCAACAAGCCGGGGGAGCGCTTGTACAGAACCGGAGACATTGTTCGGTATCGCTCGGACGGCACTTTCGTATTCGTCGGTCGCAGGGACAGGCAAGTTAAAATCCGCAGTATCCGCGTCGAGCTGGGAGAGATCGAGTCGGTGCTCAGCCGACACCCGAAAGTGCGTGAAGCCGTACTTATCGCACCAGAGGATAACTCTGGAGAAAAGCGGCTGGCGGCCTACGTTGTTGGGGAACAGGAAGTAACTCCCACCGACGTGGATCTACGCGGCTTTCTCAAACAACAGCTGCCCGAATACATGGTGCCCTCGTTTTTCGTATTCCTGCCTGCTCTACCCCGTACCCCCAACGGGAAGGTGGATCGCGCAACGCTCCCTTCCCCGGACCCTGGACGCCGTGAGCTCAATGAGAGCTTTGCAGCACCGGGTACCGTCGTCGAGAAGACACTGGCAGAACTCTGTGCCGAGATTTTAAAAATCAACAAGGTCGGCATTCATGACAATTTTTTCGATCTGGGACTACATTCCTTATCTGCCACACAGCTAGTATCCCGCGTGCGCACCAAGCTGCGCGTCAAGCTGCCCCTGCGTCATATTTTTGAAGCGCCGACGATCGCGAGGCTCGCGGCGCGGATCGAGAAACTCGCCCAAGAGAATGCCGCTCGGCCAAAGGCGAGCTGCACCCCAACCGTGCCGGAGTTGATTCCTAAGCGAGCCGGGAATGATTCGCATTCTTCTCACCCGGTCGACGAGTGCGCTAGACCGATATCGATCGAACGGCGACCGCTACTGTCTCTTTTGGCTGCCGGGAAGATCGCCCCCGTCGACTCCGTCGCGTTGAGTTACTTGTCGGAGGATTTTCTTCACCACATGGGGTTGTCGCTCGATACCGCGCTTTATGACTGGTTCGACGATTTACCCTGCGTGTTCGGAATCAATGAAACTCATCTTGGCCGGATCGCGATTATTGGACTGCCTCGGTTGCGCTCCCGGCTATACGATGATCAAGCCGATCTCATCAAAGTGATTCTCGAAGCGTTGGAAATATCCCATCGCATCGGCGGGCGCGTTGTTTCTTTGACCGGCTTGATACCGTCGGCAACAAACTATGGACAAGCCATCGCGGAGGTCATTTCGAGGAACGATCACTGTCCCCTCGTCACCACCGGCCACGCGACAACCGTGTCTACCGTTGTATTGACGGTCGAAAGGATTTTACGCGAAGGGGGCAAGAGCCTAGCAGAAGAAAACGTCGCGTTCCTAGGTCTGGGATCCATCGGTTACACCACGCTTCGGCTCCTGCTCCGCAGCCTCCCCCATCCTAAGTCGATTACGATGTGCGACGTTTACAGCAAGCTCGATCACCTTAAAAAAGTTCGCGACGACATTATTCATGACTTGAAATTCGAAGGATCTATCCAGATCGTCGAGTCGAATGGAAAAGTGCCACGGGAATTTTACGATGTCGGCCTGGTTGTTGGAGCCACCAACGTACCCGATGTACTGGATATCGAGCACCTCAAACCAGGAACCTTGATCGTCGACGACTCAGGTCCGCATTGTTTCAGTCCCGCCAAGGCTATCCAGCGTTTTGAAGCCCACGAGGATATTCTTTTCACTGCGGGCGGCGTCCTTCGGCTCCCACAACCTTTCCAGCGAACCTTGTATCTGCCGCAAAGGGTCCAGGAACAAATGCGACCGGCAGCTCTTGAGGCTCTGTCTAAATACAACCCGTTTAATATGGGCGGATGCGTGCTTTCGGGATTGCTTACGGCGTGTTATGAGAATTTGAAGCCAACGCTCGGTATCGTCGATGACGCTTCATGTAAGTTGCAATATCAACTTCTCCAACAGTTAGGCTATCAGGCCGCCGGTCTTCACTGCCGCGGCTATACACTGCCTGAAGAGTCCGTGCGGAGATTCCGAAAACGATTCGGTTATGTGTGAACCCTGCCTCTGTTTTTTAATGGGATCAAAAATGCACAACACGGACGAGGCGAGCCGGGACATTCCTCGTTGAATCTCCGTTATGTTTACGCATGAACTTTTTGAAGCCCAGGCCGGAGATACTCCGGATAACGTCGCGGTGGTGTATGGCGAGCAGTCTCTCTCCTACCGCGAACTGGATCGCCGTGCGAATCAATTGGCGCACCGTCTGCGTTCACTCGGGGTAACTCCAGAGGTGCCAGTGGGCATCTGCATGGAACGTTCGTTGGAATTAGTAATTGCGGTATTGGGGCTTCTCAAAGCAGGCGGGGTCTATGTCCCGTTGGACCCGGCAAATCCCAAAGAACGTCTATCCTTTATCGTGAAAGAAACTCGGCTCAAAGTGCTACTGGCTCAGGAGTGGCTGTTAGAATGTCTTCCTGAAGTTGACGTAAAATCAATTTGCTTGGATAAAGACTGGCGCACAGTTCTGGGGGAAAGCGACGCTCCCGTTGAGAATTTGACTACCAGCGAGAACCTGGGCTTTCTTATCTACACTTCAGGGTCCACGGGAGAACCCAAAGCCGTGATGCTGCCCCATCGCCCCCGGGATTCACGAATCTCCCATGAGAACAAGATTTACCAATTGACCGCAAATGACCGCCATGTCCTGAAAAGTTCGATTAGTTTTACTCTTCTCCTTCGCGAACTCTTCTGGCCGCTTTTGACCGGAGCTCGGCTAATCATCAGTCCGCCAGGGACGGAAACCGACATGGACTATCTCCTGCAGCTCATCGCTAAGCACAAAATTAGTATCATCACTCTGACTCCTTCGACCCTCCGAACTATTCTCTCGCAACCCGGACTTGAGCGCTGCCGGAGCCTGCGACACATCGTCTGTTTCGGCGAACCTTTAACCGCTGATCTGCAGTCACTATATTTTTCGAAGCTATCAGCGGAATTGAGTGTTTACTATGGGGCGACAGAGGCCCCGAGCGCTACTTACCGCAAATGCCAACGGTCCGAGACGCTAAATAATACGGAGCTGGGGCAAACACTTCCCGGCATACAATTGTACTTGCTTAACGAGTCTCTGGAGCGCGTTGCTGACGGAACCGGCGGTGAGATCTATCTAGGCGGGAAACTGGCCCGCGGGTATTTTAAACGTCCTGATCTGACAGCAGAAAAATTCGTGCCTCACCCCTTCAGCCAGAAGCCAGGCGCATGTCTTTATAAAACCGGCGATCTCGGTCGCCTTCTGCCCAGCGGTAGCATCGAATTCGTAGGGCGGGTGGATGATCTGGTCAAGGTTCGTGGTTTCCGTATTGAGTTGGGAGAAATTTCAAAAACAATCCGTCAACACTCTGAGATTAACGATGCTTTCGTTCTTGCCCTCGACTCCGACTCCGACAGTAGCCAGATCGTCGCCTATGCCGTGCCGAATCTGAGATCGACTGTCAGCACCATGGAGCTTCGCTCGTACGTGCGAAAACAGTTGCCGGGCTACATGGTCCCTGCCAGGTTTATCTTCTTAGAGGCTTTACCGGTATCGCCTAACGGCAAGATTGATCGGAAAGCGCTTCCGGCTCCGGGACGGTCGCGGCCGGAACTGGACACGCCGCTCGTCGACGGCAGAACGCCTCTTGAAAAAGATCTAATCCAAATTTGGGGCGAGGTTCTTGAGCTGGATCAGATTGGGATACATGACAATTTCCTTGATCTGGGAGGCAATTCGTTGGCGGCCACACGAATCATATCCCGGGTGATCGCAAGATTTCAGACAGAAATTCCTCTTGGGTCCTTGTTTCAATCACCAACCGTCGCTGAAATGGCGGCGGTCATTTCTCAATACGAAATCAAGAGGGGCGAAAACGAACTAGAAACAATCCTTGATGAACTGGAATCTCTCGAAGAAAAAGAAGGTCGTCGCTCGGTGAAGAAAAATACTTTGAAGACTGCAAAAAAATGAATGGCTCGGTGTGCTTCTCTTTTGTCCACGACCTGCGCTCACCCGGCCCCTTACAAAACCCAAAGTTCCAACGCCCGTTACACCAAAACACTCAATATCCCGCGGCCTTTCCTCGATTGGTCATGACTAGCACCGTACCGAACATGCTTTCGCTGATGCTTGATCGGTGGTTTAGCGCTTAACTCAATCGCTCGGCTAAACTCGACATTGGGGCCAGAATTGTTTCCCCTCCATCAGTATCGTGTAAACTTTTGCGGTTACCCGGCATTTCATAAGAGCTCCCGTTGAGTTTTTCCGACTCCCACGAGCTTGTGTTTCTCTTGCTGCTAGATCACGTGAGTCAGCAAGCCTCTGCAAAAGAACTCAAGCCCGACGGAGACCGGCAGTAACCGCCAGACCCAAGCCCTCTACGGGAGAAAATTCGGATGGGGATAAACCGCGAAGCGGCTACATTAGCGAGCTTCAATACAGGCCGCTTCGTGAGTAAAAAAAGGCGCCCTGGGGGCAGAGCGCCTTTTACTGGTGGAGTTGACGGTCGGACTGGGGAGGCAAATCCACGTCCCACATTTCTGCTTAACCGAGGAACAGTGGCTTTAAGCAGAGCTAACTCGTAACGAGTATTCGCCCACTCCGAATAAAGTCTAACGCTTGGGGAGCAGAAAAAAAGCCCCAGCCGAAGCCACGGCTCTTTTTTCACAAGGATTTAATCAGAGCCGCCTTCTTCCTTCAGCTCCGTGAGGATTTTGGCCATGTCCCCGAGTCAGCGTAGATTTTAAGGACACTGCTCTGACAGGAGCAGACTAGTGGTGCGTAAGTTATTGAAAAAGATGGCGCGCCCGGAGGGATTTGAACCCCCAACCCCCAGATCCGTAGTTCGCTCTAATCCAGAATCAGATAAACCAGCAGAGGGGAAAAGCTCCTTTTATCGGGGCTTCTCCCCTTTTCTGTTGCGGCTCATTTCACGCTGTTTTATGTCGGTATGGAAACAAAATGGAAACATTGAATTGACGAGCGTGTGGCTGCAGAGCGGAGTTAAAGCACGTTCGGTTGCCGACCTTCTAAATCAGCAAGGCGATAACCAGGAAACGGAAAATAGGCGCCAATGGTACTGGCGAGCATGACATCGTTCGATGGTGAGGCGTTAACGGCTGAACAAAGTGGCTTTGAGCCGTGTGCTAATCCATTCTGCAATGTGACGACGACAGCCAAGAGCGGGAAAAGGTTTTGCTCCGATCGCTGCCGGATGGACGGCTATGTATTGCGGCGAGCCAAGACGCTGCTCGATAAGGTCGGCATACTCAGATTTCACACGCTATTGGACGAGGTATGAACAGTCGGGACTCATTTGCCGTTTACAACTACCGGGAGCGGCGAAGAGGCGTTTTCTCGGGGATGAAGGTCGTAACACCTACAGCAGATATAAAAGCGGCTAGTTCGTGGGCGAGTGGAAATAGTGCTGCAGGTCGCGCACTCTTTATGAGTGCAGGAGATAGCGGGGATTGGTCCTGGCTTACGGTCCATAAAAAAACCCTAACAGGCGCGCACCGGGTCTACTAGACGTTAAAAAAATTAGAGGGCGATAAAGTCGGTATCGTCAAATTCAATTCGTTCCTGGAAGGACTCTAATCCCATGGCGCTTGAGATCCATGATTACGCCGAGCATTTGGAGAAGGTAACCGCCAATCACCAGCGCCAGGCCGAGCACCGAAGCACCTCCCTGAAAAAGGCTCCAGATCACCAAAACTATGCCAGCTAAGATGAAAACAATCCCGGCAAAAGTAATCCAATCTGACCACGTCATGGTCGCCCGATGTAATCACTTCGAGTCTGGGAGAGCAAGGTAAATCGACGGCGGACGTTAATGGACGAGGTAAACCGTGAACATCGTTTCGCCGATCACTTTCATTGACAGACTCGTAAAGAAAAACGAGCTCGGGCAACCGTTCGCGTTGATGGATCATCAGCGGGAAGTCTTGCGCCTTGCCTTTGCCTTTGATCAGGACGGCCGTTTGCCATGGGACACGATCATCTACAGCTGCATCAAGAAGAGCGGCAAGACCACGTTGAACGGGGCGTTAACGCTAGGCTGGGGCTTCACTCAAGAGGCAGATCGTCGAGCCGGCCATCACACTGGAGCGCATCAAGGACTATCTATCCGCCCAGGACGCAGACAATGACATCACCTTCGGGGATGTCTGCTCAGTCATCGGCTCTCTCGTCTTACTTACGCTTACGTCGGCGAATATAATCTACGATGTGAACCCACGGGTGGAGTATTGGCGAAATCCAACCCGAAATCTTGTGAGCGACATAAAACGCCCGCGGATCTTTCAGCGCAAGGTGATATGAAGCGATCATTGTGCGTGCCTGTTCTGGCGAAAATTCATCGAGCATCTTCGCACTTTCATGATGGCTAAGATCTTCACTTCGCTCCATGAACAACTTTAACGCGTTGAGGTAGCGCTTTTCCTGTTCTGTCAGTGGTTTTTCATCCGCCATGATTTGTTCGTCTGCCTATCGCAACCCCGATTAAAAGCAAGGTTAGACCGGCACCTTATGACAACTCCAAATCGCCGATCTCCCTGATCGAGCAACCCACTTTGGATTTGAAGAGAGCATCCATTTCCTTGCACGATTCGGGGTCGTCAAAATAGATTGAGCCTGTAAATCGAAACCCTTTATACTGGATGAACAGAAAAACGCAGGTATCTAAACGCTCGTGCTTCCATACTGACCGAAGAGTTCCGACTTCACCAACCGGCGGATCGTTTTCATAGTCGCGCGCGGCTGTTGTCCATCGTGGCGGCCAACTTCGAGTGCCGCTTCTCCTCGTCATTATCGGGTGGTCGCGGAGCTGCATAAAACGAAACCGTTATCGCAACCCCGGCTAAAAGCAAGCCTGACGATCTGTGCTATAATCCGCGCCATTGGTCGACACGAAAACGTCTGTGGACCCGCTGTGTTGATAGTCGCTGCCGATGATCTGATCGGCGATCATCCGCATCACGTTCGCCGCTTCGCTCGATTGTGGTTTGAATCGAGCAATCGTAAACCCTGTTCATTTATTTGGCTTTGCGAATCGATCGACTTGGATCCTTCCTACGTTCGAAAGCGCGTGTTTCAGATTGCCGAAGCATCGCGGCCTGTATCATCGCCCGAGCGAGCGCGGGTCAATGATCATATTCTTAGCGCCCGCGGCGGGTATCACGACTTTCCTCCTAGGCATTCCGCTAGCAAATAGGTTTTTCCAAATTTGACGGGGTAGACGGCGCCGGTTCCCCCCATTCCCCATTGACCAACGTCTCAGGCTTTGGCCTAATACTCAGTTCCCTTCGGATTTATTGGTTTCGGAGCAACTTGGATGGGAGGCTATCATGACGACACCTTCCACGGTTTCTGAAATCAACGGGATGATCACCGAGCTCGCGTATAAATACGCCAAGCTTGCCGAAAACGACCCCAAAGCAGAGCACATCAAAAACGAGCTATCGAGGCTCAGCCTCTTGCGCTATCAGTTACAGCAAGAGGCGACTGCGATGAGCAATAAACGCAGTGCGTGATTTTGTTCCCGCCGCGCCCATCTGCCGATATGAGGGATTGTCTACAGGCCGAGAGCCCCGAATCGAAGGGAGGGAAGACACAATGGAACTTCTAAAGCGTTTAGAAGTTGAGGAGGATGCTCAAGGTTTGGTTGAATATACCTTGATTGTCGTTCTAGTCGCCCTAGTCTTCTGGGTTGCCATTAAGAACACGAATCTTGGGAGTCAGCTGGCGAGTGGCTGGAGCAGGATTTCGGCTTGCGTCAGTGATCCTCAGGGTTGCACAACAGCTTCGTAAGTTGATCTAGCAATAGAATTTGATTGCAAGGCGAGGGCCCTGGGCGCCGATGCGGCACCGACATCGTCGCATAACTGCAAGAAACAGGCAGGCCAGTGAAGTTATCTGGCAGGATTGGAACCTGCGACTGGTCAGGTGCACCTGAAACCCGCTCTGTCCTCTGAGCTACAGATAACTTCATTCGTCTGCCAACCGTCTGGTTAGGGCTTGATGCGCTGCATGCACTCCTGAGCCGCCAATGATTCGACTTTTGATAAAGTTTTTCCTTCGTCGTACGCCCATTTCCAGCAGATATCCCATGCTTCTTGTCGTTTTTTATAATCGTAGTATTGGTGCCAGATATACGCGAGGCAAACCAAAGAGACGAGAATCAAAGTCAAGAGCTGGATCGGTTTTATGGCCTTATCCATATGCCGCCCGGCTTTATCGCTAAGGGGAATTGATTACAAGGGATCGCCGGATGTTGGGGTGAGGTCAAGAACAAAATTTCTTGTATATTTTGTCCATTTCCGGAAACAACCTATTCAGTATGGGATATTGCTTTTGCGCGTTGTTCATTTGCGTGAGCCAAGCATTTTTTTCTTCTTCACTTTTCGCTTCCCTATATCTATTCTTCATGGTCTCACCATAGTCGTGAAGGATCATATCTTGTCTGATATCCCATCGCTGCGCTAGTTTGGTCATTTGGGTTAAATCGGAACACAATAATGTGGTTGTTCGCGCAGTGGTTGTGGCCATAGTAGTTACCGCACTTGCAAGCTGTTTAACATTAAGATTAGCCGGGGGATTTGAAACAAGTTTGGTGATGGCAGCCAATTGGCCTTTTACAAATCCGATATCCTCCTGACTTTTAACTTCCCGCTTTCTGGATTCGGCTTCTACTGCTTTTTTTTCCTGGTCAGTATGGATTGATTGCCAAACAGTGAGGCTGCATAAAATTAATCCAGAAACGATAAACATTCCTCGATAAAACCACCTGCTTCGCGGCGACGTAGGTGGACTATTAGCCATCTCGATGCCAATGCCAACCATAACAAGGCTTAGAAGGGCCTGAAGGAAGGGTAGGATAATATCAAAAAACATAAAGAAGCAGACGTATAGCGCTGTCGCGGCCTATGCGTCAAGGGGCCGGGCGCCAGCCCCCCGGCTCTCGTAAATTATCTTGAGACTTGTCTAATATTAGACAGAACGCGATAGGGCGATCGTCGTAAAGCGTGACAAAAAAGACAGGGAGGTACCCCCAATGTCTACCAGCGCTTACAACGGATTCATTATTTCCGTCCGGACAGAGACCGGAAATCCAGTGGTGAACGTTGTCCGGGAGAACGACGGAGCAGTCGTATTGTCGCTGTCTTGTA
>WNGO01010539.1_pt1 | contig 12221 bp, 18 predicted proteins | sample 5400511 | NCBI WGS metagenome assembly WNGO01 (sample SAMN13153380, study PRJNA577476) | soil metagenome | isolation source: 20 cm soil or saprolite under Garry oak tree replicate 2 | place: USA:California | collected 2016-06-15
ATCGTCCTAGTATTCGCGGCCTTCTACTTCAGATTCCTGAAACGTCTCTGAGCAAGACGAAGGCGGCGCCCCGGACGCGGATTCGCGCGAGAATCCCTAACTATCCAGTCCTCGATCGCGCTGCCTAACAAGCGGATGAAGCTGGCACGTTGTTCGTTCCGTTCGTCGCTGCGCTCCTCTCGTCACTTACAAACGCGCAGCTTATCCTTAATACGTTAGGCAGCGGTTTCAATGTTAAGAGAGTTAAAGCAAGTTAGGCAGCATAAGGGTGAACCGCGCCGACGGTGGTTTAATGACGACTATTTTGATTTGATCGTTTGGTTTTCGGAAAAAGACTCTATTAGTGGGTTCCAACTTTGCTGTGACAAGGAAGAGATGAGCATGCGCTGACATGGGAAAATCCTTCATCCTATTCTCTGCATCGTATTGACGATGGCGAGAATCGTCCTGGCAAGTCCAAATCATCTCCCATACTTACAAGTGGTGGCAATCTAGATGTACAGCGAGTTGCCGATAGGTTTAGAGCGGAAAGCAAGAAAATTGATACAAATCGCTGGAGTTGACGCCCTTGCAGGGCGCAACTCAGCTCAAACGTTATATGGTCGAGTATAGAGAATGAGCATGCTGCCGTACGAGACACGAGTCGATCGTGAACTTCTCCTTAATTTCTTCCTTACGTTTGCGCGGTTCGAGTACGCGCTCAAAGCCAGCGGTCTGTTTAAGCGGACGAATCCGCAAAGAAACGACCCCTCGCGACCTCCAGAGGCGCAGCCAGATTGGGACACATTCGCTGTCTCGTTAAGATGCGCATTTCAACCCGACCGAACGGAAACTCTCAAGCGGGCATGCGAATATATCTCGGACTCTCCTCCGTCGAAGCAAGTTATCATCGATGATGCGCCCTCCTGGGAGACGCCAGTGCGACCTTCTCACGAGTCAGATGTCGAGTTTCTTCTGAGGATGGTCAGATGTGTTAGAAACAACCTATTTCATGGAGGCAAGCACAATAACGAGGTTCACGAGGATACCGAAAGGACGGAGATGCTCCTCAAGAGTTCTCTCACCATTCTGGATGAATGCCTCGCTTTGTCGCCGAGAGTAAAGGCGATGTTTGATGAAGCGGCCATATAACAATCGGCTTGAAACGGATCTTCGGACCCGCTCGCTGCGCTCGCTGGCCTCGTCCGTTCAGCCTTCGCGTTAGGCAACAAAATAGCGATCCGTGAGCAATCCGATATGCTCGCTCGTATGGATCTAGACACGCAACGTCAATTCTATGCTGAGGAAATTCGCGCGGTGGCCAATCTTCAATCAGAGGTGCTTGTCCAGGCATTCGCGAAGGTCCCGCGGGAATATTTTCTCGGACCCGGACCCTGGCAGATTGTCGTTCCTTCTGAACCCGGATCCTTCTCCTATCGGACCACAGACGATGCTGACCCGCGGCACCTCTATCACAACGTTCTCGTCGCCATCGATGCGGAACGCCGCTTGAATAACGGGCAACCGAGCGGCCTAGCCTTATGGTTTGATGCCTTGGACTTACAAAAAGGAGATCGTGTCGTCCACATCGGATGCGCGACCGGTTACTATACTGCAATCCTGGCTGAGGTCGTAGGTCCTACTGGCCGTGTCACTGCGATTGAGGTTGATCCGGGGCTTGCGTCCCGTGCCGGAAGCAACCTGAGCTATTTAGCTCACGTGCAGGTACTCGCCGGTGACGGTGGAGAAATAGACCTAGGACCGAGTGACGCGATCTTCATTAACGCCGGCGCAACTCATCCTCGGGCAATGTGGCTTGACGCTTTGCGACCTGGAGGGCGGCTTCTTGTGCCGCTTACCGTCACAAAGGATTCCGAGCACGGTGGAGGAGGGCTTGTTTTAAAAGTGACGCGTCAGCCGGGAGGCTTTACGGCTCGTTTCATTTCCGAAGTCGGGATCTTCTCCTGTTCCGGAGGGCGCGATCCTCAATTGAACCAGCAGTTAAAAAACGCGTTCGATAGTGGAGAATCGAAAGCGGTACAGTCACTCCGCCGCGACATGCATGATCCGACGGACACCTGCTGGCTTCACCATGAGACTTTTTGTCTCTCCAAGTTGGCTGTGCCTGCGTGAGCTCGAAAAAACTGGAACGATCGTCTAACCCGCGGCTTAAGACTGATGTCGAAAACGCTCGCCTCAAAGGGCTCGCTTGTTCGCCACGGCTTGAGGCGCCACACAGAAAAACCATTCAGGTGCCCACCAGTGTTCTGGAACGATGGTTGCACATGTGGGCTGACCATTGAAGTAAGCAGGGTCTTTTTAAGCGAGGTGACTTAGCGTGGAAATCAAACAAGTTCTCTCAATTGTATTGCTGATTGCCGTAATCTCCGGCTGTTCATCCGTCATCAGCAACAGCGAAGATTTTTATAAGAAACTTCCACGCGAACCGATCTCTGACTCACTTTTGTTTCGTCTCCATTGCTGCGGTGACTGACTGATTGCTGCCTCAATATACGCGGTTTGGAGCCGGTGATGTGTCGTTATTACTTTACGCAGCCTAACCATTGAGTTGAGAAGGACGCTGCGGACCGCGCCTCTCACCCAAAACGTTAGCACGAAGGACAGGTCACTCCGTGAGCCTCAAATGAAAGCGAGGGTTGAAAAGAAATACGCGGTTGCAGTTCGCGACGGACCTGGTTTCTTTCTATTCCTCTGGGTCAAGCGTTCAGAAGTTGGTGACTTTTATGCGTTCTTACCACGCCCTCACGACACGAGCATCAACGCTCATGCGAGTTACCACGTCGATGGCAGGTACCACATTAAGTCTCACAATATGTCGGGCCGAAACAAAATCATGTATCAACAAAGGCAGAAGCTCGACCAGAGCTTTGTAGGCACGGGACATCTTTTGGAGCAGACGATTACATTGCCGAATGTCCGCTCAATCGGGCATGAATGTGATCCAAACGAGTTTTCTGAAGTATTCGAGATTTCTGTCCCTGAACTCGAAACCAGGACGTATACACGTGTCACTTCCGACGTGGTCTCGCCCGGTCACGGTCCGAATTTGGTTCCGGGTGCACGAGTCATTCGGCAAAAGGAATACCGGGACTCTTTTCCCTTTATCGTCTTGACGCTTTACGAGATGCCACCGCTTGAGTGCTAACAACACGCTCAACACCGACCGCACAAAGGCATGCGCCTTTGTGTTCCCGCTGCGCGAGCGCAGCGGCGGCCGGTTAGCGTGAGCGTTAGGTGATACGATGAGACTTCGAACGAGGCTCTCTGCTCAATTCTCGCTAGCGGCAGTTCTAGTTCTGCTAACTGTTTCGTTGGTGGCCGGCTCAGAGTGGGTTCCGAAACTGGAGGATCGGATCACTGACACTGCGAATTTTCTTTCTGCGTCTGATCGAAGGCGACTTGTAGAAATACTCGCACGCTACGAACATGAAACCTTTCATCAGATTGCCGTTCTCACGATTCCATCCTTACGTGGAGAGAGCATCGAGTCATTCTCATTTCGAGTTGCCAACTCGTGGGCCATTGGTCACAAAGATTTTAACGATGGGATTCTCGTTACTCTGGCTATGAAAGAGCGCAAAATCCGTATTGAACTCGGTTTGGGGATGGAGAAGTTCATCACGAATGCAACGGCTCAATCGATAATTGAGACCTCGATGGTTCCTGCCTTCCGTAAGAATGATTATGCTGGTGGGCTGGAGAGCGGGCTAAAACAATTGATGAAAGAGGCACGCAAGCTCGTAATAAACCCTGAGCTGAAGCGAAGCAATGAACAATGACACCTAACCGGCCGCTTGAGCCGATTGTGAGATTACGGGATACACGATTCATTTTCTGATAACGGCTCAGCGGCAACGCGTTAGGGTTCCATGATCACGACTGCTGCCAACGTGCTTTTGTCTCGCATTTTGTGAGATAATTCTGCCGTGGCGTTTCAATATCAGTTTGAGTGGGACCCCGCTAAGGCCCGGCAAAATGCAAGAAAACATCGTGTTACGTTTGAACGCGGAGCCACAGTGTTCTTAGATCCAAACGCTTTGTCAGTGTTCGATGAGCAACATAGTGAAGACGAAGAAAGGTGGATAACTTTGGGTTTGGATCAGACTGGTGTGTTGTTGGTTGTTTCCCATACGTATCATGAAGAAGCGGAAAACCGTGCGCGAGTACGGCTGATATCAGCGCGAAAAGCAACAAAGAATGAAAAAAAACAATATCAGGGGAAATAAAATATGAAACGAGAATACGATTTTTCGAAAGCCGTTCGAGGAAAGTTTTATCGGAAAGGCGCCGAGCTACGGCTACCCATTTATCTAGACCCTAAGCTGCAGAGTAAACTCGAGCGCATTGCCCGCAGGAAAGGCAAGGATGTCGGCGAGATGGTCAATCAGTTGCTGCGGAAAGACATCGAGTTTCTTGAAGAGCTGACGTGAACCGACTTGCATCCCTAACCAGCGGCTTGAGAAAGACGTACGGCCCCGCTCGCAAAGCTCGCGGACCGTCGCTTCTCAACCTTGGTCGTTATCCCTCCCACACTTGATCAGTATGCATCACTCGGGCATGCTGATGCATATGAGGACAACGCTTAATATTGACGATTCTCTCTTACGCAATGCTGCCAAGCTTACTGGAGTCAAAGAGAAAACCTCATTGGTGCGTTTGGGTCTTGAGGCTCTGATCGCGAAAGAGAGTGCCCGCCGCTTAGCCAATCTCGGAGGCACCGAGAAGCAGATTCGCGCGATTCGGAGACGGCGCCCTCACAAGGCTGCATGATTCTAGTCGACACGTCGGTTTGGATTGAGCATTTCCGAGCGGGAAGCGATCGTCTAAAAGGCCTGCTCTTTGACCAGCAGGTCCTTTGCCACCCATTTGTTATCGGCGACCTGGCATGTGGGATGCTGCAGAAGCGAGGAGAGATTCTCACCATGCTGAAGGCCTTGCCCGAAGCAGATTTGCTGGAACACGAGGAAGTCATGAGCTTTTTGGACACACGGCGTTTATACGGGCGTGGTATCGGTTGGGTGGACGTCCATCTCCTCGCTTCGACGCTGCTCACAGGGTGCGCAATCTGGACCTTCGACAAGCCGCTCCGGAGAGCAGCAGCCGCCTTGAACATCCTTGTGTGAATGTTCCGATTGAGATAACCCGGCGCTCGAGCGAATCTGGGAAGATCGCTCAGCGGCATCTCGTTAGGGGGCATCAGAGCACGTTATGCCACTTAAAGTAGCCGTTGTCGGCGGTTCTATCGCCGGACTATCCACTGGCATCGCATTGCGCTGCTTGGGCTGCGACGTGCAGATTTACGAGCAGTCGCCAACGTTGCTTCAAGGCAAGGGCGGCGGTTTGGTCGTCCAGTATGAGATGCTCGATTGGATGGCATCGCACGGGATCGCCGCGCGGGCTACCCTCAGCGTTCCGGGCGTTGAGCGCCAGTTTCTTGACCGCGACGGCAGAGTGATTCAGCGGTTCCCCGACTCTACGCCGTTCACGTCTTGGGAGGCGGTGTTTCACCAGCTTCGCGCAGCATTCCCCAACGAGTTCTATCGCCAGGGTTTGCAGTGTGCCCAGGTGTCCACAGCGAGCGGGAGACCAGTCGTGGAGTTTGCGAGCGGCAGTTCCATCGAGGCAGACCTTGTCATCGGTGCCGATGGCGTTGGGTCGGTCGTTCGCCGCCATCTCTTTCCTGAAGTTCGTCCGGCTTATGCAGGTTATGTGGCTTGGCGCGGTGTTTTTCCTGAGTCAGCGGCACCGTCCGAGGTCGTAAAGACTTTGGCTCGGCGTTTCACGCTGTTTCAGGGGCGCGACTTTCACCTCCTGAGCTACCTGATTCCCGGAGAGCACGGCGAACTGGACGAGGGTTCGCGGCGGCTCAATTGGGTCTGGTATTGGAATACGGATGAGGAGCGCGAGCTTCCCGAGATACTGCGCGACCGGGACGGGCGCGCACGCCGCTCCTCCGTTCCGGCCGGCAAGGTGCAGGAGCAGCATATCGCCAGGCTCCAGCAGCGGGCCGAACAGCACCTTCCATCTGTGCTCGCGCAGCTTGTGCGCTCTACGCCGGAGCCGTTCATTCAGGTCATCTACGACTTGCGGACCCCTGCCATGAGCCAAGGGGCGGTCGCGATTCTCGGCGACAGCGCTTGCATTGTGCGCCCGCACACCGCCGCCGGAACGTCAAAGGCGTCCGGAGACGCAGTCTCCCTAGCGCAACACCTGCAGGCGGCCAACTTCGATTTGTCGCGCGCTCTCCCACTCTGGCAAACCGAACGGTTAGCGGTTGCACAACGGCTGATTCACCACGGCTGGCAATTGGCGCGTAACTCGGGACTCGGCAAATGACGCCTAACCACGCGTTCGAAGGGACGCGCATAAAGCCACGCGCCCTTCAACGCGGACGTTAATAAAGCTCCCCCCTTTCTACCATTTTTATATTCTGCGAACGCGACGTTACTTTCTGTAGCAGCTCAATCATACCGTCTTGAAGCTGTTGTCGATTGCTGATCTCGTCGTTTGTGTCCCGCTCAGGTGCAGGAGAACTTTCCCGGAGTTTCCATCCATGGCTTTGTCTTCCACACAAAAACTTCGTCCCGCTATTGTACCGACGCCGTGGACGTTTGACGAAGTGGCCGGGCGGTTGGTGGAGATTTCGGGCTCGGCGGCTTCGGCAGCACTGACCATCACTTTTGCTCTAATCAGAGAGGCGCAAGCGCGCGGCGAGCCCGTGGGTTGGGTAACCTCGGCGGAAAGTTTTTTCTATCCTCCTGACGTCGCACAGAATGGCACCGATTTAGCGGCGTTAGTCGTCATTCGTTTAACCGCTGCTGAAAGTATCTCGCGCGCCGGCGAAAAGCTTTTGCGCTCTGGTGGCTTCGGCGTTGTCGTGCTCGATCTTGGCGCCGCCGATATTCCCATGCCGCTGCAGACTCGCTTGACTGGTCTCGCTCATCGTCATCACACGGCGCTCGTATGTCTCACAGAAAAAGCCCGCGCGGCGTTTTCCTTGGGTTCGCTGGTTTCGCTCCGGGCGCATGCCGAAAAGAAACGGATGGCGGATAACCGCTTCGCGTGCACGCTGCACATTCTCAAAGACAAGCGGCGCGGTCCTACGTGGCATTATGAAAAACTCTACACCGGGCCGGCTGGCTTGTGTTGATCTGCCGGCTTTTCCGCTGCAGCTCTTGCTTCGGCGCCATCCCGACTGGGTTGGTTATCCAGCAGCCGTGGTGGCCGAAGACAAACCGCAAGGATTGGTGCTCTGGGTCAATGAAAAGGCCCGGCAGCAAGGCGTGCTCCCCGGTTTGCGTTACGCCGCAGCATTTTCTTTAGCTACCACGCTACGAGCCGGCGCAGTACCGCCGGCAGAAACTAAAAAGACGGTTACTGAATTGGCTCGTCATCTTATGCACTTTACTCCAGAAGTTGAACCATCGGCTGAGGAGCCCGGCGTCTTCTGGCTCAACGGCGCCGGCTTGCGGCATCTGTATACTTCACCGCAGCAATGGGCTTACGCCATTCATAAAGATCTGCGCGCCCAGGGATTCACGGTAAGCCTTGCCGTCGGTTTCACGCGCTTCGGCACTTATGCCGTCGCCAAGGGGAAAGAGGGCATCACGATTTTTCGTGATCCCGCCGAGGAACGAAGCATCGCGCATGAAGTGTCATTAAATCGACTCAACATTGAGCCTCAGTTCCGCGATACGCTTTTTAAGCTCGGCGTTACAACCGTCGGCGGCTTGCTCGCGCTACCGCCGGGCGGATTGCGTGAGCGTTTCGGCAAAGAAGCGCATCGGCTTTATCGCATGGCCGCTGGCGATCTGTGGACGCCGCTCGAACCGCAGGCGCCGGACGAGCCCGCTCGGCAAAAATATATTCTTGACGATCCCGAAAACGACACCACCCGACTGCTGTTTTTAATTAAACAACTTCTTCATCCACTACTGGCGACACTGGCGAAGCGCCATCAAGCGCTGGTGACACTCTGGCTTGCTTTGCTGATCGATCATGGCAGTTGGCTCAAAGAGCCGCTGCGTCCAGCGATGCCGACGCTCGATTCGATGCAAATCCTCGATCTCGTTCGCCTGCGCCTGGAGTCGCTTAAGCTTGCCGCCGGCGTTGTCGAAGTCCAACTCAGCGCCGAAACCTGCGTCGCTACCAGCGAGCAGCTTCGCTTGTTTGAACGGTCCATCCTGAGCGGAGTCGAAGGACCGAGCCGCGACCTCGACGCCGCCAACCGCGCGCTGGCCCGCTTGCGTGTCGAGTTCGGCGACGAATCCGTCGTCTACGCCAAACTCACCGACGGACATTTGCCTGAAGCAAGATTTTCCTGGGAGCCTTTGAGTTGCGTCAAGTTACCCGAAGTAAAAACTACCACCGCGGAAACTTTAGTACGTCGCGTTTCTGCAAAGCCGCGTCGTCTCGCCAGCGGACCGTATCACTCGCACGAAGACGGCTGGCTGATCCTCGGCCCCAAACACGGCACCATCGACAAACTCACCGGCCCCTATGTCTTTGCCGGCGGCTGGTGGAACCGCGAGATCCAGCGCGAATAATTTGCTCTGGATTTACTACGATCGGATAAGGCGACAGTGGTTTTGGCGAGGCGCCGTCGAATGACGGCTACGCTGTTCAAGAGTTCAACGGTTTAAACGTTCAACGTATTTTCGGAGCAGCGATCTAAAAACTAATTGGAGGTTTGTATGGTCGTGAAAGTGTTTGAAGACTTGGAGGTTTGGAAAGAAGGCCGCCGGTTAACTCAAAGAATCTATCAATTAACCAAGAATGAAAATTTCTCAAAAGATTTTGCTCTAAGAGATCAGATCCGGCGGGCCGCTGTGTCGATCATGTCGAACATTGCCGAAGGGTTTGAGCGCGGTGGCAATCAGGAATTCGTTCAATTTCTTTATGTTGCTAAGGCATCATGTGGCGAAGTGAGGTCCCAGGTTTATGTGGCTCTCGACCAGAGTTATGTGGCGAGCACAGACGTCGACGAGCTTACAAACTCTTTCAAACGACTATCGAGCATGATCAGCAACTTCATAACCTACCTCAGGAAAAGTGGAATGAAGGGTGAGAAATTCAGAAAACCTGAATCGTTGCCCAACATCAATGATTCCGATTCTTGTCGTTGAACCTTTGAACCTTGAACGTTTGAACGAAAAACACACGGAGTCACCATGCACATTGAACAAGTCTCGCAAATTCATCCCGGCAGAATCTTGTTAGAAGATTATTTAGCTCCGCGAGGAGTCAGCGTCTGGCATCTGGCGAAAGACATTGGTATTCCGGCGCGGCATATCTACGAGATTGTCCAGGGACAACGGGCGATCAATGCCGATATCGCTCACCGGCTCGCGCATTACCTCGGCATGTCCGAGCGTTACTGGCTCGATCTGCAGGCGCGGTTCGATTTGAAGGTTGAGAATGATGTATATCGACGACGTGTTGGCCGTCATTGTCTGGCTGTAGCGAAATAGGCTATGACACGTGGAAATTGAAACACTAAAAGAGAAGTTTCACGTTGACATGCTCTCCCGCTGAATAGAGAGTGAGAGATGGCAGAGGATGCGCATCCAGAACATTGGAGAGACTACACCAATCTCCAACATGTAAAGCACGAGTTAATCCGAGAGTATTTGAACGGATGGTTTCCGAAGCTTGGCCTTTGGAGCGGACGTGTCGATTACTTCGACACGCATGCGGGACGTGGAAAGTATACATCGGGCGAGGCTGGCTCTCCGGTTGTAGCCATCGACACCCTACTACGGCACAGTTTCCGTGACCGGATTCTTGAAAAGAGCCAAGTTCATTTTTTCTTTATCGAAGATGATGCCAAAAACGTTGAAGCATTGCGCGGAGAAGTTGCTCGCAAGCCTTGTGAGTCATGGAAAAGATCTGCCTCCCGCATTCGTCTTCGTCGATCCGTACAGTTTCAAAGTGCCGGGGAATATCATTCGTCAACTTCTATCAGCGGGTCGGGTGGAAGTGTTCGTGAATGTAATGTGGCGAGAAATGGATATGGCGATAGCTCAAGCTAGGTATCAGGTAGCCGGTGGCATGGTGGAGTCCATGAATCTGGTGTTCGGAGGAGATTAGTGGCGTAGCATTAAAGTTGAGTCATCTCTAGATGACAGAGCTGAGCAGGCGATTGATTTATTTCAAAAATTATACGGAGCCAAATGGGTCACGTCCATTCGGATGTTGGGCGATAATCAGGCGACTCGATACATATTAGCTCACTTCACCAATCACGAGGCGGGTCGTGATCTCATGAAGGACTGTATGTGGACTGTCTCTCCTGATGGTGGTTTCTACGCCAGACGTTCTGATAGTCCGAAGCAAGCGATGTTGATCGAGCCCAAGCCGAGTTTGGCTCCGCTAGATCAGTGGCTAACGGAGCAGATTAAAAGCGGTCCGCTTCGTTGGTCAGTGTTATCTCAGCGGCTCCGAAGCGAACTCTGGCGTCATGTGCATCTATCCCAAATCATTCGTAAACGCCGTGATGAAGGGACAATCACGGCTTCTGATTACGGTCGTCGTTTCTCTGAAAAGGCAGACCCACTTTTGTCTCTGCCGTAGGAATTAAGAGGAGGGATAATTATGGCTGGAACGAGTCGCATCGAATGGACTGATGCAACCTGGAACCCCGTAACAGGGTGCACAAAAATCAGTCCGGGTTGTAAAAACTGTTACGCGCATCGGATGGCGCGGCGATTACATGCTATGGGGCAGGCGAGATACAGGAACAATTTCGCTGTCACTCTGCAACCGGATCTACTTGACCAGCCTTTGCGGTGGAATCAGCCGCGGAAGATCTTTGTCAATTCGATGAGTGATCTTTTTCACCCTGACGTTCCGTTGGAATTTATAAGCCGTGTTTTTGATGTTATAGGGAAGGCCGATTGGCACACGTTCCAGATTCTAACCAAACGGTCGGAAAGACTGGTTGAACTCGCTGGGAAACTTCCCTGGCACGACAATATTTGGATGGGTGTGAGCGTTGAGAACGCGGAGTATACCTATCGCATCGAGCATTTGAGGAAAGTGCCTGCGGCTGTTCGGTTCCTGTCCGTCGAACCGCTGTTGGGTCCGATTCCTTGTTTGCCACTTCAAGGAATCGATTGGGTGATCGTCGGCGGAGAATCCGGCCCTGGGGCACGCAATATAGACCCGCGATGGGTGAGAAAAATTGGGGACCGATGTGTCGCGCAAGGTGTTCCGTTTTTCTTCAAGCAATGGGGTGGGGTAAGAAAAAAACTAACGGGCCGCGAACTAGACGGCAGAACGTGGGACGAAATGCCGAATTGCTATTCCAAACGTTTCAAGCGCATTTTGGTTTGACGACCGGATCGGTTTTCTTGTCCAACGACTTGAACGATTTGAACGGCTGGAACGTTTTGAACGTGTACTTTGGTTCCGTTCTCATCACGACGATGGTTTACACCCATGTATTAAATCGAGGGGGACGAGGAGTGCGTAGCCCCGCTGACGGCTTGGGTTCGGCAACTGCCTCGTTGCTGTGATGAGTCTCAATATACGGAAGTAACTTTCAGCCTTTGTCGGATTGGGTCATCAGAGAAGACTTTACAAATGATCGTCCTCATTGTAGAAGCGGTCCAAGTAACAGCGATGCAAACCGTAATATACGGAAGGAATGCAGTTCTATACGGAACTAGATAATCTTGGTTAGAAGCGAAGCGAAATGATGAAAAGAACTATGGATGTAGCGTTACCAATTTTTCTATATGGCTTAGTTTGGGGGCTATATCACTTTTGGGGATACAAAAAGCTAAAGACCGAAGTTCTGATGCATCCGAATAAGTATTCTCCCTACACCATCAACTTTTTTACCAAGTTAACTAGACTCGGGACGGCCATATTAGCGTTTGTGACTGCCATTGTCGTTGGCTGTTTTTCATATATTTTGATCGCTATTTTCAAATGAACCGGGTTTTCTCACATGACCGGGCAGTTGAATATGAGGAGCCTTTTTTAGAGGAGGGTCTGAAATTTTAGGTTCTAACTCTCGCTTCAGCCGATCGCCCAATTGCGACGGCTGAGCTTGGCGTTAGACGGAAGCCGCGATGTCGAACGCACCTGAAGTAGCGCGCTACCGTGAAGCCGCACGGTACGCTGTGGAACTACGCTGGCACGCCCCCCGGACCTGGGGTGAAAGGAATCTGCCGCACGCCGGACGCTTCTATGCGTGGGCGCTGTTCGAATCGCCG
>WNGO01002290.1_pt1 | contig 12219 bp, 14 predicted proteins | sample 5400511 | NCBI WGS metagenome assembly WNGO01 (sample SAMN13153380, study PRJNA577476) | soil metagenome | isolation source: 20 cm soil or saprolite under Garry oak tree replicate 2 | place: USA:California | collected 2016-06-15
CCGGACGAGCTGAAGGGGACGACGTACTACGAGCCGTCGGGAAGCGGCGAGGAGACGGCGGACTAGATGGTCGAGACTGCCGCACCGCCCGAGCAGCCGGTTCCGCCGGACCGAGAGCGTTTTGCCGCCGTAGTGCGCGAGGCTCGAGACGACGCGGCCCCTTTCGCGCTCGCAGCGGCCTTGATCCTCGTCGGGTTCGGGCTCGTCAGCATGCACGCCCACTGGGACCTGCTCGGGCACGGGCTGTGGTGGTTATGGCTCGTCGTCGCCGTTCCCTATGTCCTGCTGTTCGCGACGCTGCTCTTTGGCCTGAGCCGCCTCATCCGCCATGACCGCAGACGCGAGATCGTGATCGGGCTGCTTTCTCTCGTCCTGATCTTCAACGTCCTGGGAGTCGTCCTACTCGTCATCTCCCTCGTGGCCCACTCAGGCGTGCAGATGACGGGACGGCAGCTGCTGGCCAGCGGCGCCGCGCTGTGGCTCACCGACGGCATCGCGTTCGGGCTCGTCTTCTGGGAGCTGGACAGCGGCGGCCCGGTCGCCCGTGCCCTTACCGAGGCGCCGCGCAAGCCCGATTTCCAGTTCCCTCAGGACGAGAACCCTCAGCTGGCCCGCGAAGACTGGACACCGCGCCTCTGGGATTACTCGTACGTGTCCCTGACCAACTCGATCGCGTTCAGCCCGACCGACGTGATGCCGCTGACACGACCGGCCAAGACGCTGATGGCGGTCGAGTCCTCACTCTCTGCGCTCACGGTTCTTCTCGTCGCCGCGCGTGCGGTGAACATCCTCTAGTCGGAGCCGCGGCGAGTGCGCTGCGCCGCGAACGTGCCGAAGGTTCCGCCGAGCTTCTCCCACGCTCGCGCTGCGCGCTCCACGTCGTACTCGACGCGACGAAGCTCGAACTCGCCGTCGTCGCCTCGCAGCGCATACGCCGCACGTACATCGCCGTCCAGAGGCATGCCGGCGCTGCCGGGATTGACGAGCGTCGTGCCGTTCGGCCCCGGCCTCGCGAACTGCTGGTGACTGTGGCCGAAGACGACTGTCTTGTCACGAACGCCATCGAGCATGCGCTCGTCGTCTTCGCCGGGCTCGGGCGTGAAGCTCTCGACGTCCGAGAGCGGCGAGCCGTGGACGTAGAGGACACCGTCCTCCTCGAACCGCGACTGCAACGAGTAGAGCCACCCCTCGTCCGTGCCCAGCCCGGAGTCGCGTTCGGAGAGAGCCTCCATCACCTCGGGCCGATCCAGCGGAGGCTCGCGCAGCCAACGCTCTCCGTTGCCGCGAACCCAGGTCGTATTCGGAAGTCCACGCAGCCGCTCGATCGTCTCGCGCGGCCAAGGCGACCACGACGCGAAGTCGCCGCCGAGCAGATAGGCGTCTGCCCCCGCGGTCTCCGCATCGCCCAGCACCTCCTCCAGCGCGACCAGATTGCCGTGGATGTCGTACAGGACGGCGAGCACGGCTGATTAGGCTCCCACAGGTGAAGATCGTGTGCCTCGTCAAGCAAGTCCCCCGCGCCGACGCGATCGAGTTCGATCCGGAGACGAAGTCGCTACGGCGCGAAGGGGTTCCACTGTTGCTGAACCCGTTCGACGCCGCCGCCGTCGCCCAGGCGGCGGAGCTGACGCGGCAGGGCCTCGACGGCGAGGTGATCGCGATGACGATGGGCCCGCCTCAGGCTGCAGCAGCTCTGAGGGAGTGCCTGGCGCTCGGGGCCGACCGCTGCATCCATCTCTCGGATCGCGTGTTCGCCGTCGCCGACACGCTCGGGACGTCGCGCACGCTTGCGCTGGCAATCGCCGAGGAGGGCGGCGTCGACCTCGTCCTCTGCGGGCGAAAAAGCCTCGACTCAGAGACGTGGCAGGTGCCACCCGAGACTGCGGCGTTCCTCGGGTGGCCCCACGTGACGAGCGTCGCCGACGTCGTCGTCTCGGCGGGTCACATCCGGGCGACCCGCGAGACGGAGCACGGATTCGATACCTACGAGCTCAACGGCCCCGCCGTGCTCTCAATGGCGCACGCGCGGACCGCAGACGGCTCGCGCGACGGCAACATCGACGTCTGGACCGCCACCGATCTCGTCGACGACCTGCGCGAGAACGACAAGCGCTTCGGCCAAACCGGATCGCCCACGCGCGTCCTGGCCGTTCGAGACGTCACGCCCGAGCGCGCCGGCGACGTCTTCGACTCCGCCGACGAAGCATCGGCACGCATACGAGAGCTACTGGCCGAGAGAGCAACCGAGCCTTCGTCGTGGGACAAGCCCGAACGTCTCGGAGAGACGCCCGGAAAGGCGTACGACTGCTGGACGCTCGTCGAACATCGCGAGGGCCGGCCGGCCCGCGTCTCGCTGGAGCTACTCGGCAAGGGGCGCGAACTCGCCGGCAAGCTCGGAGGCGAGAACGTGGCGCTCGTTCTCGGCTCCGGTCTCGGCGAGGTTGCACGCGAGGTCGCGCGGTACGGAGCGGAGCGCGTCGTCGTCGCTGACGACGCAAGCCTCTCCGATCACCTTCCCGAGGCCTGGAGCGGCGCGCTGCGCTCCATCGTCGACCAAGCAAAGCCGCACGTGCTGCTGATTCCGGCGACGACTTTCGGTCGCGACGTCGGAGCCCGCGTGGCCGGGGAGCTCCAGCTGGGAATGACGGGTGACTGCGTCGGGCTCGGCATCGACCGGGGAGGCCGCCTGATTCAGACCAAGCCTGCGTACGGCGGCAACATCGTCTCCGTCATCATGGGAGCGACCACGCCGCAACTCGCGACCGTGCGTCCTCGTATGTTCGAGCCCGTCGAGCCACGCGACGTCGAAGCCCCGGTCGAACGCCTCGAACTTCGTGAGCAGCCCGAACGACGCACACAGCTCGTCGAGCGGCGTTCGTTGCCCGCGTGGGACCTCGACGAGGCCGACGTCGTCGTCTGCATCGGTTCGGCCGTACGAGAGCTACCCGAGCTGCCCAAAGCCATCGCGCTCGGGGGAACACGCGACGCGTGCGAGCAAGGCCTACTGCCTCGAAACAGACAACTCGGATTGCTCGGCCGTGCGGTCGCGCCGCGGCTCCTGATCGCGATCGACGTGCAGGGGGACTTCGAAGAGCTGACGGCCTTCGTGAAGGCCGCCGTGATCGCGGCGATCAATCGCGACGCGGGCGCGCCGATGCTGCACGCTGCCGATGTCGGTCTGGTCGGCGATTGGCGCAACCTTCTCCCGCCGCTGCTCCAGCTGCGCTGATGTTGCTCCAGCTGCACGAGTGGGGCGACCGCGCGGCTCCACCGGTCGTGGCGCTGCACGGGATCGGCGGCTTCGGGCGGCGCTTTCGACGGCTGGCGGAAGATCGGCTGGCCACGCGCTACCGCGTGCTCGCCCCGGACCTGCGTGGACACGGCTCGTCGTCCTGGGAGCCGCCCTGGACGATCGCGACGCACGTCGCGGACGTGCTCGAGACGATCGAAGACGCCGGCGTCGAGCGCGCTCCGTTCATCGGGCACTCGTACGGAGGAAGGCTGATCCTCGAGCTGGCCGCGCTGGACCCGGACCGGATCGACCGGGCCCTCCTCCTCGATCCCGCGATCCAGCTCCTGCCGCACGTCGGGTTCGACTTCGCCGAGCGCGAGCGTTCCGGAGAAGGGTTCGCCACTCCGCAACAGGCAATCGCGGAACGCCTCGGCTTCGACACCAAGACTCCCCTCGACTTCGTCGAAGAGGACGTCCGTGAGCATCTCGTCGAGGGCGCCGACGGCCTCTTCCACTACAGGTACTGCAGAAGCGCCGTGATCACCGGCTACGGCGAGCTTTGCACGCCGCCGCCGCCTCCCGAGACCCTGCACGTGCCGACCCTCCTCGTGCACGCCGGTGAGTTCGGGCTCGTGCGCGCAGAGCAGCTCGAGGCGTATGCCACTGTGCTCGGAGACCTGATCGAGCTCGTCGAGGTTCCCGGAGGACACATGGTCTACTGGGACGCGTGGGAGCCGACCGCCGACGCCGTGGGACGGTTCCTACAGGATTCGCGCCCAAGGCGCCGACTCGGCGGCGCCGCTTAAAGGCCGTACGGGCTTCGCCCGTGCGGCCGTCTTTCCGGCACGTCCTAGGTCAAGAGCCGTCTCGAACACCTACAAGATTCGCGCACCTAACGCGCTGGCGATCAGCTCGACTGCGAGCTTCCCTGTTTCGTTCTCGCGATCGAGCACGGGGTTGACCTCCACGACGTCGAGAGAGGACGCGAGCCCGGTCTCGGCGACGAGCTCCATGGCGAGGTGCGCCTCGCGGTAGGACAGCCCGCCGCGCACCGGCGTTCCTACACCGGGCGCGACGTCGGGATCGATCGCATCCATGTCGAGGCTGACGTGGACGAAACCGGAGCCAGCAACGTGTGCGAGCGCCTCACGGACAGACCGTTCGACGCCTAGACGATCGAGATCGCTCATCGTGAACACCTTCACGTCCTGGTCGCGCAAGAGCTCGCGCTCGCCGTCGTCCAGTGAGCGCACTCCGACGAGGGCGACACGTCCCGGCTCGAGGGCGGGCAAACCCCAGCCGTCGTCGCGAAAGCGCTCGCCGGCGAGCCCGAGCGCGGCGGCGAGCACCATTCCGTGGACGTTGCCGCTCGGGCTCGTCTCGGGGCTGTTCAGATCTCCGTGCGCGTCGATCCAGATGGCACCGCCCGGCCCGTGCACGTCACGTAGACCCGCCAACGTTCCTAGGGCGACCGAGTGGTCACCGCCGAGAACGACGGGCACGAATCCATCACGCACCGTGTGCGCGACGAGCTGGGCGATCCGCTGCGAGGTCTCCTTGATCTGGGGCAGAAAGCGGGCCTGCTCGTCCCCGGACTCGGTTGCCTCGGGTACAGCCGTCTCGACGTTTCCGAGGTCCGCGTAGTCGTAGCCGAGCTCGTCGAGACGCGAGGCCAGGCCCGCATACCTGATCGCGGAGGGACCCATGTCAACACCACGGCGCCCGGCTCCGAGATCGAGGTTCGCGCCGATGACGGCGACCCTGCGACGAAGTGGTTGCGAAGACACGACGAACAAGGCTAACTTGCGGATCCATGGAGGCGGCCGATGCGGGAGGCACGATCCGAGTTCTCCTAGCCGACGACGACGCGCCATTCCTGGAGGCGCTCTCACCACTGATCGAGCGACAACCCGAGCTTGCGGTCGTCGGCACCGCTCCCGACGGCCTGGCTGCCATCGAGCTCGCGGACGAGCTGTCACCGGACGCGATCGTCATCGATCTGCACATGCCCCGACTCGACGGAGTGTCCGCGGTCACGCGACTCCGGCACGACCATCCGAGCATGTGCGTGATCGCATTGACGGCAGACGCGCATCGCGCACTGCACGACGCGGTCACCGAGGCCGGTGCCGATGCGGTCCTGATGAAGAACGAGTTCGTGGACTTGCTCATCGAGAGGCTCGCAGCCGCCAGAGCCGCCGTTTAGTGCGGCTAGACTGCGGGCCGCTTGGCGAGGTAGCTCAGTCGGTAGAGCACACGGCTGAAAACCGTGGTGTCGCCGGTTCGATTCCGGCCCTCGCCATCACCCGGCGAAATCCGGCCGGCGCTTTGCGCCGACCATGATGATTTCGCCGGGTTTCTCTTTTCGATCCGAAGCGGAGGCAACCGCGCCGGGCAAAGCCCGTCGCTCCCTCTCATCGGCTGGATCTAAAGGAATCGTTAAGAGTCGCGGCCACCCTCCTTTGGGTCTGGTACGACTGTGCCCCGTGAGGGCGGCACGTTTCTTTGCGCTGGCTTGCCTGGCCGGCGGGCTTGCGGGTTTGGTGCCGTCTCTGGGCCTCTCCGGCTCGGCGCCTGATTCCGTGTCGGCGCAGCAGGCATGCGGACGACTCGAGTTCATCAGCGGCTTGGAGGCCGTCTTCGGGCGCCGCAAGACCCACCAGCAAGCCCTGGCATTCCGGACTCAGGTGACCGCACGAGGCTTCGTCAACGCCAACATCATCGAGGGCTGCGACGGCTTCCGGGTCGTCGTTCGAGGCATCGACACCTTCGACGTGGGAGTCGACCTCCAGAGCGAGGCTCGCCGCGAAGGCTTCCTCGTCACGCTCGAGTGCATCCAGGCGAAGCCATTGGGCCGGCTCGAGGCCATCTTCGGGCACGGGCGTGACCGACCCACCGCGACGGCGATCGTGAACCGCGCCGATGCCGCCGGCTTTCCGGGCGTCAAGCTGCGCAACGATCCCTGCGGTGGGTTCGAGGCTTACCTTGCGGGTTTCGAGGATCAGCGCGAGGCCGAAGCATTCGTCGCCCAGGCGAAAGCTCGTGGCTTCGACGTCGTGCTCGAGCGCAACTAACTCCAAAGAAAAAGGCCGTCCGGACCGGTGATACCGCGCCGCGAACGACCTTGTGAGCCGAAGCTTAGGCGCCGATCTTCTTGCGGGCAAGGAGCGCGGTGCCCTGGCCGGCGGCGAACTCCGCAAACTCCGTGAATCCACGCCGCCCGAGCTCCTCCTTCAGCCGTTCCGGCGTGACGTAGATCGGTGTCTCCGGGCCGAATGAGAACGCGAACAGCGCCTGGCCACCGGAAGCGAGCACGCGGGCGAGCTCGTCGAAGAACGGGATCATGTTCGCGTGTGCGACGAGCTCGAACGAGCCGTCCGCAAATGGGAGCGCGGACGCGTCGCCGTTCTCGAATCGGACGCGCTCAGCGAGCTCGGGCGGCGTCTTGCGTCTGGCCTCCGCGAGCATCGCAGCGGCGAGATCGACTCCGACGACCTCCGTTCGCGGAAACCGAAGTGCGATCGCAAACGCGCCCGCACCGGTGCCGGTGCCGAGGTCGAGCGCCCTTGCCGGCGCGGGGTCGACAGCAGCCAGCGCGGCCTCGTAAGGCGCGAGATGCTCGGGACCGCGCAGCTCGTCCCAACTACCTGCGATCGCATCGAACTGCTTGCGCATGAGCGGACGGAAGAGTCGCCACAGCCGCGGGCTCCGAAGAACGGCATCGGTCGCCAGACGAGCGAACTTCCGGCCGAGATCTTGGCGGTTCAAAACGCGTCCATGTGAATGCGGACGTCCTGGCCTTCCTTGATCCCGAACATGGCCGCGGCGTTGCCACCGTTGATCGCGATCGAGATGTTCCGGTAGGCGTCCTCGTAAAGGATGATGTCGCCCGGCCTGGCGTCCGCGAACGTGCGTGCGGCGACCGCGTAGTAGCGCTCCGGGCCGGCCAGCAGTTCGACCCGAGTCCCGGGAACGACCCCGGCCTCGTCGAGGTGAGAGCGGTCGAGATTGAGGCCGATGTTCCCGAACCGGTCGATGGAGAGAACGGTCGAGTGGATGCGCGCCGAGCCGACGTCGGGCTGCGGGATGTCGAGCCGGGCAAGGGCATCGGGATCGAGCGGCGGCCCGAGCGCGCTGAGGGGGACGCCGAGCGCGAGATGCGCGGCCGCCGGAGAGAAAAGGTCGCGGCCGTGAAACGTGCGCGAGACGGACTCGAGCGCGTAGTCGGGATTGGCGAGCTCGCGCGCCTCGGCGATCCCGCCGAACTTTTCGGCGGCCGGGATCAGCAGCCCGTTGTCGGGACCCACGTAGACGCGGCCCTCTGCGTCACGCAGGGCAAGAGCGCGTCGCGCACCGCCGACTCCTGGATCGACGACGGCGAGGTGGACGCCCTCGGGCATGAATGGCAACGTGTTGGCCAGCGTGAGCGCTCCCTGGAGGACGGCCTGCGGCGCGATGCCGTGCGTGATGTCGATGATCTCGACGTCGGGCGCAATCCGCTTCATCACACCGTGACACGTGCCGACGAAGTCGTCCTGTAGTCCGAAGTCCGTCAGGAACGTGATGAAGCGCGCCACCGCGCGGCGGAGTCTACGAGGCCCACGACATCCTGCGTGCCGGCTTCCGCCACGACGGTCAGGCCCACGTCGAGCGCGGCAGCCGTCGTCTGCGGACCGATCGTGATCACCGGCACGGTCGAGCCGAGCTTCGCCCAGGCCCGCGCGGCCGAAGGCGAGGCGAGCACGACGAGGTCGCCGGCAGGAGGCGGCGGCGACAGCTCGATGGTGCGATAGACCGCGCGGAAATCCGCGGGAAGCTCGTCGGCGAGCAGCCGCCGCGCACCTTCGGCACCCACGAAGAGCGCGCGCCCCACGGGCCGTGGAAGCTCGGCCAGGAGCCCTTCCTGCGACGCGAGGGAGGGGACGAAGTCGACTGTGAGCCCGCGAGCGGTGAGTGCGGCCGCCGTTGTCTCGCCCACGGCGGCGATTCGCGGGACCTCGCCGCGATGACGCGCCGCGAGCTCGGTCGCGCCGTTCGCGCTCGTGACGATCACCCAGTCGTAGCCGCTCACGTCGATCGGGCCGTCCTCGATCGCCTCGATCTCGATCACCGGACACGCGACAGCGTCGAATCCTCGTGCGCGCAGCGCGGCCAGCAGCGGTTCGGCCTGCGCTTGCGGCCGCGTGACGATCGCGCGCACGTCAGGCGGCGACGAAGGGCATCAACGCAGCCGCGACCTCTGCGGGATCGTCACCACTGCGACGCTCGATCCAGCCGCCGTCGACGGCCGCCACGAGAGCGGTGAGCCGAAGGCCGTCGTGATACGCCGCGATCGGCGCGAGACAGCCACCGCCGATCACTGCGACACAGGCTCGCTCGGCTTCGATTCGCCGCCGGGTCTCGGCGTGGTCGGCGGCACCGACGAGGTGCTCCTCGCCTGCGCGCACCTGAAGCGCGAGTGCACCCTGCCCCGCTTCCGGGACCATCTCTTCCGGATCGAAGCGGTGTCCGATCTCGCGCGCGAGATTGAGGCGGTCGAGCCCGCAGGCGGCGAGCACGACCGCATCGAGCCCCCGTTCACCACGTTTCCGCAGCCGCGTGTCGATGTTGCCGCGCAAAGGCTCGATCGACAGTGTCGGCTCGAGCGCGAGCAGCTGCGCTCTCCGCCGGACCGAGGCGGTGCCGACCCGCATCTGCGGCCGCAAAGCGGGAGCTCCGCAGAGCGCGTCACGAGGGTCCTCGCGCTCGAGGTACGCGCCGACCGCGAGGCCTTCCGTATCGGTCGACGTCATGTCCTTCGCGGAGTGGACGGCGACGTCGATACGCCCGTCGAGCAGCGCTTCCTCGAGCTCCTTGACGAAGACGCCGCGGGCCCCGATCTCACCGAACGGACGCGTGCGATCGCGATCCCCGGCGGTCGTGATGGGCACGAGCGCGATCTCGATACCAGGCCCGCGCAGCCGGGCCGCCGCCAGCTCGGCCTGCGTGAGCGCGAGCCTACTGCCGCGGGAACCGACGCGGATCAGCACGGCACCAGGTGCGCTTGACCCGCGTTTGACCGCAAGGCCTTCGCCTGCGTACGCGCACGAACGCGGTCGGCGCCTGCACGGGCAAGGGGCGGCCGATCAGGTTCGCCGACTTCAACGCTCGTCCTCGAGACCGAAGAGGTGACGCACCGCATCAGCATAAATCACGCCGTCGGCTGCCGCGGCTGCCTGCTTCATGCGGATCGTCGGGAGATGCAGGAGTTTGTTCAAGACGGCCGCAGTGACCGACTCCGCGGCGCGGCGCTCCGCGTCGTTGAGCTTGGCGCGGCTCAACTCGGCGTCGCGAATCTCCTCCGCTCGGGCGCGCAGCGAAGTGATCGCCGGAACGACGTCGAGCGACGCCTGCCACGCGCGAAAGCGATCCGCTTCCTCCGCCACGATGGACTCCGCGCGCTCTGCCTCACGGCGCCGACCGGCAAGTGTTTCGGCCACCACCGCCTCGAGATCGTCGATGTCGTACAGGTAGCACCCATCGAGCTCGTGAATGGCGGGATCGAGATCGCGCGGCACCGCGAGATCGATCAGGAAGAGCGGGCGCCCCTTGCGTGCGGGCAGCGCCTGCTCGACTTGCTCACGCGTGAGAATCCAACCCGGAGCACTCGTGGACGACAACACCACGTCCGCGCGCACGAGCTCCTCCTCGATGCGCTCCAGCGGCAAGGCCTCTCCGCCGAAGCGCTCCGTGAGGTCCTCGGCCCGCTGCCCCGTGCGGTTCGCGACGGACGCGATGGTCGCTCCCCGCGAGACCAGGTTCCGAATCGCCAGTTCGCCGACCTTGCCGGCGCCGACGACGAGAACGCTGCGTCCGTTCAGGTCGCCGAACACCTGCTCCGCGAGCGCGGCCGCGGCCGAAGAAACCGATGCGGGGCTTTCGCCGATTGCGGTCTGGGTGCGTGCTTTGCGACCCGCCTGGACAGCCTGCCGAAAGAGGCGATCGAGCAGCGGCCCAGTGGCGCCGGACTCATACGCGACGCGTACCTGCCCGAGGATCTCTCCCTCTCCCGGGATCATCGAGTCGAGGCCGGCCGCAACGCGAAAGAGATGGAGCGCGGCCTCTTCGTCCCGCAGGCGGTACAGGGCTGGGCCCAGCTTCGACTCGAGTGCGAGAAGCGCAGCCTCGGCCTTCTCTTCCGCGGCGTCAGCCGACTCGTCCGCGAGATAGAGCTCCGTGCGGTTGCAGGTCGAGAGGCAGACGGCTTCGCTCCGCCCGCCGGCGAGGGCCTGGGCCAGCTCCGCCGCGCGTTGACGGTCGAGTGCCGCGCGCTCACGCAATTCGACGGGCGCCTGATGGTGCGAGATGCCGACGAGGACGATGCTCATGTCGCAAAGTGGGTGACGGGAAGGGCAAGGCGAACAACGGCGACGAGCACGAAGCCCGCGAGGACGAGATAGGCGGCACGGCGGCCGCGCCAGCCCGCGAAGTGTCGCAGCACGAGGTAGCCGCTGTAGACCGTCCAGGTGACGATGGTGACCGCCATCAGCGCGTCGAAGCCGCCGCCGCGATCGCGCAGGCGAACGATGCCGACTGCGATCCCGAGCGTGAGCGCGGGCAGGGCGATCCCGATCGTGCGCGCCGCCACCTCGTCCAGTCGTGAAAGCGCGGGCGCGCGCAGGCGGAGGATCGAGCTCTCGCGGCGCTTCAGTCGTCGCTCCTGCCAGAGGTAGAGCGCCGAGAGGGCGGCGGCCAGCGTGAAACCCGCAAACGCCGCGAGCACTAGGCCGACATGCAACACGAGGAACAGGTTCGAGTAGTGGCTGCGTACCCCGACGCCCGTCCCGCCGCCGACGCGCGCGAGGATGAAGAGCAGGACGGCGAGCGGAAGCACCGCAAGCCCGAGCAGGCGGTAGCGCGGTTGGCAGCCCCAGATCAGGTAGGCCCCCACCACGAGCCAGACGAAGAGATTGAGCGAGCCGCCCCACGTCGACCAAGGGAAGCCGTTCGCGCGTGTGGCCTGAACGGCGAGCAAGGCCGTCTGGACGAGCCAGCCCACCCGGACGCCCCAGGTCGCGAGCCGACCCGCAAGTCCGGGGTGGCGCACGTCGTTCAGGTAGGCGACGGCAGCCTCGCTGTAGGCGAGCAGCGCAGGCCAGAACAGGAGCTCAGCCAACTGCGACCGCCTTCCGTTCCTCCTGCTTCGTGCGCGCAAGCTCGGTCAACTCGTTCAGCTCACGCTCGAGCCGCTGAAGTTTCAGCGCGATGATCACGACGTAGGCGAGCACGACCGCGAAGATGACGAGGTAGGCGGCGGCGACGTACTTCTCCTCTGTACTCATCGCAGCGCCTCCCGCAACTCTCGCAGACGCACGTCGATGCGCTTGCCGGCGAGCTCGACGTGGTAGAGCGTCGCCGCGAGAGTGAGCATCGCCGCCAACGAGACGCAGAACGTGAAGAACTGCGATCCGGCCATATTGGGCCCGTGTCGGTCGAACGCGACTGGATGGATGAAGCGTTCGGACAGGCGGATCGCGAGAATGCTGACGGGTACGAGCGCGACCCCGAAGAGAGCGTAGACGGCGCTGAGATTCGCGCGCCGCGGGCCGGCCGGAACCGAGAAGCGCAGCATGAAGTACGCGGCGTAGAAGAGGAACAGCACGAGAAACAGAACGAGTTGGTCCTCGTGCCATTCCCACCAGTGTCCCCAGCGATAGCGCGCCCAGATCGAGCCGGTGACGAGGGTCAGCGCGCCGAAGATGACGCCCTGGTGGATCGCGACGTAGCTCTCGAGGTCCGCGCTCTCGTCGTCCTTCCAGAGCACGCGCAGCGCTTTCCAGCCGCCCCAGGCGAAGCAGGCGTACGCGGTGAGAGCGATGCCGACGTGAAAGTAGAAGATCTTCTGGTTCAGCCCGTCCGAGTCCACGGGCGCGTAGAAGAAGACCAGCGCGATCGAGGCGGTGATCAGGGCGAAGGCGAGCGCGGCGAGCGCGGCCAGGCGGTTATTC
>WNGO01004245.1_pt1 | contig 12217 bp, 10 predicted proteins | sample 5400511 | NCBI WGS metagenome assembly WNGO01 (sample SAMN13153380, study PRJNA577476) | soil metagenome | isolation source: 20 cm soil or saprolite under Garry oak tree replicate 2 | place: USA:California | collected 2016-06-15
TTTCTTCGCGCGATTAGTCCTGCAGCGCTGGCGCGGATTCATTACGCCGGGTTTCAACCGCCGGAATGTTTACCGCAATATTTTTCAGAGGCGGATGTCTTCATTTTGCCGAGCCGGTATGATGGTTGGGGCGTAGTTGTTAATCAGGCACTTGGCGCGGGGTTGCCGGTGATTTGTTCGGACGCTGTCGGAGCCGGTCTGGACTTGGTGGAGGAAAATGTGAACGGCTTGCGCTTCGCCAGCGGGAACGTGGAGGAGTTAGAGCGATGCATGGCGCTGGTGATGTCGAATCGGGATGCTGCATGGGCGTGGGGCGATATATCCCGGCAAAAAGCACAAAGCTTGTCACCTGAAGCCGGGGCGGAGAAATGGGCGCGTGTTTTCCAAACTCTCGGCGAGCGCAGATGAAAATCTTACTAGTCAGCAGCGGTTCCGGTTCACGCGGCGGTGGCGAGATTTTCCTGGATTACCTGGGCGAGGGGCTGGCTGAGCGTGGACACGAAGTGCTGATGTGGATTCCAGCCCATCAGCGGATGGACGAATTAGCGCAAAGGGTTTCGCGGTTCGCCAGAGTCATCCGCGCTGATTACTGCAGTGTCTACGACTACAGGACGCGAACTATCGCAACCGCTCTTAACTGGCGAACTTCACATCGAATCGCTGAACAGTGGCGAGAGCTGCGACCCGATGTAATTCATTTGAACAAGCAAAATCTCGAAGATGGCCTTGATCTCCTCCGCGCCGCCGATCAATGCACTATCCCAAATGTTTGTACGATCCATCTTACACAGACCGCACGCTACTTGGGCGCGAGGATAGCTAGTCTTCGTGATTGGATAGCTCGTAACGCGTTGAAGAGTTACAGCGGTATCCTTGTCGCCGTACAGGAAACCAGAGGCGCGGCACTACGGAAGTTCGTGGCCGGTAAAACGAACACGCGGGCGATTCTTAACGGAGTCCCAATCCCCGATCTCAATGATGTGAATGTTGTTCGCATGGCGAAGCGTCGCGAACTGAATATCGGAGACGGTGACATGCTCGTTCTCGGCGTAGGACGCCTGGTGGAACAAAAACGACCAGATGCCTTTTTAAAAATCGCGTCCGAAATTCATCAGCATTTACCAGCTTCCAAATTCGTGTGGATCGGAGACGGAAACTTTGCGTCATGTTGGGATGAGTGGATAAACCGTGAAGGATTAGCGGCGGTAATCTCACGCGTAGGCTGGCAATCGGAAGTGAACTCATTTCTCTTTGCCGGAGATCTTCTTCTCCATGTTGCGCGCTACGAAGGCTTGCCTCTGGCCGTAGCCGAGGCCATGGCCGCGAAATTGACATGCGCCGTAACACGGGACTTGGCGCAGGAGCTACCGCTTCTCGACGAAAATAATGTTCTCTTTGTTGATGATTTGCCGAGGCTTTTGAAAAGTTTGCAAGATGCGACGAAGCTGAAAGCGATCGCCGCGCAAGCAAGAGCGTTAGCAGAAAAAGAGCTTTCTATTGGAAAGATGGTCGAATCTTATGAACGCGTTTACACCGACGTGTCGAAGACGTGAACGTATTCTTTTTTGAACCGCCGCCTTCGCAGCGAGTGGGCGGGCTTGATCACGCGATCAGATCACTGGAATCTTCTTTAAAAGAATTGGGTGTTACCGTCCGCTGCAATCCTCCAGAGGACGTTTTAGGAAAAACGCGCGACAAGAAGATGGTCCATTTTCATGGACTTTGGCAAAAGAACTTTCCACGAGTTTCCGCCAAGTGTCGCAGATTGAGAATTCCCTACGTTGTATCTCCGCACGGAATGCTGGAGCCGTGGGCGTGGCGGCATAAATGGTGGAAGAAGCGCGTCTATTTTCAGCTTATCGAACGCAGGCACCTCGCCGGGGCTGCACGACTCGTCGCAACCAGTGAGACCGAAGCAGCTAATTTGAAGAGCTTCTTTCCCGCGTCGAACTGTGCGGTCTTACCTCTTGGCATTCCTGAAGCGCGCGGACCAGACTACGAAGGCGCCCGCCAAAGCCTTGGCTGGAAATCTTCCGAGCTCATTCTTCTGTTTCTTTCAAGAATTCATCCAAAAAAGGGGCTCGATCTGCTAATCAAAGGGCTCGCACCATTGCGAGGAATTGCCACCAGCGCCGGTGCGCGACTGGTTGTAGTGGGCGACGGCAGCGATAACTACGTTCAGAATCTAAGAAGGCTGGCTGAGGAAGAGCTTGGAGGTGTTTTGCCGATAACCTGGGTTGGCGGCGTTTGGGATCATCGCAAGTGGACATACTTGCAAGCAGCCGATCTGATGTGCTTGCCGTCGCATTCGGAAAACTTTGGTCTGGTTATTCTCGAAGCGTTGCAAGTTGGCACTCCTGTTGTAACGACTGATCAAACACCGTGGAGCGAGCTTCCTGGTTGGGGCGGAGGTTGGATTGTTCGGCCCGGCGTCGAGCCATTAACGGAAGCTCTCGCGGAGTTTTTCAGCCAGCCAAGGTGGACAGCTGAACAGCGAACGCGCTTAGCTGCCGATATCCAAAACTGGTTCTCATGGAAAAAAGTTGGACCGGCGTATATCCAATTCTACGAGAACATTCTTCATGAAGCGCGTGGAAGATAGGTGAGACCCGCGCGGAATACTACTGACAGAACGTAGGAATCGTCTTAGGCTCCGAATCGTCGGAATTTTTCCCGAAGCAGGCCGTTCATGTTGACTCAAGAACCAGCGAAGGCACCTCGCTCAGATGTTTTCGTCGAAGAGGTGGTCGAGACTCCGGCATGGGAACAACCGGTCGCGGTGGCCGCACAGGTTGTGCATGAAAGAAAGCGCCTCTTGGCAAAGATTGCGGAGCACGATTGGATCGTCGCTTTGTTTTATGTCGGCTGCGACATTGTTTGCTGGGTCCTCCTTTATGGAATCGTCGGTTACCTCCGGCGCGATCAGTTCTTCACGACTCCGTTGGAGTTCGTTCTGGTCGATTGCATTGTCGTGGCGGTCATTCTGCAATCGCTCTATATCATCGGCGGATATAATCGGAACATAGAGACGCGCAGCCTGACCTACACCGCGGAACATATTCTCGCGGTCGCAGCAGCTGCCGCAATCGATTCTATGAAGCCTACCGCGTGTCGCCGAATCCGCAGCAATTGGAGTTTGTCGATAACGATACGGCGCGAGTTGGATCGACAATCGCGGGTGAAGGTTCGCCGACCATCCATGGCGGCATCGCGGCGAAACTGGCAGATCCGGATCGACGATACACCGGTGTGATCCTGACGGAAAGTGTAGATCGGCTCGGACAGGATTTAATCGAGCGATTGGTCCGGACGCAATTTCAACGGACGCGCGTGTATACCCTGGAATCGTTTTATGAAGCGCACTGGCGCCACGTTCCGATGCACACGATCGATCCATTCTGGCCTTTGCAGATGGGTTTCCAGCTCGCCCGGATTTCGCCCTACCATTATTTGAAGCGTTTGTTTGACGTCATCGCCTCCGGCGTGTTGTTAGTTATTAGTTGTCCGTTAATGGTGATGGCCTGGGCGTTGATTCGCCTAACGAGTCCCGGGCCGGCGATTTTCGGGCAACTCCGGGTTGGTCGTGAGGACCAACGGTTCATCGCTTACAAATTTCGCACGATGACAGCGCCGGTCGACGCGGACAACGGAGACATTTACACCCGCAAAAACGATTCGCGCATAACGGGAGTTGGGAGGTGGCTTCGGAAATTGCGGCTCGATGAGTTACCGCAGTTGTGGAATGTGCTGAAAGGCGACATGAGTTTAATTGGCCCGCGCGCGGAGTGGGAGAAATGTGTGGAGCGCTACGAAAAGAAGATCCCGTTCTATCATTTTCGCCATCTGGTAAAGCCAGGAATCACCGGCTGGGCACAGGTCAACTACCCCTACGGCGACAGCGAAGCGGACGCGATTAACAAGCTTCAGTACGATCTCTATTATATAAGACATTATTCATTAAAGCTGGACGCCATGATCGTGCTGAAGACAGTGCATACGATGCTCTTCGGAGGAGGGCGGTAGCAACGCTCGGCGGGTTGTCAGTTATTTGTTAATAGTTATTGGTTGAGTTCGGCGATTAACTGATAAGTGCTGATCTCTGACCTGTGACCTCTGATCTCCTTCGCGTAACAGCCCGCTATATCTTTTTCGCGGCGTTGGTATGCGCGCCGTGGTTCTACGGCGGAACGACTGCAATCAGTATTCTGGTAATCAACTGGCTTCTAGGCCTTGCGGTGGTGTTATGGATCGTTGAGTTATTGATTAATCGGCGCTGGCCAAAACTTCCAAAACTCCCGGTTTTGCTCGCTCTGGTTCTTCTGCTGTTCGGCGCCTGGATGACGATCAATGCCCGATCTATTTACGACCCCGAGTTTGGCACTTTTGCCCTGATCAAAAATGTAGCGCCGGGAGCGCCAGGTTCTCTCGATTATGCGATCAGCGCCGCTTGGATGATTCGTGCTCTGCTGTTGTTGACGGCGATGTTGTTCGTTGTCGATCTTTCGCGAGACGATAAAGCGTTGCTTCAACTTTGGTGGGCAATCGTTCTCGCCGGCGCGTCGATTTCACTGCTTGGATTATTGCAAAAGGCAACCGGTGCCGAGGCAATATTGTGGCAGACGCCAATTTCTGGTTACGGAAGTACTTTCTTCGCGACGTACTATTATCACGCTAACGCCGGATCGTTTTTAAATCTGGCCTTACCATTAAGTGCGGGGCTCGCCGTTCGCGTGTTCGGCATCGAGTCGAACCAGGCCGTGCGGTCGATTTGCCTCATGGCCTTTCTTCTAAACCTGATGGCGATCGCAGCAAACACTTCCCGCGGGGCGCAATTGATCGCGGGGGTGATTCTGCTCGCGCTGTTATGGCAGCTTGGCCCGCGAATTTTTAAAGGCCTTTCGCGATCGAAAAAGAACATCGCGTTGGGAGGAGCTGCCGCGATTTTTCTGGTGATTTTTGCGGTGGGACGGGCAGCGCACTTGGATGAGCCCATTCGCCGCTGGGAAACACTCGGCGAGCAGGTCTCCACTGATTCGCGATGGTCGTCTTCTCGCGTGGCAATGAGCGCCCTGCGTGATACAGGTTTTCTCGGATCCGGACCGGGAACGTTTCGAGTCATCTTTCCGGCTTACAACCAGGCCGCCAACAATCCGGCGCCCGGAACGTGGAGGTTTTTACACGAGGACTATTTGCAAACGGCGATGGAGTGGGGATGGCTGGGCGGCGCGTTATGGGCAGTGCTCTTTGTCGGCGGAATCATTTTCGCTCTGCTGAATCTTCGGAAACCGGAAGCGCGGACCTGGAGCTGGCGGCGTCGGTTGATTCTCCCGCTAGCTGTTATCGCACTTGCGGGCGTTGGGTTGCATGCGGCTGTCGATTTTCCGCTTCAGATTGCTTCAATTCAGCTTTATGTCGCAACTTATCTTGGGCTTTGCTGGGGAAGTGCGATATGGAAAGAACAAAGTAGAAAGTAAGGAAGAGATCGCTAGTCAGGCTTTCGCTTCTTTTTGTTCCGCGTCACCGTAACTACTCGAGTAGGAGCCTTCTCCAGCACCATAACCCGGGGAGGCATAGTAGTAATAATAACCGGCACCACGACTGCGAGGCAGACGGTTGAGAACGAGACCGGCGGGACGGGTGCCGGCACCGACAATCAGAGATATGGCGCGATGCACTGCCGGGCGCGGTGTTTTACGCGCCCGAATAATCACACAGATAGTTTGGACGTACGGCGCGATAAGTAGCGTGTCGCTGACCGCCAGGACCGGCGCGCTGTCGAGGACGACACGGTCGAACTGTTTTGCGGCGTCAGAAATGATCCTGGCAAAGGCAGATCCGCTAAGGATTTCGGCTGGATTTGGGGCTCGCCGGCCACCGGCGAGAACGAACAACTGGCCCCCGGTGGCAGTGTGGATTTTGCCGCGCAGAGCAATTGCGTCGCCCACAACGTCGATTTCCTCAGCGGAAATCGGGCGAGCGGCTGATTCAATTTTGGCGTTGCCGACGAGGCAATCCACCAGCCCGGGCGGCTCGACGTAATTGGGACTCGGTTTGTGTTTGCCCTTGGGACCGAAAATCTTGTGCAAACTGGGGCGCCGCAGATCCCCATCGATCAGCAACACCCGATATCCTTGCTGAGCAAGGGCGACAGCATAGTTCGTACTGGTAAAACTCTTCCCTTCGCCCGGCAGAGCGCTGGTAAAAAGAGAAATTTTGCGCTCACTCTCCGGGCCAAGGAGCGAAAGTGCCGCCCGCAAGTTTCGAAACGCCTCGGCGGCTGGCCCCTCTGGCATTTCAGAAATAACTCGATAAGCATAAGCCCCGTCGCTTTTCCCTCTGGACCGGCTTACTTTGGTGTCCTCTTTCGTGTCCGGCACCGCAGCCAGAACTGGCAAACCAAATGTCGACTCGGCTTGATCGACTGTTTTAATTGAACGATCGATCGCGTCCGCGCCAAAAATAAATGCGAGGCCTGCGACCAATCCGCCCAGTAAACCCATCGCTAGCGTTTTTGAAGTGCTTGGACTTACCGGCGAGCGCATCAGAGGCGAATGCTCAACGACATTGACCGCTGTCATCTTCACATCCTTACTGACATCGGTCTGTTTGATTTGCCGAAGCACGCTCTCGTAGAGCGCCCGATCGGTCTCCGCCTGACGGGCAAGCTGTTGGTAGCCTATTGCTGCTTTGTTCAGAGCGAGCGCAGCTTTTTCCTGTTCTTGAGTGGTTGTTTGCAAACTGCTTTCGGTCGCCTTCGCCTGCTCGAGCATGTTTTGTAGAACATTCGGTTGATCCAAAACAGCGCGGCGGAGAGCATCTCTTGCCTCTTTCAGCGCCGCGCGCGCGGAAACCATTTTCGGATGTTTGTCTTTGTAGCGTTGCGCGAGCGCGCCGACATTCGATTCCAATTGGGACATATCGCGTCTGCGATCGTTGACCGTTTGCGCTGCGGCAATACTCGGAATGGCTAATAGCGCGTCCACGTTATCGCCAATGCCGTCAATCTGTTTCAATTCATTTTGAATGCGAATGCGATCGGCCTTGGCGGCGGTAAGTTTGCTCGTCAGTTCCTGAAGCTTGTCTTCGACCAATCCGCCGCGACCCCCCGAGCTGCCGGCGCCGCTTTGACTACCAGTAGCCGCCGCTCCTCCGCCGAGTTGCAAAGCATCCGGCGTTTTCTCTTTGTACTCGGCAACGGCCACTTCGCTTTGTTGCAAGTTTGCTTTCAGCCGTTCTTCTTCTTCCAAGAGATAGCGGAGCGCGCTTTGACTGTAAGCTGCACGCTGAGCAATAGAGTAGCGGATGTATTCGCGCCCGACCGCTTCGGCCAGTTTCTGTGCCATTACTGGATCGCGATTCGTCACATAAAGATCGATCAAGCGTGTCCCGCGCCGGATAACTGGTTTAACCATTCCGGTCATGGCTCCGCCGAGCGCTTCCTCGAGCGGAGTAAAATTAGCGGCTATGCCTGCTGCTTCCTCGATCTTATCGGCCGGCGATGCAGCCGGACGCGGCGTCGCTTTGCTCGAATCGGGAGTCACGCTTCGTCCCAAGAGCGCGCTCCCACCGTCGTCTGCCAGTCCTTCGGCACGCACAACCCGGGCAAGAAGCGTCCGATTGACGAGGTTTTGCTCGATCGTTCGCAATGCTTCCTGGCTGGCGAGAAACATCGAGCGCATGCGCGCTGCCGGTTCTTCAGAGGAGACGAGAGTCGGCTCCTGAAATTGGACCTCGAGAACAGTGTGTCCCTGGTAAAGTTTGGGAGTGCGAGCGAGATAGCCGAGCGCAAGAAACAATCCCGCAACAATACAAAGCACAACAATCCAGATTCGTTCGATGACCGCATGCCACAGACGAAGTAAATCCAAGCCGCGCTTTTGCTCGAAAGGATCGACATTCATCGTGAGCGGCGGCGGCACTGGGACCGGAGCTGGCGCTGGCATCGGCGAAACCGAATAAAGGGGCGGGTTTGTCATGGCACCAGGATTGGAAATTCTATATCGCGGCAAGGACTTCGGGAAGCAAGCGGCGCGCCTGCATCAAAAAAGGCTCTCCGCTACAGTGACAGTATCACCGGGTCGCACTTGAAAACTTTCACCGCCACGACGCGCGAGACGTTTCGCGTCCACCCTGAGAATTTCGTCCTCCCCGGTTGCACCCCGGCGGCGAACACTGATTCTTTCAGGCGCAGCGATGCGAGTGTAGCCGCCCGCCATCGCAATCGCTTCCAAAAGGTCAATGCCGTCCGGACTGCCTTCCGGCATTTCGTAGCTACCCGGCCGGTTTATCTGTCCGAGAATGGTAAAGCGCCGCTTGGCATAGCCAACGAGCGTGATATTGACCTTCGGGTTGACCAGATAATCGCGTCCGTAGAGCTCGGTGATCCTGGAGGCGGCTTGTGCCAGCGTAAGTCCACCCAAATGTACCGAACCCAGTAGCGGCAAACTTAAGTTGCCCTCACCATTTAATCGGCCATTGGCGCGGAGATCCTCCTCGCCAAAGACTTCGATCGCCACTTGGTCGTTTGCGCTCAAAGTGTAACCGCTCGGCGCGCTCATTGCACCAACCACAGCTGCGGTGGTCGACTGTGCCGCGGGCGAGGCGTTCATCAGAGGTCGAAAAGTTCCTGGGGGGGGCTCGGTTTGGGCCACGCCTGTGAAGGACAACGATAGAATGGCTAGGAAAGATAATTTAGCGGGTTGCACTTTATATATAATGAATCAGTTCCCTCAGAACTTAAGCGTCGTCCGAAAACCGAACTGGTTGTCATAAAAGCTAAATGACTGCAGCGAAGTATTATTTTGACGGTGCAGATAATATCCTCCGACTGTCCAAAATCTAGTAATGGAAAATTCGAGTGAAGGCTCGGCGAAATAATAGTTGTCCCGGCGGTTTGCTACGACTCCGTTCACTGTGCTGAAGTAGTTGGAATTCTGGTATCCACCGGATACGGCGAAATAAAATCTTTGCAGCAGCCGCTGGCGCAGGTCGACGGTGATCGTTGTTCCGGCAAAATCCTGTCCTGCCAGCACACCCGAGTTATACGTGCGGCGGCTGCCGCTCAGCGCCACCGTCGTGCCATCAAACGGCTGATAACTCGCGTTAACTTCAAAGACCGGTGAAATGTATTCACCACGCGAATTGTTCTCGAACTGCCGGAACTCAATGCCGCCTGAAACATTCAGGCTAATCTTGCCGGTCGCCTGGTAGCCGATGCGCGCATTCGCTTGCTCAAAAGTCTGGTCCGGGTTCGAACCATCGACAAGGTCATATCCGCCTGTTCCACCGATGCCAACCGCAAGCTTGTCGCTGTAGCGGTAGTTCATGAACAGATTCCCCGAAACGACCTCGGAGCTGAAGAGATTTGACGAATCATATGCTGTTATCGACGAATCAACTTCACTGCTCAGAAACGTTTTGCCGCTAAGATCATAGCTCGCTTCGATTCTCGTGTTGTAAGTCTGGAATCGCGTTCGTGCGCTCACATCCAGATTGGCCTGGCCTCCTGGCGAGCTCAGGTCGCCAAGAGTGCGCAGGTCCGTGCCATCCAATATCGCAATCTCTTCGCCGAACTTCACGGTTAACTTGGAAAACCGATGCTGGCCTTCTAAATGAATCAGCTGTTGCACCGCATCGTCTTCGGAATGATCGGCAAAAAGAAACAAGCTGGGTGCGTAATCCAGCCGAATGTAGTTATCTTCGTGTCCGGTGATGTCGCCTAAACCAAGAGTTAGTATCGGCTCAATCGCGAAGTAATAATCTGAGACACGATTAGTTTGGCTGATATTAATGTTGTCGTCGTAAACCCCGCGGGCGGTGACTTGAAATCCGTAATGAAAGCGACGCGGTTCGGATGAGACTTCGTTTTCGGGAACAACAGCGCGGTGCAAATTAAATTCAGGCGTTGGATTGAGGGGCGATGAGGTTGCTTCCATGATGTTCTCAGGCGGGGCCGGATAATTCGGTAGCGGAGTGGTCGTCGGTCCGACGGCTTCCTCCGCTTGAATGCCCGAAGCGAGAACGAACAAAAATGCAACGCTGCCAGCCAACAGCAATCGGCGTTGCAAACGCGTTCTGCAAACAGACATAGCGAATGGGATGGAAAATCGGCGGCGACCGGAGCTCATAATGCGTGCCGATTGCTGCCGATTATCCTGACACAACCCTGAGCCAATTTGGAACAGTACGTGCCTTCATTGTGCGACTGGCGGTTGCTCGGGAGAGTTGACATTGTCGGACGGTGCGTGGTCCTTGGGATTCAGCGTGGCGAATGACGGCAAGATCGACACCGGCGTCATTTCATTCACTACATTGCGAATTCGGGATTCCTGGTCGGGCGCAACTGCAAGAGCGGCAGCGATGATGGAGGCGCGAGCGTACGGCTCTGACTGGATTGCCGCCTTTACGATATCGGACGCCGCCTCCGGCGAGGCCGCGACAGCGGCTTTGATGATCTGATCGACAGTGCCTAACGGTAAACGGCCCGCCAGCGGGTGAGCGTTTAAGCGAGAAATGTTCAGCGCGCAGACAACGATCTTTCCGGCCAAATCGGGACGAAGCTTTACCGCTGTCGCCAGACACGAAATAAATTTCAGTCCGTCAAGTCGCACCGCGGTCGAAATGAAAGCGGTTAGGAATTCACTGGCGGCTCCGCCGGCGCTGCTCGACGCTCGCACCGTGATTGGCGGGACCATTCGATCTGCCGGCGGCGACGAAATTTGCTCCGCGCTGACGACTCGAAGAAACAGTACGCCAAAAGTCGGCAGCAGAACGCGACGCCGCGAGTTTTCCGTTACGAAGAACATAGGAAGGTTGGCCGCTTTGGACTCGCTCCTCGGCAGCCGAGAGCCTAACAAGCAAATCCCAAGCCGTTTACGACCGGAACCGACAATTAGAGCGGCAGATGGTCGCGCCGCGCCGCTTCGAGATCACGCAGCTCACGCCCCGACTGAAGGGTCACGGTGGTATCAATTTGGCCCTGAGGGTCATCAGCCGCTGGCACAGGGCCATGATCAGATGGCCATTCGCAAACATACCCCGCTTCGACGGCGCTGATCTGCCCTGGCTTTTGCGCGGCAAAAATTTTACCGCGAACGCAGGTCACACGTGTGCGGTTAGCATCGACATCAAGTCGAATCAAACAGCCCGGGAGCACAGTGATCGTGGCCTGAGGGGTCTGAATGGTAAATCGCGCGAAACCGTCGAACAGGACGACCATTCCTCCACGGCGGAACCCTACCCGTGCGATGCGCTCACGAATGGCATCGCCCGTCTCGTTGCCATCTTTGGTCAGTTCCAACTCTTCTATCTTCAGCTCGGAGTCGCCCGAGATTTGTGTCAGCGCGCCTGGAATAAGCGCGAGATTGATCGCGCCATCGGTCGGCGTTCTTAGAGTAGAGCCCGCGCCGAGCTTTGTTTCCGAACTAACCGGCTCGAAACTGCCTCCTTCTTTCGAGCTATAAACAATCTGGCCGCGCAGCGAGAGGATGGTCGCAACTACCTGGCGGCTCATTCCCTCCCAGCAGCCGCTCAGAACGAAAGCTAAAATTGTGGCCAAACCAATACGCGCGCAAGACATCTGGCCTCATCCTAACCCCACGACGAGGCCGCGTGCTAGTCTATGCATGGCGCAAAAAAGGATCAGCTACTGACTGGAGGTTCCCCGATTTCCTGGCTTGGTGCAGTTATAGCCAGAAAGAGGTGTATCGCCGTGCTGAAGGTGCGCACTGTACGCATTCGGCGGGAGGCAGAGAATAAAACTTTTAGCGTTGTCAGCGTGATGGCAGATGGCCTTTAATGGACCAGGTTTTTCGGGCGAATTCGTGCTTGAGGATGTGAGACCATAATCCACCGGCAGAGGGCAATATGTCGTCGACTTGCCGGCAAAAGTGTACGAGACGATCGAAATGATGACTGCTGCGCCAAACAACCAGAAACGTGAATGTGCCCTCATTTTTTTGGAATTTTGGAAACTAGCAATCTTTAGCGGCCGGGCTGGTAGTATTTTTGATAGTTTTTAGCAAGCTGAATCGCACCTTCATAGGCGAGATCGTTGCCAAAAGACGCAATTGGCAGCGCGTACGGGAGTCGAACCCGTGCACCGGCCTTGAGAGGGCCGTGTCCTAACCACTAGACGAACGCGCCATGAAAAAGGCGCGTTTAGAATAACTGCCCGTTACTGGTCGGCAAGCAGCGACCTTCGCGAGAGCTCGCAATT
>WNGO01004169.1_pt1 | contig 12216 bp, 7 predicted proteins | sample 5400511 | NCBI WGS metagenome assembly WNGO01 (sample SAMN13153380, study PRJNA577476) | soil metagenome | isolation source: 20 cm soil or saprolite under Garry oak tree replicate 2 | place: USA:California | collected 2016-06-15
TAACACTTACAACTTTTTCTGTAGAAAAACGCTGTAAATAATGAGGACCACCAGCTTTTGGCCCAGTGCCAGATAGTCCTCTACCACCAAATGGTTGTATCCCAACTGCTGCACCTATCTGGTTACGGTTGATGTAGACATTTCCAACTGATATTTTTTTACTTATAGTGTCAATTTGGCTTTGTATACGACTCTGCAAAGAAAACGTAAGTCCATATCCAGTACTATTTATATCACTTATAACTTCATTTAATTGTGACTTGTTAAAACGTATGATATGTAAAATAGGACCAAATACTTCTTGCTTTAATTGCGAAATTTTTTGTATCTCATAAATGTATGGAGGAAAGAAATAACCATTATGAGAATTTGTATCCATGGGTACTTTAAATAACAGATTTGAATCTTCGTCCTCTGACATTTTTTGCGTATGTTGAGTTAGCATATCGATAGATGCTTTGTCAATTATTGGACCAATATCAGTACTAAGTTGTATTGGGTCACCAATCTTTAGTTCTTGTGCTGCACCGCATATCATTCTTATCTGTTTTTCTGCTATATCTTCTTGAATAAACAGCACCCTTAGCGCAGAACAGCGTTGACCACTGCTACGAAACGCAGAAAGCAAAGCATCCATAGCCACTTGCTCTAAAAGAGCAGAGCTATCAACTATCATAGCATTGAGCCCTCCTGTTTCAGCAATAAGTGGCACGATAGGCCCATCCCTATTTGCAAGCATTTTATTGATTATTTGAGCAGTTTGTGTTGAGCCAGTAAAAGCTATTCCAGCAATTCTATTGTCTGGAACTAATATTCTGCCTAAATATCCACCATCCCCAGGAATGAGGTGTAACACATTTTTTGGTATCCCAGCTTCATGTAGTATCTTAACAGCTTCATAGGCAATAATCGGCGTTTGCTCTGCCGGTTTTGCCAGCACTGCATTACCTGCTGCAAGTGCAGCTGAAACCTGCCCAATGAAGATAGCAAGTGGAAAATTCCATGGTGATATACACAGGAAAACTCCTCTGCCTTCAAAAAAGATGAAGTTATCTTCACCCGTTGGACCTGGCAATTTTTTCCAGTCGCTCAGTTCATTTTTTGCTATCGTTGCGTAGTAACGTAAGAAATCCACTGCCTCTCTTACTTCCGCTATTGCATCAGATAAAATTTTTCCTGCTTCTACGATCAGAATGTAAATCAACTCTTTCATCCTTTCTTCAAGCAAATCTGCAGCTTTTTCAAGGCATTTAGCGCGCTTTTCTGCTGAAACATTCTGCCACTTAGTAAAAGCACTATGTGCTATTTCAAGAGCGTTTAAAACTTGAGCACTTGTTGTATTTGACACTTCTCCAATTACATTTTCTAAATGTGCAGGATTCACCACTTCAGTAAATTTGGCATCATCAAAAAGTGACTGTCCGTCAATTATCGGCCCAACTTGCCATTTTTTTTCACTAAAGCTCTTTATATCATCTGCAAATTGTGAAACTACCACAGAATCACTAATATCCGTCCCCAAGGAATTTTTTCTTTCTGGTCCCAAAATATCTTGTGGTAACGGAATGCCTGGATGAGGTTCATAATTAAAATTTATAGCTTTTTCCAGTGGATCTGAAATTAACTCATCGATTTTAACGTTAGGATCACTTATTTGATTAACAAACGAACTATTAGCTCCATTTTCAAGAAGGCGTCTTATAAGATAAGGCAACAAGTTACTATGTTTCCCAACGGGTGCGTAGACACGACAGCTAACATTTGTTGCAAGCTCTGACATTGCATAATCATATAAGTCTTTTGCCATTCCATGTAAGCGTTGAAATTCAAATCCAGGGTGGTTTTTATCAGCAAGTTCCATGATAGAAGCAAAAGTATAGGCGTTATGAGTTCCAAAGCATGGGTAAAAGCTGTTTGGTTTACTCAAAAGTTTCTGTGCGCACGCGAGGTAAGATACGTCAGTATAGCTTTTTCTTGTAAATACTGAGTAATCATTTAATCCCAATTCTTGCGTACGCTTGATTTCTGAATCCCAATATGCACCTTTTACAAGTCTGACCATAATTTTATGATTTGATCGAATAGCAACATCCTCTACAAAGTCAAGAACAGACAAAGCACGTTTTTGATATGCTTGTACAGCCAAGCCAAGCCCTTCCCACTCAGAAAGTGATTCATCAAGCCGTAATTGTTCAAACAAGATTAAGGACATTTCAAGCCTTTCTGTTTCTTCTGCATCTATGCATAATGAAATGTTGTATTTTTTTGCTTCATGACAAAGCTCTAGCAGTTTAGCTCTCAACTCTTCAGCTATATTATCGAATTGACCAAATTCATAACGTGGATGTAACGCAGACAATTTGATTGAAACTCCATGCGATTTAAAACAATCATTTATTTCAGTGGATTCACCTATAGCTTTTATTGAGTGCATGTATGAATTAAAATACTCTTCCGCATCCTCAGCTGTGTGAGCAGCTTCGCCAAGCATATCAAAAGAGTATAAAAACTTACTATTGTCATCTAGTTTTGCGTACCTTAAAGCTTCTTCTATGGTTTCTCCAACAACAAAATGATTACCAAGTATAGACATTGCTTGTTTTACTGCTTTGCGAATGATCGGTTCTCCTAAACTCTTAAGTAACTTAGAAATTGCGTAATAGAACTTCGAATCACCTTCGTTATCTCTCAATATACTGCTACCTATCATCAAACTCCATGTGGAAGCATTGACAAACAACGAAGAAGAGTGCCCTAAATGTTTATTCCATTCCTGATTGGCAATTTTATCTTTGATTATTTCGTCTATTGTATAATCATCTGGTATTCTAAGTAGCGACTCAGCAAGGCACATCAATGCTATTCCTTCATCATTGGAAAGCGAGTATTGCTGCATAAAGGAATCTACAATACTTAATTTATTGTGTTTGATTTTTTCAATAACTTGTTTTGCTATATTATAAATTCTATTTTTTGAATCAGCCGAAAGCTCTGCTTTTTCTACAAGATAACGTATATAACTCTTTTCATCAGTACGATAAAATCCTTGTAAACGTTTTCTGAGTTCATTAGGTTCTTGTATAGAGCTTATCATATATAATTATCTCCAAAAAATACTCCGACACCATATGTATGGTGAAATTATATCATAACTTTGCGCAGAGCAAATTGCTATTTACAAAGGGATCAGGGCTGGCTAAAAGAAGTCCTTGCAATAACTTCACTAAATCAAAAAGATTGTGCAAGTATGTAGCTCAACACTCCACCACACATCAAGTATTTAGTCTCAGTTGCGGTTTGTACACAGCATTTGAGTTGAATTGATTGCCTTGAATTATCCTTTCTTTTGATGATACATTCTAGATTTCCACTCGGCACTATTTCACCTTTTATGCTTATTACCTCGCTACCATCAAATATCTTTCTGGTTATTCCATTTTGGAATATAAGTGGAAGAACACCCATGCCAACTAAGTTGGATCTATGTATGCGCTCGAAGCTTTCTGCAATGACAACTTTAACCCCCAACAATAAAGTACCCTTTGCTGCCCAATCCCTACTTGAACCTGTGCCATATTCCTTTCCTGCTACAATGATGAGAGTTTCCTTGTAGCGCATTGCTGCATCAAAAATTGACATCGTTTCTTGAGAAGGAATATATTTTGTATATCCACCTTCGGTGCTAACCATTTCATTTTTTATTCTGATATTAGCAAAAGTCCCACGCATCATTACATTGTGGTTACCACGGCGAGATCCATATGAATTAAAGTCCTGTGGTTCAACTCCAAGCCTCTTTAAATATAGACCAGCAGAACTACTTGAAGCAATATTTCCAGCGGGAGAGATGTGGTCAGTGGTTACGCTATCGCCAAACATTGCCAATATTTGTGCACCTTTTATATCGATTTTATTATTTTTAGGTGATAAATTATCAAAATAAGGCGGATTTTGTATGTAAGTGCTGTTTGCATCCCAATTATAGATTTCACTTTTTTCACACTTTATCTTTCGCCAATGTTCATCACCAGAAAAAACATCCTTATACTTTTGTATAAACATCTCACGTGTTACCACATTTTTAACACAATCTTCGATTTCATTGTTTGTTGGCCATATATCTTTGAGATAGACATAATTTCCATTCTTATCTTTGCATATAGGATCTTTTGTCAGGTCAATTCGTACAGTACCTGCAAGTGCATATGCAACAACAAGTGGCGGAGATGCCAAGTAATTAGCTTTGACTAATGGATGAATTCTTCCTTCAAAGTTACGATTGCCAGATAAAACTGCAGCAACGGTTAAGTTTTTGTTTTTAATGCCATCTTCTATATCTTTATTAAGTAGACCAGAATTCCCAATGCAAGTTGTGCAACCATATCCAACTAGATTAAAACCCAAAGCATTTAGATCTACCTGCAATCCAGACTTTTCTAAATATTCTGTTACAACTTGTGACCCTGGAGCAAGTGAAGTTTTAACCCAAGGCTTTGATTTTAATCCAAGTTTAATTGCATTACGAGCTACAAGACCTGCAGCAATCATCACACTTGGATTAGAAGTATTAGTGCAGCTTGTTATTGCTGCAATAACTACACTTCCATCTTGGAGTTTATCGCTTTCCTTTGACTCATTAACTGAAAATGACGTAGAAAAAGATTCCGCTACTTCTGAAAGGAAAATCTTATCCTGTGGTCTTTTAGGACCAGCCATTACTGGTTCCACACTCGATAAATCAAGCTCTAGTGTGTCAAAAAATGCTAATTCGTCATTGCTGCGCCACAATCCCTGCTCTTTTGAATAGACTTCAACTAATTTGATCAGCTCTTCTGGTCGCCCTGTTAAATGTAAATAATCGAGTGTTTTCTGATCAATTGGAAAAAATCCACAAGTTGCGCCATACTCCGGGGCCATGTTTGCTATAGTGGCTCTATCTGCCAAAGATAAATAATCTAAACCATCACCATAAAATTCTACAAATTTACCAACAACGCCTTTTGTTCTTAGGATATTGGTAACCGTCAGCACTAAATCGGTCGCAGTTACTCCTTCCGACAATCTGCCAATTAATTTAAATCCAACTACTTCTGGAATCACCATACTAATTGGTTGACCAAGCATCACAGACTCAGCTTCTATGCCTCCAACACCCCAACCAAGAACTGATAATCCGTTAACCATTGTAGTATGGCTGTCAGTACCAACTAAAGTGTCAGGATACAAAACCCCATCCTTATTACATACAACTTGCGCTAAATACTCAAGATTCACTTGGTGGCAAATTCCAGTACCTGGCGGTACTACTCTAAAATTTGTGAAGGATGATTCTCCCCACTTTAAGAATTGATATCTTTCCAAATTTCTTTTTACTTCTAGCTCAACATTCTTACTGAATGCGGAAACACTTCCATAATTATCTACTTGAACAGAATGGTCAATCACAAGATCAACCGGTACAGAAGGATTTATGTTGCTCGGGTTTCCTCCATTTTTCTTAACATAGCTCCGCATTGAAGCTAGATCAACAACAGCAGGAACCCCTGTAAAATCTTGCATCAACACCCTTGCTGGTTTATAGCTAATTTCGTGATTAGTGTGTTTATTAACGCAGTCTGCTAGTACTCTTATATCATCCAGCTTTATGTTTACTCCATCTTCATTGCGCAATAAATTTTCAAGCAGAACCTTAAGTGAGCAGGGCAATTTAGTCACATCTATTCCTAAAAATTCACTAGCACTACTTAGGCTAAAATAGTTGTATGATTTCCCGTCAATATTTAAAGTTGTTTTTGCGTTTAAAGAATTATTCATCCTGCATAACCATTTTTAAGTGAAAAATCAACTAATGATGTCATTCCAGTGCATGACACACAACTGTACGAACGTCCCGTGTTGCAGTAGAGTAAGCATAACTACCAATGTCATCCCAGTGCCCAGACACTGGGATCCAGAAAATTTGATTGCAAATAAGCACGCTATACAACACTTTTGATGAAATTGAACAACGAAACTGGATCCACAACTGTACGAACATTGTGATTTGAGAATAATCTCCGCCAGGAAGGGTGTCATCCCAGTGCTTTGGCACTGAGATCCAGAAAACTTAATTTTAAATAAGTACACCAGATAGCTGTATAATAAGAACTGGATTCCAGTGTCACGCACTGGAATGACATCATTTATTATGCAACATCGTGTCACATTGCAACGTTCGTACAGTTGTGAACTAGATCCCAGTGTCACGCACTGGGATGACAAGAATAATTTGCACCTGGATGACAAGGATGAAGTACATTTGGATGACAACTGGATATATAGATCACATTCAAAATCATTACACATATTCTGCTTCATTTCAGATACTTCCTCCTTTGGTACCTCAGTAGCACAGCTATTTTCAGCTATATATTACACTACATTAGTTAAAATTGGAATTACTACCGTTACTTCTTTGTTGTTGACTTTGCTGCTCGTACATAGTTTCAAAATCTATAGGATCTAGCATTAGTGGGGGAAATCCACCACTGCTTGTAACTCTTGCAATTATTTCTCTTGCAAAAGGGAAAAGAAAAGTAGGTCCGCCAATAAACAAAGCTTGTCTTACCTCTTCCTCACTCAACTCTTTTAGATTTTCTATTGAAAAAATGCCACAGTATTTCGTTTCACAAATGAAAGCTACGCCATCTTTTATACCTTCATCTTTCACTGTTGCTTTAACTTCTATATGCAAAGTAATTTCATGGAAAGATTTTTCTTCATTCACTCCTTCTTTGTTTTCCATTCCTTCTAATTTCGCTGAATTGATATTAACCATTACATTAATATCGGGAGCTTTATTTGAAGAAAGGAATGGCGAATTCGGATTCTCAAACGATAGATCTTTAACATATTGACCGTGAATTCTCATTTTTTGTTGTGGCATTTCTTACGTCTCCTTTAATTGAGTTGAGATATTTAATACTTTCTTATATAATATATTCATTTACAAATGAATAGCAAACCTGATTATAAGTTGATATGAAAAACATATTTTCATTAATAATTAATAATGTTCAGATACTTTATATGCCAAGGAGTTGAGTTACTATGATAGAGCTTGTAATATATGCTTTATTAGCGGCATTCATTTTTTCACGTTTGTATAATTCTTTAGGAAGGTCAACCAATCTCAACCTAAAAAAGCTAACTAATGTATTGGATGTAAGTCGAAGTAAAGAAGATGTAGTAGAAAACATTGAGAGTTATATTGATAGCAATGATGAAAATTCAATAAAAGTTACTTATGAACAAATATTAAAAAAAAACAAAGATTTTTCTATTTCCCACTTTATAGAAGGTTCAAGCATAGCTTTTGAATTAATAATAAAGTATTTCAATCAAGGAAATTTGTCTCAGTTAAAACCACTTCTCGATAAAGACTTATATGATAATTTTGCAGAGAAGATTAAACATCGTAAAGAGGTGCACGAGTCTATAATTGTTTCTATCGTTTCACAAAAGATTTTAGAAATAAAGCTAGTAAAAAACACAGTGTTTATTGCAGTATATTTCCTTTCAGAGCAAATTAACTTCGTTAAGAACAATGAAGGAGATATCATATCAGGTAGCACATCCACCATTAATAAAGTTGAGGATGTATGGCAATTTAAAAAAAATGTTAATTCATCAGACCCAAGCTGGTTGCTTGTTTCTATTAACTATAAAAAGACAAGTAACGATAAGACAAATGATAAGTAAGATGAGTTTTATTTGAAATGGAAAGCAAGCTACGCGAAATAGTACTTGACACTGAAACGACAGGTCTTGACACTGAATCTGGTCATCGAATTATTGAAATAGGGTGTGTGGAATTAATTAACCGCATTCCAACAGGTAAAGTATTCCATCGGTACCTTAACCCAGAAAGAGATATACCTTATCACTCGTTTAAGATTCACGGTATTAGTGAAGAATTTTTAGAAGATAAACCATTATTTTCAGATGTTGCACTTGAATTTCTTGACTTTATATCTAATGATATTTTGGTAATTCACAACGCTGAATTCGATGTTAAGTTCCTTAACATGGAGTTAAGCAAGCTGAATGCTGGGTTAATTTCCTCAGACAGAGTGCTAGATACATTACCTCTTGCGAGGAAAAAATTCGCAGGATCACCTGCTTCTTTGAATGCATTATGTAAGCGTTTTGATATATCGCTAGAGAATAGAGAATTGCACGGAGCACTAGTTGATGCTCAATTGCTTGCAAAGGTATATGTTGAACTTACAGGAGGGTTACAAACCTTTCTGTTTGATAATGAATGTAATCAGGACAGTAACTCCACATTCGTTCAGCATAAAGTACGTAATCTAACTCCCAGAGAACATTCACCAAATAGTGAAGAAATTGATGAACATAAGAAACTGTTAGACAAAATTAACAATACACTTTGGAATAAATATATTGAATAGGTTAACCAATAAAGATACAATTTGATTTTACTGAGAGCATTCTAATGGTAAGGTTTATAAGATTGTTATCTAATGTGCTAGCAGCATTAGCAGTTGTTTTTTTAGGTTATTGTTATTTCACTAAAAAAGGCATATTTGCCCCAGCAGAGATTCACAACGCGGAAGTTAAGATAGGCGGAGATTTTTCTTTAATTAATCAGGACGGACAGATTCTGCGCAGTAGTGATTTTAAAGATAAATACATGATGATTTTCTTTGGATTTTCATCATGTAAAAGAATTTGTCCTATGAACCTTGGGATAATTTCAGAAACACTTGCAAAGTTAGATGAGAAAACTAACAACAAGCTACAAACATTCTTCATCACAGTTGATCCTGAGCGCGATAGCACGGAAAGACTTAAAGAATTTCAGCAACAATTTGACCATAGAATACAAATGTTAACTGGTGAAAGAGAAAAAATAGACGAAGTAGTTGCGAAATATAAAGTATATGCAAGCAAAGTAGACGGAGAAGAAGAAATCAACCATTCTTCGATAATATATCTTATTGGCCCTGGAGGAAAATATGTCACACACTTTGCAGCTGATTTAAATTCAGACGAAAGTCAATCTGATAAGATTTTGGCTGAGATAAGAAAATACGTAAACTGAATTATAGATTTTTCTGTTAATTAGTCAAGCACGCAACTGCATGAGCATTATAATTTAATCTTCACCAGGAAGACGCATTGGAATGACACTATTTGCTGTCTTCAAAAATAAACGTTCGTAAAGGTATCTGTTCAGCAGAGTGGCAAAATAAGGTAGACGAGAAAAGACAACTATAGGAATAAATGGGTGTCATTTCAGTGCGTGACACTGGTTTCCATCCAAAAGGGTGTCATCCCAGTGCCCAGACACTGGGATCCAGAAGCACTGGAATGACATCACAGGGGCACTGGAATTTTTGTTTCAATATTTGTACATTAGCCATGCATCTGAACAGACAATGGCGTCAACTTAAGGACACATTTTAGACTTCTTTGTTGAAATAAAACAGAAATAAAAGTGCTGTTTATTGCACTCTTTGGATAATTTAATGATAAAAAATTTAGAGAGAAATTTTATACACTATCGCTGATATTTTTCCTTAAGTTGACGCCATTGTCTGTTCAGATACTCGTAAAATTGTGCTTTTAACATGGGTTATCAGTTTAAAAATGTTGCTAACTAGTATATCTGAATGTAACATCAATTAACGTGTATAAATAAAGCAATCTAATGGAAAATAGTTATAATGCCGATGCAATAAAAATCTTAAGGGGTCTTGATGCTGTAAGGAAACGTCCAGGTATGTACATTGGTGACACTGACGATGGATCTGGCTTGCACCACATGGTATATGAGGTTGTTGATAACGCAATAGATGAATCTTTAGCTGGATATTGTGATAAAATTGAAGTTAGCATAAATAAAGATGGTTCAGTATCTGTAACTGATAATGGTCGTGGCATTCCAACTGACCTTCATGAAGAAGAAGGAATATCAGCAGCAGAGGTAATAATGACTCAACTCCATGCTGGTGGTAAATTTGACAGTAATACCTATAAAGTTTCTGGGGGATTACATGGTGTTGGAATCTCAGTTGTGAATGCATTATCAAGCTGGTTGGAATTAACTATTTGGCGCAATAAGAAAGAACACTTTATGCGCTTTGAAGATGGTGAGTCTATTGAACCTTTAAAGGTAGTCAACGAAAATACAAACAAAAGAGGAACTAAAGTCACGTTCATGCCATCAACAGAGACTTTTAATGGCATTAATTTCAGTTACTCAACGCTTGAAAGTCGTATAAGAGAATTAGCATTTTTAAATTCAAATATCGACATTACTTTACGTGATCTGCGCAATGAACCATATACAGAATCTCATTTCAATCAGAGCAATCAATCTAAAGACAATTTTGGTACAGCGAATTTTGTGCGGTACTTAGATAAGAATAAGACACATGTAACTAAAATTGCCAGTATGAAAGGAGATGCAGAAGATCTTGGCATCAGCTTGGAAATATCGATGGAATGGAATGATTCCTACTATGAACATATGTTATGCTTCACGAATAATATAAGGCAACGAGATGGTGGTACGCATTTGGCAGGATTTAGATCTGCACTAACTAGATGTATCAATAACTATGCAACTAATGAAGGGTTTTTAAAGAAAGCAAAAGTAAATTTAACTGGAGAGGATGTTAGAGAAGGTTTAACTTGTGTTTTATCTCTCAAGATGCCTGATCCTAAGTTTTCTTCACAAACAAAAGATAAACTAGTTAGTTCTGAAGCGCGTACAGTTGTGGAGAGCATAGTTTCTGATAAATTGAGCACAATCCTTGAAACTGATCCCAAATTGGCAACAAGTATAGTAGAAAGAGCTATCAGATCAGCAAAAGGAAGAGAAGCCGCAAGAAAAGCACGAGAGTTAGTTAAAAGCAAAAACAATATTGATATTGCAACTCTGCCAGGAAAGCTTGCTGATTGCCAGGAAAAAGCCCCTGAGTTATCGGAATTATTTATAGTAGAGGGTAATTCAGCAGGTGGTACTGCAAAGCAGGGGCGTAATCGTAAAACACAAGCAGTGCTTGCCTTAAGAGGAAAAATTCTAAACGTAGAACGTGTAAGTTTAGATCGTATTTTTTCATCTGCAGAAATAGGCTCTTTAATTACTGCAATTGGTGCTGGAATAGGGAGTGAACACTTCGATATTGAAAAAGCTAGATATCATAAAATTATCATCATGACAGATGCAGATGTTGATGGTTCACATATCAGAACTTTGATTCTAACTTTCTTTTTTAGACACATGCGTGAAGTTATTGAAAAAGGCTACTTATACATAGCACAGCCACCCCTCTATAAAGTTACAAAGAATGCTAAAGACACTTATATTAAAGATGACGAAACTTTTGAAGAGTATATAATAAACTCAGCAGTTAAAAGATTAACACTAAGTGGTACAGCTACAGAATTTAACGACTTGCGCCTTATTTTGAATAAATGCGTTAGCATTTCTAATATTAGCAAAAATTATGATAGAGAAATACCACAAAATCTCTTAGAGTCATTGCTAATTTTAAGCAAAAAGAATGCTCTATCATCGGCTGATGAGATATTAAAGTATTTAAAATTAATGTACAGTGAATATACTTGGGAAGTAGAAATAAAAGATGAAGAAAAAGAAATTCACATCTCTAAATTATTTCAAGGATTGGCAGACAAATATATATTTGCACTTAGTATGCTTGAAGGCAAAGATATGCAAAACATATTAAGTTTGCTTGATGGTATAAGTAATTTATTTAATGGTGATTCATTTTTAAAGTCACAAGAAACTGAAATAAAAATCACTTCTCCAAGTACGCTTGCAAAAATAATAATGGACTATGGTAAAAAAGGTTTAACTCTGCAGAGATTTAAAGGTCTTGGTGAAATGAATGCTGATCAGCTATGGAATACTACGTTAAATCCTGAGGCTAGAACTTTATTGAAGGTTGAAATAAAAGATTGTGAAGAAGCTGATTCCATATTTTCAATATTAATGGGTGATATAGTTGAACCACGCCGTGACTTTATTAATAGCAATGCACTCAACGTGCATAATGTTGATATTTGAACTTTTAGCAAAATATACGAACGTTACGGGTTTAAGCAAAAACTGTGTCATTCAAGTAGCTGATATTGGAACCTTATCGTCATGCCACCGCAAACCGTCATACCGCCGCAGCG
>WNGO01007191.1_pt1 | contig 12216 bp, 13 predicted proteins | sample 5400511 | NCBI WGS metagenome assembly WNGO01 (sample SAMN13153380, study PRJNA577476) | soil metagenome | isolation source: 20 cm soil or saprolite under Garry oak tree replicate 2 | place: USA:California | collected 2016-06-15
CGCGGCGACGCGCTCGTCGAGCCCGGCGCATACGCCCCCACGTACCGCATCGACGTCGAGCTCGAGGAGCTCGGTGTCTCGATTCCCCCGCGCGTGCTCGTGCACCACGGGACGTCGGCCACGTTGGCGCGCGTCGCGCGCACCGGACGATTCGCACAGCTGCGGCTCGCAACGCCGATCGTCGCGGCGCGCGGTGACCGCCTCGTGCTGCGCGCCGGCACGACGGTCGGAGGCGGACGAGTCCTCGACGCGGCGCCGCCGCGGCACAGCGATCCGAAGCGCTTCGCGGGGGAGGTCGCCGAGCCGAGCATCGAGGAGCGGCTTGCCGAGCTGCGGCTCGAGCTCGACCGCCGCCTCGATGCCGCCGACCCGCTCGATCCCGGCATCCCTCTGCCGACGGAGCGGTGGGCACGGGAGCTCGTCCCCCTGCTCGGCCTGGAGCGGCGCGGCGCGAAGCTCTACCGTCCCGGCGCGAGCGGCGCGCTCGGGGACCGCGAGCAAGAGGCTGCCGAGCTGGAGGCGCAGCTCGGCCTCGAGCCCGTGAAGGTTGCGGACGCGCAGCTCGCCCGCTTTCTCGAAGACCACGGCCGGCTCGTGCGCGTCGGCGACGGCTACGCGATCTCGGCCGGCGCGTACGAGCAGGCACGAGACGTGCTCGTGCGCGAGCTCGAGTCCACCGGACGCCTCACGCTTGCGCGCTTTCGCGACCTGCTCGGGACGTCGCGCAAGACGGCGCAGCTGCTCCTCGAACGCTTCGACGCGGACGGCGTGACGCGCCGCGTCGGCGACGAGCGCGTCCTCAGGCGAGCGGCCGCGCGGCGCTAGTTACGTCGAAGCGGAAGACGTCCGGCCGGTGGTAGTGCCCGGCCGGGTCGAAGCGCTGCCGCGCCTCGTACAGCCGCTGTGGGTCGAGCTCCGCGTACAGGACGCCCTCCTCGTCCCACAGCGGGCCGGCCAGGTAGTTGCCGTCGGGCCCGAGGATGGCCGAGCCGCCGCGTCCGACGAGCTCGTCGCCGTCGGCGAGCGGAACGTCATCGGGATAGCTCGCGGCGCTCTGGAAGACGCACGAGCTGAGCACGAACGCCCGGGCCTCGCGCGAGATGTGCCGGATCGAGTCGTGCCACGACTCGCTGTCGTCGGCGGTCGGCGCGAGGTAGATCTCGACGCCGGCCTGATAGAGGGCGAAGCGCGCCAGCGGCATCAGGTTCTCCCAGCAGATCAGGCCGCCGACCTTGCCCGAGTCGGTCTGGACCGTCTCGAGACCGGTGCCGTCGCCGAGGCCCCACACGAGCCGTTCGTGATTCGTCGGCATGAGCTTGCGATGCTGGAGAGCGAGCTCGCCGGCCGGCGAGTAGATGAGGAGCGAGTTGTAGATGGTGCCGCGCTCGAGCTCGTTTGCGCCGACGGCGAGCCAGAGCCCGTGCGCGCGCGCGATGTCCGCGAGCCGGTCCGAGTCGGGCCCGGGGATCGTCAGCGACTCGCGCGCAAGCCGGCCGTAGAGCGGTCGCGCGTCGTCCTCCCAGCCGGCGAGGTGCCGCGCCCAGCGGCTGGACGGATAGACGGGGATGAACGCCTCGGGAAAGAGCGCGAGCCGCGCCCCGTTCGCCGCGACGTCGGCGGCGATGCCGTCGATCTTGTCGATCGTCGCCGTGCGGTCGAACACGACGGACTCGGCCTGGACGCAGGCAACCTTGACCGCCGCGTCCATCAGTCGTCGGCGACGACGGCGTCGCCGACGCCGATCTCGCCGTCGCTGAGGATGTCCGCGTTCAGTCCGCCGCGGTGCGCGAGCCCTTTGATCACGCCCTGCGTCGTCATCGCCTCGAGGGTCGTGCACGGCTCGCACAGCTGGACGCCGCGACATTCGACGTCGCCGACGCGGAAGCGCTTGCCGACGAGCTCGTTGACGTCGATGCCGCTCGTGACGACGTTGCGACGGGACTCGCGCGGCTCGATCGAGATGCCGTGCTCGCGTTCCATCGCCTCGACGGCTTCGGCTGCGATCAGCGTCAGCGCGACGCCCGGCGGCGCGTCCCTCTCGAAGAAGTAGCGGTTGCCCTCGAGCCCTCGGCCCGCCAGCGCTCGCACGGACTCGACGGGCTCGGGGAGCTCACCGCGTTCGGCGGAGATGTAGATGCTCTCGACGCGACCGGCCATCAGGGAGAGCCTAGCTTCCCCATCCCCCGCCGCCCGGCGTCTCGATCGTGACCACGTCGCCGGCCGCGAGGTCGCGCGTGAGCTTCGCGCCGGCCGGCTCGCCGTTGACGAGGTTGCGGCCGGGCGCTCCGGCCGAGCCGCCGCGCTCGCCGCGCGGGGCGTGCTCGCGGCGCTCGCTGATGATCGAGAGCCGGCAGTCCTCCAGTACGCGAAGCTCCCGCACGACGCCGTCGCCGCCGCGATGCGCCCCCGCGCCGCCGGAGCCGAGGCGGAGCCCGTAGCGCTCGACCTGCAGCGGATACTGCAGCTCGAGCGCCTCGACCGGCGTGGAGAGCGTGTTCGACATCGCGACGTGCACGCCGCTCGGCCCGTCGGCATCGGGACAGGCCCCTTGCCCGCCGCCGATCGTCTCGTAGTACGTGAAGCGCTCGTTCCCGAGCGTGACGTTGTTCATCGTTCCCTGGCCCTGAGCGGGGACGTCGATCGCCTCGCCGAACGCGCGCATGACGACGTCGACGATGCGCGATGACGTCTCGACGTTGCCGGCGGCAACGGCCGCCGGCGGCCGTGCGTTGACGAGGCAGCCGTCCGGCGCCGCGACCGTGACCGGCGCGAACGCGCCGCCCGAGGCCGGCACGTCGGGGTCGACGAGCACGCGCACGACGTAGAAGCACGCCGAGCGCGCAACCGCGAGCGGGCAGTTCAGGTTGCCCTCGTGCTGCGGTGACGTCCCGTCGAAGTCGATCGTGACGGCGTCCCCCGTGATCGTCACCGCTGCATGCAGCTCGAGCTCGCCCTCCATCGGCTCGAGCAGGTCGCTTGCTTCGTAGCGTCCGTCGGGGAGCCGCGCGAGGCCGGCGCGCATCGCACGCTCTGAGTAGGCGTAGAGCTCGTTCATCGCAGAGGTGACGGTGAGTCCGCCGGCATCGACCCCGGCTCGCGCCCGCCGACGTCGGCATGGTGCGCACGGGTAACGGCGAAGCCGGCTTCGGTGCGCGAGACGAGCGTGATGTCCGGCAGGTGCGTGCCGCCCGTGTACGGGTCGTTCAGGGCCCAGACCTGTCCCCGTCGCGGCTCGTGCGCCATCACGGCGGCGACGGCGTCCGGCATCGCGCCCAGGTGCACGGGGATGTGCTCGGCCTGCGCGATCATGCGCCCGCGCTCGTCGAACAGCGCGGTCGAACAGTCTCGGCGCTCCTTGATGTTGGCGGAGAATGCGGAGCGCACGAGCACCGCGCCCATCTCCTCTGCGATCGCCCGCAGCAGGCTGCCGAGGATCTGGAGCTCGATCGTCACTGTCTCGTGAGCTTCAGCATGCGACCATCCCTAGCCCCCACCCACCCGGGGGGAACCCAGCACGTCGAACCGGGCAGCTCGACGACCGCAGGGCCGACGACCTGCACCGCGTCCGAGCGCGGCAGCTCCAGCTCTGGCCCGCGCCGCACTTCCGCCGTGCGCACGGCGACGAGCTCGATCGTGCGGTCGCGGTCGGCGAAGCCGTACTGCTCCTCGTGGGCGCGGTGGAACGCCTCGGCGAGCCCGTCCTGCAGCGGGACGGTCAGCTCGAACGACTGTCCCGCGTAGCGCAGATCGGCTTCTCCATCGCGAGGCAGCTCACCGGCCTCGGCCAGCGGAAGGATGTACGAGCGCACGGCGTCGCGCCGCTCGTCGGCGGCGACGAGGCCGAGCGCCGACAGCACGCCCGCGATCTCGGGGACGAGGACCGTGCGCATGCCGAGCTCCTCGGCGAGCTCGCACGCGTGCAGCGGGCCGGCGCCGCCGAACGCGACGAGCGCGAACCGGGCCGGATCGTGCCCGCGCTCCACGGACACGACACGCAGCGCGCGCAGCATCTCGGCGTTGACGACGTCGACGACCGCCGAAGGATCGAACCCCGCGAGCGCGCGCTCCGCGGCGGCGACGTCGAGCTCGACTCCGCCGGCGAGGCTCTGCGGCAGGCGGCCGAGAAGCAGGTTTGCATCCGTGACCGTCCCCTGCGTGCCGCTGCGGCCGTAGCAGGCAGGGCCCGGGTCGGCACCGGCGCTCTGCGGGCCCACACGCAGTGCGCCGCCGGTATCGCGCCAGACGAGCGAGCCGCCGCCCGCGCCGACGGTGTGCAGGTCGACGGTCGGCAGCCGGATCGGCAGCCCGCCGACCGCACGCTCGCTGGCACGCTCGGCGCGCCCTCCTGCGATCAGGCAGACGTCCGTGGAGGTCCCGCCCATGTCGAACGCGATCGCATCGTCGATGCCCGCCAGCGCCGCGATCCGGCTTGCGCCGACGACACCGGCCGCCGGGCCGGAGACGAGGATCGTCGCGGGATGCGCCGCGGCTTCCGCCGGCGTCGCGACGCCGCCCGACGAGCGCATCACGAGCGGCTGCGGTAGCCCCGCACCCGCGCACGCTCCGGTGAGCGCGTCGAGGTATCGCGCGACGACCGGGCCGAGGTACGCATCTGCCGCAGTCGTCGACGCGCGCTCGTACTCGCGGAACTCCGGCGCCACCTCGTGCGACGCCACGACGCGAGCGCGCGGGAGCCGTCGCCGCAACTCGTCGGCGACGGCGCGTTCGTGCTCGCCGTCGTGGTACGCGTGCAGCAGGCAGACGGCGACAGCGTCTGCATCGACGTCCGGCAGCGAGGCGAGGTCGAGCGGCGCGAGCTCGCCGCGAGGCCCCATCCGTCCGCGCACGCCGTGGCAGCGCTCGAGCGGCACGAGCGGCTCGGGCCAGTCCGCGCACGGCCGGTAGAGCTGCACGCGGGTCTGGCGCCGCAGATGCAGCAGGTGCTCGAAGCCCGAGTTCGTCACGAACGCCGTGCGCGCGCCCTTGCGCTCGAGCAGTGCGTTCGTGGCGACGGTTGTTCCCTCCTCCTGCCGCGGCGCGGTCAGCACCTTCCCCGTCGAGACGCGGCCGCCAGCGAGCAGGACGGCGTCGGTGAACGTCCCGCCGACGTCGACGCCGAGGATCGCCATTCAGGAAGACTGACACCGTGGCAATCCGCGGGCTCCTCTTCGACTTCGACGGTCTCCTGATCGACACGGAGACGCCGTCGCGGCTCGCCTACGAGGAGCTCTACCGCGACCACGGGCACGAGCTGCCGCTCGACAAGTGGGCGACGCTCGTCGGCACGATCGGCGCCGAGTTCGATCCCGACGCCCATCTCGAGGAGCTGGTCGGCCGCCCGCTCGACCACGTCGCGCTCGCCGAGCGGCGACGCGCCCGCGAGTTCGAGCTCTGCGACCTCGAGGATTTGCGGCCCGGCATCGCCGACTACCTCGCCGAGGCAGAGCGGCGCGGACTGAAGACCGCGATCGTCTCCAGCAGCACGACGGAATGGATCGAGCGGCACCTGCAGCGCCTCGACCGGGTCAACGGTTGGGGCGCGATCGTCGCGGCAAACGGCGACGTCGAGCGCGCGAAGCCGCAGCCGGACCTTTACCTCGAGGCGCTCGACGTGCTCGCGCTGCAGCCGTCGGAGGCGATCGCGTTCGAGGACTCCCTCAACGGCATCCGCGCGGCCAAAGGAGCGGGCGTCTTCGTCGTCGCCGTCCCGAACCCGATCACCGAGACGTTCGCGCTCGACGAGGCCGACCTGCTGCTCAGCTCACTCGATCAGTTGCCGCTCGACGAGCTGCTCGAGCGAGCCTCCGGGGCCGGGAGCTAACCCGGCCCCGGAGCAGACGACGCCTCAACCCGCGCAGGGCGGAGGATCCGTCTCGATTCGGAACGGGCCGCCGGCCGGCGATGCGATCGTCGCAACGTCGACGGCGGGCACGGTGTCGCTCTCGTTGCTGACCATGAACGGGTCGGTGCCACTCTCCACGAACGCCTGTCCAGCTCCGTACGTCTTCGTGTTGCAGTTCGCGTCATGCGTCGTGACCTGGCCGGACTCGACCACGACCAGCACGACACCGGGGTGGTAGTGCCACCCGGAGGTGGCGTGCCTCTCGAACGTGACCTTCTGTGTGATCAGGTCGACCGGGTCCTTCGTCTGGAACTTGATCCGGTCCTGATTGACCTGGACATCGTCCGCGAGCGTTGCGCGATGTCCGAGAATCGTCGTGACCGAATTCCCCGGGTTCGCGAGCGCCACGGCCGTTGCCGCTGCCGCCACACCGACGACGATCAACGCCAAGGCGACCCTGCGATTGCGTTTCATTCGTTGCCTCCCTCTCGTGAGCCGATCACTCGAGGCTAGGAGGTGTGCAAAGCGGCAACTACGGCGCCAGCAGGCGAATGCAAGGGAGGCTGGCATCCCGGCGCACGGATGCCCGCGACCTTGACGAAGAACGGGCGATGGCAGACAACTTCCGCAAGCCGTGACGACGGATCAGCAGATCGAGGCGTTGAAAGCGTCGCGAAAGCGGCTGCTCATCGCGGCCGACGGCGAGCGCCGCCAGATCGAACGCCGGTTGCACAACGGGGTACACCAACAGCTCGTCGCCCTCGCTGTGAACCTTCAGCTCGCGGGCCCGTTGACCGACTCCGACCCCGTTGCCGCGAGGAGGCTGCTCGAGGAGATGGGGCGCTACGTCCACGAGGCGCTGGCCGAGACGACGCAGCTCGCGCAAAGGCTCTATCCCCCGCTCGACGTCGTCGATCTCGCCGCCACGCTCCGCTCGGCGGCCGCCGCTGCAGGCGTTCGCGTATCTGTCGATCTGGATCTCGAGGTCGAGGCGAGCTATCCGCGCGGTGCCATGGAGACGATCTACCTCTGCTGGCTCGAGGCGCTCCAGCGTGCGGGCGGCAAGCACGCAGCGATCACGGTGCGAAACCACGCCGACGCACTGACGTTCGAGATCGTTGCCGACGGCGAGGCCGCACTCGAGCCGTTGCGCGACCGGGTCGAAACCCTCGGCGGCCGGTTGAGCGCTCGGCCCGAGCCCGAGGGTCGCACGCGCATCGTCGGCGCGCTTCCCCTCGACTAGGCGCTCTCGGCGAGGTACAGGATCACGGCCTTGACGCGCTTGTGGACCGCGGCCTCCCACGTGAGGTCGAGCTTGAGAAAGATCGAATGGATCACTTTCTGGACCGAGCGCTCGGTCAGAACGAGCGCCTCGGCGATCGCGGCATTGTTCTTGCCCTCGGCCATCTCGCGCAGGACGTCGCGCTCTCTGGCCGTCAGTTGTGCGAGCGGCGACTCTTCGCCACGCGCGGTCTCCGCCACCAGCCCCTCGACGACCTTCGAGTCGATGACCGAGCCGCCGTCGGCGACGGCGTGGATCGCACCGGCAAGTTGCTCGAGGTCGTCCACACGCTCCTTGAGGAGGTAAGCACGCCCTCCGCTCCCCCCGTCCAGCAATGCGAGCACGTACTTCGGCTCGGCGTACTGGCTGAGAACGACGACGCCGAGATCCGGGTTCGTCTCGCGCAGCCGCTCCGCGGCCTGGATGCCCTCGTCTGTCTCGGCGGGCGGCATCCGGATGTCGGTTACGACGACGTCCGGCCGTTCGGACTCGACGGCGGCAAGCAGCGAGGTGAGGTCGTCACAGACAGCGACGACCTCGAACTCGGGACGCGTCTCGAGCAGACGACGAACGCCCTCGCGGACAAGGTAGTGATCGTCCGCGAGCACGAGCCGGATCGCCACAAGAGCAGGATACGGCGATGACCTCCTCGGCTCCAGGCCCGCTCGTGCTCATCGTCGACGACAACGAGCGGAACCTGAAGCTCGCATCCGACGTGCTGCAGGCGGCCGGATTTCGAACGCTGGCCGCCGTCGACGGCGCCGGCGCACTTGCGCTGGCAGAAGAGGAGATTCCGGACGTCGTCCTCCTCGATCTCCGACTTCCCGACCTGGACGGCGGCGATGTCGCGCGGGCGCTCGCCGGCGGAGCGCGGACGCGTGACATTCCCGTCGTCGCGCTGAGCGCCCTTCCGGACACGGGCGAACGGGCCTCCTGTTTCGCCGGCTATCTCGAAAAGCCCATCGACGTCGCGGCCTTCCCGGGGCAGGTGCGCGCCTACTGCCGGGATGCCAGCACCCCGCCGACACGGAGGCGGCCAGGCTAGGCGAGCGCGTCCGATCGTCCTAGGGTGGCGGCTATGGGGCTGTCGACTGCCACGTCACGACTCGTACTCGGCGGCGCCCTGCTCCTGGCCGCGGGGCTGACCGCCTGCAGTGGCAACGGCGCGGAGTCCTCCTCGCAGCCGATTCCCCGCGTCGGTCTGATGCACGTCGGAACCGACCACATTCCGCCTTCGCTCCCAACGCTCGAGGCCCGCCTGAAGCAGATGGGCTGGGTCGACGGCCGCACCATCAAGCTGCTCTGGCGCAACCTCGAGCCCGAACAAGCCCACGCGCGCGCCAAGGAGCTCGTCCGCGAGCGGGTCAACGTGATCGTCGCGTTCGAGGACCAGTCGATTCGCGCAGCCCAGGCGGCGACGGCCAACGTCAAGATCCCCGTCGTCTTCCTGCATCCGTCCGATCCCGTGCGCGACGGCCTCGTCAAGAGCCTGTCCCACCCCGGTGGCAATCTCACCGGCATCTTCGGAGCGCGCGACGTCGTCGCGAAACAGCTCGAGCTGTACGAGCTGATCGTGCCGGGTCTCCATCGTGTGCTGACCTTGATCGACCCGAACGACCCCGCAACGGGACGGCTGCTCGCGCAGTACCGCGCCGCCGCGTCACAGCTCGCGAGGCCGGTACAGCTGGTGATCCGGAAGGCGTCGACCCCGAATGACCTCCGGCGTGTGTTCCACTCCCTGCGGCCGGAGGAGGTCGACGGCGCCTTCTTGCTGTCGCCCACGCTCCGACTCAACGACTCCGCGCTGACGATCCGCCTTGCAACACACGCGAAGCTCCCGGTACAGGCACACCGGAAGGACTGGGTCAAGAAAGGCGCCCTCTTCTCGTACGGCGCCGACCTGGGGCCGATCGGGCGACGCGCGGCCCGGTATGTCGACCGCATCCTCAAGGGAACGCCGCCGTCCGAGCTCGCCGTCGAGGAGGTTCCGGACGTCGAGTTCGCGATCAACCTGAAGACCGCGAGCAGGCTCGGCATCCGCGTGCCGCAGCAGATGATCATCCGTGCGGACGAGGTGTACCGGTAGCCCACCGGCGACTGATCTGGAAATACACCGCCGTCGTCGTCACCCTCGTTGTCGCCGCGGTCGTCTCCGTCGGGCTCACGGAGCTCTACTTCTCGTATCAGGACAGCAAGAAAGCGCTCACGCGCTTCGAGCGCGACAAGGCGTCAGCTGCCGCAACGTCGATCGAGCAGCTCGTGCAGAACCTCTTGCTGGAGCTCGATGCCGTCGCACAGCCGACCGCCGTAGGCGGAAGTGCCGGCCGGCGACAGCGCAACCAGGATTTCCATCGCCTGCTCGACCGTGACAGCTCGGTCAGCCGGGTGAGCTATGTCGACGCACACGGTCGGGAGCAAGTGCGAACGTCTGCGTTGGACACGGACCGCCTACGGGCGGGGAAGGATCTCTCCCGCAGTCCGGAGTTCCTGCTCGCGCGGGCGCGGCAGCGGTACTTCAGCTCGGTCCACTTCGAGGACGGCCTGTCCCACCTCACGGTCTCCGTCGCCGAGCGGGCCCCCGGACGAGGCGCTGTCGTCGCGGAGATCGACCTGCGCTCCATCGGCCAAGTCGTCGACCGCGCGCGCGTCGGGCCGGCGGGATACGCCTACGCGGTCGACTCGCGTGGACGGCTCGTCACACACCCGAACATCAACCTCGTCCTGCGGCACACGAGCTTCGCCGCCCTGCCGCAGGTACGGGCTTCGCTTCACGGGAGCAGCGAAGCCGGCGCGACGACGACCGGTCGAAACCGGGACGGAAAGGAAGTCCTGAGCGCGTTCCACACCATCGAGCCGATGGGATGGCGGGTCTTCGTCGAGCAGCCGCTGAGCGAGGCGTTCGCCCCCCTGAAGGCGGCAATCTGGCGCACCGCACTGCTGCTGGTCGCATTTCTGCTGCTGGCAATCGCCACGAGCGTCCTGCTCGCGCGCAGGCTCGTCCGGCCGATCGAGTCGATCCAGGCGGCAGCGGCGAAGATCGGATCTGGCTCGCTCGACCAGCAGATCGAGATTCGGAGCAACGACGAGCTCGGTGCGCTCGCCGATGAGTTCAACCGCATGGCCGCCCAACTGCGAGAGTCGTACGCCGGTCTCGAGCAAAAGGTCGAGGAGCGAACCCGCGAGCTGGCGGAGGCCTTGAGGGAGCTCGACGTGAAGAGTCGTGAGCTCGAGATCGCAAGCCGGCACAAGTCGCAGTTCCTCGCCAACATGTCGCACGAGCTGCGGACGCCCCTGAACGCGATCATCGGCTTCAGCCAGGTGCTGGCGGAACGGCTCTACGGCGATGTCAACGAGAAGCAGGAGGAGTACCTCGAGGACATCCTCAGCTCCGCGAACCACCTGCTCGCACTGATCAACGACGTCCTCGACCTGTCGAAGGTGGAGGCGGGCGAGGTCGAGCTGGTCGTCGCGCCGTTCTCGCTGCGGCAGACGCTCGAGCGCGGAGTGGTCATGGTCCGTGAGCGGGCGTCGCACGACGGCGTGCACGTCTCCCTCTCCGCCAACGGCGGTCCGGACCTCGTGTCGGGCGACGAACGGCGTATCAGCCAGGTGATCTTCAACCTGCTCTCGAACGCCGTGAAGTTCACCCCTTCCGGCGGCGCCGTCGACGTCAGCGCGACGCGGCGCGACGGCGAGGTTCGTGTCTCCGTGACCGATACCGGCCCGGGCATCGCGGCGGCCGACCACGAGCGGATCTTCCAGGAGTTCCAGCAGACCGAGTCAGGAGCCGGGCAGCCGGACGGAACCGGTCTTGGTCTCGCCCTGTCGAAACGGCTCGTCGAGCTGCACGGCGGTCGAATCTGGGTGGAGAGCGAGCTCGGCAAGGGAAGCACCTTCGTCTTCACCCTGCCGGCAGAGCAGGCCCCGTGACAGCGAGTTCGCGTTTCACGACACGGGTGCGTTCATCGCCCGCGTCTCGCTCCAGTCGACGATGAGTTTGCGTTCGGCGAAGTACCACCGCCCGTCGTGCTTAGTGAAAGCGTCGAGGTAGCGGAGGGAAGCGATCATGATCTTGCGTGTGCCGTCTTCGGTGTACGCGTGGTGGGCGATCGTGTAGCTCTCGCCGTCTGCTCGGTCACCGTCGAGCGTGATCGTGCTCTGGCCGTTGAAGTGCGTGGTGACTTCGTAGCGGTTGAGGCCTTCGAACACCGGGGTGAGCGCTTCTCGTCCGCGTAGGACGTAGGTGGGCTCGCTCCCTTCGCCGTCCATGTAGACGGCGAAGACCGTATCGTCGGTGAAGAGCGCCTTCTGCCCTTCGGCGTCGCGCCGGTCGGCGCAGTGCGCGTAGGCGTCGAACAGCTCGCGCAACGCGAGCCGGTCGGCGGCTTCGGTAGGGCTGAGTTCGGCGTGGTCAGTCACGGTCGCCCCTCGTACTCCGACGCGAACAGGTAGCTCACTGCAAGGCTCCGATACGGCCTCCAGCGGTCCGACACCAGAGCCACTTCGTCTTCAGTCGGCGGGTGGTCGAAGCCGTAAGCTCGCTGAATCGCGCGTCGTAGCGCGAGGTCGCCCGAGAGGAAAACGTCGGGCCGGTCGAGCGCGACGAGCAGGAACCCGCGTGCGGTCCACTCCCCGATTCCGGGCACCTCGGTCAGCGCTGCCTCGACTTCTTCGTCGCTCATGCGCGCGAGCGTCTGGTCGTTCAGGCGCCCGTCGACGAACCTTTCCGCGAGCGCGCGCAACGTCTCGCCCTTTCGAACCGAGAAGCCGCTGTCTCGCAGCACCTGCGGATCGGCGGCGAGCAGCTCGGCCGGCGAGGGCATCTGCCCACCGAACCGCTGCAGTAGATGCGAGATGATCGCCCGCGTCGAGGCGACAGAGAGCTGTTGGCCTGCGACCTGGAAGACGAGTGTTCCGAACGCATCGAGCGGCGGGAGCTCGTCGATCCAAGCGCGGGGGCGGAAGTCCGGTCGCGCGTCGATCAGTCGCGCGAGCACCGGATCCGCGTTGCGCAGGAACTCTCGCGCATTGGGATCGGCAAGGGCGGCCCGCTTGCGGGAAGCGGCCTGAACGACGCGCTCGGTCACCGAAC
>WNGO01002292.1_pt1 | contig 12214 bp, 13 predicted proteins | sample 5400511 | NCBI WGS metagenome assembly WNGO01 (sample SAMN13153380, study PRJNA577476) | soil metagenome | isolation source: 20 cm soil or saprolite under Garry oak tree replicate 2 | place: USA:California | collected 2016-06-15
AGGAGTCGACCGTGCGCACCAGCTCGGGATCGCGTTGCGTCAGGTTGATATAGGTGATCCGCCGGCTGCGGGTCAGCAGGTTGAACGCGAACTGCCGTGGATCGAAGTCGGCATAGCGCGATACATGCTCGAAATAGGTGGCGCTCTCGAGCGCGGCCTCCTGGAATCGCTCGACGATGGGTTGCCGTTCCATCTCGTAGTCGTTGAGGGCCGCGCCCAGGTCCCGATACCGTCGCAGCGCATCGACCAGGGCGATGCTGTCCTCCATCGCGAGCTTGGTGCCCGAGCCGATCGAAAAATGCGCGGTGTGAGCGGCGTCGCCGAGAAGCACGACCTTGCCGTGATGCCAACTCTCCTGGCGCAGCGTCAGGAAGTTGACCCAGAGCGAGCGGTTCGACATCAACCGCCGGCCCTGCAGCTCCGGCTGGAAGAGCGCTTCGCAGTAGGCGATGCTCTCGGCCTCGCTCGCCGATTCCAGGCCGGCTCGGCGCCAGGCGGCCTCCGGGCATTCGACGATGAAGGTGCAGGTGCGCGCATCGAACGGATAAGCGTGAACCTGGAAGAGGCCGTCATCGTTGCGGCGAAAGATGAAGGTGAAGGCGTCGAGCGGCAGGTCGCTCCCGAACCAGACGTATTTCGTCGGATGTGTCGCGATCTGCGGCTTGAAGAACTCCCCGTATGTTCGTCGAACTAGGCCGTTGATGCCGTCCGCGCCCACGATCAGGTCGGCGCCATCGAGCTCCATGACATCGCGGACCTCGCGCTCGAACTCCAGCTGGACCCCCAGTGCCCGGCAGCGCCGCTGGAGGATGTTGAGCAGGACTTTGCGGGAGATCCCGGTAAAAACGTGGCCGCGGGACCGGACCAGGGTGTCGCGGTAATAGATGTCAATCGCATTCCAGCGAGCGAAGCTCTCGCCGATCTCGGTGTAGGTTTCGTAGTCGGCATCGCGAAGGGCGCCGAGCGTCTCTTCAGAGAAGACGACGCCCCAACCGAAGGTGGCGTCGGGTGGATTGCGCTCCACCACGAGGACCTCGTCACTCGGGTTGGCCTTCTTGGCGAGCAGCGCGAAGTACAGTCCCGAGGGTCCGCCGCCGATAACGGCGTAGCGCACCGGTTAGCCGATCACTTCGGCCAGTCGGTCAACCTGCTCGATGCTGGAAGCCGTGGGAAACAGGACCAGCTCGTCACAACCCGCATCTTCGTAGCCGCGGATGAAGTCGGTGATCGCGCCTGGCGACGTCAGATTTCCGGCCGCGATTTTCTCGGCGAACGGTCCCGTGAACGCGTAGTAATGCCTCAGGTACTCGGCTCCGGTATCGGCGTTCCCATCGCCGAGCGCGAAATACCCCATCCCCCACAGGATCGGCCGTCCCGGCCGGCCCAGGTCCGACCAGGCGGCGGCAGCTTTGGCAGCTGCGCCGGCAAACGCGCGCGCCGGTCCACCTCCATGCATGTAGCCATCGCTATAACGGGCCATCCGGGCCAGGGCCTCGCCGCTCGAGCCGCCTACCAGCAGTTGGGGCCCCGCCGTCGTGGGAGTCGGCCCAATCTTCCCCTCTTCCCAGATGTCGCGGATAGCTTCCAGCTGTTCGCCGAAGCGCCGGCCGCGTCCGCGACTGTCGATGCCCGAGACCGCGTAATCCTCCCCGCGGGCGCCCACCGCCAGCCCAAGGGTGAAGCGGCCGTCGGAGAGCGCGTGCACCGAGGCGGCCTGCTTTGCCAGGATGGCCGTATTGCGTAGCGGCGCGATCACGACCATGGTGGCCAGGCGCACCCGCTGCGTCACCGCCGCAGCCGCGGCCAGCGCGGTGAAGGGCTCGTAATTCTGGTAGGCGACGCGGTCCACGACGCCCAGGCTGCTGAAGGGACCGGCGTCAGCCCGCTTCGCCCAGTCCACCAGGAGCTGGCCGCTGATGCCCGACGTGGAGGTCGGCAGACCGACCCCGATGTTCATGTCTCCGTCGCTCCTTCGGAGGAGATGATAAGTTTTTGCGGATGACGGCGTTCCGCGGCTCGGCTTCGCCGACGCAATCATGGGACCATTTCCGCTTCGCGGTTGACGACGGAGTCGCGACCATCACCTTCGACCGCCCCAAGAAGCTGAATGCGCTGACCTTCCAGGTCTACGCGGACCTCCGCGACCTGCTGACCGATCTGCCATTGCGCGACGACGTCCGGGTCGTGGTCATCACCGGCAGCGGGCGCGGTTTCAGCTCCGGCGGCGACGTGACCGAGATCATCGGCGAGCTCCAGCAGATGGACCCGCGCGACCTGCTGGCCTTTACCCGGATGACCGGGTCGGTCACCCAGCGGATGCGCGATTGTCCCTTCCCCATCATCGCTTCGGTGAACGGGGTGGCGGCGGGTGCGGGTGCGGTGATCGCGCTCGCCGCCGACTTGCGCATCCTGTCGGCGTCGGCGACATTGTCATTCCTCTTCACCAAGGTCGGACTGTCGGGCGGCGATATGGGTGCCGCCTACTTGCTCCCACGTTTGATCGGGTTGGGCCGAGCCAGCGAATTGCTGCTCCTCGGCGAACAAGTCACCGCGCAGCGGGCGCTGGCGTTTGGCCTCGCCAATGCCGTGGTCGAGGACCGCGAGCTGGCCACGGAAACGGCCGGCCTGGCCAAAAGGCTTGCGCAAGGCCCGGCGCTTGCCTACGCGGCTACCAAGATGCTGATCTCCAAACAGTTGGACATGAACCTCGGCGGCGCGATCGAGCTCGATAGCATGACGCAGGCCCTGCTGATGAAAAGCGCCGATCATGCGGAGTTTTACGCGGCATTCCGAGAAGGACGGGAACCGAACTGGACCGGCCGCTAGCAAGCCCGCATCAGATCCGCAACCCGGAAAGCCTTCCGCGGCCGTCCGGTTACTCCCACGCCGTCATCGCACATGGCAGTCGCACGGTCTACCTGGCGGGTCAAACCGCCCACCGGGCCGATGGAAGCCTCACCGCCGGCTCGATGGCCGAGCAATTCGACGCGGCCGCCGGCAACGTGGTCGGGGCCCTGGAGGCAGCGGGCGCCAGGCCGCAGGACCTGGTGAGCATGCAGATCTTCGTCACCGACATCGCGAAGTACCAGCGATTATCGAAGGAAATCGGCGCCGCATATCGGCGGCATTTCGGGCGCCACTACCCGGCCATGGCGCTGGTCGAAGTCAGCCGCCTCTACGATCCCGCGGCCACGGTCGAGCTGATGTGCATCGCCGTCACGGCATGATCCTCTAACAACGCCCAACAATCCGACGGTCCTCTAATAATCGAGGCGTAGCAATACTCGAGGAGGCACCTCGAGTGATGCCTCACCCTCCTCGGACATCGGGCTCCCGCCGCCTTCAGTCTCAGCTCACCGGCCCCCTCCAGCGATCACGGTGGGCCAACCGGACATTGGAAGATCGGGGCCGGATCGGAAGCTGGCTACCGCGTTCGCGAGAAGTTCATCAACCAACCGTCCACCACCGAGGCCGTCGCCCGAACCTCGGCGATCAGCGGTGGTCTCCTTGTCGAATCGCAGGGCGGACAGCTCGTCGTCCGTCAGGTGAGTCTCTCGGCGGACCTTACCAAGTTGCACAGCGTCGACACCCATGCCACCTACCAGGCGTATCAACGAGACTTTTTCGTCTCCGGCATCTACCTGCAGACCGGGCAATACCCCACGGCGACCTTCAAGGCGGACCGCATCATGCCTCCAGCGAACGCCACCTCCGCCACCACCCCGGTGGCGATGCTCGGCCACGGGCGCCTCATCATTCACGGCGTGGGGCATGACGTGGATGGCGAGCGGCGACCGGATCGAGCTGGTTGGATCGATCGGACTGGAGCTGCCCGATTACGGGATCGAGGTTCCCCAGATTGGCTTCACGCGAGCCGAGCCTCATGCCGCAATCGAGTTTCATCTCTTCCTGACCCGCGGCTGACCGAGAGGGCCCGCCCCAGGCGCGGGCCCTCCGCACGACTAAGGGGCCGTTGACTCTCCGCTTCGCTCCGACTCAGTCGGATTCCTGATGGCCGGTGCGAACCTGCCCACGGATCTCACCGCCAGGGTACTTACTGGTGTGAACGTTGACGTAGGCGTCCCCAGCATCGATGATCCGCAGTGCGGTCGCCATGTCCATGGCGCTCACGTTTTGGTCCGGTACGGCCTGGATGTCAGCGGCTGTGATGCGCCCGGTGACCGTTTCCGGCTCTGACGTATTCCCGGACGGGCAGGGCTGATGCGCAGGGGTGCCGGGCTTCCCGCAGAGCCAGATGAAGATCCCGCCGTTCACCCCGCTTTGCGCAAAGTGGAAGTGGGCCATGAACGCGGGTGTCGTGAGCCCTGAGTAGGTCAGCGTAAATTCGATGGCTCCGTTATTCGCTTTGGCCTTGAACATCCCGTTCCCCTCGGTCGCCTTCGGCGGCACTTCGCTGAATCCCGAGAGGCCGGCCTTCATATTCACTGCACTCGCATCGGCGCTTGCCGCCGCCGTGGTGACAAGAGCCAGGAGTCCGACGACACTCAGCGATCTAGCGAGCGTAGTTTTCATCATTGCCTCCTCCAACAAGTCGCCCAAAAGCCTGCCTCATGATGCTCCGCCGTTAAGAAGCTGTCAATGTCCCATAACTGCCGGCAAAGTCCCCCCAAGAGCGTGAGCCCAGACCTGGCCGTCCCTTTCTCCAGGCGGCCCCTAACGCACGCCTTCCCCTCGAAACAGATCGCGCGCGATGATCTCGCGCTGAATCTCGGACGTGCCTTCGTAAATCCTGGGAGCGCGCACTTCGCGATAGAGATGCTCCAAAAGATGCCCCCGCTCGAGCGCGACGGCGCCGTGGACCTGGACGGCCACATCAATGACCTGTTGCGCGGTCTCGGTGGCGAACAGCTTCGCCATGGCTGAGCGCCGGGCGACGTGCGGGTCGCCGCGGCCGTACGCTTCAGCCGCCGAATAGACCAGGGCCCGCGCCGCCTCCAGCCGCGTTGCCATCTCGGCCAGCTGATGCGACACTGCCTGGAAGTCTTTGATGGTCCGGCCGAACGCCTGCCGGCTGGATGCGTGGGCCACGGCGGCGTCCAGCGCCGCCTGTGCCATCCCGATGACAGAGGCGCCGACACTGGGCCGGAAGAGGTCGAGCGTGCGCATCGCCAACCGGAAGCCACCGCCGACCTCGCCGAGAATTTGCTCCTGCGCAACCAAGACGCCGTCGAGTTCCAGGCGCCCGATCGGATGCGACGAGAGGAGATGCAGCGCGGATCCGCTGAGCCCCTTCGCATCGCCGCTGACAATGAATGCGGTGATTCCCTTCGTTCCGGCCCCAGCCGTGGTCCTGGCAAAGAGGGTGTAGACGTCCGCATCCGGCGCGTTGGAGATGAAGACCTTCGTACCTGACAGGCGGTAGCCCTTGCCGTCGGGCTCGGCGCGCAGGGCCAGCGCACCGGCATCCGTTCCCGCTCCCGGTTCGGTCAGCGCGAACGCCGCGACGGCCTCACCGCGAGCCACCGGTCCGGCGTGGCGTCCGGCTTGTTCATCGCTGCCGGCCAGGACGATCGGATAGGCACCGAGCGTCTGGATCGCGATCGCGTTCTCGACCAGGGTTGATACTCGTCCGAGGTTTTCTCGCACCGCACACAGGTCGACCGCCGATACCCCCGCTTCGCGCGTGCCGCCCGCCCGTCGCGGAAATAGCCGGGGCAGCAGGCCCTCCTCCGCCAGGGCGCGGATGAGCCGCCGGTTGACCCGGCCTTCCTCACCCGCGGTGGCAATCCGGGCGACCTTGCCGGCGACGCCGGTGGCGAAATCAGCGAGATCCTCCCGGTCCGTCATGACTGGAGGGCGCCGCCGTCGATGACCATACCCTGGCCGTTGATGCCGCGGGCGGCTTCGGAACAGAGGTAGGTCGTCATGGCAGCCACCTCGGGGGCCGTCATCAACCGTCCCTGCGGGCTGAACCCTTCGAGGATTTTTCGGGCATCCTCTTCAGTGCGCCCGGTCCGTTTCACGATGTTCGCCGCGGATGCATCGGTCATCTCGGTGTCGACATAGCCGGGGCAGACCGCATTGACCGTGATGCCGCGGCTTGCAACTTCCGCGGCGACAGCGCGGGTCAGGCCGAGAAGTGCGTGCTTCGACGCCGTATAGGCCGCGATGTAGGGCGCACCGGCGCGAGCCGCCACCGACGCCATGTTGACGATGCGGCCCCACTTCGCCGCCAGCATCAGGGGCAATACCGCCCGCGTGCAATAGAAAGCGCCGCTCGCGTTGACGCGCAGCATCCGATCCCACATCTCGTCCGTTGTGTCCGCGAGCTTGGCGCTCAGGGCGATGCCGGCGTTGTTCACAAGGATCAAAGGGTCACCCAGCGCCGTCCTGACGCGAGCGATCATCGCATCGACCTGGGTCCGTTCAGAGACATCGCAGACCATCGCCTCGGCGCGACGGCCCAGCGCGCGGATCGCCGCCGCGGTTTCGTCCAGCTCCTTGGAGGACCGGGCCGTGACGGCGACGTCGGCGCCCGCTGATGCCAGGGACAGTGCGACGGCGCGCCCGATGCCGCGGCCTCCCCCGGTGACCAGGGCGATCCGGCCGGTCAGCTCCGCCATCGTCAGTGCTCGCCCAGGATCTTCGTCAGCTTCGGCAGGTCGATGTTGCCGCCCGACACGATGCAGGCGATTCGCCCGGCGCCCGCTTTCCCCGAAAGCGCGACCGCCAGAGCCACGGCGCCGGCTCCTTCGGCGATCACGCGATTGCGCTCCGCCATCAGCCGCAGCGCCGCCGCAATCTCGTCGAGACTCGCCGTCAACGACCCGTCGAGGAGGTCCTGCGCCATGACCAGCATGTTGGAGAACACGGTCTTGCTGCCGATGCCGTCGACAAACGAGGGCTGGTAATCGACCACCTGCGGCGAGCCGGCTTTCATCGACGCAGCCAGCGGCGCGCCGGTCTCCGCTTCCACCGCGTAGATGCGGACCGCAGGCTTGAGGGCGCGAAGCGCGGTGGCGATGCCACCGGCCAGGCCACCGCCGCCCCAGGGAATCAACACGGTGTCGACCTCTGGCAGGTCCTCCAGCAGCTCGAGGCCGATGGTGCCGTTACCTGCCATCACACGGTCATCGTCGAAGGAGTGAATGAACACGGCGTCGACACCCGGATAGCTTCGATCGGTGAAGGTCTGCCACCAACGGTCGAACGGCACCTTGATGACGCGGCCTCCCAGGCGCTCGATCGCCTGCACCTTGGTGTCGGGTGCGTAATCGGGTGCGATCACGGTACAGGGGATGCCGAGCCGGCGCGCGTTCCAGGCGGCGCCCTGTGCCATGTTGCCGGCGCTGGCAACAAGGACGCCTTTGGCCAGCTCCGCCTTCGACAACCCGCTCATCGCATTGGCGGCACCACGGATCTTGAAGGATCCGATGGGTTGCAGGTTCTCCAGCTTGAGATAGATCTCGCCGGCGGCGTCCCAGACGTTGAGCCGCACCAGCGGGGTGCGGATGGCGGCGTTGGCAACGACCGGCTGCGCTCGACGGATATGCTCGATACCGAGCCCGGTCGCCTTCACATCGAGACCGTCTGGCCGCTGCCGGTTTCGCGCGCCCGGCGGGCGAGATAGGCGGCGGAGGCGACATCTTCGACGGCAAGCCCCAGCGATTTGAACAGCGTCAGCTCACTGGGCGAGCGGCGACCTGGGTCCTTGCCGACGATGACGTCGCCAAGCTCTGCCTGCACGTGGTCTCCCTTGACGGCCCCTTCTCCCATTGCGATCAGCAAGTCGCCGGCTTCCGCGAGCGCGGACTCCCGGCGGTCAACAAAGAGCCGCGCCGCCACCATGGTGGCCGTGTCGATCTCGCGACTCGTCGGAATCGATGACCCGACGGCGTTGATGTGCACGCCCTCTTTCAGCCAACCGCGCTCGAGGATCGGCTCTGGGCTGGCGGTGACGGTGGCGACGATATCGGCCGCTCGAACCGCAGCCTCGGGGCTGGCCGCAACCTCGATCGGGAACGGGAACCGCGTACGCAGCTCCGACGCGAGCGCGCTGGCATGCCCCGCGTTGCGGCTCCAGATTCGCACCTTGCGTAGCGGCCGCACGGCGGCGATCGCCTCGAGGTGGGTGCGCGCTTGCACGCCGGCGCCCAGGATGGCGAGCTCGCCGGCGTCAGGCCTGGCGAGCGCGTCGGTCGCGACGCCCGACACCGCTGCCGTCCGAATCGCCGTGATGGCGGCGCCGTCCATGAGGGCGCTAAGACGCCCGGTATCCGCTTCAAAGAGCAGTACCGCCCCCTGGTGGGTATCGATGCCTCGCCTGGCATTGCCGGGAAAGACCGATACCGCCTTCATGCCGAGCGCACCGTCCTCTCCCCTCGTGGGCGCGATATAACCTGGCATCAAACCGAGGAAGCCACTCACGCCCGGCACCCGCATGATGGTGCGTAGCGGGACCAGTGCCTCTCCCCTGGCGAGCGCCGCCAGGGCATCGCGCATCACCTTGATGCATTCCGGCATGGGCAGGAGTCGCGTCACCTCTTCGGCATTCAGGACCAGGACGTCCATCAGGCGGCCGCAGCCTCCATCTTTGAGGCCACGGCCTCGCGCTCGTCATGAGTCAGGTGCACGTCGACCGCATCCACCCAGGGCTTGAACTGTTCGACCGTACGCGGTCCGATCAGCGCCGACGTCACCGCCGGGTGACTGAGGACCCAGGCGAGAGCCAGCGTGCCGGTATCGAGGCCGCGATCGGCAGCGGCCGCACGCAGGGCGTCGATCGCCTCGAAAGTCCGCTTGTTTATCAGGTGCTCGTACGGCTTTGGGCGGAGGTCAACGCGCGACCCCGCCGGTGGTCGCTCGCCAAATCGGTACTTTCCCGTCAGCAGGCCTCCCGACGTCGGACTGAAGGGTGTGACCGCCATCCGCTCCTGCGCCGCGAGCGGCAGGACGTCGGTCTCGATGGCGCGGTCCAGCAGGCTGTAGCCGTTTTGCACCGACTGGTAGCGGTGTACGCCCAGCCGGTCGCTGGCGGCCAATGACTCGCGCAGCTGCGGCGCCGTGATGTTGCTGGCGCCGATGTGCCGGACCTTCCCCGCATGCATCAGGTCGTTCATCGCCTCCAGCGTCTCCTCGACGGGGGTTGACGGGTCAGGCTCCATGATGACGTAGAGGTCGAGATAGTCGGTCTGCAGCCGCCGGAGACTCCCGTCGACGGCCTGCATGATGTGGTGACGCGAGAGGCTGCGGTCGTTGGGCCCTTCGGCGATCGGGTAGAAGACCTTGCTGGAGAGCACCAGCCGGTCCCGTACCCTGCGCTCCTTCAGCCAGGCTCCAATGACCGACTCCGAGACGCCGCCTCCGTAGCTGTCGGCCGTGTCGAAGTAGTTGATGCCGGCATCCCAGGCGTGGTCCATCAGGGCAAAGGCCGACGCTTTGTCCTCACCTTTGCCGAACAGCTCCGGCGCCGAGCCGACACCACCGAATCCGCCACAGCCCAGCCCCAGCACCGAGACCTTCATCCCGGTCCGCCCGAACGTGCGGTATTCCATTCCCTTCGTCGAGATGGTAAGCGTTCGGGCCATTGTTATCATCGGCGCACCAGAATGTCCGTGCAGCAACGGGCGCGCCTTCGCCATCAAGGTGACATCAGCGGCCTTCCCATTGAAGGCGGCACGCTGCAGTGGCTGGTCGATCGCGACCTCGGAGCCCTGCACGTGATGGCATACCGCATGACGCTCGATCCCGACTCCGCCCTCAGCCATGTTCACAGCGGCGCCGAGGAGGTCCTGTACGTCCTTGATGGGATCGGCAAGGTCCGGGTCGAGGAGGTGACCCACCGAGTCGGTCCGGGACAGGCGGTCTTCATCCCCGAAGGCGCCGAGCACACCTACATCAATACTGGGGGTGAGCCACTGACCCTGGTTGGTGCCATGGCACCGCCCATCGCGCTCGACGAGATTCACCCTGTCATGCCGCGCCTCGACCTGTCCGGGTTGATAGCCGCCAGCCTCAAGGAGAGCGCTGTCGCCCCCAGAATGATGGATGAGCGGCAGGTGACGCCGACGCTGATGGGTGAGCGCAGCTTTCGCGTGCTCGTCAGCCCCGAAGTCGGCTGCCGCCAGATGACGCAGTTCACCGGCGTGATCCCTACCGGACGGGCGCCCCTGCATGCCCACCCGCACGAAGAGGCGGTCTACATCCTGGCCGGAACCGGCCGGCTCTGGATCGAGGATCAACCGGTGGGCGACCTGCGGTCCGGTTCCGTCGTGTTCTTCCCCATCGGCATTCGGCACACGCTGGAGAACACCGGCCGCGACGACATGAAGGTGCTGGGCGCGTTTTCGCCGGCGGGCTCCCCCGAGGCCAAGCTCCCGCCCAGCCACTAAGCGCTACATCCCCAGGTAAGCCCGCTGCATCTGCGGGTTCTGGAGCAGCGACGCCGCCGTACCGGCCAGCACGACGCGTCCACTCTGCAAGACGTAGCCGCGGTTGGCGATACCGAGCGCCATGGTCGCGTTCTGTTCCACGACGAAAATCGTGATCCCGGTCGCATTGAGGCGCTGGATCGTCTCGAATTGCTGCTCCACCAGCACCGGCGCGAGCCCCATCGACGGCTCGTCCATGCAGAGGAAACGTGGCCGTGACATCAGCGCCCGCGCCATGGCGAGCATCTGCTGTTCCCCGCCCGACATGGTGCCACCTTTCTGCGAGCGCCGCTCGCGCAACCGAGGGAACATCTCGAGGACGCCCTCGAGATCCCTGTCGATCTCGGCGCGATCGTTGCGGATGAAGGCGCCCATCATCAGGTTCTCCAGCACGGTCAACCGCGGAAAGATCCGCCGGGCCTCGGGAACGATCGCGATCCCATGAGCGACGCGACGCGAGGTGTTCCAGTTGGTGATGTCCTCGCCGTCGTACCAGACCGATCCCTTGGCGGGGCGCACCGAGCCGATCACCGTCTTCATGGTGGTCGACTTGCCCGAGGCATTGCCCCCCAGCAAGCAAACGATCTCGCCCCGCCGGATCTCCATACTCACGTCGCGCAAGGCTGGCACCGGGCCATAGCGCACCTCGACGTCCCGCAAGCGCAGGACGACATCCGCGGCGCGTGCCGCCGGGCTAGGCGGACGCTGCCCGTCGGCCGAGGTAGGCTTCGACGACTCTTGGATTGCTGTGGACCTCCTTGGGCAAGCCTTCGGCGATCTTCACGCCGTGGTCCATGACGACGACGCGATCCGAGATCTCCATCACCAGCGGCATGTGATGCTCGATGAGGAAGATCGTCAGCCCGCGGTCGCGCATCGAGCGGATGAGGCCCGCGACCTCGATCCGCTCGTAGGGGTTCATGCCGGCGGCGGGTTCGTCGAGCAGCAACAGCTTGGGGCGCGCCGCCAGCGCGCGAGCCATCTCGGTGCGGCGGCGGTTCGCGTACGAGAGGCTGAACGCCGGATCATCGAGCCGCGCCTCGAGCCGTTCGCGGAAGAGATCGATCGCGGTATGGACCTCCGCCTGGGCGGCGCGCTCGGCCCGCAGCGTGCTCGGCCAGAACGTCACGGATCCCAGCATGCCGCTCCGCGTCCAGTGGTGCGTTCCCAGCAGGATGTTCTCCCGGACGGTCAGCTGCGGAAACACCCGGATGTTCTGGAATGTACGGGCGACCCCTTGATGCGTGATGCGGTGCGCCGGCAACCCGACGAGTTCCCGGCCGAGCAGGCGGACGGATCCCGCCGTTGGCCGCAGGACGCCGGAAATCAAGTTGAAGACCGTGGTCTTACCGGCGCCGTTCGGCCCCACGAGGCTGACGATCTCACCCTCGTTGACGTCGACGTCGAAGCGGTCGACGGCGGTCAGGCCGCCAAACCGGCGCGTCAGGCCACGGATCTCCAGGACGGACGTGCGTCCGCTCACACTTTCCATTCGGGATCCTCGACGATTGCTCCTGACACGGCCTCGAGGTCTGCCACCTCGGTATCGGTAACGGCCGGCAGCTCAGACGCTTCGACCGCCGACTCCGCGGTCAGCAGCTCGAGCGTCCCGCCCATGGTCTTGCGTGGGCGGATGGAAACCGTCCCCAGCAGGCCCTCCGGCCGGAACACCATCACCGCAATCAACACGATGCTGACGACGAGGTACTTGTAGAAGACGAATTGCTGTAAGAGGAATGGCGGAACGGTAAACGCGATCGCGCCGAGGATGGCACCGGGGATGCTGCCAAGGCCGCCCAGGATCACCATGATGAATACCGTCA
>WNGO01003847.1_pt1 | contig 12212 bp, 11 predicted proteins | sample 5400511 | NCBI WGS metagenome assembly WNGO01 (sample SAMN13153380, study PRJNA577476) | soil metagenome | isolation source: 20 cm soil or saprolite under Garry oak tree replicate 2 | place: USA:California | collected 2016-06-15
CGGCCACATCCGCCGGTCTGGGTGGGCTGCGCCCGTTCCGAGGACTCCTTTCGCTGGGCCGGCGAAAACGGTTTTCACTTGATGACGCTGCCCTATCTGTATCGCGAGGCGCATATGCTTCCGAGTTTCATAAAATCCTATCGCGACGGCTTGACGAAGGCCGGTCACGATCCCGCGAAAACCGACATCCTTGGCAAATTTCATATTTACGTATCGAGCAGTCTTGACCGGGCAATGGATGAAGCCGGACCGTACATCACGTCCTATTATGACGTTCACCGAGCGGCCGATCCGAACCGCAAGGAGCAAGGATTGCTGTTGCAGCGCGATACAAAGACGCAGCTGGAGCAGGGATTCGTGCTTGCCGGCGATCCCAAACGCGTTGCCGATAGCATTCGCAAATGGAGCGAGGAAGTCGGACTGACGACGATCTCCGGTACGTTCTACTTCGGCGGTATGCCGCAGGAACTGGCGATGAAGAATATTCGGCTGTTTGCCGACAAGGTACTGCCAGAGTTCAAATGACGCGCTGACGTTGGATAAGATCCTCTAGTGGACCGGCAAATAAGAAAAATCAAAGACTTGATTTATGGTGATCTCTTTTGTGATGCCTTCGGTCTGGCGAGCGTCGCGGATGGTGTCGGCAATTAAATTGGCGTCGACTCTGCCATCCGTGGTTTCGACTTGTTTGTGCTGGTCGTAAATTTTCCCAATCAGATCTTCGTCGTCGATCCGCAGCGCGCGTTTAAGCGTGGGCATGATTTTCGCCTTGTTTTCTTTGGCGAAGGCGCGGGCACGTGCGATGGCACGGGTCAAACGCCGCACTTGGTCGGGCGATCGTTCGAGTGTCTCACCTAAGGTGGCAATGCCGGTGCTCGGCAGGCGCACGAAATTGCCCGAGAATCCCAGGTTCTTAAGACCTTCGCGATAGGCCAAGAAATTATACGGCGGATTGAGTAGAGCGGCCGCGACCCGCCCGGTTTTCAGCGCTGCGATTAAAGCGCTCTGCCCGGCGATCGTAATGATGGTGACCTGGTTGAAATCGATTTTCGACTGGGTCAGGATGCGCCGCATGATGATATCTTGTAAGCCGCCGCGGGAAGAGATCGCGAGCACCTTTCCTTTCACGTCTGAGATCGCGCCGATACCGGGAGCGCCGACGAGATCCTGCAATGGCCGGTCGACGAATAACATAATTGTCCGCACGTTGATGCCGCGGATGGCCGCGGCGACGGCGGAACCGATGGTCGCGGCGTATTGGATTTCACCCGCTAGCAGCACCTTAATATTGAGCGAGGCCGGCATGACCACCATTTCGGCATTCAGCCCTTCCTGTTGAAAGAAACCATGCTCCTTGGCGACGAAAAACGGCATAGCGGTGATAGTCACCGACGGCAGACCGATTTTGATGTTCTCTGCGGTTACGGGTGACGGTGCTAGGATCAATAGGACAGATAGTACCGATACGACAACGGTGAAATAAATTCGTCGGCGCTTTGGGTTCATGCTCTTCAGTCCAACGGATAGAGCCGGCGCGCGTTGTCGTTTAGAATCTTTCGCTTCGTCGTGTCGCCGAGCTTCGCGTGATTCACGATCGGCTCCGAGGCGCCCGGGAAGCGGCTGTCGAAGTGGCTATAGTCGGAAGCGAAAACGATCCAGTCGTCGCCGATGATCTCGATCACGTGCACCAGCTCTTTTTCTTCCGGTTCGCAGGAGAAATAAAGCTGGCCGCGCTCTAGGAGTTTGCTTGGCTCGGTCTTGAGCGCGGGCAACTGCACACCGAGCACTTCGTAATGCTCGTCCATTCTTTCGAACCAGTAAGGAATCCAGCCGCAGCCGGATTCCAAAAAAACAAAGCGCAGTTTGGGAAAGCGCTCGAGCACGCCTTCGCCGATGATCACCGAGAGCGCGATCATTTGCTCGAAGGGATGGCCGAAGAGATGAGAATAAAAGAATTTGTCGACCCGCTCGGTGCCGGTAGCGTCTGAGCCGTAGCGTCCGAGAAACATATGGACACAGATCGCGACATTTAATTTCTCGGCTTCGGCGTAAAGGGGAAAATAGTAAGGATCGCCGAGATGGCGGCCCTTCACATTCGGAAAAAGCGACGCGCCGACGAAGCCCAGTTCCTTCACGCTGCGGTGCAGCTCTTCGACGCTGGCGTTGATATCCTGCTGTGCCAGCGCTGCGGTGCCTTTGATGCGCTTGGGATTTTCCGCGCAGTATTCGGCGAGCCAGGTATTGCGCGCCGTCGCCAGCGCGGCGGCGAGACCGACGTCGTTCAAGGCGGGCAGAGTGCCCGCAAGCCCTGCGCCGAAGAGCACAGCGACATCGATGTGCTCACTGTCCATGTCGACCAGCCGTAGCTTTGGATCCGTCATCCCCGGCCGACGCGGATGGGGTCGGCTGTACGGTCCGCCGACGCCGATTCCTAGGCCGTTGGGTCGCGGCCACGCTTTGCCTTCGATGATCGTGCGCAGTTGGCCATTGCCGCTCGGTCGTCTTTCAGGCGCCTGACTTTTGTATCGATCAGGTAAGCGGTCTTTCCAATCGATGTGGTTTTCTTCGAGATGGCCGTCGGCGTCAACGGTCGGAATTACCTTCGCCATACATACTCCTCAGCATGCAAACTTACGTGTCTAGCAGTGATGGAAAGAAAACTTCTTCGATCTTGGCCAAGTTTCGGGTCAATCCCTCGGCGTGCGAGTTGGCGAAAAGTATTTCGAGCATCCGACGATTTTTACTCACGCCGAATGGAAAAGGATCGTCGCCGAACGTCGCCGCTTGAGTCTTGCGATCATTGCTCTCGAAGTAGAGGTATGCAGGCGCGCGCCGTTGCGCGATGATGACGTGATTGGCCGGTACAAGGCCGGTCTTTTTGAAGAACGCCTCGACGACCGCGCGGCCGCCGTCGGCGAACAGTTTTTTCAAGCGCGGATTGCCTTCAAGCGGCGTTCCGCCGTAGCGGTCGATATTGAGCTTAAACAGTTTCGGATCGTGGCGCGGCGCAAAGCCGTAGGCGGCGTCGATCTCGCCGCGGTCGAGCATGACATCGAAGGACTGCGCCGCGGTGAGCCAAGTTAACGAGACGCCCGCTGGCTTAATGTCTACGCCCAGCGCGCCACCGTGGCTGAGCTCCGGGATGCGGCCGATAAACCAGGAAATCTCGGACGGCTGGATGCCACAAAGCTCGCGCAAAAAAATTCTGAACCAGAGCGCGGCGGTCATGACGTAGTCGGGCACGCCGACTCGCTTCCCTCGGAAATCCGCTAAGCCCGCGATGCCAGCGCCGGTGTTGACGAAGAACGTCAGCCAAACAAATGCCTTAGCCGGAAAGATCGGCAGCGCCGCCCACTGCCAACGGCCGGCTTTGGCGTGCTCGCGAGTAATCAAGTACTCGGACAGGGACATTTCGAAAACGTCGAACTCATCGTTTTTGAGATTGCGAAAGAACAGTTCCGGCGGTGTCGTGACGACGATATCGAGATCGAGTTTGGCCGATTTGACCGTGCCGTCGATGAGAGGTTCGAAGCGTGGATTCTTGGTGACCGCGACTTTTAATTTCAGCATTAGGTTAGCGCTCTTTCGTTGTCAGTTATTGAACCTTACATACGACGGGCGCCTAGATCACGTCAAACCCGTGGACTGGATTGCCGCGCAAACGGCATCCTTCAGCGCTAAATCATAAGCCGGGGAGCCGACATGAATCGATTCTTCCGTGACGATCTTAAGTCGGATCCCTGTTTGATTGTTTACGCTTGACTGCGAATGACAAAATGCTGCTCCGGCACTGGGAAACCGGCGGAACCGAAGGATTCGCGAATCACTTTGTTGGTGTCGAAGTAAACCTGCCAGTAATGATCGGTGTGGCAGTAGGGCCGCACGGCGAGCACGGCGGCGAAGTTCGACAATAGGCCGCTCCACGCCATGCCGATGGCGATGCCGGCAGCCGCGACGATAGCAGCAAAGCTTGTTGTCTCGACGCCGAAATAGCCGAGAATCGCGACGACTAAAATGACATTCAAGGTCACCGATATGACGGTGCCGAGATAGCGCAGCAACGTCGGATCGACCTTTTGCCGTTCGAGCGAGGCCGTGACCATTCGGATAGCAAGCCCGATCAGCCATCGGCCGATCAACCAGAAGACGATCGCGCCAACGATCTTAAAACCGATTCCAATCGCGTACGTCGTGACGAGCTGCATCGTCCCGCTAACATCCATGATCTTTCCCCCTTTTAAGTCACGATAGAGTTCATTGTCTAATCCACAAGACGCCTGTCAGGAATAATCCACGGCGTGAGCCGCTGTCAACGAGAAGCACGTTAAGCCCAAATTAAAATTCTTACCCTGGCGAAGGGGGCTCTCGTGGTCGGAGCGACCATCCTCCTGTAGAGTTTCTCATTGGACTTTACGCGCTTCATCGGATATGAGAAGGCAGTTTGTGAGGTTGTTTTTTTGGAGGCGCAGAAATGAAAATCTGTCACTACAATAATAATCAAGCGGGCGTGGTGGTCGGCGACAAGGTCGTCAATATCGGGGATAATTTAATCAAGGCCGGTTTGGCGCGGCAGAGCTACACGATGCTCGAAATCATCGATGCCCTGGCGAATAATCCTGCGGCGATGCAAATCGCGCGCGACGCCGCGAACAGTTCCGGCGGTGTGGATTTGAGCACGGTGAAGTTGCGCGCGCCGATCCAAAACCCCGGCTCGCTTTGGGCGGCGGCGGCGAACTATTACGCGCACCGTGCGGAGATGGTCGAACGCATGGGCAGCGCGAACAAGCAGATCATCAATAAAGACGATTTGATGGCGGAGTTTTTCTTAAAGACGACGTCTTCGATCATCGGTCCCGGCGACACGATTGTTCTGCCGAAGATTTCTAAGCTGGTCGATTTCGAGTGTGAGCTTTGCGCCGTGATCGGCAAGCGCGCGCGCAAGGTGAGTGAAGCCCAGTCGCTTGATTACGTTTTCGGTTACATGATGTGTTGGGATATCAGCCAGCGCGATCCCTGGGGCAAGGGGATGCACAACACGCGCAATATTCGTAAAGGCTTCGATACGTTCAGCGCTTTGGGACCGTGGATCGTGACTCGGGACGAAATCGACGAGCCGCAGAATCTTTCCATCAAGGTTTTGCAGAACGGCAAAGAGGCGATGACCGCGCACACGAGCGACATGATCTGCGGCCTGCGTGAGCACATTCGCTTTCTCTCAAGCTGCCTGACCCTTCGTTCCGGTGATTTGATTACCACCGGCACTCCGGCCGGGGTGAGCAAACTCCGCGACGGCGACCGTTTGCACGGCACGATCGAGAAGATCGGTAGCATGGAGCTGTTTGTCAAGGATGAAGAGTAACTCTTCTCTTATAGTATCGAGAGGAATCATTATGTCAGCAGCGCCCAAAGCAAATCCGCCGATTCGTATTTTGCTTGGCCCCGGCCCGAGCCCGGTCAGCTCCCGCGTGCTTCAGGCTCTATCGCTTCCCGTTGTCGGCCATCTCGATCCGAAATTTTTGGAGATCATGGATCAGAACATGGCCATGTTGCGAGAAGTCTTTCAGACCAAGAACCGTTTGGCTTTGCCGATGTCCGGCACCGGCAGCGCGGGCATGGAAACTTGTTTCGTCAATCTTCTCGAGCCCGGCGATACGGTGTTGATCGGTGTCAACGGTGTCTTCGGCACGCGCATGGTCGACGTGGCGCAGCGCTGTGGGGCGCGGGTGGATACCGTTGACGCGGAGTGGGGCACCGCGCTCGATGCACAGAAGTTCAAGGATGCACTGGCGAAAAAAAAATACAAGCTCGCCGCCGTGGTGCATGCGGAGACGTCGACGGGTGTGCTGCAGCCCCTCGACGACATTGCCCAGCTCGTGCGCGACAGCGGCGCGTTACTGTTAGTCGACGCCGTAACTTCGCTCGGTGGCGCGCCGGTGCGCGTCGATGAGCTTGGCATCGACGCGTGTTACAGTGGCACGCAGAAATGCCTGGGTTGCCCGCCGGGCTTGTCACCGGTGACCTTCAACGATCGCGCGGTGGAAGTGATTCGCAACCGCAAGACTAAGGTGCAGAGCTGGTATCTTGACTTGTCGATGATCGAAAAGTATTGGGGCAGCGAGCGCGTCTACCATCACACCGCGCCGGTCTCGATGAACTACGCGCTGCACGAAGCTTTGCGCATCGTGCTCGAAGAAGGTTTGGAGAAAGCCTGGCAGCGTCACCGGCAAGTGCACGAAACGTTCGTTCGCGAGATGCGCAAGCTCGAGCTCGAACCCGCGGTCGCGGAATCGATCCGCGCACCGATGATCAATGCCGTCAAGATTCCTGAAGGCGTTGACGATCCAAAGATTCGCCAGCGCTTGTACGACGACTTCGACATCGAGATCGGCGCCGGACTTGGCCCGCTAAAGGGAAAGATTTGGCGCGTCGGCTTGATGGGACACGGCGCGCGGGTGGAGAACATCGAGATTCTCTCCAAGGCGCTGAAGCAGCTGATTTGAACAGTTGGTCAGTACCAGTTGTCAGCGTCCAGTTTCCGCCGGACCTGCAGCGTATCCAGCACGGTCACGCGATACAGTGTAGCCGCCAACTCATCATCACCGCTATTTAGTTTAAGGTTGGCGTTGCGCCGGCACTTGATCGACAGCGGGATACGGTTTACTTGCGAGCGACTTCGACGAGGGTGACAAACTCTTTGCGGATGAATCCGATCGGACTGTTGTCGGTGGAGCGAACCTCTAGCCAATCGCCTTGTTTCTGGAGGACGGCGACTCTTGTGCCGATGGTGAGGGTCGCCAGTGAAGGAGAGGAAAAGTTCGGGTCCTTGCGTAGCGAGGTTGGATATTTGATTTGAAAGACTTTGCCCTCCGGCTTGGCGCTTGCCGCTGCCGGGACGATCGCCGCTGGCTTCGCAGGGACCATGGCTGCGGCAGCACTCTGGGGCGCCCTTGCTTGTGGGCTCGGCATAGGGTTGCTGGCAACACGATCCTGCGCCGCCTTTTCACCGAGATTGCCTACGGAAAGTTCCCACTGAACCAGGGTCGTAATATCCATTCCCTGATGTACGAATAACAACGGGCAAGTGACGCTGAGGTTTTCTGAAACGAGCTCAGCGAACGACCAATTGGCGGCCTCAGCGATGATGGCCTTTTTGAATTCCGAATCGTTGATCCGCGAGGAGATTTCCCTCACTTGATTCACCTCGCCGGACGGAGCGATGTTAAACTGCAGCATCATGCTGCCCGCAAGGTTTGGATTCTTGATGATTCCCGCGCGGTAAAGTTCTCGCACTCCTTGCAACTGGCTTTCGATGCGCGACGCGATTTTACTGGCGTCAACGGCGTTGTCCTTGAAGGAGGTGGCGCTAAAGCCGAGATCCTGGGCGAAGAACACCATGTTACCTAACGCGAAATTCATCGCGCGAACGGGTTTCTTGACATCTCTCTGCACCGGGACGCTTGGCTTGGCAGCTGCTTCCTTCTTGGGCGATTCGGTGCCGACTCCGTAGCCAAAGTAAACAACGCCGAGGCCAAAGGTACAGCCGACAATCCCGACGAGACTCTTTAGGTTCAGCGGCCAGTTTCGAAGCGTGCTATTCAATTCGGTGTTTCCCCCGGATACGTGTGATCGACGCGACTTCAAAGCAAGTTTTGTTCCTGTAATCGGGTCACGTTCAAGCAAAATAAGAGCATGGTGTGTTGTCGTCGGACTAATTGACATCTGAGTGTACTTTATGGAGCACAGAAATCTTTTACAGTATCGGGCATTGGCAGGGTTGTCCGGAAATGTCATCGCAACCTTAAGCTGCCATAGAGACGACACTGCAGCCGCAGAACAGTTTTCGACGGAATGAACGAATTTTGCGGTATGGCACTCTCCTGTAGTAAACTCCAGCACTCAGTCTGCTCAAGAGTTTCGCGGGTCGCGAGGAGTCATAAAGATGAGAAAAAAATGGTTGTGCCGACTAATTTTTCTTGCCGCCTACTTTGCTACTCAGTTGCAGACGATAAGGAGCGTTCATGAAAAATCTTTTTAGCGCGTTGATCTTATTGCTGGTTTCAACCGCAAACCTGCGAGCACAGACGCCATACTACCAGGGTAAGACGATAACTTTTATTGTCGGTTCCGGTGCCGGGACCGCGTACGATATGTACGCGAGGTTGCTCGCCAATCATATCGGCAAGCATATCCCGGGAAATCCTGGTGTGGTCGCGCAGAATATGCCGGCAGCGGGCGGCATGGTGGCAGCCAATTTCATTTATGGGGTTGCCAAGCCCGACGGTCTCACCGTGGTATCGATCAACCCGGCGCATTACTTCAATCAGCTTCAAGGCAATAAAGAAGTGAAATTTGACTGGCCGAAATTTACTTGGATCGCGAGCTCGGACAAGTCGGAGCATATGCTCTACATGCGCGCCGACGCGCCCTATAAAACCATACAAGATGTCCGCAAAGCGGCCGAGGCGCCCAAATGCGGCGCTACTGGAACGGGAACAAGCGGACACTATGTGCCGAGAATGCTCGAAGAAACCCTCGGCACGAAATTTAACATCGTCACCGGCTACGCCGGTGGCAACGAGATTGATTTGGCCACGGAACGAAATGAAGTCGTCTGCCGCGCATTTACCACGGCCGCATACTTCGCGCGCGAACCCTATCACAGCTGGCGCAAGAAAAATTTTGTTCGCGTGTTGCTCCAGACCGGACGTCAAAGAGACCCGCAATTGCCCGACGTGCCACTGCTGAGCGAATTGATGGATGAATTCAAGACTTCGGAACTTGGACGCCGAGTTGCTACCGTGATGTTAGGTTCGGGCGAGCTCGGTCGACCGATCGTCACGTCACCGGGAGTACCGGCGGACCGCACCAAAATTTTGCGCGACGCCTTCATGAAGGCGATGACCGATCCCGCGCTGCTCGCTGACGCGACCAAGAGTAAACTTGAAATTACGCCGGTTGGCGGTGAAGAACTGGCGAAGATTGCCAAAGACGTCATTGACCAGCCGGTGGAAGTGGTCGACCGCATCAAAAAGATTTTGGCGCAGTAAAAGGGCCGTAATCGCGCAGCATGCTGCGCGATTACCTTTGTGGTTTCGCGCCGGCCGGCGGTTGAATTCGTTTGTGTTAGTACGTACGCTCATCTCACCCGCCAAATTAATACTGTTCGGAGGAGTGATGAAGCCCATTCGATCCGTTCTTGCCGTCTCTATCGTTGCGATATTGCTTTTTGATTGTGATCTTTCTGCCCAGACCGCGGCGAAGCCGGCAACGGTGGTTCAGATCGGTTCAATGGTTGCGTTTGATTACACTTTAACGGATGAAAGCGGCACGGTGCTTGACTCGAGCAAAGGAAAGCAGCCGATGCATTACGTGCACGGCAAGGGGGAAATTATTCCCGGTTTAGAGAAGGAACTGGCGGGCATGTCCGTGGGCAGCGAAAAAAAGATTACGGTGAAACCTGAAGAGGGTTACGGACCGGTGGACCCACGAGCATTTCAGGAAGTGCCAAAAGATAAACTTCCGCCCGAAGCGCTCAAGGTCGGTACCGTATTGACCGCCACGGGTCCGCAGGGACAAATCCCTGTGCGTGTGCATGAGATCAAAGAAAATACCGTGATCATGGATTTCAATCATCCGCTCGCCGGGAAAACTTTGCTATTCGATGTCAAGGTTACCGAGATCAAGGACGCGGACAAATAGTCCCAGCGCTCACTCTTGACGGCTTTCTTTTTTTCACGCTTCGGGTCGCAAGCGCTGGCAGTCGCCGATCGGTGAATTGCTATCCGCTAAAACAGCGGTCCATCTCTCCCGACAAAATCTTATTTCAGTCACGTGGCGAGGCTAACTCGGCTGCGCCTTGACCTCAGTGCGCGTTCGTTATTAGATTGCGCTCGTGCGGGGGAGCGACCCATTTATATCAAAGGCAGACGACGCTTTGACGCTCTTGCTTAAACGCTCTGAAGTTTTTGATTTGCTCGACTTACGGCGGGCGATGACTGTGCTCGAACAGACGTTTCGGGAGCAATCCGACGGTCAGGTTAAACAAGTAGCGCCGCTGCGCTTCATGAATCGCGGCATGCGCATGGTGGTAGGCGGACTCGAAGCGCAAGATAAAAATGGTTTTCGCGTCAGCGTCACGGGCGGCGAGAGTATGGCGATGTTGTTCGAGATCAGCTCGGGTGACCTCATTTGCTTGATCGGTTATCCGTTCAGCAACTTACGTATCAGCGCGACCGTGGGTCTCGCCATCGATCGATTCGCCGATCCTAAGGCGCGGACTGTGGCGATGATCGGCAGCGGACGTTTGGCGTTGCCGGTTCTTGAACCGGCGCTCGCCGTACGTCCCGTGAATCGTGTCCTTGTCTACAGCCGGAGCGCCGAGAATCGCGATGCGTTCGCGCGCAAGGTGAGTGAAAAACTGAAAATTGCCGCGACGCCTGTCTCATCCGCGCAGCAAGCTATCGACGAAGCCGAGTTCGTGCTCGTCAGCACCAACTCGCCGACTGCGGCGTTATTGGGCGAATGGTTGCGGCCAGGTCTTGCTATTTTTGGCGTCGGCCGTCCGAACGAATTCGACGACGAGGTCTATCTGCGCGCCAACTTGATTACCGTAACCAGCAAGACGCATGAGCGGGATTACTATGATACGAAGTTAGATCAGCCGCTGATTCGTTTGTCACGGCAAGGGACGATTCCGTGGGATTCGGTCGTTGAATTTGCAGAGGTTATTTCGGAAAAAACTCCCTTGCCGGACAAGTCGACGAGCGTAATTGTTTTTCGCGACTCGCAGGGCGGCTATGGCGATTTAGCATTGGCGGCTTGGGCGTATGAAGAAGCGCGTCGGCGCGGGTTGGGACACGAAATAAGCACCGAGTGAAAGACCAGGGATGCGGTAATGAATGGGACGAATACGCGCCTATGACCTGTAAAGTGCTTGTCGTCGCAGTGCTCCTGGTTGTGGCAGTCTGCGCGCTCGCCGATCGCGCGAATGCCGCGCAGGCACGCTGGGAAGACGTCGTCAAAGCGGCGGACAAGGAAGGCGAGGTCACGGTCTATGCGACCAATTCGGTCGGCGATCTGCAGGTGATCTGGGACGCGTTTAAAAAGAAATTTCCCAAGATTAAACTTAATTCCGTTGCCATCAGCACGACCAGTGAGATTGTCACCAAGATCATGGCGGAGCGGCGCGCCAATCAGTATCTGGTCGATGCCATGCTTGGCGCGCCGGGCGCGACCTATAATAGTCTTTACCGCGGCAAAGCGCTCGATCCCATGCCGCCGGCGTTGGTGTTGCCGGAGGTGACCGATCTGTCGAAGTGGTGGAAGGGCAAACACCGTTACGTCGATCCAGAAGGCCAGTACGTCTTTGTCTACCAGAGCTCGCTCTATGGCCCGCCGGTTTACGCCAACACCAAATTGGTCAACCCGGACGCGCTGCGCTCGGTGTGGGATCTGCTCGATCCCAAGTGGAAGGGCAAGATGATCGCGCTCTGGCCGCGGGCCAACTATGTCTCGACGGCGCTGCTGTTTATGTATCACCATCCGCAAGTGGGGCCGAAATTTCTCGAACGGCTCTACGGCGGCGAGATGGATCTCACTTACTTCAGCGACTTTCGTCAAGGCACCGATTGGCTCGCTTCTGGGAAGTATCAACTTTGTATTCTCTGCCGGCTGCGCCGCGCTTTGGAGCAGGGGCTGCCGGTGGCGGAGGTCAGTCCCTATCAATTTAAAGAAGCTCCCGGCATCGGCTCGAACAACGGCGCGATCGTTTTGATGAACAATCATCCCCATCCCAACGCGGCCAAAGTTTTCATCAACTGGTACTTGTCGCGGGAAGGACAGATTGCATTTCGCCAGGCCAACAACACGCAGGAAGATGACACCACCACATCGATGCGCGAAGATCTACCGCTAAGCGTGGTGCCGGAAGCGGCGCGCCGACGAAAGGACGTCGACTATATCGAAATCAGCCGGCACGATTGGATCGACTGGAAACCCGTCGGGGATCTGATTGCCAACGCGCGGCAGAAGTCGGGAAAATGAATTGAACGGGCGAGGATTGAGAATGGAAGATCGAGGATAGAAAAGGTTGCCTCGACGGCTGCTACGAAATTTATCATTGGAGGGAATGACATGAGCTCGAATGAAAAACCGACGATCGACCGGATCGATCACGGCGTAGTCCCGAGCAACGATCTCGGCCGGGCGCATCG
>WNGO01002294.1_pt1 | contig 12207 bp, 9 predicted proteins | sample 5400511 | NCBI WGS metagenome assembly WNGO01 (sample SAMN13153380, study PRJNA577476) | soil metagenome | isolation source: 20 cm soil or saprolite under Garry oak tree replicate 2 | place: USA:California | collected 2016-06-15
GCAACCGACTTTGTGGAAGGAGCTTCGGGAACTTCTGGCATTCGAAATCGCCGGCGGCGGACAAGTCTCAATTGTCAACCGGCTCGACCGGGAAACCAGTGGGCTGGTGTTGGTGGCGAAAACGGCAGCGGCGGCGAGAAAATTCGGCCTGTTGATGCAACAACAAAAGGTTCACAAGGAATATCTCGCCACCGTTTGGGGTTGGCCCAATTGGGAACGCAAAACCGTCGATGCGCCCTTGGACCGGCAAGGCAAACATCAACCTTCGGCAATCTGGTTGAAACGAACGATTCATCCGCACGGTGCGCCGGCGGAAACGGAGTTTCGCGTCGAGCGGCGATTCGCAAAACGGTCAGTTGCATCCTCATCTGCCGCTTCGCGACTTCCGCTCCCAGGCCAGGAAGAGAATGAAAGTGAGGACCGGAAAAAATTCCATGCAAACCAGTCGGCGCGCGCTGAAGAGAAGTTCAGTTTGGTTCGTGCGATTCCACTTACGGGACGAACCCATCAAATACGAGTGCATCTCGCATCCGTCGGGCACCCAGTTGTGGGCGACAACATCTACGGCCCCGACGAGCAGCTTTACCTGCGTTTTATTGAGACGGGGTGGACACCTGAACTCCAGCAACGGTTAGTCGTGCCACGTCATGCGCTTCATTCGGCGAAACTGGCAATCGAAGGCGAGCGAGAATGGACGAGCCCATTACCTTTGGACCTTGCGGAATTTTTTAGCGACGCTCTCTGACCGCCGACTCAAGGAGCGACGGTCTCCTGTCTGCCGCTGGGCAAGCTGGAGATCGCCTTTCCTTGAATTTTGGCGCTCAAAGAGCGCCGCTACAGCAAACTCTGCGAATTGCAATCTGATCGGTCGCTTCTATCATAGGCGGGCCATATGAAAAGGCTTCGCGCGTTAGCGGCTTGCGCGCTCATTTTCAATTGCATGCGAGCGTTTGGCGGCGCCGAACAATCACGCGTCGCCACAGCAACTGAAGAGTTCAATCCGCCGCGATTCGAATTTGCAATCGAGTCCGCGTTTTTATTTGGCGCGATCAACCCACCGGCGAGTTACGAAATTGGCGCGGAGTTCCTGACGGCGCGCGTTCGTTGGGGCGTTGTTAGGAGCGACAGTTGGCTCCGTGGCTACCATCAATTTTACGTGAGTGCTGTGCTGGAACCGATTTTTCGCGGAATCGAAAATCATTATTTCGGATTCAATCTCGGAATGCGCTACAACTTTGTTCAACCCGGCAGCCGGTTTGTTCCATACATTTCGGGAGGCGTTGGCGCAGGCGCAATCGACAGCCACCCCGAGGTTCCTGGTGGACAAGGCCAGGACTTTACGTTCAACATTTTATCGGCCGCCGGCATTTCGTACAACGTGAATGATCATTGGAAAATTGATGTCGGAGCGCTTTATCAGCATCTATCCAACGGTGGACAAACCGATCCGAATCCGAGCGTGAACCTTTTTGGGCCGCAAGTCGGCGTGACCTATTCTTTTTGATGTTCCGTTGTCATGTTGAGCGAAGCGAAACATCTCACGATCGCTCTTGTGGCACACATGCGATTTGAGCGATCTCGGCAAGATTTCGCGGGGTTCCTCGCCGTCTGCGCGGCTCGGAATGACCATCCTGTATTGTTTTGTAATGAACCCGCCTAACGAAAACGTTCTAGTTGTCAGGCGTAGCTTATTCGATCAGCTCGCCAGTTTCCAAGGCCTCAACTTCGAGCCACAGAAATACCTCGACGCATTTCTGTCGCGCGGAAACAACTTCTTCCTCCCCCGTCCCGAAGCTGAAATTAATCCCGCCTACAAACAAATCATTCCCTATGCGCTGATCGCTTTTGAGAACAAGGTTGCTTATTACGTGCGCGGGAAAAAAGCGGGTGAACAGCGCCTTGTCGCAAAGGGTTCAATCGGTATCGGCGGTCACATGAACGAGACCGACGAATCGCTTTTCGCGTTAGATGAGGCCGCCTATCGAACCGGAGTTGAGCGCGAAGTGAACGAAGAAATCAAAATCGACCGTCCGTTCGATGACCGGATTGTTGCGCTTCTAAATGATGACACAACCGAAGTGGGACGCGTGCATCTCGGCATCGTTCACGTTTTCAAACTTGCCCAGCCAAAGATAGAAAAACGCGAAGCGATGATTACGGGGCTAACGTTTCTTCGAAAAGAAGAATTGCTTGCGCGTCGCGAAACCATGGAGACATGGTCGCAGATTTGCGTGGATTCGCTAGACCGTTTACTGCAATAGCCGGCTTCGCTGGGGAAGCACAGCACTGAGTTGGTTAGCCCCCAGGTGGAGCTGAACCTGCAGGCGGAGCTGAACTTGGAGGTGGCGCGGAAGAGGCAGGTGATGCTGCAGGCGGAGGCGGAGCGGCAGGCGCAGGTGCGAACTGCTCGGCCTGCTTCACAAATGCGATCGTGTCGATTTGCCAGCGGCCCACCGGATGCGAAATGATGAGGTCAAAATCGGCGTACTTTGCCGGGTAATTTATGCGTGTATGGAAGCTACCGTGCGGCTCGAAAAATTGCGATTGGAATTCAATTTGGCCCTGCAGATCAATCGCGGTGGCGGGCGCTCCCATCTGCACAATTTCATTCATAAATTCCTGCTGCGCCGAGACTGGGAAATTCATGCGCGCCTGTGGGCTTAGATGCGAGGCGAAAAAAATAATGTCATGCTGGACTACAATTTTCTGTGTTGCTTCGTTGGCGAACTGTTTCCCTTCCCTGGCCATCTCCTCTTTCGTAGAGTTGAGCCACCAATAACCAATACCCAGTAACACCAGCACGATGATTAAAATAACCACCACCTGGCCCGATGATCTCAATCGAGTATTTAATTTCATTTTGTCTTGATCATTAATAACCGAAACCGAGGCCTTTTATCACTTCGCCGTTGCGGATTAACACACCATGGCTTTGCAGTCCGGTGTAACTGCCGAAGCGATTTCGGGCGTTTACTTTAAAATTAACCAGATAGCCGTAAAGCGGTTTATCCTTGGTGCCCAAGTTTGCCGGTTTCGGCCCACCATCCCATTCAACCTTCGCGCTCTCCGAATCGATCAGTTGCGTCTCGAGCCATTTCATTGCGATTTCCTTGTAATTCGCAGGATACGGTCCGTACTGTTCTGCATCCGCCGGGCTAGTTTGCGCGCTTAAACTCCGGAGAGCGCACAGCATCAAGAGCGTGCAAACCGGCAGTACGGGCGACTTCATGCTTCGATCTTCTACTGTGGGCCGTCGTTGTCCAGCCTAATGAAACGACATCTGATCTTCCTGTCCGACACCCGAAAGCGGAGCTCTAGACGGGACCGGTGATCCCGTATCCCGGCCAAACTCATCGCAGCGGATGGTTCTCTTTTGAATTCATGATTAATATCCACGCGGTGATGACGAAGTCTCCGATTTTACTATTGCTCAGCATTGGAGTCGTCAGCGCTTTGACGTCCGTCGGCGGACTCGCGAGTCCAGCAGAAACTGCCTCCCCTGCAATCTCAGAGAAGTTTAGCTCCGTCGAACCCCGTGCTGGGATCAACGACTCCGGCCACAGCTCACCCGCGGTCATAGTGAATACAAAATCATTCGATCCAGCCGCCGCCACAAAAGCGTGGTTGGCTACTGTCCCGCAGGAGAAACGCCAAAAGTCGGACAGATATTTTGAGGGCGGTTACTGGCTGCTTCTGTGGAATTTTCTGGTCGCCGCCGCAATCTCTATCTTTCTCCTTGAATCAGGAATCTCCGCGCGCCTGCGCGATTTCGCCGAACGCATCTGCACGGGAAGCAGTTGGCTTCCTCAGTTTCCCCTCCAAATCGCCTGCTACGCGATTCCATATTTTCTGATTGTCGGCGCGCTCGGTTTTCCGCTGGATTTTTATGAACACTTTGTGCGCGAACATCAGTACGGCTTGGCGACACAGAGTTTTCTACCGTGGTTTCGCGAGCAGTTGATCGGCTTTGGCCTCACAATAATTGGCGGCACGATACTGCTAATTGCTCTCTATGCCGTGTTCCGACGCGCACCGCGGACGTGGTGGGTTTGGGGGACAGTCGTGGCGGTTCTCTTTATGAGCGTTGTCGTCGTTATCACGCCTGTTTTCGTCGAACCGCTCTTCAATACGTACAAGGCGATAACCAACCCCGAAATCAGGAATCCGATCCTTGCGATGGCCCAGGCAAACCAAATTCCGGCAAGACAAGTCTTTGAAGTTGACGCTTCACGTCAGACCACGCGAGTAAGCGCAAACGTCGCCGGGTTTCTGGGAACAACGCGAATTGCCCTGAATGACAATCTTCTCAAGCAATGCACGCTGCCGGAAATTCGCGCCGTGATGGCACACGAGATGGGCCATTACGTGCTGAATCATGGCGCGAAACTGTTGACTTATTCTGCAACCTTCATCGTCATCGGACTCGCGCTTACTCGTCAGATGTTCGACGCCGCGGTGAGGCGTCGGGGCGTTAAGTGGGGCGTGCGGGGCATTGCGGATCCAGCCGGACTGCCGCTGCTCGTTTTAATACTGAGCACGTTACTTTTCATCGCGACGCCACTTCTGAATACCGTCGTAAGAGTGACGGAACGCGAAGCAGACGCTTTCGGAATTAACACCGCGCGCGAGCCAGATGGCATGGCCAGGGTGACGCTCAAACTCGGCGCTTACCGAAAGCTCGACCCGACACCGATCGAGGAATTCATCTTTTTCGATCACCCCAGCGGCCGCGCCCGCATACGCATGGCGATGGATTGGAAAGCGGCGAATTTACCGTGCGTCGAATCGGTCCCCAGTGGAAACAGCTCTGCCACCGACAGTCACTAATCTGTTGAAACTGCTGGTGTGTACTGATCAATAGCCGCCGCCCATTTGGTGCGTCGTTGTGGTGGTTTGCATGCCTGTCGGCGGTGGTTGGGTAGTCACTGTGGTTTGACGCGTGGTGGTCGTGGTGGTCTCTGGTGTGCTGGAACAGGAGATCAACATCGACGCAACAATTGAGAGCGCCGAACCAAGTATGATTGCTTTTTTCATGGCGTGAATTGTTTCTTTCAACAAACGATTCGTCACAAGTCGCTTCGCCAGATGTATTAGCGGAAAGAATTATTTTTCCCGAGCAACCCAGAATCAGCTACCATTTGGACATGCTTCTTAGAGGACGAGTTCTAATTCTCTGTTTCGTCTTAGCACTACACCTCGGACTCGCGAGGGCTGTCGCCGCTGCCGATTGGCCGCAAAATTACGTTGTTCACGAGCACTCCGAATCGCCGGATGACCGCTACGGAGTGCTCGCGCTGTCGAAGGAAGCTGCGATCGAGCAGGATCAAACCGATGGAAACACGACATTTTTGGCGAATCTGCAGACGCGGCAGGTGCTCGGCGAAGTTCGCGGAACAGATTATTTCGAGGGACAGAACCATCGTGATCTGCAAGTCGTCTGGACGCCTGACTCAAGCGTCTGCGCGCTCGAGTATGAGGGAAGATACGGCTTCGATTCGGTGTTCGCGTTGGAATTGAAGGGCGAGGGCTTCCGCCAGATCGACCTCGGCGAGCACATCCAAAAAAGTCTCGGACGACTGTTCGATGGATATGTAAACGCGTACTTTAGGTTCGCGCCGGATCACAAGCTTAAGGTACGGGCACTTAGCTATACGAATCCGAAGCAGCTGCCGGACGAGCCGAGCAACTACGCGAGATTTCAGGGCACGTTTGACTTGACGTCCGAAAAATGGACTGACTCCAGCGCACGTAAAATCAAAAGCGAAGATCAGGATGCTCTTAGCACTGCCTATCAGGAAGATTTCGCCAGGCACATGATCGTTGCTGCGGACTCGACGAAAGTGCCGGAAAACTTTACCGGCTCAGTGTTTTCATCTGAAGAAGAAAAAGCGGACGCTCTAGACAAAATCATGAACGATGTTTACGCGGCTGTTCGATCCTTTCTGCCACCCGGCCGCTTTGCCAAAGTGAAGCAGGAGCAAATTGCGTGGCTGAAAACTCGAGATGCCACGCAGTCAGCCGAGGAGAAATCCAAGCTGACCGAAAATAGAATTCGTGCGTTACAAGATTTGCTTTGGTGAGTTAATCCAACTGGATCTTGCCTCGCTGCTTCTTTAGCTCGCCACGTTTGCGTTTCGTTTCCAGAATTTTCTTTTTCAACGCAACTGGCCGCGGCGATTTTCTTCGGCGCGCTTTTTCGCGCTCCGCGATTTCAGTAGCGCGACGCTTTTGTTGCGCGCTCTCGATCGCAGCGAGCAAACGTTCGCGCGCGAGCTTGCGGTTCACTGCTTGCGAGCGCGAATCCTGCACGGTGACGCTAATACCGGTTGGGCAGTGGCGCAGCGTGACTGCTGTTGCAACCTTGTTGACATTTTGACCAGCCGGCCCGCTGGAGCGCGCAAAGCTCTCTTCCAGATCGGTCTCTCGGATGTTGAGCCGCGCCATGCGCTGCTCAACAGAATCGTTCGCCATCTTATCCTTGATTAGTTTTTGCGAAATCCCCAATCCGCAATCGAATTGCCGATGGCCGGACTCGAACCGGCACGGGCCAATTACAGCCCAACGGATTTTAAGTCCGTTGCGTCTACCATTTCGCCACATCGGCGCGGTGCTCCGTATTCTAGCTTGTTGCGCGGCGCACGAAAATAAATTTCCGGTCGCGCGACCTGCATCGGAGTGGCGGAGCGGTATGGGTTGCGCGTGTGGACGAGAAGCCAAGTGCGTGTTGAACTGGAAGCGGTGAACTATGCAGCGACCAAAACGCGAACTATGAGACCGTATCTACTCTCTTTCGGTGGTGTGTCTGGCCGCCAGCGCTGCGCTCGCTCGAACATCGGTTATTTGTGAGTTTCCATGTGATCCGCGTGTTCTGATTCGCGGGTGTGCAGCGCGCCATTCCCGCTGTTTTCGCGTATAATATTCCCGCCAATATTCAGCGGTGCGGATTTGCGGTCGGCCGCGCTTTTTGTCCTGATGCATGACGTGGAGAGGGCTGGCAGCACGTTGGCCGCCCCAATCTCTTATACGGAAACCGCGCAACGAAGTTCCGAAAATCCCAAAAACACAGTTTAGAACTGGTTAAATCGCCGGCCGCGGCCGCTGTCATTCATATTAGTGACCGCCATTAATGTGCGCTTCTTTTTCGTAAACACCATTATGGGCGCGGTGCTGGTGTCGGACGCTGGTGCGGGGTCGGCTGGATCCGTGGCGTCGGCGTCACCCTGGGCGTGGGAGTCGGAGTTGTCGTAGGTGTAACGCTAGGTGTAACAGTTGGTGTTGCTGTTGCTGTTGCTGTTGGCGTTGAGGTCGCAGTGGGCGTTGGCGTGGGGCTCGGGCAGACCAGGGTGTAAGTGACTTTCAACCCATCGGTGAGGATGGGCTGGAGACAGGAGTAGATCGTGGCGGGGCCGGTGGCACTTGCCTGCACGCCGCTTCCTTCATTGCTGCCATTGTCACCGACGAAATTGTAGAATACATCAAAGAAGCTCGGGGTATTCTCATAGAAGCGTATTTCAACGTCGGCCGTATTCGCGGTGGCGTTATGGCGCACCGCGTGCCACTCGATGTTAAACACCCGGTTGGGCGCAGTGCCTGAAATCCCGGTGAAAATACCGCAACCATTTGCCCAGGCCACGCAGCCACTGAGACCCACATCGGTGCGCAGGTCGTCTTGATATAGGAAGATGGTGGGACCCAAGTTTGGATACGGATAGGGGCACAATGTGCCGACAACAGCTGAATTGTTGGCAAACTGTATATCGCCATTCGAGTTAAGGTTCGCACCGGTATAGCTCGTCCCGTAAAAGCTGATCGGGAACGGAAATATAATAGGGGTCATGCAATCATCGCAATGGTTGCCTGTGTCCGTGGTCACCTGCGTGATGGTGCCGGTGCTAGTGGTAGTCGTATAGCTATAGCCCGTCAGGCACGTTGGCGTCGGGGTTGGCGTAGCTGTAGGCGTTAACGTCGGACTAGCTGTAGCTGTTGGTGTGGGCGTTCCGCACAGTGTTTCGGTATACTGCTGGTTGTCATTGGTACCCGTGCCGGGGGCGGAGCTGCCGGCGACGGCATAAAAGGATTGGCTCGCAGTTGCGCCTGCGAGGTAATCGCGCGCCTGCGCCATATTCGGGAGGTCGCTCCAGGTGTTGGTAGCGGGGTCCCAGGCAATCGCGCTGGTGCTGATGGCGAAGTTGACGTCGCCTCCTGCAAGTATCCACCTGCCGTTGTAAGCTCCGGATGCCGCCGCGGTGCGGCCTGCAGGCAGATCGGCGATTGCAGCATCGTCCCAAGTGTTGGTATTTGGGTCGTAGCGATACGTTTTGTTAGGGAATGCGTTGCCACCGGCGCCGTAGATGTAGCCGCCCAGGGCCACTGCCATGAGGCTGTGATTAGCGACCGGGTAGTTCGCAGCCATGGACCAGGTATTTGTGGCAATGTCGTAAACCTCGACGTGAAAATCGGTGCCGATAGCGCGGCCCGCAATGCGATAGATCTTGCCGTTGAGGTAAGCACAGGCATGGAAGTAAGTAGGGATGGTATAGGGTGGCAGGCCCGTGTTGTAGGTATTGCTGATCGGGTCGTACCGCCAAAGTGTGGCTGTAGTGTTGAAGTTTTGGTCTTCGCCACCAAGCAGATAGATATAGGTGCCGTCGGTTGTACCGCTGAACCAAGCACGCGGTTCCGGCAATGGAGCGACAGGCGTCCAGGTGTTGCTCGCGGGACTGTATTTGTACGCGTTCGTGATAGCGGTGTTGTTAACGATGCCACCGAAGCCATAAACATTGCCACCTACTGAGGCGACAGCATGTCCCCAGATGGCAATAGGATACGGCGCCTGCTCAGTCCAGGAGCCAACCGAGGCGCAAGGCGTGGCAGTCGGCGTTGGAGTGGCTGCTGTGGTGTAGACGCCGTGCACGCCATAAGAGTTCTGGTTGGCAGCCGCTATGGTCACTGTGCGCGTCGTGATTGCCACGGCGCAAATCAGCAGCCCGCAGATTACAGCGACACGTATTCGTATGGTCCGGTTTTCCATTGGAGCACCGCAAAACCAGTCCAAGTGAGACGTTACGCTCGGGACGGCTTTTTGGCCAATGGGTGTTGATCGATTTCTGGATTTCTCTTAGTCTATTACCCCGCCGCGGAAAGGTCTCGCCGGCCAGCCAAGTTGCCACTCGTCCCCGGGGGTCAACCACGCCCCAGATGGGCGGAGAAAAACGAAATCCGAATCCCACATCGCAGTATATGCATAGCTCCATCCCGGCTTGACGTTCACGGTTGTCGAAGTGGGCCCAGCAAACCCTGTGCGCGGGACCTTAAACACGGTTAAGACATGGTGCCCGGCTGGCAACCATGTGTGATAGTTGCGACCCTGTACGATGCTCCCGACGGGCCTGCCGTCGATCGCGAGGTTGAAGGCCAAATTCCATCCAAAGTTCGCCGGCCTTAGAACGATTAGACGCCCGCTCGGCTGAGCGGTGGCAGTTCCAATCGAGACTGCACAAAGAAAAACAAGAATCAGAAGAACGTTGCTGATGAAGCTGTGTCTCGGTTTCATGACACATATTACGCACACGACTGGTTCTTCACCAGTGCTGATGCGGCGCCACGATGATTTTTACGTGGACTTCGCTAAACGCTCATGTCGATGGCAATTGCGGGCGTTATGTTGTGTTTATCTTCCATGGGCGCAGTTCGTAAAGGCAGACGAACTCATTTGTTCTTAATCTCGCTGACAGGCTGTGTTGCTAGCACGCACCGAAATCCGTAAATCACGTCGCGATCATTGCGATCGATGACATTGCGGTAGGAGGATTGCATCTCAAGACGGTTGCTCGTCGCCCATGAGCCGCCGCGCAGCACACCCCAATCGCGACTCGTTTCGCTGCTACCGCCTTTGTAAGGGTCGAGGCACCATTCCCAAACGTTTCCGCCGAGATCGAACAGCCCTATTGAATTCGATTTGAAGCTTCCGACGGGCATCGTTGCGCTGCGACGCTTTCCCGAGGCCGTGGCATAATTTCCTACGCCATTGGGCGGTGGCCATTGCTTTCCCCACGGGAATTCATCTTTAATCTTGCCATCACGCGCTTGCGGAGTCGTGCCGCTTTCACTCATCAGACCCACAGCCATGCTCCACTCGGCATCGGTCGGCAGCCGGTAAGCTTGTCCGTCTTCAATCAGATTTTCGTTGTGTTCCTTTTCCGTTAGCCATTTGCAAAATGCCATTGCATCGAACCAGTTTACTTTCACCACTGGATGAGTCGGCGTCTGCGAAAAGTCCGCAGGCTCGAAATGCCGTCCGGTGGCACGGCAAAACGCTTCGTAATCTTGCACCCGCGTTTCCCAAACCGACATCTGGATATCGCCGAGCGGAACAAACTTCATTCCCAGCGAATTCGTGAACGGTTGCCCAGGCGCAGGACCGACATTTTTTTCCAAACGCGCCGCCAGAAACGTTTGCTGTTGCGGCTCAACTTTGCCGCTGACCGAACCCGGCTTGTAACCAGCCAGGCGCAGCTCGTAGTCCACGTCGCCCGGTTTCACTTCCTCGATCACCAACGGCGTTTGACCGAGATCTTTTCCGTTCGTGATCACCGTCGCGCCACCCGGTGCGCTGGTGATCTTCACACTCCCATTGGCGAAAACAAAATGAGCCGCGTTTTCCCGTTGGGCGTCAACGTTGATCTTTTGCTGTTCGTCAGGCCAGCCATCGAGATGCGCGACCAACTCGTGTTCACGCGCGGGCAGATCCAGTCGCAGCGGTGCGCGTCCACGCAATTTTCCGTCCACATAAATCTCCGCGCCGTTGGGGTCACTGGTGATACTTGTGATCGCGCTGACAAACGCAAACGACTTGCTGATTGTGTCGCCACGCTGCACTTCAACGTCACCGTGGAGTTCCCAATCGCCACGGCGCGCTACGATCGAATATTTACCGGTTGGAAGATCGGCGATTGTTTGCGGCGTCGCGCCTTCGCGGGAAATCTGACCATCTTCACTTCGCACAGAGAACTGCGCGCCGGGCGGTTGGGATTGTATCCGAATCGCGCCTTTACTCCGCACGAGGCGAAACGCGGCCAGATCAAGCGAACGTTTGCGCCTGAAGTCGATGCTCGTCTCCACCGGCTCATATCCCGGGCTCATGATGCGCAGGCTGTAGTTGCGCGCTTCCAAATCCGCGAATGTGGCCGGGCTTTTTTGCGCGTGATCGCCTAAAACGACGAGCGCGCCAGCAGGCTCAGTTTGAATGGTCGTTTGCAGATGCAGATCAATGCCTGGCTGCGACCGGCTCAGCCAAAACCAGATTCCTGCTATCCCAAGCACCAGGAGCAATGCCGCTAAAGTGAGAATTTTTGCGCGAGATTTTGCGGGACCTTCGCCGCGCCCAAGTTCCGTGAGGTCCTGATGCATTTCCGCGGCCGACTTGTAACGCTTCTTCGGATCGTTCGCGCACGCCTTGATGAGCACATCGTTGAGTTGCAACAGACGTTCGCGATCCGGCCGGGTGCTCAATTGCGAATCGATTTCCGGGAAATCGAGTCGATCTTTTCCAGTGCAGGTTTCGTAAAGAACTTTGCCAAGACTGTAAATGTCGGCGCGCGGGGTGCCCGGTCCTTCTGGCGGCACGTAGCCTTCCGTTCCCACAAATGATTGCTGTCCGCTCGTCGCGACCAAGCCGATGTCGGCCAGCTTCGGCACATTATCGATGAAAATGATGTTGGAGGGTTTGATGTCGCGATGGATGAGCCCGCGACCATGCAACGCGCCGAGTGCTTCCGTCAGTGAAAGGCCCAGACGAATCGACTCGTCAGCGGAGAGACGTGTCTGCCGAGCAAGATCGGTTTTCAATGTGCGCGGTTGGTAACTGACGATATCGATTTTGCGCCCGGCCAGATGATCGTCGGCCAGCTCCATGCTGTAGTAGAGATAATGGGCAGTCCGCCCTACGTGCAGAACGTTCATGAATCCGGCGTGCGCGCGAGAGATCGGCTCGAACGCGGACATGCCCTCAAATTCCCGGAGAAATGTGCGCTCGCTTTCAAACGTGCTCCGATAGACGACTTTGACCGCGCGAAAGGCGCCGGTCACCGTCCGCGCCAGCCAAATCTCACCGTAAGCGCCGCGGCCAATCACGCGCAGCAACTCGTGATCGGGAATAATCGGTATCTGAGCGGAAACTTGATCGGGAATGGCTCGAATTTTACACAA
>WNGO01002296.1_pt1 | contig 12204 bp, 8 predicted proteins | sample 5400511 | NCBI WGS metagenome assembly WNGO01 (sample SAMN13153380, study PRJNA577476) | soil metagenome | isolation source: 20 cm soil or saprolite under Garry oak tree replicate 2 | place: USA:California | collected 2016-06-15
AGAACGTCGCGCCCAGGGAGTAGAGGTCGCTGCGCGCGTCCACCGGCTCGCCGCACGCCTGCTCGGGACTCATGTAGCGCGCGGTCCCGGTGATCGCGCCGCCCGGGCTTTCAGCCTTCCCTGCCCGGCTGCCGAGCGCGATCCCGAAGTCGGTGACGACCGCGCGTTCGGTCGCGCGCTCGATCATGATGTTGTCAGGCTTCACGTCGCGGTGAATCACGCCGCGTTGATGTGCGGCGCCGAGCGCCCACGCCATTTCCTGCAGCAGCTTTGTCGCGAGGCGCGGCGGGAGCGGGCCGGCCCGCTCCACTCGATCGCGCAGAGTCTCGCCGTCCACGAAGCCCATCACGAAGAACACGAGCTCACCGCGTGCCTCGACGAGATGAATCGGCACGATATTGGGATGCGCGAGGCCGGCGGCGGTCCGCGCCTCTTGCAGAAACCGGTCCCGTTCGTCGGGGCGCGCCGCGAGGTGGGGTGGGAGCAGCTTGATCGCGACCGGGCGGTCGAGCGCCACATCACGGGCGAGCAGCACGATCCCCATACCGCCTCGCCCGAGCTCGCGCTCGATCGAATAGCGGCCGGCGAGCAACTCCTGGAGGGCCAGGAATTCGGCGCTGATCGGCGCGGTCATGTGTGTCTCGTCCTACGAGCACAGCCTCGCGGCGTTTCGAGGCGGCTAACGCCCCCCTTCGTTTCACAACGTAGCGTTGTCATCTAGAAGTAAGGTGCGCCATCTACTTTTATGAGGCCATGATCGCGCCCCGCTCCCTCGCGCATGGGATACTGTTGATCCTCGCGACCCAGTCCGTGGCGGTCGCACAGGACAGCCGCGAAATCCGCGGCCGCGTGGTGAGTGCCGCCGGCAGGACGCCGATCGGCATCGCCACGGTGGAAGTGATGGACTCCGCTGGTGGAGTGCGCGCCCACGCGTCCACCGACGCGGACGGCGGCTTCCGCATTCAGGACCTTCCTCCCGCTCGCTATCGAGTCCGCGTCCTCGCACTGGGGTACACGCCGCGGGTCCTCCCCGTCGAAATCAGCGCGGCATCGCCGAGCGTCGACCTGGGATCCGTGGCGCTCACGGCGGCGGCGATCGTGTTGCAGCCGCTGCAGGTGACGGGCCAGAAGCGCGACGTGGAGCTGGCTCCCGACCGTACCACCTACGCCGTCCGCGACATGCCCACCACCCGCGGCGGCACCGCGCTCGACGTGCTGCGCAATGTGCCGGCCGTGGACGTGGACATCGACAACGTCGTGAGCCTGCGCGGCAACACCGACGTGGTCCTCCAAATCAACGGCCGACCCAGCCCGCTGAAGCCCGCGCAGCTCGGCAACTACCTCGCGCAGCTGCCGGCCGACATGGTGGACAAGGTCGAGGTCGTTTCCAACCCGTCGGCACGCGAAAACCCCGAAGGCGTGGCGGGGATCATCAACATCGTCCTGAAGAAGCATGCGGATGAAACGCGGAGCGGCGGACTCACGATCGGTGGCGGCACAACTGGCCACGTGGACGTGGGGGGCAACCTCGGCTACGAACGCGGTCCGCTGTCGCTCTATGGCAGCTACGGCTTCCTGCGGGATAACCGGCCGCGGCGCGACACGATCTTTCGCGCCAACACCTACCAGGCGCCGCTGACCTATCTCGAGGAAGCGGGGCTGCGCACGCAGGTGCCGCTCGCGCACACGCTCACCGGGAGCGCCGGCTATCAACTGAGCCGGCAGGACGAGCTGTCGGCGGACGTGGACTACAGCACGCGCACCGAGGCGGAGACGTACGGGCTTCTGTACCGTGATCTGGACTCGGCGCGCGCGCTCACGGGGCTCAGCGACCGGTTCACCCGGGGCACGAACCACGAGTTCAATTTCGAGACGACGCTCGCGTACAAACACGGCTTCGCGCAGAAGGGTCACAAGCTGTCGAGCGAGCTCCGCGTCGTGCGGGCGCGCGAGGGCGGGCCCAGCGCCATCGTCGCGCGCACGCTCGCGCCGGACGGCACGCCGCGCGACACGTCGGCGCTGGAGAGCCAGCTTGGCTGGGAGCATCCAGACGAGAACTCGCTGAAACTCGACTACGTGCGGCCGCTCTCGAGTCTGCTGCGTCTCGAAACCGGATATCGCGGATCGGTGCAGCGCTTTCACACGACCCTGCGGACCGAGGTCTTCGACACCACACAAGCGACGTACGTGCCCGATTCCACCCGCATCAGCGATTTCACGTACCACCAGATCGTCCACGCCGCCTACGGGATTCTCGACGCGCAGCGCGGCAAGGTTCTGCTCCAGGCTGGCGTCCGTGTCGAGCGCGCCACGACACACTTTCACCTGCAAACGACGGGCGCGACGTACGACAACCCGTACAACAGCGTGTTCCCGAGTGGGCTCATCGCCTACAACATCGATGATACGCATCAGGTGAAGCTGAGCTACTCGACGCGCATCCGCCGTCCGGACGACACCGATCTGATCGATCCGACACCGCATTATCTCGACCCACTCAACATCTCGCACGGCAATCCTTATCTGAAGCCCGAGTATATCCACGCGCTCGAGCTCGGCTTGCAGCGCACGGCCGGCGCGATGACGATGCAGCTCACCCCCTTCTTGCGGCACACCCTCAATGCCGTGCGCACGATTCGGTCGCTGGACAGCACGGGCGTCATGACGCGGACGTTTGCCAACGTCGCGACCAGCGACGCCTATGGGGCCGACGCTACTATCGCGCTGAGCGGGGGACGGTTGAGCGGATTCGCGAGTGCGAGCGCCTTCCGGCAAGTCAGTAACGCCGCCAATCTGGGCCCGGGCCTTTCCGCGAAGACGTTCGGCTGGACGGCCCGGACGAACGCGTCATTCCGGGTCTCGCCGACCCTCGATCTCCAGACGCTCCTGAGCTATCAGGCGCCGCTGACCGTCGAGCAAGGCCGGGTCGCAAGCCGGACGCGGTTCACGCTTGCAGCGCGAAAGAAACTCGAGAACGATCGGGTGAGCGTGACGCTGCGCGTGATCGACCCTCTCAACACTTCGCGCGAAAGCTCGACGACGATCGACCCGCGGTTTTTCCAGATCTCGGATCGGCGCCGCGTAATCCGGGGAGTGCTGGTGAGCGTCACCTGGTTGTTCGGGCGCGCGCCACAGCACGAGCGCGAAGACCTCATCGGTAACGAGACCCCGCAGTAATTCGGCTACGGAACCGAACACCTGACCGGATCACTCTCGGCCCCTCCGGGAATGCGGACGCGATACGTCCGGCCGACCGCTCCCGACCAGCGTAGCTCCCACCACGCCAGGCCGCCGCGGCGCGACCGCAACCGCATCTCCAGCGCCGAATCGTCGTCCCAGCCCACGACGGTGCGCGCCGCGTCGTTCACCACGATCTCCACGCGCGGTTGCGCCGCCACGTCACCGGTGGCCACCGGCCACTCCGCCGCACCGCCGAGCTGCAGCCAGGCGTACAGCGTGTCACGCGAACACCAGACCCGCTCGATCCGCGGTGCCGGCACATGGCTGGACGACCGGCGTGGGACGACGTGCCGCTTGTGGCCGACGACGAGATCCAGTGGTGGCGCCGCTCCCGGAGGTAGACTGTCTCCGTTGGATACTCGAGCCGCGAGGCGGGCGAGCACCCGCCCGAACATCGCTGCTTCAGCAGGTCCGTAGATCGTCGAGCCGCCCTCGTAGTACTGCGCCGTGTATTCCTCGGCCGTGGTGATGTACTCGATATAGCCGTTGGCGTGACCCAGGATGAGCGCCGCACTCACCGGCAGCCCGGCCTCGCGGGCGCTGGCCAGCATCTGCTCGCGCATCCGCCTTCCCGCCGTCGTCGTCACTTCTCCCGGGACCGCGCCGATGACACGATCGCCCAGGCGCAGCACCGTGACTTGTGCGTACGAGGGCAGGTTCCCGCTGATGAACAGATGGTTGGGGAGGCCGCCGAACGCTGCGTCGAAGAGTTGGCGCTTGTGCCCCTGACATCCCGGTACGTCAGGGTTGGGCGAGCCCTGCTTGAGACCGACGTCGAACAGACCGAACAGCTGCCACCCATCGATGCGCGTGTGCGCGTCGTCCGCGCCGACCAATGTGCTCAGGCCGACGGCCGGCTCGGCGCAGATGCCGAGTGCCCGCGCGCTGTCGCGCAGCGCGAGCGTCGCAAATGCACGCCCCAACTCCAGCCTGTCGGTCAACGTCGCTCCGAGCGCATCGAACAATGCCACCGCGCCGTCCCCCACGCTCTTCCCAATCACGGTGATCGCTTCCCGCGCCGCGTGCCTGCAGGAGGCCAAGTGCGTGGCGGTCGGAGCGCGCCACTCCCACAAGGCGTGCGTGAACGGGCCGGCGAGCGCGGTGAGCGGGGCGAGTGTCGGAACGTCGCAGCGGCTCTGCGGCGGCCACGCCGGCGACACGTCGCCTTCGGCCCCGTTCGCGAACAGGTACACGGCACGGGGCACGAAGCCTCCGTCGCGGTCGATGTGCCGCTCCAATCGCCGCTCGACAAGGCCCTGAATATCGGGGTCGAGCAGGTCGTTGGACGGTGCGTTGCCCGTGCCGTGCATGGCGAAGATGCTGAAGGCGCCAGCGGGCCGGAACGCGCCGCTGGCGGCGTCGCGGAGATCGACGCGCAGCATGGTGAGCTCAGGATCCACGAGCCGGTATTCCTGCGCCAACCCGGCGGGCGCGTCCGGCGGCGCGGTGGGCAGGGGAATATTGCGCAGCAGGGCGGGAAGACTGCGAATGCGCGTCTGACCCCAGACGGCCCGACTCCCCCACGCCACGCGAGCCGGGCGCAGGTCTTTCGCCGCGTTATGCACGGCACGCGCGATGCGCGCTGCGAGCGAATCGACCATCACAGGATCGAAGCCGAGGACCGAGCTTCCCTCGTCGTTGTATCCGGTCGCTTCGAAGAAATGACCCGGACCCGCGTGCGTGTGGGTCACCGCGATAACGAGACGATCCACGCCGATGCCGTCCGTCCGCGCGGTCAGCGCCGCGACGCGGCGGTGCAGGAGGGACGAGCTGAGGGGGAGATCTGCGACGACGAGAGCCAGGCGGTTGCCGCCGCCGTCCGCCAGTACGAGCACGCGCGCATACAGTCGCAGCCGATAGCCGAGTGCCTGGGCACCCTCGGGGCCGTTGCCCGCCAGCCCGACGCCAGGCGGCGGCGTGATATCGACGCGGGCGAACCCGGCCTGCAGCGGCGCCGCGGTGCCGGGCCCTGGCGCGGGGCTGAGCACCCCAGGCACGCGTAGGCGCGTAGCGCCGCACGCCACCAGCAGGACGACCGAGGTCGGGAGCAGAACCCTCACCGCACGCTCCCCTTGGCTTCGCCCAGCACCATGGTGATCCCCGACCACAGCCACAGGACGAAGTCCCGACGGCGGCCCGGGCCGTCGAACTTCGTGGCATCATCGACATTGAGTTGCGACCGAACGCCAAGGGCCAGCGTGGCCAACCCGATCCCGGAGAGTCGTCGCAGTTGCACTTCCGTCCCCAGACCCAGGCCGACATGCGTGATGCCCCGGGTGGCGAAGTTGACAAGCTCAGCGGGTCGGGCGGGGTTAGGTCCCTGGCCGACATTCAGTCCCAGTTCGCCCTGGACGAACACGAAGGCGTACGGCGGAAAGGGCCATCCGAGAACCGGGAGATCGACCGATCCTCTGAGATACGCTCCACGGACCCGCTCCAGATCCCACCATGCTTCCACGGTGGGGTTGAGGTAGCGGCTGGTCGTCGAGAGCGAGGCGAAGACCTCCGTTGTGTTGCGAGCCGAGCCCACCCCGCCGGTGCCTGAGTCGCCGCGGAAGACGTACCGCACCAGCCCTGCGTGCACACGTGTTGGTCCGAGGACGAACGAGGCCTGCCCCCAGAGGTCCTGCTCTCCGAGGTGTCGACCACCGGCGCCTGTCTCGGACAATTCTCCTGCCGAGGCGGCGTCGAGTTCGTAGTGCAGGACACCCCCGCCCTCGAGCGAGAGGCGGTGGACGCGGAGTCCCAGCGCGAGCGCTGGTTGCGCGACAAGCCCGGCGGATCGGGAGATCCCGTGCCACACGTAGCGACCACCGGCGGATACGTCCGCGCGGGCGGAGACTTGTGCCGCGGCAGGCGCAGCAGCCACAACCAATCCCGCGAGACACGACCAGGCATGTCGCACGGGGTCTAACGTACCTCTCTTAGAGAGTCTTGAGAAACGAGAGCGGCTTCAGCCAAACGGACATCTCCGCGTGCAGTTGATTCCTTCGGCGTTCGATTGATACACTCCAACTCACAATTGACCCACATCGTGCTGTCGCGAGCGGCAGCGCGTGTGGGGTCTCGCGTCTTGGCCTTCGGGATTGCCGAGGTTCGCAGCCATGAGGTGCTGGTGTGGCGAAATCGGTAAACGCGGTGATCTCACAAGTCACTGGGCGAAAGCCCTTGTGGGTTCGAGTCCCACCACCAGCATCCTCGCTCACCCATTGACTCGGCTAAGCGTTCAGCCGATGTTTTGCATACTTGTGAGGTCACCGCGTAGGCAGTTTCGCTACGCCAAGAAAGCCGGGGAGCAAAAGCTCTCCGGCTTTCGTGTTTGGATTCACAGGCTAAAGCCTGCGCTCGGCAAACATTGTCCTTAAGGACAGTGTCAGCCGAGTCCTCCCGCCTCTAACCGAAGGCTGGCTTCGGTGCCACGTTTGTCATCGTGCAATCCTCCAGTCATTCCATCTGGCGCTGGCGCGCTCGCACCGTGCTCATCGCCTATCTGTCGTGCACCGCCTGCACCAGCTGGCGCATGAATACGCTCAGCCCGCAGGCCGTGGTAGAAAGCCATCCCCGCGCGCTGAAGGTCACGCGCACCGACAGCTCACAGGTCATTCTCAACGACCCAAGTCTGCAGGGCGACTCAATCGTGGGAATAAGTCCCCGCTATACGCACGTGGGTGTGCCGTTGGACTCGATAGCGACGACGCATACGCGTCGCACGAGCGCGGTCAAGACCGTGTTTGCAGTAATCGGCGTCGGCGCCGCCGCGTTCGCGGCGCTCGTGATTGGGTTCCTAATTCATTGCAACCAAACCGCCTGTTTTGACGTGCAGCGTTAGGGGAGGCGCGGAAGTCTTAGAGGAGCCTTCGGAACCGCGGATTGCGTCGCAGCGGGTCGAAGGTGGGATCGATCTTCAGCCACCCAGGAGACAGGAAGTACGGCATCTTGAGCAACGGCTCGAGCCGATCAAGCGCCTTCTCGGGCTCGTTCGCAAGGATGTAGATGCGGACGAGCTGGTGCTGGACGTACGGTCCGAGGTCCGCGTCTTGCGCGATCGGTCGGAGCGCAACGGCGCGCTCAGCTTCCCGTTTCGCCTCGGCGAAGCGGCCAAGATAGGCGAGGGCCAGGGCGAGGGAGGCGTGCTGGATGGGGTCGTGCGGCGATACCTGGACGCGTTGCGATAACGTGACCCGCGCTGTGTCGGCGAAGGCTTGCATTCGCGCCGTGTCTCCGCGCAAGGCGTACGTCTGAGCCAGCACAATTCCCCAAAGAGCTCGGTCCCCACCGAACGCAGCGGGCCTGAGCCGCAGCAGCAAGGTTTGCTGCGCGTCGCCGAGCACCCACATGAGATCGTTGTAGGTCGCCAGATACGCCGCGAGCGCGGAGGGGTCGACGTCGTTCGGGACGGTTTGGAGAACGGCTCGCGCCGCGGCGAGGTCCCCGCGGCACAGAAATACCATCGCTTTTGTCTCGATTAGCTCGAGATTCGCGGGCGCGAACGCAAGTCCTTTGTCGAGAGCTTGGACGGCCTCATCGTAGCGCCGCAAGGCAGTCAGACGCTCCCCCAGCCCTGACGCCGTCGTGACCGACCGCGGATCGAGCCGCTGAGCTTGGTGGAGATGATCCAGTGCTGTTTCCCACCGTCCGAGACTCCATTCGGTGCGAGACAGGGCCGAGAGGACGTCGGCTCTGCCGGGGGCGAGCCGGTAGCCGTGGGCCAACTGCTCGAGCGCCAGGACATTGTCCCCCAAGACGAGCTTGTAATAGCTGCCCATGGCATGGTGGCCACCGGGGCTATTCGGAGCCAGCGCCAGCGCGCGTTGCGCCGCGCCGTAGGCCGCTGCGGAATCAGCCGGCTTCGGGGCTATGAACCCGTACAAGGCCGAATGGCTGCGCGAGAGCTCGGCCCAAGCCTGCGCGAAAGTCGAATCGAGGGATACCGCCTGCTCGTAATACGACACGGCCCGCCGCAGGTTGAACGGATTCCCGGCCATGTTCTCGAACAACGCCTCTCCGCGCAGAAACGCGTCGTAGGCGGCGAGGTTCGCGGTGGGCCGCTCGGCGAGCTGCTGCTGCGCGGTGGCGCCGAGCGCGACGTCGAGCGACTGTGCCACGCGGCTCGCGATGTCGGCCTGCACTTGAAAGACGTTCGTGAGCTGGGCATCGAACGACTGTTGCCACTTGGTCGTCGGCGCCCCCGCCGACCCGGCGCGCACCTGCACCAGCTCAGGACTGACGTGGACGGCGCTGCCCCCGCCCGGCAGTATCTCCCAGCGCACCGTCGCGGTGAGGAGGTACTGTGCGCCGAGCTCCTGCGCGATCTGCTGCGGCGTCTTCGTGGTCCGCTTGAACGGCGTCGAGCTGGCGCGCCCGATCACTTGCAGGCCTCCGCCCGCTAGATCGGCGAGCTTGCCGCGCACTTCATCGGTCATCCCGTCGGCGAAATACTCTTGCTCGGGGCTGCCGAGGTTCTCAAAGGGGAGCACCGCCAGGACGGGCTCGGCGGCACCCGCTCCTCCTCGCGTGCGTCGCCAGGCGAATAGGACGCCCACGCCAATCAGAAACCCCACGAGCAGCATCGCGAACAGGGGCCGACGCCGCGGCACTGAAGCGCTCGCGGCCTCGTCGAGCGCCCGCGCGAAATCAGCCGCGCTCGGATAGCGATCGCGGGGCGTGACCGCCAGCGCTCGGCGGAGCACGGCGTCGAGCGCCCCCGCAAGGGGCCTGGGCTTCGTAATTCGGGAGAACGCCGGCTCGCCCGTGAGCATTTCGTACAGCACGCTGGCAAGCGAGTAGACGTCGCTCGAGGGATCCAGATCGCGCGCGCCGCTCGCCTGCTCGGGGCTCATATATGCGGGCGTCCCGACGGCGATGCCGGTGTTGGTGAGGCGGGTCTCGGCGTCCAGAGCGCGCGCGATGCCGAAGTCCGCCACCAGCGCGTGAGTGCCCGTGAGCATGATGTTCTCGGGTTTCACATCGCGATGAATGATCCCGTGGCGGTGGGCGTAGTCGAGCGCCTCGGCTGTCTCCCGCGCGATCCGCAGCGCGTCCTCTACGGGAAGTTGATGCTCGCGTTCCAGCCGATCGCGAAGCGTCTCGCCTTCCACGAAGGGCATCGTGAACCAGAGCTCACCGGCCGCCTCACCCGAATCGTGCACCGACAGGATGTGGGGATGCTGCAGGCGGGCCGCCAGCAGGATTTCCTGTTGGAAGCGTTCCGATCCGAGCACGGCGGCGATCTCCGGGTGGAGTAGCTTGAGCGCGACCGGACGGTCGTGCCTGAGATCGTGGGCGAGATAGACCGTCGCCATCCCGCCGCGCCCCAGCTCCCGGTCGAGGCGGTAGCGGTTGGCGAGGGCGGCACGGAGTCGGGAATACCGGTCGGGCAGCGAGGGCTCGGTGTGGGTGACGTCGCAAGAATAGACACCAGAGTCCGACGGAGCTAGAGCCCGTTACGGCGTCGAATTGATTCTGCCATCGTTCGTTCGGTACGCCCCAACTCACATTGTGTGCGCATCGTACCGCGCGAGCGGCAGCACGTGCGGGGTCTCGCGTCATGGCCTTCGGGAGGAGGTATTAAGGTGGGGTGCTCCTAACTTGCGAGCGATTTCGACGCTCGGCACAAGACGTGTTCTTAGGATCCAGTCCGCAGTTTATTGATACCAACGTCCGCCGAGCGTATCGTATGATGTACCGGCATCTACCCGTGGAGCTCGTGTGCCGGTTACGGCCAAACTGTCCCGCAAGTTTTACGAGAGATTTGGGGACGACATTGCTAACGAGCTCGTGGACTGGTTCAACATGGTGGATGCGACTTACCGATCTGAGTTACGTGAGTTGAACGAGCTGAATTACGCGCGATTCGACGCGAAGCTCGAGCAGCGGATTGCCGAGCTACGGGCAGAGTTTAACAGTCGGATCGCGGAGCTTCGGGCGGACATGCATGCCGGGTTCGCAAAACTCGATGCGAAGTTTGAGAACCGGTTTCTGGGTATGGACACCAAACTCGCGCAACTCGAGACGCGACTCAGTAAACGCATGTTTGGCTTTTGGATCGCCCAAGCCGCGACGACGGCGGGTCTCCTGTTCGGAGTTGTGAAACTCCTCCACTAGATTAGTCGCCCTCGCAACGAATTGACTCGGCGGCATCGAACGTCGATGTTACTAATACTTGAGGGGTCACCGCGTAGCCAGTTTCGCTACGTCAAGAAAGCCGGGGAGCCAGAGCTCTCCCGCTCTCTTGTTGTTGTTCGCTTCCACCAACCAAGGCTAGATTGGTTGCGGCACACGGATCGGAGCTCGGAATCCGTTACGAATTGCGGGCTATGAACGATCTGAGCCACGCTCGCCTGGAAGCCAAGCTCGAACAATTGGTGGCCGAGCTGCGGACAGACATGCGCTTGGCGCGCATCGATGCGGCGTTTGAGGGTTTCGAGGCGCGAATGACGAGGAAGTTCTTTCTCTACTTCGCTGCGCAGGGCGCTACGACTGCGGCAATCATTATCGGATTGGTGAAACTCCTCCTCCCGTAGAACAGAAGGCCTGGATGAAGCTGTGGCAGAGTGGTTGTGACCGTGCGTTGAAACGCCGGCTCGGCGAAGGCGGCAGCCCTTAAGGGCTCGCGTAGTGGCCGAGCCGCGGCTTCAGCCGACGGATAACTCTCGCGTGCAAGTGATTCTTCTCGCGTTTCTTTGATACGCTCCAACTCACATTCTCCTCCCATCGTATCGCCACGAGGAGGCGGTAGGTGCGGGGTCTTGCGTCATGGCCTTCGGGATTGCCGGGTTCGCAGCCCACCACCAGCACCCTCGCATTTCCCTATTGACTCGGCGAGCTGAACCGCCGATGTTTGAAATACGTGAGAGGTCTCCGCGTAGCCAGCTTTGCTACGCCAAGAAAGCCGGGGAGCAACAGCTCCTCGGCTTTCGTGTTTGGATTTCACAGGCTAAAGCCTGCGCTCGGCAAACATTGTCCTTAAGGACAGTATCAGCCGAGCACACCCTTCAGGGTGTGGACGCCAACTCTCTCAGCCGTTCCAGCACCTTCACCATCGCCCACGTATCCCGCTCACAATAATTCAGCAGGTCCTGCCGCACTCGGGTCTGCTCCTCCTGCGGAATCTTCCCCGCCACAAACAAGAGCCGCGCAATCTCCACACTGGCCACTAACCCATCGACGATCACCAGGTCGCTGTAGGTCAGCTCCGGCACGAGCGGCGTCAGCACGTACTTGAGACTGAAGCTGCCGAGGAAGTCGGGATGGTAGACGTTCTCGCGCACGATCGGCAGCAGATCGACCAGCTTGTGCGCGAGTGCCTCGAGCTCCGGCTTCAGCTCGGGCACCGCCTTCTGCAGTGCCTGAATCTTGGTCCGCTCGAAATGGGAGTATGTCGCGATCGTGTCGGCGCGCCGCGTCGCCTCGAGCATATGGCGCACCAGCGCGGGCCGGCAGTCCTGCGGACCCTCCGCCAGAAACTCGTCGTGCGCATACGTGCCGTCGTCCTGCAGCTCGTGATAGCTGAACTGCGCCGGTGCCTGCTCCCACGGTCCCATGCCCGGCCACACGGGGACCGCACGTTGGATCGTTTCGAAATCGAGGAAGCCGATCCTGCCGTGAAACGCCTCCAACGCTTGCGCGAGACCTGGTTCGACGATCAGGCGATTCTCCCGCATCGCGCGGATCTGCCGCTTTTGCGTCACGTTGAGCTTCTGCGTTGCCGGCAGATCGGCGATGCGATGCACGCCCGTGAGCAGGAAGGCGCAGCCCTTCTTCGGTCCAACGCCTGACAGATTCATGATATGGTCGCGATCGTTGGGCCAGCATCGCGCCATGAACGGGCATTCGTACGGCTCGTGACAATGCAGCCCGATTGCTACGTCGGGCAGCGGGCCCGCCAGCATCTCGAGCTGCGCGTCGATTTCCCAGCCGACCTTGTTCAGGAGCGGTTCGACCGCTGCCGACACATCCGCATGC
>WNGO01002474.1_pt1 | contig 12202 bp, 7 predicted proteins | sample 5400511 | NCBI WGS metagenome assembly WNGO01 (sample SAMN13153380, study PRJNA577476) | soil metagenome | isolation source: 20 cm soil or saprolite under Garry oak tree replicate 2 | place: USA:California | collected 2016-06-15
CGCAGGGTGTTGTCGTTGGGCTTATCCGAAGCGTTTTTGCAATCGGTGAGAATCGTGACACCGAAAGCGCCGCTTTGATCGGTCAGATCAATCCACTGGTGCGAGGCGACTTCGAACTGGCGCTCGTCTTCATTCGGACGCTGGATCGTTCCGATGTCCCAGTTATAAGTCGCCATCTTGTTGCTGGCGGTCAGCGGGAACACCGCCTTCAGGTTGACCTCTTTCGTTTTCCAATCAATCGCATTGGCAAACTCAACGCGATTGCCGGCGTCGCCAGCGGAAAGGCGGATGGTCTCGACGAAATGCGAGTCTTCGGTGTCGCGGGTCACTTCAACGGCCACGCGCGCAGGGCCGTTTTCAAGCACGCGCACTTTTGCGGGACCGGAAACATAGGCACGCGGCGTGCGCTGCTCATCCTCAAAGTCCATGTTCCAGGCGGGCCATTGCCGCGGATTATCGGTCGAGACAGCCAGGCGAACCGGCCCAGAGAGCAGTTCGTGGCTCAGCCTCTTGTCAAAGATGCTGGAGACATCGCCGTTTTGATCGAGCTGCACGCGATAGCGGGCGTTCTCGAGCGAGGAATCGCTGACGTGCAATTCCGAAGTGGTGGACGAGGTCCCCGATTGCAGGTCATACACCGCATAGCCCACCGATGGCGTTTGCGCAACGAACAATACCTTGCCACCGGTCTCCACCTGGGCGGGAACTTCCTTACCGTCAGGCCCGATAACGCGTGCCGACTGGGGCGCACCTGCAATCGCCGCCTCAACCACGTCTTCGCGTGCCACATTCAACGGGTTGTACACGACGATTGCCGTGCCGCTGCCCTGGGTGTTCATACCCGATGCGACCGTAGCGGTAGCACTGGTCAACACGCCCGCGAACTGATTCATCGCGATGACGTCGTCATTCCAGGTGAACTCGTAAGCCTTCGGTGTGGAAGTGCCCGCCATGTTGTCGTGGAAGTGGCCGCCCATAACCAGTGTCCACGCGTCGGTAAGTCGCTTTTGGGGATACCGTCTGCCGCCCAGCCAATCAGCGGCGACTGAACTTTCCTCCGCCGCAGCGGCAAGAAGTTCGTTCTTGCGATTCCAGCGCTTGTGATAAGCCTGCGACGATAACGAGCCGGCCGAATGATTGATCAGTTCCAAATCACCCTTGAAGCGAGGCAGGCGATCGGTCTTGCAGCATTTCAGAATGTCCAGAAACATCTGGTCCGCATTGGACCACAGGACGCGCACCGGGCCATCGCCGACCTTCACCGGGGCTGGCAGAGGTGACGGAGGCTCCTCCTGCTGCCCGCGCCCGAAGAAGTTGAAGCGCATGGGCGGAATCACTGTTGTGCTCTTCGTCTCAATCGCTTCCATGAGGTTGACCGAGTTTTCGCTGGGCGATCCGCCGGTGTCGCCAGTCCCCACATAGTGATAGTCGGCAAAGACGCCAGTCAGGTCGCCATTGACCTGGATCCGCTTGGACCAGTCTTCAAAGGGGCGAACACGGAAATTGGCCGGGGCATTCGCCGGTGGCGCCGGAGGAGGGGGAGGCGTTTTGCTCAGGTCGTAGTCCACATTGCTGCCATAGCTCAAGGGATTGAGGGCCGCCAGAACGGTAGAGCCATCGGGGCCTTCCCACACCCCAACGTTGAAGGGGATACCCTCGGGCGTTTTCTCAGGAGAATCAGGTCCACCGACATGCGGCGCTGGCTGCCATGCGGCGGAGAGCTTTTGCGTGGAAAATCCCTTGATCCCTGCATGGGATAAGATCGTTGGCAGCGACGCGGGAAACCCGAAGCAATCCGGGAGCATGAATTCCGCGCTGGCCTTGCCGAACTCCTTACGAAACCAGTTGTTCCCATAGAGCACCTGCCGGATAATGGCTTCCGCGCTAGGCGCGTTTACGTCGCCTTCCTCCATCGAAGATCCCGCGGGATACCAGCGGCCGGCAGCGACGTATTGTTTCAGGCGCGCGAAGTCGGCCGGGTAATACTCTTTCATCAAACGATAGCGGTTTGCGCCCGTAAAGTTGAAGACGTAATGCGGGTACTTTTCAAAGAAGGCAAAGTTGTTGCGCATGGTCTTGGTCAGATATTCGCTGATGACCTGCGGATATTCCCACCGCCACTGGGTGTCGAGATGGGCGTACGCGACTACGTATAGCGTGGGCTGCTTGGCGAGATTTGGCGCAGCAACCGGATTCTCCACGCCATGCGTTGGAGTGGCTGGCTTCGCGCTCGTGGTTGATTTTGGCGGCGCTGCCTGGGCGCGCGCTTGTTTGACGCTGGCGTCCTGCTTCGCTGGCCCCGAAGGAGCCTGCGCGATCGCCACTACAGGGCACAACAGACAGACAGCAACTGGACTGAGCACCATCTTCTTCATGTCTGAATTCCTCCCGCTGCTCAATTACAAAGACTGCAAGCCTTGGAAACCAAATCCTGGTCAGATTCCTCGCCTCGCTGGATACAAACCGTGGCTATCGGTTTTCGTCGGCGGACACGTGGGCCGAGCCGCATGTAGCGACAGGTCACGCGGACACCTGAGCGCTGCCGAGATTCAAGTCGCCCACGAGAAACGGCATAAGAGAGTCCACGCTCGTTTTCTCCATCAAGCTCTTGCGAAACTCTTCGTCCATCAACTTGCGCGCCAATTGAGAGAAACTTGCATGTGCGCCGCGTCTGTAGCGCTCTCACACAGCGCCAGCAGAATCACGATGGATGTGGGTTGGCCGTCCGTCGCTCCCCAGTCAATCGGCTTTTGGAGTTTCAGCATCGCCAGGGAGCTGGCAAGGGCCGCTGTGGTTTTGCAATGCGGGATGGCGAAGCCATGCCCAAACCCCGTCGAGTATTGGGACTCGCGCGCCCACAAAGCGTCTTCCATTGCTTCCACGCCATCGGTGCGGCCGGTGACATAGCACGCGTTCACCAGCTCACGAATTGCTTCTTCCTTGGTGTCGCTTTCGCTCTCCAGGACGACTAACTCGCGGTCCAAAAGCGGCCAGGCATTGTCGATGGGCAAACTGTGTCGCAGTAAGTCCTGGACCCCTTCCGCACCCTTGCAGTTGAGCGCGCGCGACAGCAGTCCCTCACAGCTCGCCTTCGACAGCCGTGACACTCTTTCTTTCAGCGCTGGAATCTCTGAAGCGGGCACGCTGATTTCATCCAGGCCCATGCCCAAGAGTAGCGGCACATAACGAATATCGCTGGCCATCTCACCGCAGATCCCAACCCATTTCCCGCCCCCGTGCACCGTGTCGACGATCTGTTTCAGCAAACTCAGGAAGCCGGGATGAAGCACGTCGGCTAGCCCGCTAACCTTGTTATTGGTCCGATCGGCGGCAAAGACGTACTGCGCAAGGTCGTTCGTTCCAATGCTAAAGAACTCCACTTCGTTGCACAGTTGGTCGAGGATAAAAGTGACCGCCGGCACCTCCACCATGATCCCTAGCGGCATGGCCCGGTCAAAGGGCACGTTCTCGGCAGCGAGTTCAGCTTGCACGCGCGCAAGCATCGCTTTCGCCCAGCGCACCTGCGCCAGCGAGGAAACCATAGGCAGCAACATCTGGACGCTGCCGAACGCCGAGGCGCGAGCAATGGCGCGGAACTGCTCGCGCATCAGGTCTTCGTGATCGGCGTATAGGCGCGCGCCCCGAGAGCCCAGGAACGGGTTTACTTCCCGTGGCAGATTCAAGTATGGCAGCGGCTTGTCGCCGCCGATATCGAGCGTGCGGATGAGGACAGGCTGCCCCGCAGCGGCTCGCGCCGCCTGCTCGTATACCTCGAACTGTTTGTCTTCTGAGGGAATCCCGTCTCCGCCGACAAACAGCATTTCGGTGCGGAAGAGGCCAATGCCATCCGCGCCGCGCTCAAAGGCCGCAGGCAATTCGCCAGGCGAGGAAACGTTAGCGGCTACTTCCAGTTTGCGCCCGTCGCCAGTAACGGCCGGCGCTTGCGCGTAACGTGAGAGGAATTCCTGCCGCCAGCGCTCAGCCTCGCCCTCGCGTTCATAGAACCGGCGAACCGAAGCCGCCGTCTGCGCCACCACACAGCCGCGGTTGGCGTCGACAATGATTTCCTGGCCCACCGGCAACAAACGCGGAGCGTCCTTCACACCCACCAATGTCGGAATGCCCAGCGAGCGCGCCAGAATCACGGTGTGCGAGGTGGTTCCGGCGTTATCCAGCACAAGCGCTTTCACCCACTGGCGATTCAGGGCCAGCAGTTGCTGCGGCGCCAGTGTCTCCGCCACGACCACGGTCGGAGCATGCAGCTCCACGGTCAGCGGACGAAACCGGGCGCCATAGACCTGTTCCAGCAATTGCAAGCAAATCTCTTGCATGTCCAGCGCTCGCTCGCGAATGTAGAGGCTGTCGGAGCGCCGCAGCATGTTGGTGAACGATTCGCCAGCTTCGACGATGGCTTGCCCGGTCGATCGGCTGTCCTCAATCCGTGTGCGAATCTCGTTGATCAGGGAAATGTCACCGACAATCGCCAGGTGCGCCCGCAGTATGGCAACCTCGACAGCCGATGCCTGCCTTGCCAGCATGGCCTCAATCCGGCCGCGGACCGCCGAGACGGCCCGCTCCAGCTTTTGTTGTTCGCGGTTTGAATCCAGAGCGGTCTCGCCCGCCAACCCTCGGGGCAACGCCAATCCGCCGGTAACCACTACGGCGCCGTGCCCAATGCCCCGGCTGACGGCCGTCCCGAAGTAGCAGCTCACTCCGGTCTGCCGCAGCGCCCGCGGCAAAGCCTGCGTGTCCGGAGCAGCGATTTCGACCGGCGCTTCGTCGCAGAGCGGGAGGTCGTGATCGATGAAGTGGCGCACCGCAGCTCGCGCGGAGTCCTCGTCAGGCCCCTCCACGCGCACGCAGCAGTCATCTCCTTGTCGCACATCGGCAGCGATGATCGCCAGCACGCTTTTCAGATTTGCCGTTGCCCGGTTGCGATGGTTGGTCAGCACGCAGTCGGAAGCGAATGTGCCTACGACTTCGGCGAGGCAGCTCGCGGGCCGCGCGTGCAGTCCGCCTGCCAAGCGGCAAGAAAACGAAAATTCCAGGGACTTCCCAACTTCCGGGGTCATCGTTCAACCTTGTAATTTCGCGAAAACGCCGCGCGGATTCTTGATCGCTTCCTGAACCGACACGCGGAGGATCTTGATTTTCTGAAAGCGCTCCCGTTTCTCCACCTCAATGTCGGCGGCAAATATCGCAACGTCTGCCTGGCGGATGTCGTTTTCCGACAGTTCATTCTCAATGCCCATAGCTCCCTGGGTCTCGACCTTGATCTGATGCCCCAGGGCCTTCGCCGTCTTATCTAGTTGCTCGGCGGCCATATAGGTATGAGCAATGCCTGTCGGGCAGGCTGTCAATGCAACAATCTTCAAACCAGTTCAACTCCTCAAGCGCTGGGAGTCTGCCGTTTTGCGCGCGACTTCCAGAGGTTGCTCAATACGGCGGTAACAAAAGTACCTACGACGATGGCGATCACGTAAACCAGCCGGTGGTCCACCACCGGTAGCACGATGGGTCCACCATGGGGAGCATGATCCCCCACGCCACCCAACATGGCAAAGACGGAGGCGACCATGGAACCCGCCATAATGCACGGGATTACTCGCACCGGGTCTGCGGCGGCGAACGGGATGGCGCCCTCGGTTATCCCGATCATGCCCATTGCGAGCCCTGCCAGACCCGCTTCACGCTCATCTTCACTCCACAAACTCTTACGCAGCAGAGTCGCTAGCCCCATGCCCAGCGGCGGCGTACAGATCGCCGCAGCGCACGCCCCCATGATGCGAAAGTCACCTTCCTGAATCATAGCAGCGCCAAAAAAGAAAGCCGTCTTGTTGACCGGCCCGCCCATATCGAACGCGATCATCCCACCGAGGAGCAGCGCCAGCACCACGCTGTTTCCAGCGCTCATTGTCCGCAGGAAGCTGCTCGCGACGGTCATCAGCTGGGCGATGGGCACGCCCAGCACCTTGAGCATAAAGACGCCGATAATTGAAGACGACAGAACGGGAATAATAAGGATGGGCATAATCGGCCGCAAGTATTTGGAAACAGGAATCTTCTTGATCAACTCGACCACGTAGCCGGCCAGCAGCCCCGCGAGCAGCGCGCCCAGAAATCCCGCTTTCACCTGTCCGCAAAGGTATCCCCCGATAAAGCCGGGCACAAGACCTGGCTTGCCGGTGACGGAATAAGCGATGTAGCCAGCTAAGACCGGCATCATCAAATTGAACGCAGCGGTGCCAATATTCAGAATCAACTGCAGCGTGGGCGCTTGAGAGAAGTCCGGTCCCTTGGCCGTCATCGGCGCAAAGGTAATGGCGAACGCGATCATGATCCCGCCGCAGGCGATGAACGGGATTACATAGGACACGCCCGTCAGCAGGTGCTGCCGAAGTTTCTTCAGATGTTCGAGCATGGATTTCACGCGCGCGGTGCTCCATGGGCAAGCCGCAGATTGGTTGCTGGCCGTGAGAGACTACCAAGACTAAGCAGATTTGCACAAACATCTTGCACGTTCCAGTGGCCCCGTCGGCAAAGCTGCAGCCCGTCGCCGCACCCCTCTCCGCTTGCGCGCTCAACCCTTAGAATAGGAACTTCAGCGAGACCTGAAGGTCCGCGGCTATGGTGTCGCTAGTCGTTAGAAGTAAACTTTCCCGGCGACCTGCAGGACGCGCGGCCAGTTGTTTTGCGTCTTCGGCAATTTCCCGAATTCGCTGCTGCCGAAGTCTGTGTTGGGGCCAGGGCGAATCGGCGTATTGGTTACGTTAAATGCTTCGCCGCGCAATTGGAAACTGTAGCGCTCGCGGAAACGGAAACTTTTTTCCAGCGCTACGTTCAACTGAGGTTTCGCCGGATTGCGGATATCCGAGAAACGATCCGGGATGGTTCGTACATAGAATTCCTGGAAATTCGAGTAGCAGGTTTTGTCGTTGTTGAACCAGTGGTTTTCGTCCTGCACCGCTGCGCGCCAAGTGCTGCAAGTGTTGCGAAGGTTGGGCCAGCCCACCGGATATCCGGAGGAATAGGTGAGAATCCAATCGAAGCGCCAATTACCGACGATGGCGGTGCTGACGGGGTCGGTCAACAGCCAACGGTCCCTACCAAAGGGCAAGTCGTACACACCATGGAAGGCGAAAGTGTGGGGCTTGTCTGTATTGTCCAACTCATAGATCAGGGGCTCGCCGGCGTTCCAGTTGTTCAACCGATGATTGGCCTCAAAGGCCTTGGAGAAGGTATAAGAAATGCCCCAGGTCAAGATGCGGGACGTCCTGCCGCCGAGCACGCGCTGCTCGATTTTCACTTGGAGAGCATCCGAGCGATAGTGGCCATTCTGAACCAGGTTGTTGGTGATGTCCGGGAAGATAGGGTCCGGCCTAAGCAGTTCGCGACGGCGGACGGTGGCATTATTGCCGATGCCGCGTTGTGGGATGATGCCGAAGAAAGGATTTGGCATATTGAGGTTCAGATAGGTGTTGTCGATGTTAGCCCCGATATTGTTGTCGGCCAAGCTCCAGCGACCTGAGTTAAAGCTCGAGGTTACATGGACTTGATAGTTGCCCGCATACGAGGCTTCCACGAGTATCGCGTGCGGCAGTTCGTGTTGGAAGCCGAATGAGTACTGGTAGGTTCGCGGGATTCGGAAATGCGGGGGGTCGAAGCCAATACCGTTTCCCACGTTGGTCATCAAACCCAAACTGGACCCCGGCGCAGGCTCAACACCCAATGGAAATGGGGTGGCGAGTGAAAACGGCCAGTCGCGCATGTCGTGGGATCGGTCACGCAAGCAGTGGGCTGACCGTTATCCAATGTCGTCACGTAATTCGTTCTTAGGGAGAAGCCCGTACGCGTGTTGTTTTGGTCTGGGGACTGATAGTAGACCCCGCCGCCCGCGCGAAGCACGGTTTTTGGCAAAACGCGCCAGGCAATGCCAACGCGCGGGGCAATATTTGTCCAATCGGTGTCGTACAACCTGCGGGGCTGTCCGCTAACGCCAGGGAACAGATAGCCGCCCACGAGCATACCTGGGGCTGTCGGATAGGGATACTTCTTAGCATTAGCCTGGGAATAATTGTTTCCGTCGATTGTGCATGTCGCAGCAGTACCGTTAGCACACGCGGTCCACTGGGACGCTAAGAAAGCCCATTTAGCCAAAACAGTGTCACTGTAGGGGTTCTTGTTGTTGAAGTCGAAGCCTCGGTTGTTACGATTGAATCGCTCCAGCCAGGGGACCTGCACTTCGTAACGCAAGCCTAAGTTCAAGGTCACCCGAGGAGCAATTCTCCAGTCGTCCTGCACGTAGAATCCGAAATAGGGGCGGGTACGATACGCGGTTTCGTTCCAGTCCACGAAGCCACTGGTAGGCGTTCCAAGAAGCAGAGTCGCCAACCCAGCACCGTCGAACTGGCCACCATCCCTGGCGTCGTTTTGCCGAGTCCAGAATCGGCTGAAGTCAAAGTTACCGTTGGAATAGCCGTAGCTGGTGTCACCAAAGGCCACGTAGTTATATTCAAAACCGTAGTGGCTGGTATGCTTCCCGTGGGTCATGGTCAGGCTGGGAGAGAAGTTCCACTGGTTGTAGGTATTCCAACTCTCGACGTTATCGCAGCAAGCAAAGAGTTGCTGGTAGCCCTGAACTGTAAATCGAGGTACGGTGTTTTTGGCGAAGGTGGCGGCATGGAAGACTTGGGTGATGCCTATTTTGTCGGCGGTTAATCCGAAGTCTGTGTAGCGTGGAAAATCGGACGTAAATCGACCGTAGGAGCCGCGGACGTCCAGCACCGCGGTGGGCGAAAGTGTGCGCGTCCAAGCTAGAACGTAATTTTGATCCGTGCGCTGGGAGCCAACATCGCCACTGCCGGCGGGGGGACCGAATCCTGTGCTATCGCGGTATTCGCTGCCGTGTTGGAATGTGCCCAGGACATAAAATTTGTCCCTGTCGCTAAAAATGTGGTCCCATCGGACCATGGGCTGGTTGTACTCATAACGGCCGACGTTGCCGCTGGCCACAAAGTTGCTGTCCAGGCCGCCCGCGTTCGGTGCCGGATAATAAGAGAGAATCTTTTGTCCGATTGGATTGATGCGGTCCGCTGGAAGGATATCTCCCGGGAACCGAGTCCTCCAAAATGGAGCGGTTGCGCAGGGTTCATTAGGCCCCCCGCAGGGGTGCGTTTGCATCGGATCGTATATTCGGTAGCCGAGCGCTCCGAAGTTAATTCCACCCCGGCCGCCTAGGAGCGTTGGATCGATGGTGCGCAGCGCTGCTGGCGGGACGCTTGAAGTCGCGGAGAAGCCAATGATCTCTCGCCAACCCTCGAAGCTGCCAAATATGAAGTCTTTTTCTTTGCGGATCGGACCGCCGATAACTCCGCCCCACTGGTGCTGGTTGTGGGCTTGCAACGGCGCGCCGACGCGGTTATTTTGAAAATAGTTGGCGTCAAAGATCCTGTTGCGGAAGTATTCGAAGACGTCGCCATGCCAATCGCTAGTGCCGGACTTCAAGGTGGTGTTGACGACGCCGCCGCCGAAACGCCCGTACTGCGCGTCGTAGGTGTTGGTCATGACCTTGAATTCCTGTACCGCTTCCACATTGGGTGCAAGCTGCCAAGTACCACTGCGGTCACTGATCGGAGCGCCATTCAGCAGAAACAGATTCTGGCCAGTACGGGCGCCGTTGATTTTGTAGCTGTTGTTCACGTCCCAGCCCCGCGTTCCCGAAAAGCCGCTGGGACCGAATTGCTCTTGAGTGAAAAGTACGCCCGGGGTCAGCGACATGAGCATGTAAGTCTGACGGCCGTTCAGCGGGTATTCCTGGGTTTTGATGGGGTCGAACACTAGGCCGCGATCGGCGGAGCCCGACTCGAGGACCTCTTGTTGAGCGGTTACGGTGACCGATTCGGTGACGGAGCCGAGTGCCAATTTCAGCGGGAGATTCAGCTTATCGGCCACGCGCAGCACCATCTTTTCGCGTTTCAGAGTGCGGAAACCCGGAGCTGAGACTTCAATGTTGTAGACGCCCGGGTTGAGATAGGGAATCGTGTAGCTTCCCTCCGCAGTCGTTTTGGCTTCCTTTGCCTCACCGGTTTCAACATTTGTTGCTCGTACGCTAGCGCCGGAAATTGCGCCACCGGAAGGGTCGGTCACTTGGCCCGAAATCACGCCCCGAAAATCCTGCGCCGTTGTGGCCTGTCCCAGGATTGCTACACCTGCCAGTACAAGAAGCAACCCCCAGCAAGAACGATTCCCATCCATAGACCACCTCCACGCCACGCTCATCGTCGCTTGCATGACGGCCGGGAATATTGGCGATTCCACGGCAAGAGGAAAGATTGGACTTTGAAACATTTGTTGTACTAATGTGACATTCGTGATTGCTTCCTCTGCCCGGCAGGGTTTTCCTGAGACGCAAGCACACCGCGTCATCGTGCGCGAGCTGGAGGAATTCCTGCGCGCGACGCGGATTCGCCGCGTCTATTTTGCGGATGCCAGTGTGGCCCCTCCGCTGCTGGCCTACGTGACGCACTTCCCCCGGTTATCGATCGCTCTGGCTGGATGCCATTCCATGGAAGTTGCGCAGAGCGGGCGCAAGCAGTTGATCAAGCCCGTGCGCAGCCATGCGGTCTTCGTTCCGGAGCATGCCTGGAACAAACCAGATTGGGCGACGCCCGTGAAGGTGCTGACATTTCTGTTTGGCGCCAAGCAGATTGGCGTCAGCCTCGTGCATCATCGCCGCCGCAGCGAGGCTCCGACAGCCGCTTTGAAGACCAGCGTGCCTGGAGCGTACGATGCCCTGACGCACGGCATTTTGGTCGGGCTCATGGCCGCGGCAAGCGACCATCAGCACGGACCACTGGATCGGTTGCTCATCGAATCGCTTTTGCATTCCTGCCTCAAACTCCTCAAGGCCTCGCCCGCGCACCGCACGCGCAAAGCCATACGAACGTACGAATCCATCTGTCTTTACGTGCAGGAAAACGTGCAGGGTTCCGTCACGCGTGAGACTGTGGCGCGCCAGTTCGGTTTGGCCCCCAGCCACGTTTCCCGGCTCTTCCGCCGCGAAGGAATGATGCGCTTCAACGATTATCTAAACCTGGTGCGGGTCACACGCGCCAAGCTGATGCTGCGGAGCTACAACCTCACCGTGAAGGAAATCGCCGCCAACTGCGGCTACAACCAGACCGCCTACTTCTGCCGCATGTTCAAGAAGATCTGCAAAGTTACGCCCACTCAGTTTCGCGGCCATTAGGCTTCGGTCTGGCAGGCCACCCAGAAGGACTTCTGACTTCTGAACAGCTCATTGTAAAACAGCGAGCCGCTCGTTGTATTATTATAGTGTCTGCGGCGCTCACACCGAGTGTGAGCAACCAACGTAGACAGACACTGCTTTCGTTGCCAGCAGTTGGGCTCTTAGCTCGATTACCAGATTCCGAATCCATTACCTTCTTGACGCGGAGCGGCGCTCAGGCTCAAACCAAAGTTGCGTGCTATTGTGACCCTTATTTGACCCGGACCAATTTTGGTCAAATAAGGGTCACAGATTTCATGCTCCGCTTATAACCCTCTGATTTTGAACAGTTCCGAGCGTTGTCATCTGCGTCGCAAAGTAGTTGAATTGCCGAACGCGCCCAGCTTAATGATGCACCGTAAGTGATTGATTCCGCGCAACAGGACCAGTGTGGACTAGATTTGCTAAACCGCTGCGGTTGCGCAGCACTCCTGCGCGATGTGCCTGCGATTTGCCGAACGAGAGACGCGACCTACTCTGTGGATGTGCCTGCGATTTGCCGAACGAGAGACGCGACCTACTCTGTGGTCACCGTTTCCTTCCAACTTCGTCCACTTCAAGAGCAGGGTAAATGGTCGTGGAGTCCCGTAAGCGACAGATGCAGACTTAGATGTTTTATACCGCCCTCTTCGGGACCACATGGTCGGTCGCTGGAGTTGCCGTTCTGCTCGCACGTGAATCTACGGCGAGCGAGCCCGCTGGTTGCGAGCGTTCGGAATGTCGAACCTCAGGTATACTTATTGCTTCAGAACGAGGCAGAATCAAGATGCAGCACAACCGACCAGATTTCCCGACCATGGAGCAAGTCGAAAAGGCCAATCACGAGCAGCTTGCTCGCTGGTATCGCTTCCTACCTTCCGGCGATACCAAGGAACAGCAGAAGATCATGGACAGGATTGCGGAGCGATTCAAAAG
>WNGO01002299.1_pt1 | contig 12199 bp, 10 predicted proteins | sample 5400511 | NCBI WGS metagenome assembly WNGO01 (sample SAMN13153380, study PRJNA577476) | soil metagenome | isolation source: 20 cm soil or saprolite under Garry oak tree replicate 2 | place: USA:California | collected 2016-06-15
CGGCTCCGAGCGCATAATCGGCGGCGAGCTTGAGTTGATGGGCCGGACGGTACGCGAGCGGCGCATCGGGCGAGCCAGGCGCGCGCCGCTCGGTGGAGAGATAGGTGTAGCTGAGCGATGTCTTGAGCCGGTCGGAGACCGGTGCCGCGAGCAGCGTCGCGTCCACCCCGGCGATGCGGGCCTCGGAGACGTTCTGCAACTGAATCGCCGCGCTGGAGCCTGTCGACACGGTGATGAGCTGGGGTTCGATCAGCTGCCGCGCCTCGGTCCAGAAGAGCGCGGCGTCCGCACGCATGAAGTGCAGGAATGGAGCGGTCGTCGCGCCGACCTCGAACGACCACGCGGTCTCGGGCTGCAGATTGGGGTTGGGAACGACGCGCAGGCCGAATTCCGCCGCCACCAGGCTGACGTTGCGCTCCGCCAGCGACGGCGCGCGGAACCCGCGCCCCACCGAAGCCCTGAGCGCCCCGCCGGCGCGCCCGAGCGGCACCGAGCCGCCGAGCCGCGGGCTGACCACGGCACTCAGCGAGCCGCCGTCGACCGCGAGAAAATCGATGCGTGCACCGGCATTGATACGAGCTCCACCCCGGCCAATGGATTGCTCGCTCTGACCATACGCCGAGAATTCCGTTTGCGAGTGGTTCCCGAACACATCGCTCGTCACGTCGGAGAATGTGGCCTCGGTGCCAACGAGGACGGTGCGCGAGGAATCAGGATGCGCCTCCGCGCGGAGCTCTCCGCCGAAACGGTTGGAGATTCCGAACTCGGAGGTGTCGCGGCGTTGATCGAAGAAGTCGGTCCGGTACCAGGATCCCCGCGCCTGCCAGGCAAACCGGTCGGAGACGACGGTGCGCGCGTGCGCGGCGATGTACCCTTTGCGGGAATCGGTCCACGACGCGCGGCCACCCGTGTCGGTCTTGAACGGCTGGTATGACTGCCCGAGATCCAGGCACTGGCCCTGAGTGCACCAGCTGAGTGGCACGTCGTACTTATCGTCGGCCCACGCGCCGCTCACGTCCAGGCGCGTCCTGGGCGATGCCTGCCAGCGCGTCTTGGCCGCGACCTGCCAATGCTGCTGGGTGTCCCCCTCCCGGTAGCCATCGGAGTGACGTGCGCCGCCGCTGATACTCGCGCCAACGGTCTCGTTCCCGTAGGACCAGGTGCCATCGCCGCCACCCTGGAACCCCGATTGGTCCCTGAACTCCCAGACCGGGTGAGGAGGATTGGCGTAGATCCCGCCGGTGAATCGCACGCGCTCGTGGACGCCGCTGGGCACGTCGCGCGTCGTCAGGTTGACGACGCCGCCGAGCGCCGACGAGCCATAGAGGGACGAGCCAGCCCCCTTGAGGATATCGACGCGCTCGATCTGATCGACAGGCACGAGATCCCAGTTGATGCCGCCGCGATCGCCCTGATTCATCGGCACCCCGTCCACGAGGAGCAGTACGCGCGAGTTGAGGCCCTGCACATATCCTGTCGAGCCCCTGATGTTGATCTGGCCGTTCAGGAATTGAATGGCGGGCACTTTGTCCACGGCCTCGTCGATCGTGTTCACGGCTCGCCGATCGATCTCCTGTTCACTCACCTGCGCAACACTCGTCACGGGGTGATCACCGAAGCGGGGCAGTTTCGTGCTGACGACATCCAACGGCGTCAGCTCGAGCGGCGAAGCCTCGAGCGTGAAGTCGGCGGTCGTGGAATCGCCGCCCGTGAGTGAGACGACTGTGGCCTGAGGGCTGTAGCCGATCGCGGCAGCACGAACCCGCACCTCACCAGCCGGCACCGCTGCCAGCCGGTAACGGCCGGAGATATCCGTCTGCGTGTACAGCGTGCTCCCGGCGACGCCGACCATCGCACCGTGAATCGGTGCGCCCTGAGTGCTGCGTACGGTGCCGCGCAAGATGCCTTGCGCCCCGACCTCCACCGGTGCGAGCACCAGCAGCACGACTGCTAGCGCGCGGTACATGTGACGAAATCGGTGGCGAGACGGAGGTGGTCGAAATCCGCGACGAAGTCGATGCTGCCGGCAGCGCCGCCGCTCGGCACGGTCACCACACCAGCCCCTGTGGTGTCGGCGGGATTGCGGTAGTAACCGGCAACGCGCAGTAACGCCGTATCGGCGGGTGTCAGCGTGAGCGTTCCCACTTTCTTCCACACCGCCACCAACCACTCGTAGGCACGCGGGGGAAGCACGACGCTGTATGCCGCGGCAGAGTCGGTGTACGGGACCGATCCAGGGATGACCGGTTGGCGGTCAGCGATCAGGTCGTTGCAGGTTTGCGGGAACGTGGCGTAGGCGGCGACGAAGACGTTGTCGGTGCTGTCGGGAATCGTGCCGCGGAAGTGAATCGTGCCGCAGACCCCCACGAGATCGGGCGCGCAAATCGGCTCCGGCTGGAGTCCCTGGTCGCACGCCGTTACGACGCCCGCCACGATCACGGCCAGCCCGGCGAGCCGAAAGGGTGTCTGGAGCATGGCGCAATTTGTTGCCGCCGTCCCACGCGTCAACTACGTTTCATTGCGCTATGCCACTGTACGAGTACCGCTGTACGAAGTGTGAAGCACACTTCGCCCGCACGGAATCGATGGCCGAACACGGCTCGCGGCCGCCCGCATGCCCCAAGTGCTCGTCGCGCTCCGTCGAGCCCGTACTGTCCCCATTCTTCGCGAAGACGATCCGCAAGAGCTGAGCGAGCAAGGGGAAGCTGTGTTCGAGCGCCTGCGGGACGCGTTCCGCGCTGCCCTGGATGCTGCCGCAGGTCCTGCCGATCTGCGCGCCCTCGCCCGCGAGATGCGTGAAGCGGTCGTCGATGCGAAAGTTGCCGTAGCGGAAATTCAGGAAGCCGTCGCGCGCACCGACCGCGAGCTCGGATTCGAGCGTCAACGGCTCGCGGACGCCGAACGGCGGGGCCGGCTGGCGGGGGAGATCCAGGATCAGGAGACGGTGACGGTCGCCGAGCGGTTCGTCGTCAAACACCGCGAACGGATCGCCATCCTCGAACGCAAGCTTGCCTCGCAGCGCGAGGAGCTCGCGCTCACCGAGCGCGAATTGGCGGAGATGCAGGCGCAGCTCAAGAGCGCCGAGCGCGACCGGCCAACCGTCGCAGGGGACCGCAGCACAGAGCAGGCGTGGCGCGACATGCAGAGCGCCGGCGGCGCGCATCCCGGCATGGACCTCCAGGACGAGCTTCTCAAATCGGACATGGATCGCGCCGCGCGCGAAGCAGCAGCGGCGCGGCAGCTCGCGGAGCTCAAGAAGAAGATGAGAAAGGAATAGCGCCGTGCTCCTGCTCGCCCTCCTTCAGAGCCTCCAACAGCCTCCCCAACCTCCCCCAGCTGATTTCCTGAAACGCACGCATACCTACAGCATCGTCGCGTACGATTCCGTCACCGGCGATCTGGGGATTGCGGTGCAATCGAAATTCCCGAACGTCGGCGGCCTGGTGCCGTGGGCCCGCGCTGGGGTCGGCGCCGTGGCCACACAGTCGCTCAGCAACACCGATTACGGAGAGAAGGGACTCGAGCTGATCACGCGCGGCGCGACGGCACCGGAGGCGATGCGGATCATTATGCGTGGCGATACCCGCCCCTCACAGCGGCAGGTGGGGATGGTGGACGCGCACGGCAATGCGGCGAGCTGGACGGGGGATTCGACGTTCGACTGGGCCGGGGGTCGGACTGGCGGGGCGGGCGGGGCGGGCGGGGCGGGCGGGGCGGCGGGCGGGCAGACGGGCGGCAAAGGCCAGCTGATCACGGGCCACGGATATGCCGCGCAAGCCAACATCATGGTTTCCGATGCGACCGTGCGAAACATGGCAGAGACGTTCGAGCGGACGCGCGGGTCGCTCGCCGACCGTTTGCTGGCAGCGCTGGTCGCGGGGCAGGCGGGCGGCGGCGACCGGCGCGGCATGCAGTCGGCCGCGCTGCTGGTCGTCCGCGCTCATGCCGGTTACCTCGGCACCACCGACCGCTACATCGACATCCGTGTGTACGATGCTCCCGATCCGATCAAGGAACTGCAGCGGCTCTACGCCCTGCACAAGCTCTATTTCTTCACGACTGACTCGGCGGATTTGCTGCCGATCACACCGGCATTGCAGAAAGAGCTGGAAGCGATCCTCCTGGTCGAGCCGGTGAATCAGCCGCAGAAGTGGCTTGCCGCGCCCCAGCCGTCGCTCAACGACACGTTCCTCACCGCGCTCGCGAACTTCATGTACTGGGAGAATTACGACGTGCGCGTGCGGATGGATGGCAAGATCGATCGGGTTGTCCTGGAAGACATTCGCAAAAATAGAAAAAGCGTGCGGAGGTAGTCATGGATGTGAAACGTGGCCGCATGGTCTTCTTGGGATACGGTAAGTACTGGCGGTCGGACCGCATCCTCGGCCTGATGCCGATCGAAGAAGGGCGCGGTCCCGGCCAGCGCACCAATGTCTTCATCGAGGGGCGGCCCGAACCGATCGTCGCGTCGCGCACGGAGCAGAGCATCCTGGAGGACATGGGTGCGACCGACGACAGTTTCCGGCTGGAGTCGTTGCGCGAGGCGACGCGCGAGCTGCTGGAAGCGTTTCACGAATTCTCACCGGTACTGCGCCGGGCGCTGCACAACGAGCATCATTTCGACGTCGAGAAATGGGAGGAGCGGCTCGGCGTGCTGCTCCGGCCGGCCGAGCATCCCGATCCCGCACGACAGGACGATCTCTTCGACTGAAAGGGCTCGCACCCGCATGACGCAACCCGTCGTCAGCTCTTCCAAAGCCGATCGGGGGTGGTTCGGACATCCCCGGGGTCTCTCGACGCTGTTCTTCACCGAGATGTGGGAGCGGTTCAGCTTCTACGGTCTCCGGGCGCTGCTCGTGTTGTACATGACCGCGGCCGTCGCGAACGGCGGACTCGCGTTTACGGCGGAACGGGCTTCCAACATCGTGGGGTGGTACGGCTTCGGCGTGTATGCGGCCGCCATTCCGGGCGGCTGGATTGCCGACCGCCTGCTCGGCCAATATCGCAGCGTGTTCGTCGGGGGCGTCATCATCGCCATGGGGCACTTCAGCATGGCGATCCCCACCGAGGCGACCTTCTTCCTGGGACTCTGTCTCATCGTCATCGGCACCGGGCTGCTCAAGCCCAACATCAGCACGATGGTGGGAGCGCTGTATGACACGGACGATGAACGGCGCGATGCCGGGTTCTCGATCTTCTACATGGGCATCAACCTCGGCGCATTCATTGCCCCGCTCGTCGTCGGGACGCTCGGCCAGAAGGTCGATTGGCATGTGGGGTTCGGCTGCGCCGGTGTCGGGATGGTCGCAGGACTCATTCAATACGTCGTGGGCCGGCCGCGTCTCATGCCGGCGTTGCAGCGGCTGGGACAAACCGACAAAGGCGCGACACCCACGACACCCACGGAGCCGTGGTGGCATTTCACGCGCGATGAGTGGAATCGGATTCTCGCCATCGCCGTGCTCTTTGTGTTCTCGTCGATTTTCTGGGGAGCATTCGAGCAGGCGGCCTCGAGCCTCAACCTGTTCGCCGATCGACTGACGAACAACCGGGCCTTCGGCCACGGCTTCCCCTCGACCTGGTATCAATCGCTGAACTCGATGTTCATGATTTTCGGGCTGGCGCCGCTCTTGGCGTGGCTGTGGATCCGCTTGGGGCCACGGCAGCCGTCGAGTCCCGTGAAGTTCGCGCTGGGACTGATCTTCGTGGGCCTGGGATTCGCCCTCATCATCCCGGCCGCGAAAATCGCGCAGCAACAGGGCGTGCTGGTGAGTCCGTGGTGGTTGGTCGGTTTGTACTTCCTGCATACCATCGGTGAGTTGTGCCTGAGTCCCGTCGGGCTCTCGATTGTGACGAAGCTGGCCCCCCAGCGCGTGGTGGGTTCCATGATGGGTGTCTGGTTCCTGTCGATTGCGACGGGAAACAAGCTGGCAGGATTTGCGGGAGGATTCTTCGATCGGCTGCCACTGCCGACGCTGTTCGGCGCGGTCGCGCTGACGACGTTTGTTGCAGCGCTCGTCCTGCTGGTGATGACCCCATGGATTCGCAAACTCATGGGTGGAATACTCTAGGGGAGGCTGTCCGTCATTTCATTGGCTGTTCAGCGTAATGGCAAGCCGCGAGATGCCCACTCCCCGCAGGGACCTCTCGTAGCGGCGGCACCTCCGTCCGGCACCGCTCGCTCTTCAATGGATGCGGACAACGCGGATGAAATGGACAACCCGGCGGCGGCGTGGCGGGAGACGGCACGTCACCGCTGAGCACGATACGACTCTTCTTCGCTTTGGGGTCGGGCTCCGGCACGGCTGAGAGTAGGGCGCGCGTGTACGGATGCCGCGGCAGAGCGTAAATCTCGGCCGCCGGCGCACGCTCGACGATCTTGCCGAGGTACATCACCGCCACATCATCGGCGATGTGGCGCACGACGGCGAGATCGTGCGCGATGAACAAGTACGTGAGCCGGCGGCGCGCCTGGAGATCCGCGAGCAGGTTCAGGACTTGTGCCTGGACCGAGACGTCGAGCGCGCTGACGGGCTCGTCGCACACGATGAACTGCGGCTCGACCGACAGCGCGCGCGCGATGCCGACGCGCTGCCGCTGGCCGCCCGACAGCTCGTGCGGGTAGCGCTTCGCGAAGACCGCATCGAGCCCGACCTCCTCCAGCAGCGCGGCGACCGTCCCCGCCAGGCCGTGGATCTCGAGCGGCTCCCGCAGCGTCTCCTGCACCGTCATGCGCGGGTTGAGCGAGCTGTACGGATCTTGAAAGACGATCTGCATGCGGCGGCGCAGCGCGCGCAGCGCGCCCGAGTCCAGCGCGAAGACGTCACGTCCTTCGAACAGCACCCTGCCACCCGTGGCTTCCTGCAGTCGCAGCATTGTACGGCCGACCGTCGTCTTGCCTGAGCCCGACTCGCCCACGAGACCCAGCGTCCGGCCGGAGGGGATCGTGAACGACACGCCATCCACCGCACGCACGGGCGGTCGCGGCCGGCCCAGACCGAACCAGCGGCGCTCCGCGGCGTAGTGCTTCACCAGGTCGCGCACATCGACGAGCGGGGCCGCCACCGGCGGGGGAGGGGCGGGGGCGGTCATCGCTTGGCCTGACGTCGTTCCGGCTCCGTCACGAGCCAACAGCGGGCGGTATGTCGCCCCCCCTCCCCTTCGCCCCCGCCCGCATCGAGCAGCGGCGGTTCCTGGGCGACGCACTTCTCCCAGGCGTAGGGGCAACGTGGATGGAACCGGCACCCGGCCGGCCACGCCGTCGCGGCGGGGACCTGGCCAGGAATGGCCTGCAGGCGCGAACGCGGCGTGTCAACGCGCGGCACTGCCGCGAGCAAGCCTTCCGTGTACGGATGGGTCGGGTGCTCGAACAGCTCGGTTGTCGGCGCGGTCTCGACCACCCGCCCAGCGTACATCACCACCACCCGGTCGGTGTGGCCGGCGACGACACCCAGGTCGTGCGTGATGAGCAGCACCGCCATGCCGAGCTCGTGTTGCAGCCGATCGAGCAGCTCGAGAATCTGTGCCTGAATCGTCACGTCGAGGGCCGTCGTGGGCTCGTCGGCGATGAGGACCTTGGGGTGACAGATGAGCGCCATCGCGATCATCACGCGCTGGCGCATGCCTCCGGACATCTGATGCGGATAGTCGTCGACCCGCTGCTCGGGATCGGGAATGCCGACGAGCTTGAGCATCTCGATCGCGCGGGCGCGCGCCGCCCGGCGCGACAGGCGCTGATGGATGATCGCCGCCTCCGCGATCTGATCCCCGACGGTGAAGACGGGGTTCAGGGAGGTCATTGGCTCCTGGAAAATCATGGCGATCTGATTGCCGCGAATGGAGCGCAGCTCGGGTGGAGCGAGCGCGAGCAGATTGCGGCCCTCGAATTCGATCAGCGAGCCGGGCAGGATGTGGCCCGGCGGCTCGGGAACGAGTCGCAGAATCGACAGCGACGTCACGGTCTTGCCACAGCCCGACTCCCCGACGATCCCCAGCGTCTCGCCAGGATACAGATCGAAGGAAACCTCGTCGACCGCGCGCGCCGTGCCGCGGCCGTGTTCGGTGACGAAATACGTCTTGAGATCGCGGACGCGCAGCAGCGCAGCGGCTGGTGTTGCGGTCACGCCGGATCCTGGCGCGGATCGAGCGCGTCCCGCAGTCCATCGGCGACGGCATTCAGCGACATGACGACCAGAGAAATAGCGAGACCCGCAAACAGCGTGGTCCACGGCGCGGTATAAATGGTGAGCGCGCCGTCCGCGATCATGTTGCCCCAGCTCGGCCGGGGCGGCGCGACCCCGATGCCGAGGAAGGACAGTGACGCTTCGAGCAGGAGCACGTTGCCGACGCTCAGGGCTGCCGACACGATGATCGGCGCGGCCGCGTTCGGCAGAACGTGGCCAAAGATAACCCGGCTGGAGGGCACGCCGAGAGCGCGCGCGGCCACGACGAAATCGCGCTCGCGCAATGCCAGCACCTCCGCGCGCACCAGGCGGCTGGTCGCGAACCAGGACGTGAGACCGATGACCAGCGTGAGCCAGGCAAACGGCAAGCGGTCCCACAGCGCGACCGCCATCAGCACAATGAAAATGCGGGGAAGGGCGAGGCCGATATCGACGCCGCGCATCAAGATGGCATCGACCCAGCGCCGGTAGTAGCCGGCGACTGCCCCGACGCACGAGCCCAGCGCCACCGCGATGAGCGCCCCAAGCGCGCCGATGCCGAGCGAAACGCGCGCGCCGTAGGCGAAGCGACTCCATACGTCTCGGCTGAAGACGTCGGTGCCCATCAGGAATGTCAGCGAAGGTGGGTGATTCTTCAGCCGCACGGGATCGGGTTGCACGATCGGATCGAGCGGAGCGACCAGCGGGGCGGCAATCGCGACGATGATGAAGAAGGTCAGAATGCCGCAGCCCCACGCCGCGGTCGGGTGTCGGAAGAAGCGCCGCCACCGCTCGTGCCGCAGCGCGCGATGCCGCAGCCAGCGCACCACCTCCGCCGAGAGCACGATGGCCACGACGAGGGCGAGCCAGGAACCGAAGGTCATGCCGTCACGATATCCACGACCGCATCTTCGTGGACGCGAATGCGCGGATCGGCAAAGCCGAGGAGGAGGTCGGCGATGAGGCTGCCCGCCACCACGAGCGAGCTGGCGATCAGTGCCGCCGCGGTGACGATGGCGTAGTCGCGTCTGAGAATGGCATCGACCGTGAGCCGCCCCATGCCGGGCCACGCAAAGATCGTCTCGACCAGGACTGCGCCCGTGAGCAGGAAAGGAAGCGTCATGCCGAACCGGGTAATGACGGAAAGCAGGGCGTTGCGGAGCTGGTGGCGGAGCACCACACGACGTTCGGGGAGGCCTTTGGCGCGTGCGGTGCGCACGAAGTCCTGCTGCGCGACCTCGAGCATGGCAGCGCGCTGAAAGCGGGCCGTTCCCGCGGCGCCGACCAGTCCCAGCGTTGCTGCGGGCAGCACCATGTGCCAGATCCGATCGGCCAAACAATAGAACGAGTCGACCAGCGGGCAGAGAACCGGATCGCTCGCGCCCCCGACCGGGAAGAGCCGAAGTTTCTCGCCGAACAGCAGCAACAGGATGAGCCCGAGCCAGAACGTGGGCAGGGAATAGACGAAGAGCGTCACATTGCCGAGCACGACATCAGGCAGGCGATTGAGGCGCCAGGCCTGGTAAATCCCCAGCGCGAGCCCCAGCCCGAAGTCGATGAGGAGCGCCGCACCGGCGAGCTGCAGCGTGAACGGCATCGTGTCGGCCAGGGCATCCCACACCGGCCGATGGAGGGCGAACGAATAGCCGAGGTTGCCGTGTGCGAGCTCGACGAGATAGCGCCAGTACTGCACGAGAACCGGCTGGTCGAGGGCGAACTGGCGGATGAGGGACCGGCAGACTGCGGGATCGGGTACGCCCTCGCCAGTCCCCACGATGCACGGGTCCCCCGGGGCGAGGTGAATCAGGATGAAGACGAACGTGACGACGGCGAAAATGATGGCGACGGACGCGGCGAGGCGCCGGAGCAGCCACGCCGTCATCTATCGCTCCACGCGGTCTCGATCGATCTGCTGGTCGGGCGGTATTCGCCAGTTGCGCAGCAGCGCGGCCCAGGAGTCAGGGCGGATCTGCACGTCAGCGACCCGGCGATGGATGCCGGCCATGTTGTCGAGCGAATACAGGAATATGGCGGGCGCATCGGCGTTGATCGTCTCCATGGCGGCGCGCCACAGCTGCTTCGCCTGGTCACGCGACGCGGCGGCGATCGCGCGATCGACCAGCCTGTCGAACTCCGGGCTGCTGTAGCGCGTGTAGTTCGAGCCGCCGATCCCCGCGCGCGTCCATGTCTGCGTGATCCCGGAGCTGGGCGAGGGATCGTTGGACCGGGACAGGATCGCTGAGTCGAACCGGCCGCTCGAGATCCGCTGTTGCTGCGCGCCGGGATCGAGCGCATCGATCTCGACGTGGACGCCGATCACCCGGTATTGCTCCTGGAGCAGCTGCGCGTACTGGCGCCGCAGCACGCTCGTCGACGGCACCAGGATGCGGAACGCGAGCGGCTGCCCATCGCGGTCCCGGACCCCGTCGCCGTCGTGATCGCGCCAGCCGCGTGCGTTCAGGATGCGCGCCGCCTGGGCCGTGTCGTAAGGGAGCTGGCGGATTTCCGGATCCCAGATCCACAGCAGCGAGGACATCGGGCCCGGGGGCACCTTTCCGATGTCACCGAGCGTGCTCTTGACCAGGCTCGCGCGGTCGACTGCCATCGTCAGGGCTCGGCGCACCTCGCGATCGCCGAAAATCGGATTCGCCTTGGACGTATCTCCGTTGGCGCGCAGGTTGAAGGCGAGGAGGGTGTACGTATTGCCCGAAAAGGGATACAGCTTCACCTGTGGTGCCGTGCGGACGCGGTCGATCATGGCGGGGGTCACGAGCTGCTCGCGCACGTCCACCTGATCGGCCACGAGTTGCGTCACGGCGACGCCGAGATCCGGGGTAAAGCGCCAAATCAGCCGTCGGATGCCCGGCCGGCCGAGAAAGAACGTCGTGTCGGATCGCAGCTCGATGGCTTGACCGGCTTGCCAGCTCACGAACCGATACGGGCCGTCGCCAACCGGCTGGCGACCGAATGCCGCCGTCCTCCACTGGTCGCGCGGGACCGACCGCAGGAGGTGTGCGGGCAGGACGCGCATGTGATAGACGGCGTCATAGAACATCTCTGGATATCGCTCGCGGAACCGGAACACGGCGGTGAGCGCATCCCGCGCGGTGACGCTGGCGAGGCGCTTCAGCTGCGCGCGATACGGCGACGCGACGGTGGAGTCGCTGTAGGCGTCGAATGTGAACGCCACGTCCACGGCGGTGACCGGTTGGCCATCGTGCCAGCGCGCGCGCGGATCGATGTGAAAGACGAGCGTCAGCGGCCCGTCCCACTCCCACTTCTGTGCGAGCAGCGGCTGAAAGTCCTCGTCACCGATCGTATTCATGGACATGCCCACGTCCGCCAGCTTCAGAAACAGCTGCTCCTCCACGTCGCGCGCCGTGATCTCTTCGGTCGACGCCGGTAACAGCGTTCCGGGCTCGCCGATGGCGGCATCGACGAGCGTACCGCAGTCGGGAGCATTGCAGAGTTGGCGGCGTTCGCATCCACCGAGCGCGACAACCGCAAGAACGACGGGGAGAAGCTCATAGCGCCTGGGCATGGCGCTTAACATTTCACGCCGGGGCTAGCGATGCAACGCCCGAGACGGGCGGGACGGACGGGACGGACGTCAAGGGCTTTCCCCAGGCTCCGATAAGTGCCGACGCAGCTTCATCGAAGCTCACCGTTCGCCCGAGCACCGTCGCGAGGGTCGTTTCTCCGTTTCGGGAAGCAGGTTGTGATCCGCCGAGCAAAATCGACCCATGTTGCAGAAATGCATCACCGCGCCGGACTTGCGCCGAACCGACCAGCTTGAGACCACTGGCGATGATTTCGCCGCCGACGGGCGCTGCAAAGCACGAAACCTGACGGGCGGGACGAGCGGGACGGGCGGGACGGGCGGGAGGAGCCGGGGCGAGGAGGGCGTCAACGCCAAGAGAGCGCAAGGCCGCAGCAATCCGAGTGTGAATCTCGCAGTAGGCATTGCGCAGCGACCCAAACTGTGCGATCGGAGCGGCCACCGCGTAGGTGACCTCGTGCTCGTGCCAGACCGCCTG
>WNGO01002301.1_pt1 | contig 12192 bp, 8 predicted proteins | sample 5400511 | NCBI WGS metagenome assembly WNGO01 (sample SAMN13153380, study PRJNA577476) | soil metagenome | isolation source: 20 cm soil or saprolite under Garry oak tree replicate 2 | place: USA:California | collected 2016-06-15
ACGTGCCGCCAGCGCGCTCTCGACGTAACGCGTCATCTGCGCCGTTCCCTGCGGCACCGCACTCCACTGGTAAAGCGCGAGGTCGCGCCCCGCCGCGGCCACGAGGCCCGCGATGTGGGCGCGCACGAGCGGCTCGAGCCGCACATGCCTGCCGTGCAACAGCGGCTGGGCCGCGGCGGCGGGCACCGCGCCTAGCCGGCGGCGCTCTCCGACTCCTCGCCGACGCTCGCCTCCTCCGCATCCGGCAGACCACCGCCGACGTCCATGAAGCTGCGACGCTCGGTGCCTTCCATCTTGCGGCGGCGCGAGGCATGGGCCGCGAAGCCCGTGCCCGCCGGGATGAGCCGGCCGACGATGACATTCTCCTTGAGGCCGCGCAGGTCGTCCTTCAGTCCCCGCACCGCGGCTTCGGTCAGCACGCGGGTGGTCTCCTGGAAGGAGGCCGCGGAGATGAACGACTCGGTCGCGAGTGAGGCCTTGGTGATGCCGAGCAGCACCGGCTGCAGCCGTGCCGACTTCTTGCCGTCGTGGTGCGCGCGATCGTTGATGTCGAGCGCGCGCGAGCGGTCGAGCTGCTCGCCGCGCAGCAGCGCCGTCTCGCCGGCCTCCTGCACCTCGGTCTTGCGCAGCATCTGGCGGATGATCACCTCGATGTGCTTGTCGTTGATCTTCACACCCTGCAGGCGGTAGACGTCCTGGATCTCGCGCACCAGGTAGTTGGCGAGTGCCTCGACGCCCTGCAGGCGCAGGATGTCATGCGGGTTCGGCTCGCCGTCGGCGATGACTTCGCCACGCTCCACGGTCTCGCCTTCGAAGACGTTGAGCTGGCGCCACTTCGGAATCAGCTCCTCGTACTTCTCGCCGTCGTCCGAGGTGATGATCAGGCGCCGCTTGCCCTTGGTCTCCTTGCCGAAGCTCACCGTGCCGGACTTCTCCGCGAGGATCGCCGGGTCCTTCGGTTTTCGCGCCTCGAACAGGTCGGCGACGCGCGGCAAGCCGCCGGTGATGTCGCGGGTCTTGGAAGACTCCTGCGGGATGCGCGCGATGACATCGCCCACCGACACGCGCGCGCCGTCCTCGAGACTGACGAGCGCGCCCGGCGGCAGCGTATAGACCGCCGGGATCTCGGTGTTGGCGAAGGTCACTTCCTTGCCCTTGTTGCTCAGCAGCTTGATGGTTGCACGCACTTCCTTGCCGCCGCGCTGCTTGGTATCGAGCACCACCGTGCTCGACAGGCCGGTGACCTCGTCGACCTGCGAGGTGACCGTGAGGCCGTCGACGAAGTCCTGGAACTTCACCAGGCCCGCAACCTCGGTGACCACCGGGTGGGTGTGCGGATCCCAGGTCGCGACCACCTGGCCGGCGGCCACGGTCGCGCCTTCCTTGGCGCTGATCATGGCGCCGTACGGGATCTTGTAGCGTTCGCGCTCGCGGCCGAAGTCATCGACCACGCCGATCTCGCCCGAGCGCGACACCGCCACCAGGTGCCCTTTCTCGTGCTGCACCGTCTTGATGTGGTGGAAGCGCAGCACCCCCTTGTTGCGCACCTCGACGCTGCTGGCTGCGGCCGCTCTTGATGCGGCGCCGCCGATGTGGAAGGTACGCATGGTGAGCTGGGTGCCGGGTTCGCCGATCGACTGCGCCGCAATCACGCCCACGGCCTCGCCGATCGAGATCGGACGGCCGCGCGCGAGATCCCGCCCGTAGCAGTGCGAGCACACGCCGTAGCGCGTCTCACAGGTGATCGGGGAGCGCACCTTGATCTGGTCGACGCCCTCGGTCTCGAGCAGGCGCACCAGCTTTTCATCCAGCAGCGCGCCGTTCTTGATCAGCACTTCCTTGCCACCGGGCCTGACGATGTCTTCCGCCATCACCCGGCCGAGCACGCGCTCGCCGAGGGCCTCGACGACGTCGCCGCCTTCGACCAGCGGGCTCATCGCAAGTCCGTTCGAGGTGCCGCAATCGGTCTCGGTAACCACCAGGTCCTGCGCCACGTCCACCAGGCGGCGGGTGAGGTAGCCGGAGTTCGCGGTCTTCAGCGCCGTATCGGCCAGACCCTTGCGGGCGCCGTGGGTGGAGATGAAGTACTGCAGTACGTTCAGGCCCTCGCGGAAGTTCGCCGTGATCGGCGTCTCGATGATCGAGCCGTCGGGCTTGGCCATCAGGCCGCGCATGCCGGCGAGCTGGCGGATCTGCGCCGCGGAGCCGCGCGCCCCCGAGTCGGCCATCATGAAGATCGAGTTGAAGGATTTCTGCTTGTGGCGGGCACCCTTGAGGTCGGTGGCCTCCTCGGAGCCGAGCTTCTCCATCATGGCTTTCGCCACCTGGTCATTGGCGCGCGACCAGATGTCGACCACCTTGTTGTAGCGCTCGCCGTTGGTGACCAGGCCGGAGGCGTACTGGTCCTGGATTTCCTTCACCTCGTTGTCGGCGGAGGTGACGATGCGGGTCTTCTGGTCCGGAATGACGATGTCGTCGATCCCGAAGGAGACTCCGGCACGCGTCGCGTAGTGGAAGCCGGTGTACATGAGCTGATCGGCGAACACCACCGTTTCCTTGAGCCCCAGCGCGCGGTAGCAGGCGTTGATGGTCGCCGAGATCGCCTTCTTGGTCATGTCCTGATTGATGAGATCGAAGGACAGGCCGCGGGGGAGGATCTCGAACAGCAGCGCCCGCCCCACCGTGGTGTCGACGACGCGCACCCGCTCGGTGAGCTGCTGCGCGCCCTCGGTACGCAGAAGCTCGCGCAGGCGCACCCGCACCCTGGCCCCCAGCTACACGCCGCGGCTCTCGTAGGCGCGATGCACTTCCTGCCCGTCGGCGAACAGCATGCCCTCGCCGCGCGCGCCGATGCGCTCGCGCGTCATGTAGTACAGCCCGAGCACCACGTCCTGTGAGGGCACGATGATCGGGTCGCCGTTGGCGGGCGAGAGGATGTTGTTGGACGACATCATGAGCGCGCGCGCCTCGAGCTGCGCTTCCAGCGACAGCGGTACGTGCACCGCCATCTGGTCGCCGTCGAAGTCGGCGTTGAAGGCGGTGCACACCAGCGGGTGCAGCTGGATCGCCTTGCCCTCGACCAGCAGCGGCTCGAACGCCTGGATGCCGAGCCGATGCAGCGTCGGGGCGCGGTTCAGCAGCACCGGATGCTCGCGGATCACCTCTTCGAGGATGTCCCACACCTCCGCTCCCTCGCGCTCCACCAGGCGCTTGGCGGCCTTGATGGTCGAGGCCTCGCCGCGCAGCTGCAGCTTCTGGAAGATGAACGGCTTGAACAGCTCGAGCGCCATCTTCTTCGGCAGGCCGCACTGGTGCAGGCGCAGCTGCGGGCCGACCACGATGACCGAGCGTCCCGAGTAGTCGACGCGCTTGCCGAGCAGGTTCTGGCGGAAGCGCCCCTGCTTGCCCTTGATCATGTCGGCGAGCGACTTCAGCGGGCGCTTGTTGGTGCCGGTGATGGCGCGGCCGCGACGGCCGTTGTCGAGCAGCGCGTCCACCGCCTCCTGCAGCATGCGCTTTTCGTTGCGCACGATGATGTCGGGCGCGTTCAGCTCCAGGAGCCGGCGCAGGCGGTTGTTGCGGTTGATGACACGGCGGTACAGGTCGTTCAGGTCCGAGGTCGCAAAGCGCCCGCCATCGAGCGGCACCAGCGGCCTTAAGTCCGGCGGCAGCACCGGCAGCACCGTCATGACCATCCACTCGGGCTTGTTGCCCGACTCGACGAACGACTCGATCAGCTTCAAGCGCTTGGACAGGCGCTTGAGTTTGGTCTCCGACGAGGTGCCGGCCATTTCCTCGCGTACCTTGACGATCTCGGCCGCCAGGTCGATGGTGCGCAGCAGCTCGTACACGGCCTCCGCGCCCATGCGGGCGTCGAACTCATCGCCGTGCTCCTCGATCGCCTCGAGGTACATCTCATCGGTCAGCAGCTGGCCGCGCTGCATCGGGGTCATACCCGGATCGATGACCACGAACGCCTCGAAGTACAGCACCCGCTCGATCTCGCGCAGGGTCATGTCGAGCATCAGGCCGATGCGCGAGGGGAGCGACTTCAGGAACCAGATGTGCGCGGTGGGGCTGGCGAGCTCGATGTGGCCCATGCGCTCGCGGCGCACCTTGGACTGGGTCACCTCGACGCCGCATTTCTCGCATACCACGCCGCGGTGCTTGAGGCGTTTGTACTTGCCGCACAGGCACTCGTAGTCCTTCACGGGACCAAAGATCTTGGCGCAGAACAGGCCGTCGCGCTCGGGCTTGAAGGTGCGGTAGTTGATGGTCTCGGGCTTCTTCACCTCGCCGTACGACCATGCGCGGATCATCTCCGGCGACGCCAGCCCGATCTTGATCGAATCGAAATGCTCGACCGGCGCGTGCTGCCTGAACAGTTTCAGTAGATCTTTCATGAGTTAGTCCTGCTCCAGTTCCATGTTGATGCCGAGCGAGCGGATCTCCTTCACCAGGACGTTGAAGGACTCCGGCATGCCCGCATCCATCTGGTGGTTGCCGTCGACGATGTTCTTGTACATCTTGGTGCGGCCGTTCACGTCATCCGACTTCACGGTCAGCATCTCCTGCAGCGTGTACCCCGCGCCGTAGGCCTCGAGCGCCCAGACTTCCATCTCTCCGAAGCGCTGGCCGCCGAACTGGGCCTTGCCGCCCAGCGGCTGCTGTGTGACCAGGCTGTAGGGCCCGGTCGAGCGCGCGTGCATCTTGTCGTCGACCAGGTGGTTCAGCTTCAGCATGTACATGTACCCGACCGTCACCTGGCGCTCGAAGCGCTCGCCGGTGCGGCCGTCGTACAGGTAGGTCTGGCCGTTCAGGGGCAGCTCGGCGAGCTGCAGCATGCGCTTGATCTCCGCCTCGCTCGCGCCGTCGAACACCGGCGTCGCCATCGGCACGCCGTTGGTGAGGTTTCTGGCGAGCTGGATGAGATCCGCATCGTTCATGCTGTCGATGTCCTCGCGCTGGCCGCCGGTCTCGTTGTAGATCTGCTTGACGAACGAGCGCAACTCGGACGCCGCCGCCTGCGCCTCCAGCATGCGCCCGATCTTCAGGCCCACGCCCTTCGCCGCCCAGCCCAGGTGCGTCTCCAGCACCTGGCCGACGTTCATGCGCGAGGGGACGCCGAGCGGATTCAGCACCACATCGACCGGCGTGCCGTCCTCGAGGTAGGGCATGTCCTCGACCGGCACGATGGTCGAGATCACGCCCTTGTTGCCGTGGCGGCCGGCCATCTTGTCGCCCGGCTGCACGCGGCGCTTCACCGCGAGATACACCTTGACCATCTTGAGCACCCCGGGAGCGAGATCATCGCCGGCGGTGATCTTGGCCTTCTTGTCATCGAGGCGCTTCTCGAACGCCTTGCGCTGCAGCTTCAAGCGCTCGGAGGCCTGCTCGAGCTGCGTGTTGGCCTCCTCGCTCTCGAGGCGGATCTCGAACCACTCCTCGCGCGGCACCTCAACGAGGTACTCGCCGCCGATCGAGGCGCCGCTCCTGAGCTTCTTCGGCCCGCCCGCGGCGCTTTGACCCACGAGCATGTCGCGCACGCGCTGGAACAGATCATCCTCCAGGATACGCTGCTGGTCGGCGAAGTCCTTGCGCACCCGCTCGATCTCGGCCTTCTCTATCGACAGGGCACGCGAATCCTTGTCCACCCCGTCGCGCGTGAACACGCGCACGTCGATCACGGTGCCGTCCATGCCGGGCGGCACGCGCAGCCCCGTGTCCTTCACGTCGGAGGCCTTCTCGCCGAAGATCGCGCGCAGCAGCTTCTCTTCCGGCGTCAGCTGCGTCTCGCCCTTGGGGGTCACCTTGCCGACCAGGATGTCGCCGGCCTTCACCTCCGCGCCGATGAAGGCGATGCCCGCCTCATCGAGCTTGGCGAGCGCCGCATCCCCGACGTTGGGGATGTCGGCGGTGATTTCCTCAGGTCCCAGCTTGGTGTCGCGCGCCACACAGGTGAGCTCCTCGATGTGGATGGTCGTGAAGCGGTCTTCCTCCACCACCCGCTCTGAAATCAGGATCGAGTCCTCGAAGTTGTAGCCGTTCCAGGGCATGAACGCGACCAGCAGGTTCTGGCCCAGCGCCAGTTCCCCCAGGTGCGTCGACGGTCCGTCCGCCAGCACGTCGCCGCGCGCGATCACGTCCCCGGCGTTCACCAGCGGACGCTGGTTGATGCAGGTGTTCTGGTTCGAGCGCGTGTACTTGGTGAGGTTGTAGATGTCCACGCCCGGCTCGCCGGCGGTGGTCTCCTCATCGTTCACCCGCACCACGATGCGCGAGGCATCGACCGAGTCGACGGTGCCGCCGCGCCGGTTGACCACCGTGACGCCCGAGTCGATCGCGACCGGGCGCTCCATGCCGGTACCCACCAGCGGGGTCTCGGAACGCAGCGTCGGTACCGCCTGGCGCTGCATGTTCGAACCCATGAGGGCGCGGTTGGCGTCGTCGTGCTCCAGGAACGGGATGAGGGACGCGGCCACCGAGACGATCTGCTTAGGTGACACGTCCATGTAGTTGATGCGGTCGCGCGGCATCAGCGTGAACTCGTTCTGGAAGCGGCACGACACCAGCACATCGGTGAACTCGCCCTTGGGCCCCAGCACTGCGTTCGCCTGCGCGATCGCGAACTCACCCTCCTCGATCGCCGACAGGTAATCGATGCGATCGGTGACGCGGCCGTTGTCCACGCGCCGGTACGGCGTCTCGAGGAAGCCGTACTGGTTGGTGCGCGCGTACACCGACAGCGAGTTGATCAGGCCGATGTTCGGACCTTCCGGGGTCTCGATCGGGCATACGCGGCCGTAGTGGGTCGGGTGCACGTCGCGCACCTCGAATCCGGCGCGCTCGCGCGTGAGTCCCCCGGGACCCAGCGCCGACACGCGCCGCTTGTGGGTCACTTCCGACAGCGGGTTGTTCTGGTCCATGAACTGCGACAGCTGCGAGGAGCCGAAGAACTCCTTGACCGCCGCCGCCACCGGCTTGGCGTTGATCATCTCCTGCGGCATCAGCGGCTCGGTCTCGGCGATCGTCAGGCGCTCCTTGACGGCGCGCTCGACGCGCACCAGACCTACGCGAAAGGCGTTCTCGGCCATCTCGCCGACGCTGCGCACGCGACGGTTGCCCAGGTGGTCGATGTCGTCCACCTGACCGTTGCCGTTGCGGATGTCGATCAGCACCTTCAGCACCTCGATGATGTCCGACATCGGGCCGTGCTGCGCCACCAGGCGCTTGGACAGCTCATCGGTGCGGCCGCTGGCGTATTTGTGATCGTAGAGAATGCCCGGACCCAGGATCTCCTTGCGCCCCACGCGGCGGTTGAACTTCATGCGGCCGACGCCCGAGAGGTCGTAGCGCTCGGGATTGAAGAACAGGTTCCCGAACAGGTTCTCGGCGGCGTCCTTGGTGGGCGGCTCGCCCGGACGCATCATGCGATAGATCTCCACCAGCGCCTCGAGGCGCGTCTTGGTGGGATCGATGCGCAGCGTGTCGGACATGTACGCGCCGCGATCGAGGTCGTTGACGTACAGGGTGTTGACCTGTGCGATTCCCGCCTCGATGAGCTTCTCGACCGAGGCCGCGGTCAACACCTCGTTCGCCTTGGCGAGAATCTCGCCGGTGTCGGTGTTGACCACGTCGTGGGCGAGCACCTTGCCGTAGACGTACTCGCGTGGCACACGCAGCCGTGTGACCTTGGCGTCTTCCAGCTGGCGCACGTGGCGCGCGGTGATGCGGCGGCCTTCCTCGACGATCACCTGCTCGCCGATGCGGATCTCGAAGGTCGCGGTCTCGCCGCGCAGGCGCTGCGGCACCAGCTGCAGGGCCACTTCGTCGCGGCTGACGTAGAAGGTGTTGGTATCGAAGAAGGTCGCGAGGATCTCGGTCTCGTTCATGCCGAGCGCGCGCAGGATGATGGTGACCGGGAGCTTGCGGCGGCGGTCGATGCGCGCGAACACGCAGTCCTTCGGGTCGAACTCGAAGTCGAGCCAGGAGCCGCGGTAGGGGATGATACGCGCCGAGAACAAGAGCTTCCCGGAAGAATGCGTCTTGCCGCGGTCGTGATCGAAGAACACCCCGGGCGAGCGATGCAGCTGCGACACGATGACGCGCTCGGTGCCGTTGACCACGAAGGTGCCGTTGTCCGTCATGAGCGGCAGTTCGCCCAGGTACACCTCCTGCTCGCGCACATCCTTGACCGGCTTCTTGGCGCCGGCGGCTTCCTTGTCGAGGACGATGAGGCGCACCTTGACGCGCAGCGGAGCGGCGTAGGTGAGGCCGCGCAGCTGGCACTCCTTGACGTCGAACACCGGCTCACCGAGCCGGTAGCTCACGTACTCGAGCGAGGCGTTCCCGGAGTAGCTCGAGATCGGAAACACGCTCTTGAACGCGGCGTGCAGCCCGATCCGGTCGCGGTTGTCCTCGGGCTTGTCGACCTGGAGGAACTTGCGATACGAGTCGAGCTGAATGGCCAGCAGGTAGGGCGTGTCGAGAATGCTCGCCTGCTTGCCAAAGTTCTTGCGGATGCGCTTTTTCTCGGTGAAGGAGTAAGCCATCGGGTAGTCACCTCGGGTTCGGCCGCTGCCCGCAGCCTGCGGGGGTCGGCCTGAAGAAAATCTCGGGCATCGTCACATCGATCAACAACAACAATCCCGCGCCGCCCACGGCGCGGCACGGTGGCAACCCGCGCCGCGGCCGGGGACGGAGAGGCGAACGGCGCATGGAGGTCTTACTTGACCTCCACCTTCGCGCCCGCGTCCTCGAGTTTCTTCTTCATCGTTTCGGAATCGGCCTTGGAAACGCCTTCCTTGACCATCGAGGGTGCGCCCTCGACCAGGTCCTTGGCCTCCTTCAGCCCTAAGCCGGTGAGCTCGCGGATCACCTTGATCACGGTCACCTTCTTGTCCGCCGGGTACTCCTTCAGAGTGACGGTGAATTCCGTCTGCTCCTCGACCGGAGCGGCCGCCGCCGCGGCGCCGCCCGCGCTTGCTGCCGCCGCGACCGGGGCTGCGGCGGTGACGCCGAACTTCTTCTCCATGTCGGAGATCAGTTCGACCACTTCCATGAGGGTCATCCTGGAGATTGCATCGAGAATTTCGTCTTTGTTGACAGCCATTTCAGTCTCCTTAAAGGGTCTTGATACGGTTAGGCGCCGGCGGCCTGCTTCTGGTCGCGTACCGCGGCCAGGGTGCGGGCGAGCTTGGCGGGCGGCTCAGCGAGCGTGCGCACGAGCTTACTCATCGGCGCCTTCAGCACGCCGAGCAGCATCGACAACGCCTGCTCGCGGGTCGGCAGGCTCGCCACGCGCTCGAGCTCTGCGGCAGACAGCACCTGTCCACCGAGAGACACCAGCGTCGCCACCAGCTTGTCGTGCGCCTTGGCGAAGTCCTTCACCACGCGCGCGGCCGCGCCCGGATCGTCCTTCGAGAAAGCGAGCACCAGCGGCCCCTTGAGCTTCGGTCCCACGGATTCGAACGACGTGCCGGCGAGCGCCTTGCGTGCCAGCGTGTTCTTGACCACACGCATGTACACGCCCTGGCGACGCGCCTTGGCACGCAGCTCGGTCATCTGTCCGACGGTGAGCCCGCGGTACTCGGCGGCCACGACCGACTGGGCTCGCGCCGCGACTTCGGCCACTTCCGCTACCAGCGCCTTCTTGCCTTCCAGGTTGAGTGCCATTCATCTCTCCTCTCGCTGCGAAGATCACTTGATGCGAAAGCTGCGCATCCTTAGCGCCGCTTCCCCTATCGACGGTGACCTCCACGCCTCGAGGAGCATCCTCGATGCGAAAAAGCGGTTCACCATCTGCGCAGGCGGTCCATTAAGAGGGCCGCGGGTTGCGCACCTTCCGGTCCGCAACCCTTCCCCTCGCCTGCGGTCTTCGATGATGGCCGGCGCCTTCAGGCGCTCCGGCCCGCACCAAACTTGTGTCAACTAAGTGTCGCCTGATCGACCATCACGCCCGGCCCCATGGTCGAGGACAGCGTGATGCGCTTCAAATACTGGCCCTTCGAGTGGGCAGGCTTCGCCTTGTGCAGGTCCGCAATCAGCGCATGAAGGTTTTCCTTCAGCGCGTTCACCTCGAAAGTCGCCTTGCCGATGGTGCAGTGAATGATGCCGGCCTTGTCGACACGGTAGGTCACCTGCCCGGACTTGGCGTTCTTCACCGCGGTCGCGACGTCCGGCGTCACCGTGCCAACCTTCGGATTCGGCATCAGGCCGCGCGGACCCAGGATCTGGCCGAGCTGGCCGACCACGCGCATGGCGTCGGGGCTGGCGATCACGCGATCGAAGTTGATCTCGCCGGCCTTCACCTTGGCCGCCAGATCCTCCAACCCTACGATGTCCGCGCCGGCGGCCTTGGCCAGCTCCTGGTTCTTGCCGGAAGTGAACACCGCCACACGCACCGTCTTGCCCGTGCCGTGCGGCATCACGGTCGAGCCGCGCACCTGCTGATCGGACTTGCTGGCGTCGATGCCGAGATTCACGGCCGCATCCACCGCTTCGGCGAACTTGGCGGTGGCGAATTCCTTCACCAGCTTCAGCGCCTCCTCCACCGGATACTGCTTGCCCGGAGTGAGCTTCGCCTTCCAGGCCTTGACACGCTTGGGTGTGCTCATGCTCAGACTCCTTCCACGTCGACGCCCATGCTGCGCGCGCTGCCCGCAATGGTGCGGACCGCGGCGTCCAGATCGGCGGCGGTGAGGTCGGGCTGCTTCATCTTGGCAATCTCTTCCAGCTGCTTGCGGGAGATCTTGCCCACCTTGGCGGTGTTGGGGGTGCCGCTGCCTTTTTCAATGCCTATGGCCTTCCTGATGAGCACCGCGGCGGGCGGCGTCTTCATCACGAAGGTGAAGCTGCGATCCGAGTACACGGTGATGACCACCGGGATCGGCAAGCCCTTCTCCGTCTTCTGGGTCTGCGCATTGAACTGCTTGCAGAACTCCATGATGTTCACGCCCTGCTGGCCCAGCGCCGGCCCGATCGGAGGCGAGGGGTTCGCGGAGCCCGCCGGCACCTGCAGCTTGATGTAGCCCTGTACTTTCTTGGCCATGAATACCTCAGGCCTTTTCGACCTGCGAGAAATCCAGCTCCACCGGCGTGGAGCGCCCGAGAATCTGCACCGCCACGTGCAGGCGGTTCTTTTCGTAGCTCACGCTTTCCACAACCCCATTAAAGTCGTTGAAGGGCCCGTCGACCACGCGCACCACCTCGCCCGGCTCGAACAGCACCTTCGGCCGCGGCTTGTCCACACCCTCCTCGACCCGCCGCAGGATCTGGTTGGCCTCCTTGTCGGTGATCGCCGCCGGCTTCTCCGGTGTGCCGCCGATGAAGCCCAGCACCTTGGGGACATCGCGCACCAGGTGCCAGGTCTCCTCGTCCATCTCCATCTGCACCAGCACGTAACCGGGATAGAACTTGCGCTCGCTCTTGCGCTTCTGGCCGTCGCGCATCTCGACGACTTCTTCCGTCGGCACCAGGATCTCGCCGAAGCGCTCGCTCAAACCCGCGCGCTGGATGCGCTCCTTGAGCGACTCCGCCACCCGATGCTCGAAGTTCGAGTAGGCGTGCACCACGTACCACCTGAGCGCCATCAGCTCCCCTGCCCGGTTATCAGCTTCGTGGCCCAGGCGAGCCCCAGGTCCAGCAACCAGAAAAATATTCCCGCCACCACCACGAAGATGAACACGACCAGGGTGGTCATGCCGGTCTCCTGGCGGTTCGGCCACACGATCTTGCGCAACTCGACGCGCGCGAGCTCCACGAACTGGCGAAACTCGCTCCCGTAGCGCGAGAACGCCAGCACCAGCGCCGCGAGCGCGAGGCTCCCCGCCACCGGCAGCCAGCGCAGCCAGGCGGAGCGGCCGGCGAGCACGTAATAACCCGCGACGCCGCCGATCACCACCAGGATCGCGACGGCGAGCTTCACCTTGTCCGCCGTGCCGGCGTCCTGAACCTTGATTTCGTCTGTCATATCAACCGCTGGCAGGCCAGGAGGGAATCGAACCCCCAACCTGCGGTTTTGGAGACCGCCGCTCTGCCAATTGAGCTACTGGCCTACTTCAGGATCTTGGTCACGACGCCGGCGCCGACGGTCTTACCGCCCTCGCGGATCGCGAAACGCAGCCCATCCTCCATGGCGATCGGGCTGATCAGCTCGATCGTCATCTTGATGTTGTCCCCGGGCATCACCAT
>WNGO01002303.1_pt1 | contig 12189 bp, 16 predicted proteins | sample 5400511 | NCBI WGS metagenome assembly WNGO01 (sample SAMN13153380, study PRJNA577476) | soil metagenome | isolation source: 20 cm soil or saprolite under Garry oak tree replicate 2 | place: USA:California | collected 2016-06-15
CGGTTGCCCCACAATTAGCAGTCGCGGTATGATGTAAGTCCAGAGTTTTCATACTGCTGGGAGATCGTCCAACGGTAGGACTCCAGATTCTGGATCTGGCTATCTAGGTTCGAATCCTAGTCTCCCAGCCAATCTTTTCAATAACGGAGTGCGTTTTCTTGTTCTCTCGCTGGCAGATGACGCACAAGGGAATTGAACCAGGCTGCGAGCACATCCCAGTTGGCAAAAACCAGCAGCTGAGGCACGTTTAAGAAAACCAAGTTCATGGAAAGCAGGATGCCCAAGTGGAAGACCGCCACCAGAGGGACAAGGACCCACCGCGCCCATTTCGAAAACAGTGCCGTGACAAGACCAAATTCAAACAACAGCGTGCCGATCCCCACACACCAACACGCCAAGGGTCTAGCGGCAATCCACGTTCCCAAGGCGTGGAAAACCCGGATTTGCTCATTTTGCGTGCACCGCAACATCCAGCTCCGAATGTTTGATGCCGAAGCCCATTTCCAACCGACGACCATGACCTTAGCGTATCCGGAAAAGAAGTAGATCTGCACGAGGTACAGCTGGAGCAGGCGAATAGGCCAAGTGTAGTCGCCCCTCTGCGCCGGTGGCTTGTGCCATCTCGGCCGCAGAAGCGCCCAGCAGTCTCCACAGGGTGAAAAAGAAAGCGTTAAGAGAGCAATCACCGAGATCGTCAGACCGCGCGCGTAGGGATGAGGAATCCAGATGAGCGATTCGAGCGGGGCGAGGTGATACAGCAGCAAGCCTGACACAAAGCAAGAAAATCTCGGAAGCACTCCGACAATCGCACCGAGCAAAGCGATCGCAGTGATCCACACCAGGACTCGCTCCAGATCGGGATGTCCTGGGAAATCCAGGTAGCGCCAGCGAGCACTCGCTCCCACTTGGCTCCAGAACACGGGAGGCAAGCCAGACATTTCCGGGAGATTTCTCGACAGCAGCACCCAAAGTGAGTATGTGGCAAAGGTGATTCTCGCCCCTGCTAGATTTCGAGGCGAACCTGGCGCAAACCAAAATCGGTCCCAAGCTAGGATCCACCACGATGGAGCCAGGAGTTTCATCATTTCCGATAGTCGAAGACGAGGACGCGTGTGACCTTTTGGGGGTCATGACTGCGCTCTTCGAGGTTCCACGTCTCTTCGTAGACTCTCAACTCTACAAAGGAATTGTGTGGAACGCTCTCCGGGTTAGACCAGATCGCAGGATGCAACATGTGCGTCGGTGCGGTCAGCGGACCGAACCATCGGTTCGGGTACGGTAACCCGGCCAAACTGAGGGCTTGTTCCCGCGCGAGGTTCGATCGGCCCAATAAGTAAGCTCCCACACGGTCGCGAGCCGCCGGGTCGAGTCGCGCGAAGTGCAACTTTATCCAGGAGAGCAATTCTTCAAGGGCTAGCGGGCGCCATGCCCGGTAGTCAATATCGGATTCCTTGCCACTGATATCAACCCCCATGATTCGGGGCAAGGGGGGATAGTTCCCGTCAGTGGGCGCAGGGTATGCCAGGACAGGCCAGGACGAAAATGGCCACAGGTTGTGTTGCGTTAAGCCTGCTCCGAAGCTGATAAAGAGGACTACGAAGAGAAAGACATTTGTCAACCGACGCCGGGACGTTGCGGAGAGAAACCTTCCCAAAACGGCAGCCAGCAGACCAAATGTCACGAACGCTATGAAGCAGAAGGTGCTGACAATATTTGTTTTCACAGTTCGGTCATCGGATGAGGTTGGCGAGCACTCGCTAGTTGTACAGACCCAGCGCGGCAATAAAGATTCCATCCAAAAGACGCTGATTCTACCAAGCCAGGCGACTTGCCGCAATCGTCTGGGGTGTACCCGAGAACCGCCTTGTATCGCACTTCTCGCCCCCGATGATCCCAGAGAGGTTCGCGGCGCCGGGGGCATAGACCTGAAAGGAAATGCCATACGCGCTCGGCGTCCCACCGAGAGCAATCGAGCATTCTCGTCCCGGGGGCGACTCTCGGGGCATGGGTTGCAAGTTTTTCCTCTTGTGCCGTGGGCTCGGCCTCACTGGATTCAAGCTGGTGTAAGACTCGTAGCAACAACTCTCCCCCGAGCGAGGCTTTTCGTGCGTACAAGCGGTCGATGGGAAATCCGCGGGGCAGTTCGAAAGCTTCTTGCGCGAAAATAGGACCAGCGTCAGCCCGCTGGTTCATGCCATGCACCGTCACGCCTGTCTGCTGGTCACTGTGGTAGTAGATCCAAAACAACGGGTTCGGACCACGATGACGTGGTAGCAGCGACCAGTGAACATTGAAAGCAGCGCGGCTGGCCAGTTGAAGGATTTCGCTCCCGAGGAGCCAGGGGAATGCCGAGACACAGATGACCTCGGGCGCGAGCCGTTTCAAGCGGCCGGCCAGTTCGGAATCGCATCTCGAAAGGGTGTCAAGCAAGGGCACATCGTGAATTCTTGCCCACTTTGCCATGGTCGCCTGTGTTCCGATTCCGGCCCGCGACTTAATCGAACTAGCGATTCGACGCAACCAGGATCGCGATCGGAAGGGCCGCACTAATGCGATGACCTGATGAGAGCGGGAAATGGTCTCCAGCGGGACCATGCTGCCTTCTCCCCCGCTACCGAAGAAGACAATCCTCAGCACAACGCCACTTCCCGGCCCGGTGGACACAGGTCGAAGAGTTCCCCTGTTTGCATTGGTCTTGGCAACCGGCCATGACTGGCCGCCCTCAAGGTAACCAGGCGAGAAAGAGAGCAGGGGCAAGACTTCGTCGACCACCGTTGCTTTGCACCGACGCGTTGCTCGGGTGCAGTTCCATCCGCAATGTCCCTCTCATAATTCCGGTTGCAACCTGAACTCATATGATTTTTGTTCGGTAGCGGAGGCTTCGCCACTCCCCAGGTTTTGCCGGGCAGCACCGCCATGGCGCGGAAGCACTCCCTATTCCTTTGGCAACCCATCCGAACTTCCAGAAACTGATGCCGCGTCGGAGTGCTCCTCAATCGGCCCGATCGTTCAGCGCTCGATTGGACTCTAGAACGAGGCCCATAGGCCAGCTTGACAGGAACTTTCGCCGTTTGCTAGCCTACCTAGGTCCAGTCGGATTTGAGGCCGCCAAGTGAGTACAGTCTACCGTCGAAGTCCAGCGATAGAGATGGCCCCGCTGCAGGAAGAGACGATCCTGTTCGATCCGCAAGAAAATAAGTTCTGCCTGCTCAATCGAACTGCATCTTTCATTTGGAAACAGCTAGCCACACCAACATCACCAGGCGCTCTTGGAGCCAGAATCTGCGAAAGTTTTTCGGGAGTTGCTCTTGAAAACGCCGTTCGCGACGCGAGCGGCGCGCTCGAAGAGATGCGATCGCTGAACTTTATAATCGAAGAATCGCTTCCAGGAGACAAACGGTGACCGAGCAGGATAACAAACCTAACGCAACACTTCAGAAAAATGACGCTCAAGCACCCCCGCTGCCGGCCTATGAACCCCCGCGCCTTACGGTCATGGACGAGAACCAGGTCATGAGCGTCTTCCAGGTCCCCGTCGTCGCCGGCTCATGGTGGGGCTAGTGCGCGATGCTGCTTTCGAGCTAGATGCCGACCCTGGAGTGTCTTACACACATTCACTTTCTGATTTTCCGTGTTGGCAAAAACCAGCCGAACTGCTGGAGCAGTTCTCGACCGCAGACAGGAAACTCCGCCCGTGCGATTGGTACCGCATCGTGGACGGCTTCCTGGGAGTCGATTCCGAAGATTTTGCGCTGAACCAGAGATTTAGAACTCTCTATGCTGAACTGCTCTCCCCACGCCCCGCGCTCCGGGAAGCAACCGAGAGACTCTTGTGTCGCATCCAGGTGCGTGATGGGTTGCCCGTTCATCTCGTTTCCTTCACGGCTCCCTCAGAGATCGCTATCATCGATTTCATCTTGGCGCTCTTTCCCGGGCGCGGTTATGTCGAAATAGAGGGCGCGGCGGCCGGTTGGCGGTCCATCGGTCTTGCGGGCAAGACCTCACCGCTCCTGACGGCGAGAGGTTCAGAAGTGCTAGTGGACGCTCGCGAGAAGTGGCAGCCGCTGATCGCAAATTGTGCCGTCAACTGGGTCATGCAGATGCAGCCGGGGTTACTCTTCTTTCATGCGGCCGCCGTGGCCATTCGAGGGGAAGGCGTCCTGATTGTCGGCGAGAAAGGAGCGGGCAAATCAACGTTGTCCCTGGCGCTGGCCGCACACGGCCATGACTTTTTCGGAGATGAGATTGCCGCCGTGCGGACGGAAGGATTTGAATTAGCGCCCTTTCGCCGGGCCTTGTCAGTTCGTACGGGCCCACAAGCACCGCAAGTCGAGGAGAAACTCAGCAGCAAGTGCTGCGCGATGGAAACGTTTCCCGATGGCACGGTGCGCTCACGCGCTACGGCCAAAGAGCTTTTTCCCGAGGTGGGTGCTCGTCCACGACCGCTTCGACGTGTGTTTTTCTTGCGTGGATTCGAAGAGCAACCGCGTTATGAATCGTTCTGTCCACGTTCAGAGGACCTGCGATTGCTGGCGCCTCTGGCTTGCACCTATTGGGGGAGTTCCTCGGCGGCGCGAGTGACGCAAGTTGCCAAATTGCTATCATCGGTCGAGTGTTATTTTCTCTATCCAGGACAGCCCGAGGATACGACTAATCTAATAGAGAGAATCGTGAGGTCAGAATGAGTCTTTCGGTGCAGCAGAGGGCGGAGTTCGTCGCCACTTTTCGCTTCATCCAGGTGTTTCTTATGGAAACGATCGCGCGCTGGGTGCCGCAAACCCCGGAGATGGAAGTAAAGGTCCTGTTCGGACGACACATCTGGGAACTTGCCCAGCAGGCCGATGGGCTCGGCAAACGTGTCTACGAGCTGCGGGCGCCGTTGCAGTTCAGCCTGCGGCCCGTGGAGAGCTACGTCCGAGTCCTTGAAGAATTTGCCCGGACGGAGACAACGGCTCAAAAAATCTCTGGTTTTTATGATGTCATCCTGCCAGGCCTCGCGGCGCGATACCGGAATTACCTGGAACGTACGGACCATTTATTAGACGAACCTACCACGCGCGTGGTCGAGAGAATTCTCAATGAATTTCTGAAAATGATTAAGGAGAGCGAAGCGCTGAGGAAAGAGCTTCCGCAACTTCGCTTGACCGATAAGAATTGGCCGGCTCATCTGGCAAAGCTCGAAGTGAGTGAGCCAAATATCGTCGCGCACCGGCCTTCCGCAGCGGTTGCATGAAGGTGAGCCAATGACCGGACTGAAACCAGAAGAAACGAAACAGATAAAAGGCATGACGCTCCGACGCGATCCAGCTCGCGAGGACTGCTTTCAGGTTGTCCATAGCGACGCCGAGATGCAAGAGTGGCCGGGGATGACCGAGATCTCCCAGCGACAGCGTATCCACCGCCACATGAACAATGAAACCGGAGCGATCGAGATCGCCGCTCAATGCCTGGTGGATTTCCCTGAAGCCCCGTGGGAATTGCGCATGCACCTGGCGCGTCAGTGCTGGGATGAAAGCCGGCATGTGGCGGCGCTGTATCAACGCTTGCGCGAGATTGGCGGCCGCAAGGGAGAGTTTCCGATTTCGTGTTTTGAGTGGTGCGTGACCTGCTCGCTGGATTCATTGGCGGCGCGACTGGCACTCCAGAACCGCACATTCGAAGCGGGCGAATTGGACCTGCTCGGTCAGCTGCCCACCAAGTGGCGGGAGGTCGGGGATGAGAGAACGGCCGAGGTGCTCGAGTCCATCCTCTCCGATGAAATCACCCACGTACGCTTTGCGAATCAATGGCTAAAGCTCATGGTGCGGGAGGATCGCCGGCTCCTTCTGAAGATTGCCATGGCCGTTCGGTTCCTCACAACAGTCACTGCCGCGCTGGCACCACAAGAAGGGCAATTGAGTCCCATTGGGCTTCCTTTCGAAGAGCCTCAGAATAGAATTACTCAGGTCAACGTTGCCGATCGCCGACAAGCGGATTTTAGTGACAGTGAGATCGATGAGTACTTGCGTCAATCAGGGTTTCAATCGATCATGGCCACCAGTGCCGAAGGATGATAATCGTTCGTGAGCGCGACTCAGAATTTTGATCCGGCGCTGTTTGGAGACGGCCCGGCACGCGATGCACGGTTTACCGAGAAGCGCCGATGGGCGGAGTGTGCGAATTTCCCCAATGACCACCCGCTAAAGCACATCGAATTTTTCCATCGTCAAATGAACGAGGAAATGAACGGCGTCGAGAATGCCGCGCAGTCGCTTGCCGATTTTCCGGATGCAGATTGGAACGTGCGTATGTCCATGGCTCGACAGTGCGCCGACGAAGCTCGCCATGTGGAAATGTTTCGGCGCATTTTTGAGAGCCGGGGCGGCAAACTCGGTGAATACCCGATTCTAAATTTCCAGTACCGTATCATCGCAAATCTCGGCGATCTCTTGAGCCGTTTGGTGGTGCAAAACCGCAGCTTTGAAGCTGGCGGAATTGATGCCGTGACTTTTGCAATCGATGAAGCGCGCAAGAGAGGCGATCAGGAACTGGTGGATTTGTTCGAGATGCAGCAAGCCGACGAAATCACGCATGTTCGCTTCGCCAATGAGTTTGTCTACCAGACCATCCGCAAAGATCCTCGCGCCGCATTGCAGGTGGCCAGAGCTCTGACCCTCGCTTCGACCGCCTTCATGCAGGTCATGGGCAGCGAGGGCGTCGGAAGCGTCGAATACCTCGCGGACGAAAGAGGCCGCCTGGAAGCCGGTTTTGGGCTCGAGGAAGTAAAAGCTGCCACCACCCAAGCAATGAAACGGCGTGCGTCGTATGGGAGCCACTGATCTCGGGGGAATCGCAAATCCTTTGTCAGTAGGCGTGTCTTCTGCCGGAAACGTCCCGGATCTTACGGATGCTCGAACTCTCGCCTCCGGTCAAAACAAGCGCGGTTGGATCCAATCTCCGCTTTTCGACCTGAGTCTGTTCACCTTATCGCCGCTGGCGGGGTTGCTCGTCATACTACCGGTGCTGGTGTCGCCAAAGGGCCTGCGCGTCTTCATTGCTGCCACCTACCTGATTGCAATTCCACACTATGTCTCGAGCTTCAGCTTTTACCTGGGTGATGAAAACCTAGCGTACTACCGCACGCGACGCTTGGCTTTCTTTGTTGGTCCGGCGATGATCTTCATCGCCGTGATGGCGTTGCGACTAACGAAGATCGACGCGGCCGTACAGTCCTCGCTTTATGTGTGGAATGTTTTCCACGTGTCGATGCAAAGCGCCGGCATCCTTTCCCTGTATCGGCGCCTCAACGGAGGTTTGCTCGCGGAGAGCCGGTTTGCACGTGCTTCCATCCTGGGCGTGAATGGGGGCCTGGCATTTTTTCATATTGACCGTTTTCCTCCGATTTATCAGAACCTGCTAAGGATGCACATCCCTGTGTGGACAATTTGCGCCGCCTTTCTAAGTGTCGCCGTCGTCGGGCTGGTCTATTACTTGCGCAGTCTTCGGCGCCGCGCGAAACGGATTCGAGCTCCCGAGTTCACCTTTCTCGTATCCAGCTTGTTGCTCTTCCACCCGTACCTGTGGGTCCGCGACCTGAATCTTGCAACCTTTGGCATGCTCATCGGGCACTTTCTGCAGTATCTGGGCATAGTCTGGTTGCTCAATCGCAGGAAGTACTCCACGGTGGAGGGCTCGGGACACCAACGGCTGCTTTCCTCGATCAGTACGAAGACTCCGCTTCTGTTGCTCGCGTTGGTTTCGGTCGGGTCGGTATTTTATCTTGCAGAAAAGAGCAGTGCTTGGCTGGGCGTTCCGATCTCTTACGTCATCGTTTGGAACTCGCTGGCACTGGTTCACTTTTACCTGGACGGGCTCATCTGGGCGTTCAAGGATCCTTTCGTTCGCAAGTCCATTGGACCGTACCTGACTCCAGAATCACACATGGCCGTCGAATGAACGAAAACATTCCAGATCGTCGGAGCGGCGAGGCGTTCGACAGGGAGCGGTTAGTGGCTCTTTCCAGCCTGCTCCAGAAACAGTTCGCGTGTAATCAACTATGCCTTCCTGGTGTCCACCCACTTGCTGTCCGTCTGTATTTTGCACTGGATTAGAGTCTGTGACCTTTGGGAGTGTCGAGGGCCCATTAAATCCAGAAGTCCTTTGGAGCTTGCGGCGGCCGGATTTCAAATTGTGACCGGCAGAATTTGAGTTCGCTAGCAAGTACAATGCCCGCACCCTGGAGGCTCATGATGGAAAATCAGGACCAAGCAGCGGCCGATTGGTCACGCGTTCAACTTTTGGCGTTTCGATTCGCCTTTGTCTACTTTATTTTGTACTTCCTTCCGTTCCCCTTCGGGGCCCTTCCCCACACCGGCTCAATCGCGCAAAAATACGAATCAATGTGGCAAAAGCTTGTGCCTTGGGTCGGCAAGCATATCCTTCACTTGAGCCGCGAGATCATGACCTCTGCCAACTGCAGCGGTGATACCATTTACGACTATGTGCGGGTCTTGTGTTTCCTTGCCCTGGCCTTCGCTGCCACTGTTCTTTGGTCTTTCCTCGATCGATCCCACTCGAACTACCAACGGATTCACCAGTGGCTCCGGTCCTACGTTCGGCTTTCCGTGGGAGCCGCGATGCTCATGTTCGGAGCCGCCAAGATTTTCCGGATGAATTTTCAACAGCCAAATTTTTACAAGCTGCTTGAGCCCCTCGGCGATTACTCACTGATGGGCTTGCTCTGGACCTCTTTGGGGGCTTCTCGCGGCTACGGCATATTTATCGGCTGTCTGCAGATGTTCGGCGGCATCTTGCTTTTCGTCCCGCGGCTGACAACTCTGGGAGCTCTCGTTGGCCTTGGAGTCTTTTCGAACGTTTTCGCTCTCAACCTGTGTTATAACCTGCCGCTTAAGCTCAATTCATTCCATATTCTTCTCGCCTGCTTCTTTCTTGTTCTGCCGGATGCGCGGCGGTTAGTTAACTTCTTCTTGCTCAATCGAAGCGTGGCACCCTCCCCCGAGACCGCCCTCTCTAATCACCGGCGTCTAAACGCCGGCGCCTTGGTCGCGCAGTTGGCGTTAGGCGGATTTCTGGTCTGCTCAAGCCTTTATCAAACGCACGATTTCGATAAACGGAACTTCGGCATGGCTTCTAGGCCGCCGTTCTACGGCATCTGGACCGTCGATGAATTCAAGCTCGGCGGAAAGGTGCTGCCTCCGCTGTTGACCGACGAGACTCGTTGGCAGAGGGTGGTCTTTCAGTTTCCCAAAGAAGTTGGCATTCAGTCCATGAATGGCTCGTGGACGGGACACTGGGTACGCCGGGACATGGCGAAGAAGACCTTAACTATGGAAAAGCCCAACGATCCGCAGAAAGAGTTGGAATTTACCTTTTCGAACCCTGATTCGCGGTCGCTCACTTTGGAAGGAAGCGACGGCGGAAACGAGATTCGGGTTAAACTCCACCGGGTGGACGAAAAACAATTTGCGCTCCTCGGCGGGGGCTTTCACTGGATCAACGACGATGCTGATTGGGTGATGGACGAGGAGAGGGTTTGCGATCATGTCCGGCAGGCGGGTGGCGAGCTCTTATCGCGCTGAAAACTCCGGCGTGGCCTTCGACAAGAGCGAAGGCCTTCCTCGGGCTACTCCGCGGTTAAATCACAGGATGTCAAATCTCAATCTGGCGGTAACGTGAAACTGAATCAATCCAGGGTCGTGGGGCACTCGGAGTTCGACAGGGAGCGCTTGTTGGCGTTCTCTGGTCTTCTTAGCAAGAGCTCTCGGGAGTTTGAGTTCCTTCTCCAGGGCAAGAGTATGAGACCCCTTCTGCCCGACGGCTCGAGGATCCGCGTGCGGCTGGCTGCGGCTGCTGATGACCAATTGATGGTCGGCCAAGTGTTGACCTATGTTGCGCAGGATCGCATGGTGGCGCATCGCCTTGTGCGATCCGTGAAATCGGGGAGCAATCGCTATCTGATCACGCGCGGGGATGCAACGGTTTGTTGTGATTTGCCGGTCCTGGCCGCCTCAGTTTTGGGCCCGGTGATTGGATGCTGTGCTACCGGGTCCTGGCAACCAGTTGGCCCACCTCCTGAGAGATGGTTCGGCTTTCGCTGGTTGGCGCTCCTGATCTCTAACCTCGTTGGCGGTATTCTGAGAGTGAGCCCTGCTGCCGCGGTCTGGACTGCAAAACGTATCATTGGGATTCATAGGACGATCGAGAGAGCGACCGGTTTTCTAAAGCGTCATGCGGCACGCGGTTCGCGTCCGGGAGCCGCACTCTGAGGTACGATTTGAAGCTCTTTGAGGTCAATTTCCGATGCCCTCAGAATCCTCTGACGCACCTCGCCACCGGGCCAGAGCAGGTCAGTCGCGGCTGGCCCTCTTTTCTTCGAGTAAGGAAAGCACCGCAGGAGCGGGCCGCAAGAAGTGTGCTGATCCGCCAGATGAATCCAGAGGCTCACTCGTTTTGGTTCGGAGCTTGCTCCCAAAGTGATGACTGTAGACAGGTTGACGCTTCTCTCTGGTTCCGCGCGGAGGGCGGCCTGTTGTGATCAATCCCCCTTCACTTCGGCAGGAACAGGAATCCACGAGCTTCCATCCCCTCTCTCGGTTTTATCAAGGCTATTCGCGCGAGCACGAATTCTTGCTTCAATTGCTAGGCCGGCCGCGCCCGGAACAATCCCTGACGCTCCCAAGGGCAGCACCACAAGTCGATTGGCAGCGCTTGTTTCTAATCACACCTCCAGATCTCTCCGCCTATCTGGGGCACAAGATCAGTGAGCATGGGTTGACCAGTCAATGCCCCGCGCAGCTGTTCGGGGAAGCTGGAGAGGCCCGCCGTGCTACCGCAGCTCGATGGCTGCGCTTGCGTTTTGAGCTTCGCAAGTTGGTGAGCGAGTTTAACCGGCACAAGCTCGAGTTCGTGGTGTTGAAAGGTGCGGTGCTGGCCTTTATCGCCTACCCTGATTCTTCGCTGCGGCCTGTTTCTGACATCGATCTGTTGGTGCGTCGGGAAAACCTTGAGAAAGCACTGAAGCTGATCGAGGATGCCGGTTTCCGATGCCCGGAGCGATTCGAGTTTGCGAACCCTCTGATTATCAAAGATTCAGTGGTTCCCGGAGAAGAGATATCACTCCCGCTTGAAAAACCCGGCACCCAGGCGCTGATTGAGGTTCATACCCAGCTAGAATCTGCAGAGCCTTGGTTTCCGGTGCCGATAGAAAAGGTCTGGGAGCACGTTGAGGAAACAGATTGGAACGATATATGTATTCCCATCCTTGATGTGCATGAATTCCTGTTTCATTTGGTGCTGCACCTCTCCCGGGGCCACTACTTCTCCCTGGGCTTGCGGCCACTTCTGGATGTTCACCTGTGGGTGGAGCTTCAGGAGAAGCGCCTGGATTGGCAGTGGATCGCCAAGGAGAGCGTCCGCAGAGGATATGGTGACTGGATGTACCTAACGCTGAAGATGGTGAAGGACTTCTTTCGGACTCCCATCCCACGGCAGTTCTTCGACCAGATCGCGGCACCGCCGAAACTCGAGCGACTTCAAGAGCTGGCTTACGAGCAGATTTGGGCCGATCAGCGCGCCCATTTGAAGGTTCCTCCGCGTCTTGCGATAACGCTTTCACAGCCATCGGTCGGGCGCGCGATTTTTTCCCTGTTCAAGAGACTCGACCCGGATGGAGCACTCGACACCCCGATGATTCCAGCTTTGAAGATCTCAAAGAAACCCCGATGGCACCGGAGTTTCCGTCGAATCCTTCGGGATTTGAAGGTAAAAGCTCCAATCTACCTCCGGGCCTTGCGGAATGGCAGCCTGACGTGGTCCAGCCTCGGAAGCGCCGCCCGCTTGATCAGAGGACAAACAGAGATCAGAAACATCCTCATGGGTCGAGAAGAGCATCGGGAAGAACTAGGTAAAACTATCCAAGAGAAAGGTACCAGCTAGCATTCAGCGCTCGAGCAGGTTTTCTGTGCCCCCGTTCACAGTGGGGTCAAGAATCGACTAAATCGCACATCTCTCTTCCCCGCGCCGCAGGGACGTCTTGCTGCGGCTAAGGAATCTCGGGTGCACCAGACGGCAGGTTGAACTTGAGGGCGCACCAATCTCGGCAAGAAAAGGTATCAAAAGTTATCCGAGGATAAACGAAGGTTTGCGATGCGAATGATGATTGCTATAATAAAATTTGGAGGCTAACTCACG
>WNGO01002747.1_pt1 | contig 12189 bp, 6 predicted proteins | sample 5400511 | NCBI WGS metagenome assembly WNGO01 (sample SAMN13153380, study PRJNA577476) | soil metagenome | isolation source: 20 cm soil or saprolite under Garry oak tree replicate 2 | place: USA:California | collected 2016-06-15
GGTCGAAGAGAGAGCTGCAAGATCTTCTATGGCCCGACACAACGGTCGTTGAAGCCAACCTTCCAAATCTGGTTGCTGAAGTCCGTTCCGCGCTTGAAGACGATCCACAACAATCGCGGTTTGTCCGCACCGTCCATCGATACGGGTACGGGTTCGTGGAGCCGGCGTCTGTTCCCGTACTGCCACGCTTTCTGCAGTCAGCAATCACAGGCGCCGGCGAATTTTTCGGGCGCGAGGAAGAACTGGCAGCGATGGATCGAATGTGGCAGCGTGTCAGGACGGGAAGCCGGCACGTAATGTTGGTGGCGGGAGAGGCTGGGATCGGCAAGACCCGTATCATCAGCGAGTTTGCCCGGCGTTGTCTTTCGGCAGGAGCCACAACTTTGGTGGGCCACTGTGACGAAGAAGCTTTGACGCCGTATCAGCCCTTCGTCGAAGCCCTGACGCAGCTGGTAAACCAGTTCACGGATGCGGAACTTGGGCAACGAGTGCGAGACGGCGACCTCACACCCGAGATCGCGCGTCTTGTCCCGAACCTGACTGCCCGCCTCCCCGAACTCGACCGTGGGGCAGTGCTCGACCCAGAGAGCGAGCGCTTCCAACTTTTCCAGGCGGTCGATCGGCTGTTCAGCAGCGCATCGCAACGTGGTCCGCTGCTGGTCTTGCTCGACGACCTCCATTGGGCCGACAAGTCCTCTCTGTTGCTGTTGCGGCACCTGGCTCGCGGAGCGCCCTCGACGGCAATGTTCCTGATTGGAACATACCGCGGCGATGGGGTTGAGCGGACGGCGCTGGGCGCTCTGCTGGCTGACTTGCAACGAGATCAAGTCGCAGCCCGGTTGGCTCTGCCGGGATTGAAAGTGGATGATGCGGAACGGCTGGTGCAGGCGATCACGGGGCGGCGCCCCGCTCGAGCGTTCATGAAGTCGCTGACGAGCGAGACCTCTGGAAATCCTTTCTTCATCCGCGAAGTAGTTCAGCATCTCAAGGACGCCGGCGAGTTGGACCGAGTTGACGGAACCAAGTCCGCCGCGCCTGCGGCGAGACCTTTCGTACCCGAGAGCGTTAAAGAAGTAATCAACCAACGCTTGGTGCGGCTCAATGACCAATGCAATCGGGCGCTCTCCCTGGCGTCAGTTCTGGGCCGCGAATTCCGTCTGGATGTGCTCGCTCGAGTGGGCGCATTCAACGAAGACGAGTTGCTGGACGCTCTCGAAGCGGCACAGGCAGCGGGCCTGATTGTTGAGGAGCACGGTGTTCAGGGGAGATTTAGTTTTTCGCACGCTCTCATTCGCGAGGTGCTGTACGAAAAGCTGTCAGAAACTCGTCGTATTCGGCTCCATTGTCGAATCGCCGAAGTGCTAGAGAGTACTTCTCCCGCCGATGCGCTGCCCCTCGCCGACTTGGCTTACCACTTCGTTCAAGCTGCACCGTTGAACGGCTACGAGCGGGCGGTGGATTATGCCACCCGCGCTGCCCGTCAAGCGACCGAGTCTCTTGCTCACGAAGAGGCGGCTCAGTTCTATCAGCTGGCATTGCAGGCTCTGGCCCACCACGCGCCGGCACGCGCGATCGATGATTTGCGTGCGGACCTCAATGCCAAGCGCGGCGACGCCCTGGCCAGCGTAGGCAATTGGCCTGCTGCGAAGGTGGCTTGTGAGGCCGCGCTTCAATTTCTTGACTCGAGCCGCTTCGAACGGCGCGCCGAACTACTGCTTAAGCTCGCCATGGTGAATTTCTGGCTGCTCGATATTGCAGCCTTGCGCCCCCTCGTGACCGAGGCTCTGGAACTGGCGGAGCGGGTCGACCGACACGATCTGGCCGCCGAAGCTTTGGGATGGCTCGGACGGGCAGCACAGGCAGACGGGAATCTGGAAGCCGCCATGGAGGTAGACCGCAGGGCACTGGCAGCGCCCGGCGTGTCCACCACAGGCGCACTGGTATTCTCACCGCTCACCTTATATCTGGCCGGCGAACTTCCGAGTGCCCTTGCGCTGGCACGCAAGGTTCTGGATGGGGCGCGCACTTCCGGAGAAAGCAGCGCACTCATTTACGCTTTGACGCACTATGGATTGGCGCTCGCGGCGAACGGTCAATACTCGGAGGCCGCAGCCACATTCGATGAAGCGCGCGAATTTGCCAGGTCCTGCGGCGCTTTTCCCCTGCTCGCCCGGGCAACTGCGATGGCTGCGGGATGGCGCCTGGATGTGTTCGACTTCGCGACGGCGGAAGCGCTGCAATGCGAAGCCCGCGAAATCGCTTACGAAGCTAGCTTCGTACCCTCTCAGGCAAGCGCGGGAATCGACTTGCTGATGTCCTTCGCTCGTCAGGGAAATCCAGGCCGGGCCGAGTCGCTCTTGCCCGAAGTGGAGGAAGCAGTTACGAATGCGCGCGGCTGGCATGAATGGATGTTTCGAATGCGCCTGGAACAGGCGCGTGCAGAACTGGCGCTTGCGCGAGGCGACTGGTCCACAGCCATCACGTGTGCTACCTCCGCCATGAAGCAGAGCCGGAAGGTGGCCCGGGGCAAATATGAAGCGGCCGCGCTGGCGGTGCGCGCTCAAGCGCTTGAGGCATCCGGGAGAATGCCGGAGGCCATGCTCGACGCGAAGGCTGCATGGGAAAAGGCCCGGAAGGTCGGTGATCCTGCTCTGCAAGTCAGAGTTCTCGCGCCGCTGCTGCAGATGATTGGTGACGATAACTTGCTGCATCAACTGCGAGCCATTGTCGGCAACGTACTTGCAGCCCTTCCTCCGGATTCGCGGCAGGCCTTTGAGCGAGCCCCTGTTTTGCTTACACCAGTCGTGGCCCGCTCCTGATTGTAGCGTGCCCTTTTTGGGAGTAGGGCACATGCCCGTCCTAATTGATCAGTTACTTTGCTTGAGCCATCGGGCGACGGCGTTCAAACCAGCTTGCACAAGATCGCCGGAGCGTGCATCCTCCCACCAGTCGTCGTCGGATTCCTGAAACAGTGCTGATGTTTGCGCCTTGACCATGGCCAGTTTCAGGGGAAGGGCCGGGTCCACAGGCTTCGGCTCGGCAGCTTGCTTCAACTGCGCCAGCATGCGCTGCTGCTCCTTGAGGTCCAGCATGGAGATGGCGGAATGGCAATAGGGACAGACCGAGTTGTTTTGAAGGTCGATCGACGCACCACAGCTTGAGCAGTTCACCGTGTGGATGCTCTCCCGCAGGTGCTGGATCTCTCCCGGTGAGAGTGGATGAATAAAATTCTTTTCCTTAAGGAATTCGAAAAAACCAATGAAGTGCCCATGCTGGTTCGGACATTGCCAGTAGGTGAAACGCACATTACGGGCGATATCATGTGCGAGCGTCAGCGCGGCACCGCATCGCGGACACAACAGCACCTGCGCGAGAGCAGGTTTGGGGGACGACGAGTGCTCACCGATATACTTCATCAGTTCCAGCGTGGACCCTGGGGAGATTTGCAGGTCTTTGTGTTGGTCGAACCAGAAGGTCTGGCAAGGGGGGCATACTTCGACAGTGACCGTGACGCCCAGGCGGCCGTCAAGCGTCCAGTCGGTCATCGGAGCAGCGCAATTCGAGCACTTCACAACCGTATGGTATCAAGGCAAGAGAAGGGCGGGACATGCCCGCCAGGACTGTTTTGAAGCTGGAAGGGAAGGACTGGAAGGTCCGGTTACTTTTTCTTTCCCAGCTTGCGCGCGATCTCTTCGACGATCTTGGGGCGCATGTCGGCGAGGACGCTGTCGACGATACTGGCGATCTCGGGATCAGAATCGAACGAACCAGTGACTTCTTCCGGCTTGCTCTCTGCACCAGCGGCGACCGCCATGGCAGCCCTATCCTCCGGAAGAGAGTCTTCCGATTCCTTCACAGACGCCTCTGCCGGAGCCGACTTCGAACCGGTCTCGCGGATCTTTCTCCAACTGGCCCATGCGGCTGCCGTTTCCGATTCTCTCTTTGCCATTTCCTCTGACCCTCCTGCCCTCGATGTAGTGGAAACCGGCACCGGCTCCGTGGATACTTCCTCTGACTTCGATTCCTCTTCGTGACTTTCAGTCTCGGCCACTGGCTCGGCAGCCACCGTCACCGGGGCGGCCTGTCCATCCTGAGTCTTTTCGGATTGAAGCGGGTCTCGCGGCACAGCAGCTTCGGCCGTTGCCTCCGAGGCCGCGGCTTGCTGCGGCAATTCTGCCTCTCTTGGCTGCTCTTCAACTTTAGCTTCGATCTTCGCTTCGACTTTCTCCTCGACCTTTTCCTCGGCCTTCTGCTCGAACTTCTCTTCGATCTTTTCCCCAGGCTTGGCTTCTGCGTCAGGCACAACCGCCGGGGACTCAAGCGCGGCGGCGTGGAGAGATTTGTCGGTGATCGGCTCTTGCGAAACCGTGCTCCGTTCCGCCTCATATTTCGCGGCGACCGCTTCCAACTCTTTCACAGCAGCGCTGATGGCTTCCGTCGCTGCCACCGAAACCTCGGCCAGAGGCTGCGCAACTTCAGGCGCTGGTGTGGCCGGAATGGAAGCAGCAGCTTCTGCAACTGGTGGGTCCGCGGTGACGACGGGTGCTTCAGTCGTTTCAGTGACTGAGGGCTTCGCCTCAGGAGTCGCGGATGCGGCCACTGCATGACCGCCTTCCGCCGCGGCAAAAGCCGCGTAGGCCTTCTGCATTTCCTGCTCGAGCGAAACCGCACCTTCGTCGGCAGCCACCGCTACGGCTACAGCTGTCCAGCGCGAGGGTGCCGCAGCTGAGTCGGCGACGGCGGCTACTGCCATGGTCACGGGTTCCTGCGTCGCGCTCGCTGGATTATTTGTCCCGGTTCCATTTCCCGGTATTGGAAAGTGCACCGCCATCATTTGAGTCTCGAGGCCCATCATGGCAGTCATGGCGTCCGCCTGGGTGGAGACAATTTCTGGCTCCTTGCTCTTTGCCTCGATCTTTTCTGCTGGCTGTTGCTCGGCGAATGTTGCGGAAGGCGCCGCAGTTACTACTTCCGGCGTTGGCACATACTCCGGCGCGTGAATTTCTTCTTTCTGCGATTGCTTGCTTTCCGGCTTCGCAGCCTCTGCAACTTCAACCTTGGGAGCCTCGCTCTCTGTCGGTGCCGTGACGGGCATCTCCACGACAGGAGCTGGCGATTTCTCCTCGACGACTTTGCCTTTGATCTGGGCCGCGGCGGCGGCAAGTGCAGCAATCTCTTCGGGCGTAACGTCCTTCGGCAACCCTTCGGGAGCTAAGGCGCCAAGGTTGACGTTGCCCTCTTCTGCCATCGAAGCTGGAACGTGCATTACGTGGACGGGCGTCGGCTCAACCGTCGCCTGCGTGATCACCGTCCGCAGGTCTTTGTTGATCGGATTGTAGATCTCCCCAGTGTCAACTTCTTCCTCGGCGGGCTTTTCCTTCTTCTTCTTCGACGGAAACGCGATGCGTCTCTTCCATCCCGTATCGTCTTCCTCGATGGCCATCGTCTTGTCGTACCGGCCCTCTTCGAGCGCCGCAGTAGCGCGAGCAAAGCGGCCCGGTTTCGAGGAGTCCGCCCGGGGCACGACTTTGTCTTCCAGCTTGCTTAGGGCACTCAGCAACTCGCTAGCTTCAAAGGGTTTGACGATGAAGGCATCGGCACGCACGCGCTTGGCCTCTTCCGGCTTGAAAGGCTCGAGCTTTCCAACTGTGAGCAGGACCGGAATCCGCGACGTTTCGCCTACTTCCTTGAGTCGCTGGCACACCTCCAGCCCACTGTAACCCGGCATGTAGACATCAAGGACGATCAGATCGGGCTTGTGTTCCGCAATCTTCTTCAGGGCCGCCGACCCGTTGTTGACGGTGATGACTTCATATCCCGCGTCCGCGAGGATTTTCCGCCCCATATTCTGGGCGGTCACGCTGTCGTCGGCGAGTAGTATCTTCCTGGCCAAAGGTTTCCTCTGAAGAGGGGAGATACCGCGAAGGTAACCTGCCCCTCAACCCAAGTCAATGATCCTGAAGGGAAGTAACACGTTACCAGTGGTCAGCACCTAGTGCGTAGCGACAGCCGCCTCGGCTGTCCGACGAAGCGAAGCGAGGTCTGCACACGAATCTTCCCGCTGGTAAAAGGCTGCCGGCTGAGAATGCCCCTAGAACGGGTTGATCTTCATCAGCCCCTTCTTCTTCTTCTTTTTGCTGCTTGAAAGGTCCTGATCGCTGGCCGGAGTCGAGTCATCGGCCTTCGACGCGCTGCTCGAGGACGACTGGTTCTGGATCTCATTCACTTGCGTCGGCGGCGGCAGCGATGTATCGGTACCCGAATCCGCGGGCTTCAACTCATTCGGATCCGACGGAGCATTCGGTCTCAGTTCATTGGGATCTGGTGTTGCCGGTGTTCCAGGCGGCATAGCTGCCGGAGGCGTACCGAACGGCGCATTGGGATTGATCTCATTCCCTGTGGGCGGAGCGCCACTCGGGCCGGGCTGATCTGGCTTTGCAATTTCCACTGCCACCTTGTTCCCGCCGCCGCCCGCAGCGGATTCCATGAAGGCTCTCGCCTCCTCTTTCTGCACGGTGACCGCGCTAATGGGTTCGGCCTCAACCAGGTTCGGCTCGCCTATGGCGGTCGCATGCGAGACGTCGGGGCCCTTCTTGATGAGGCTCATCATCTGGCCCATCATTGTCATTTGTCCGCGGCTCTCGATCTCAGCCTTGTTGCGCGCCACTGCGGCCTTGGTCGCACGCGGCACTGGCTCGTGCAGAGCTTCCAGCCGCTTTTTGGCGTCAACGGCGCGATCCATTAGCGGATAGCGGGTGAGGATACTCGAATATTCCTTCGCCGCTTTCTTCGAAAGCTCTCCGAGGGCGCGGGCCTTGTCGCCCTCCCTCATGCAGCCTCGCGGAAGATTGTTGACATCACAAGTCGTCGTAGTTTTGCGGATGCGCGCAATCTGCCCTTCGTAATTCTGTCCCAACAAATAAAGCGCCTCGTCCGCACGGCTGTACAGCGGATACTTTTCCACCAACGTCTGCAGTCGCGCGATCGATGCGGCAAACGACTCGCGCAGGTAGTAGAACCGTCCGATTCCAAACTCGCGATCTGCGAGCACTTCCTGCACTTCGAGCAGCCGCTTCGTGGCGTCAGGGACGAGTTTGCTGTCTGGAAACTGCAGAATCAGGTTTCGATATTCGTCTTCGGCGCGCTTGGCGTGGGTGTAGTCGCGATCCGCCTTCTCCATCTGCTGATAATGGATGTTGGCAATCTTCAGCTGCGCTTCGGCTGCTTCTTTCAAGTTGGGAAAGAAGATTTTGAAGTCGCTGTACTCCTGCTCGGCTTGCGCCAGCGCCGCCGTGCCTCCCTCGGCGTACCAGGAATCGCCCACCGCCAGTTTGGCGCGCGCAATGTATTCCGAATCAGGATAGGTATTGATCAGCGTCTGCAGCGTGAGGCGCGCGACGTCGAAGCGGTTGTGGTGCATCGCGTCCATGGCTTTGTCGAATAGGACTTTGTCCGGCTGCTTCGAGCCCACACCGGCCAGCGGATTGACAGATTTCTTGTTGGTGCAGGCGGCGGTCAGAGCCAGCAGCACACCCAGGACGGCAATCAGATAAATTCGACGCAACATAAGAGTTGGAAGTCCTTTGAGTTCCAGGTTTCGCTAGACTTTCTGCAGTGCTGCCTCGGCCGCCACCCGCAGCAGCGATTCCGTATTCTTCCTTGGATCACCAGTACCGAACACGGCGTTGCCCGCCACGAGAATTTCGGCTCCGGCCCGGACCACATCGGCCACCGTATCGAGGGCCACGCCACCATCTACTTCGATGCGATAGTTCAGGCCGCGTTGGCTGCGAATGTCGGATAAACGCCGCATTTTATGCATGGTAGACGGAATGAACTTCTGCGCCCCGAATCCGGGATTGACCGACATGACCAGAACGTAGTCGACGATATCGAGCACTTCCGCAAGCGTTTCGACCGGCGTCGCAGGATTAATCACAACTCCCGCCAGGCAGCCATGGCTCTTGATCAGGTGCAGCGTGCGGTTCAGATGCAAGCAGACTTCCTGATGCACGGAGATCCAGTTCACTCCGGCGTCGGCGAATACGGGAATAAACTCGTCCGGATTGGCGATCATCAGGTGACAGTCCAGCGGCAGGTCCGTCACCTTCCGCAGGGATTTGACTACCGGCGGCCCGATTGTGAGGTTCGGGACGAAATGCCCATCCATGATGTCGACGTGGATGACGTGAGCCCCGCCCTGGCACGCGGCTCGCACCTGTTCGCCCAGCCGGGCGAAGTCCGCAGAAAGAATTGACGGTGCCAGTTCGATCAAACCCGGGCCTCAGAACAAGAATCGTCGTCGGTCGTTCGTGGTCGCTGACTGTTCGAGCTTCGGTTTTTGCCAACAACTATCGATTAAGGACCACCGACCGGCGATGTGGAAATTCTACCACGCGGAATCTGTGGCCCCGGCGAAGTTCTTGCCGCATGTTACCCTCGTCCGGCGTGTCTTCGGTGCCACAATTCGCGCCCGCGGCTTACTCTGTAACCGCTGTCTTCCTTTGGGGCGCATCCGACTTCGCCGGCGGATACGGCTCGCGCCGGGCCAATGCCTTTGTGCTCACCGCGTTCTCGCACATTTGCGCTCTCGCGCTGATGCTGGCCATAGCTTTCACCCAGCACGGAAGCTTCCCCAATCGCGCCAGCATTTTCTGGGCGGTGGCTGCCGGAGTGATCGGAGGATTCTCGATCGCCATTTTCTACCGCGCACTGGCCTCCGGACACATGGGACTGGCTGCTCCCATCGGCGCTCTGCTGGGCGCCGCCATCCCGACGTTGGTCGATATTGCCCTGGAAGGCGCGCCTAGCCGCTGGTCGATCCTCGGATTCGCCCTCGCGATCCTCGCCATATGGCTGATTGCCCGTCCGGAGGCTCAGGGAGAGAACGACGAATCCGGCCACCCCAAAGGCGTAACCGCTGCCGCACTTGCGGGTGTGGGATTTGCCGGATTCTACCTCTGCATCCATCAGGCAACTGGCTCGCCGACATGGGTTGCCGCGATCTCCCGCATTGGGTCATTCGTCGCCACATCGATTGCGATACTCGCGACTCGCGCCCCGCTCGAACTGAACCGTTCCGCCGCTATCTCCGGTGCACTGGCCGGCTGTCTCGATGTCATCGGAGTCGCGCTATTCATCTTCGCCAGCGAACACGGCCGCCTCGACGAAGCCGTAGTGATCACGTCGCTCTACCCGGCGATCACGGTACTGCTCGCGCGGATTGTTCTAAAAGAACACTTCAGCCGTTGGAAGTTTGTTGGACTGCTGGCCGCACTGGCGGCGGTACCACTGATCGCAGCCGGCTAGTCCTTTCTCTTCTCGGTACTGGGTACTCGCAACTCGGTACTCGCAACTGCTAGCATCGCATCGTGCCACTGCTCGAAGTCCGAAATCTCGTCAAAGTATTCTCGCGGGATATCCACGCAGTCGATGACGTCTCTCTCGACATTCAAGCCGGCGAGACCCTCGGCCTGGTGGGCGAATCCGGATCGGGCAAAAGCACGCTGGGCCGCCTGATCCTGCGCCTGATTGAACCCACCTCCGGCAGCATCCGCCTCGAAGGCCGCGACCTGCTCGCCGCCAGCTCGCGTGAAATGCGCCGCCTCCGCCGCGACCTGCAGATCATTTTTCAGGATCCGTTTGCTTCTCTCGATCCGCGTTACCGCGTGGAAGACATCATCGCCGAGCCGCTGATCATTCATGGCAACCAGAATGATTCAAGTGGGGGCGATTCATGTGGGGATGATTCTGGTGGGAAGGATTTATGTGGGGACAGCCGCCCTCGGCTGTCCGGTCGAGCGAAGCTCGACTTGCGCTCGCAAGTCGCCGAACTGCTGCGCGCCGTAGGCCTCGACGAATCCGCCCGCCAGCGCTACCCGCACGAATTTTCCGGGGGACAGCGCCAGCGCATCGGCATCGCCCGCGCCCTGGCTTTGCGGCCGAAGTTCATCGTCTGCGACGAACCGGTCTCGGCCCTCGACGTCAGCGTCGGAGCGCAAATCATCAACCTGCTCGCACAACTGCAGCGCGACTTCGGCCTGACCTATCTCTTCATCTCGCACTCGATGCCCGTGGTGCGCTATCTCGCGACACGAATCGCCGTCATGTATAAGGGCAAGATTGTAGAGGTCGGCGATACGGACCTCATTACCGACAATCCGGTTCATCCCTATACGCGCAACTTGCTGGAAGCCACTCCGGAACTGCAGGCGTAAAGCCCGGTAGCGCCGGCATCCTGCCGGCCGTCGGGAAGGCATCTCGCCTCCCTGGGAGCAAACAAAGCCTCACGCGAGTTGCAACCAAATTGCCCCGTCGCAACTCTATCTCTCTTTGGAAAGTGACGAAGTGGCGACCTTAAACTCGACTTCTTTCGCAATCTCAGCCCCGCAATCCGATACTTCGCTCCGAACCCTGGCCGAATTGACGATCGGCTTTGCCGCCATCCTGGTCGTGTTGTGGCTGCCCACGCGCGAACAGCTCATTTTCGGCCCCATCGCCCTGCTCGCCCCGCTGATCCTCGTATTGCGCCAAAAGCCGACGCTCAGCGACCTTGGGCTGCACTGGCGTGGATCGGTATCCTCTTTCTGGATTCTGCCTGCCGCTGCGGTGGCTGCGACCGCTGGCATTCTCATGGCGCGCGCCGCCGGTACCTTCCACGAACTCTACAAGCCCGACCTAGCTCACGTTGCCGGATATGTCCTCTGGACGATCTACCAGCAATTCCTGCTGCAGGACTACTTCATGCCCCGCCTGACGCGCGTGCTGAATACGGATGCAGCTATTGCATTCGCGGCTGTTCTCTTCGCGATGGCACACTTGCCCAACGTCGTCCTCACCGTGGCGACCCTGGTGTGGGGAGCTGTCTCGTGCGCCTTGTTCCGCCGTTGCCGCAGCGTGGTTCTGCTTGGGATAACGCAGGGGCTGCTGGGATTGTGCTTCGCTGTCTGCGTCCCCGATGCGTATCTGCACCATATGCGGGTGGGACTGGGGTATTGGCACTATCATCCGCCGGTCGCCGGACACTATGCCGGATACCACGCAACAGCTGGCAAGTAAGACCGCCTGCGTCCGGCGCAAGCCATTCTCAGTGCAATTGGTTTTGCGAAGAAACAAGTTGGCTTGGGTAGGCACGGCTTCAGGGGTGCCGCTTAGGCCCGCAAAAAACCAGAGGGTTACTCGCTGAGAATGTCACTAATCCGGCTTGGGGCTCCCGGTTCATCAGCGAGTAGATGGGCCACAAGAGGGTGAGACCAGCAGAGCTTTTTTGCAGCATAGATCGAACTTCATTTGTAGCTGTGACGGCTACTTTATTTGCGATTTTCGTATTCGCTCTCATGCTGACAAATGGACTGCCAAGGTTTGGTCCATCGGACCTGCCCAAGGTCAACAATCCCATCTGGGCGTCGGACGCGGATCGAGACGACGCCATCGTTCTTGTGGTTATGCAAAGCGGCAGGCTTTTCTGGAGACAAGATCCGATCTCGATGGATGACCTTCGACATGAACTGCGCCACCGTCTGGAACGCAATCCTCAAGCCCAAATATTTCTGGCCGTGGATGCCCACGCCAGTTACGCAAATGTCGCCACGGTTTTGGCTGCGGTGCGCTCGGTTGGGGCAGAAAAGGTCGTGTTTCTGGTTGACCAGCGCAAAACCAACACCTCAGGGATAATCTATCCGCAGCCCGACTTTTGGGACGTTGGCCAACTTTGGGGCTCGATGGACCGGCTGAACCGGGCAGATTTCCTACTGCTCGCTTGCATGCTGGCGAACACCGGTGCAATCCTTTGTTTCCGCGTCTACCGCTACAGCGCGGCTCGCCGTGAATCCCGCACTTTCATGCGTGACGCTGCCTCGCCGCTCCGCGAGGGCAAGTTCGATGAAGTAATCTCCATCGCCGCCCGCAACAAACGGAGTCACGTTGCGAACCTTGTTGCCGAGGTTTTCGCAACCTACGCTTCGGCGGCGCGATCAGACTTTAACAACACTGAAGCTATTGCACTCGCCCAACGGGCCTTTCAACGCCGTAGCAAAATGCTCGCTGCCCGCTTGAAATGCGGGCTTAACACATTCGCCACCATTGCGACTTCCGCACCGTTTATTGGCTTTCTTGGCACCATAAATGGCATCGTGGGAAGTTTTGTTGGAACGAGCGGCTCGCGTGGTGCGGGCTTGGGAAGAGTGGCGT